>Ga0182013_10000835_pt1 | contig 42685 bp, 39 predicted proteins | sample 612S2MmetaG_FD_120487 | JGI IMG/M metagenome (GOLD analysis project Ga0182013, IMG submission 120487) | Permafrost microbial communities from Stordalen Mire, Sweden - 612S2M metaG | ecosystem: Environmental > Terrestrial > Soil > Wetlands > Permafrost | place: Sweden: Stordalen | collected... | reverse complement strand
TCAGGAGATTCTGGTTCAGATCGCCAAAGAACCTATCGCCAAAAAGGGCGCGCGCATCACCAGCCACATCGCCTTGCCCGGCCGCTTCCTGGTCTTCATGCCCACCGTCACCCACGTTGGCGTCAGCCGCAAGATCGCTTCCGACGAAGAGCGCCATCGCCTGAAGCGGATCCTTATCAACGAGCGCGGCGAGGCCTCCGGAGGCTTCATCGTGCGCACCGCCGCGGAAGGCGCCTCGGAAGACGAGCTGCGTGCCGACCTTCGCTTCCTCATCCATCTCTGGAACGAGATCAAGCAGCGCTCCGATTCATCCAAATCTCCCGCGCTCATCTACCACGACCTCTCGCTCATCGAGCGCATTTTGCGCGACCAGGTCAGCGCCAACTTCTCCAACATCTGGGTGGACTCCGAAGCCGACTACGAACGCATCGTCCGCTTCCTCAACCGTTTCTCGCCAACCCTGGTCCGGCGCGTCAAGCTCTACACCAAGGAAATCCCGCTCTTCGAGCACTTCGGCATTCAAGAGGAGATATCCAAGGCCCTCCGCTCCAAGGTCTGGCTCAAGTCCGGCGGCTCCATTGTCATCAACCAGACCGAGGCGCTGGTGGCCATCGACATCAACACCGGCAAATACGTCGGCAAGTCGGCGCGCCTGGAAGACACCATCGTCAAGACCAATCTCGACGCCGTTCCCGAGATCGTGCGCCAGATCAGGCTCCGCGACCTCGGCGGCATTATCGTGATCGACTTCATCGACATGGATGAGCGCAAGAACCGCTTCAGGGTGCTCGCAGCCCTCGAAGAAGCCCTCAAAGCCGATCGCGCCCCGACCAAGGTCCTGCAGTTCAATGACTTCGGCCTGGTGGCCATCACCCGCAAGCGCGTCAAGCAGTCGCTCGAACGCACCCTCTCTGTCCCGTGCCCCACCTGCCAGGCCACCGGCATGGTCAAGAGCTCCACCACCGTGTGCAACGAAATCTACACCGAGTTGCGCAAGATGCGGAAGCACTTCGAAGGCGCCGACGTGATGATCCGAGTGAACCCCGAAACTGTAAAGACCCTCAAGTCCAACAACGCCCGCTGGCTTACGGAATTTGAAGAGCTGGTCGGAAAAAACATCCTTGTCAAGAGCGACCCAACCCTGCATCCTGAACAGTTCGACATCCAGGGATAAAGCACCTGTTTGTTCGGTAGTAAACACAGCCTGGAGCAGTGCTCCGGGCTGTGTGTTTTCTGACCCCGGGGTGCAACCTCTTGGGCATTTCGGTGTCTAACTTGAGTGCCGGGTCTAGCACCTTCCGGCGCTCTTAAGACAAATCGATCCTAGAGGTTTCGACATGACATCCCCTTTTTCCAAGCTGCTTTTGCGGCGGGCGCTTTTCCTTGGGTCCGCGGCGGTTCTCGCAGTGTCTTTTGCGAGTGCGCAGACTAGTGAACCAGCAAGCCAGAGCGGCGCCCCGGACTATTCATCCTCCACCGGGTCCAGTTCGCTCGATTACATCAATCCAGCGGCGGTTCCAGGCATGTTTGCCAAGGCTGAGGCGGCCTCCGCCAGCGGCGGCGCAGCCGCAGGCCAGCAGGGTCAAGGCCGCTGGCAAAGCGTCAAAAGCAATTTCGCGTTTGAGGCCAGCGGTGGCGCCAGCGCACCCGCGGGCGATAAGCAATATATAACTTGGGGCGGCAACTTCACCGTCGGCGGCGGGCTCAACTTCTCGAAGTACATCGCCCTGCTGGCCGAGTATCAGTTCCTCGATAACAAACTGCCGGGCGCCATCATCGCTGAGACCGGCGCCACCGGTGGCCATGCGCACATCTGGGGAGTAACTCTAGCCCCGGTGATTGATCTCTTTCCCAAATCGAGCAATGACATCTATGTTACCGGCGGCGGTGGCTTCTACCGCAAAGTGACCAGTTTCACCGATCCTGAGGAAACCGAATACTGCTACTACTACTACTGCGGCATCGGGACAGAAAATGTGGTGGTGGGGCACTATTCCTCCAACCAGGGCGGTTGGAACGTCGGGGCCGGCTATCAACACCGCATGGGCGGCGTCTACGGCGATAGCAAGATGCGCTTCTTTGCCGAGGTTCGCTACCTCGACGTGCTCACGCCGGCGTCTCAGGTGAGCCCCAACGGGCTCGGCACGACCGCCGTGGGGGCGGACACCAAGTTGGTCCCGATCTCCATCGGCATCCGCTACTAACCAGTCGCAGTTTGGCACCCAGCCTTACGGCAGCCCCTCGGCTGGAGGGTTGGGTGTCCTTCCTCGTTCGCACTCCCATGGAATTCCTCGCGCCGTCAGCCTGGCCAGTGCTCGTGTGCAGCCTTACCAGGGCTTTCGCTGCTCCTCGGTTGCGGTTCCCACATCGCCGCGCTCGATGCGCTCCAGCAGCGCCCTTGCCAGCCTGCGCTCGCCCGGATGATATTCCCCGTGCATGGTGCAGAGGTCAAGGAACTCGTCGCATAGGGCGTTTCGCTCACCCTGTTGAGACAGGATTCCCTGCAACGCCACAGCCAGCTCTCGAAGGCGCGCAGCATCTGGCCAGCCCGCGTATTCCTCATCCATGCCGACCTGTTCCGAGAAAAGTCCATGCCGCCCTCGAGCGCACTCGTCGAGACAGGCGAGCAGTTGTTCACTAAACGCCCGGTTCAGCGAATCGAGTTGTTCATTGTCCATCTGATCTTGGGGGATCATATGCTCTCGAGCGCCGCTCCCATCCCGTCCGGCTTTTTTCTACAGCATCGACGAAAGCGCTAGCGGCCACCGGCAGCTTTAGACTGTTGCGGTTTATTTTGGCTGTTGAAAAGGATAACGCATTGTCTGAAACTTGCGCCGCTTAATTTGCGCCTCTCAAGACCTGCGACTTGCAATGAGAACACGCAGATGCGCATCAGGCGGTTGATGCTTCGCAATGGCGAGCGAATTCCCCATGGGATGAGGAGATCAGGCGGGAAAGAATCGGCCCGATTCGGATGGGGAATCGGGCCAGGTCTGTTGGTTTGCCAGCTTGAGGTGCGGGACCTGATCGTACGGCCCCGCGCTCGCTAGAAGCTGAACTACGCTTTGGCGGACGTCAGCGCTCCGAGGTCCGCGGCCAGTTTCTCCGTCGAGAAGGCTTCGATCAGGTCGCCTTCCTTCAGATCGTTGAACCCGCCCAGCCCGATGCCGCACTCCATTCCGTTGGTCACTTCGCGGGCGTCGTCCTTGAAGCGCTTCAAGGAGACGATCTTTCCCTTGAAGACCTGCTCCGTGCCGCGCATCACCTTGATCTCGGCATCGCGGCGGATCACTCCGTCCTGTACGCGGCAGCCGGCAATCGTTCCCACCTTGGGAATGCGGAAGATGTTCAGCACTTCCGCGCGGCCAAGGTAGTTTTCCTTGAAGGTTGGATCGAGCAGTCCCATCATGGCCAGCCGAATCTCGTCCTGCAACTCATAAATGATCGAGTGCAGCCGGATTTCGATCCCTTCCTGCTGGGCCAGTTCGGCGGCCTTGCGCTCGGGGCGAACGTTGAAGCCGATGATGATGGTGTTCGATGCTGTCGCCAGCAGCACATCGCTCTCGGTGATGGAACCGACGCCCGAGTGGATGACCTTGATCCGCACTTTCTCCGTCGACATCCTGGTCAGCGAATCGGCCAGCACCTCGACCGATCCAGTCACGTCGCCCTTGATGATCAGGGGCAGGTCCTTCACTCCGGCCTGGCGAATCTGCTCGGCCAGCCCTTCCAGCGAAACGCGGGAACTCTTGGCCAGTTGCGACTCGCGCTCCTTCATCTTGCGGTATTGTGCGATGCCCTTGGCCTTGTCGCGATCCGCAACCACGAGGAACGTGTCGCCGGAGTCAGGCATCGACTCCAGGCCCAGCACTTCAACTGGTGTCGATGGACCGGCTTCTTCGATGGCCCGCCCGCGGTCGTCGAACATGGCGCGAACTTTGCCGAAGGTGTTGCCGACGATGTAGCTGTCGTTGAGGTGCAGCGTGCCGTCCTGAACCAGAACGGTGGCCACTGCGCCCCGCCCGCGATCCAGCTTGGCTTCAATCACCGAACCCACAGCCTTGCGCCCAGGTGTCGCCTTCGGCGCCTTGATGTCGCTGACCAGGCAGATCATCTCCAGCAGCAGATCGAGATTCTTGCGCTTCTTCGCCGAAACCTCGACGAAGACCGTGCCTTCCTGGCCCGCGCCGGCCCATTCTTCGGGAATCAGGCCGCGATCCGCAAGCTGCTTCTTCACGCGATCGGGGTTGGCCTCAGGCTTGTCGATCTTGTTGACGGCCACGATAATCGGAACATTCGCCGCCCTGGCATGATCGATCGCTTCCAGCGTCTGCGGCATGACCCCGTCGTCAGCAGCCACCACGACGACCACAATGTCCGTCACCTTGGCGCCGCGAGCGCGCATCCGGGTAAAGGCTTCGTGACCCGGCGTATCGAGAAAAACAATCTCGCGGCCGGAAGCGGGTGAACCTTCTTTCGAAAACTTCACCTTGTACGCGCCGATGTGCTGGGTGATTCCGCCTGCCTCGCCGGCAGCGACGTCCGTCTCGCGGATCGCGTCCAGCAGCGAAGTCTTGCCGTGATCCACGTGCCCCATCACCGTGACCACAGGGGACCGGGGCACCTCGAGCTCGCCTGTATTTTCAGCCTCGAGAACCTCCTCGATGGCCTGGTTGGAGATCTCCTCTTCATAGCTGATCACGTTGGCCGCAGCGCCGAATTTGGCCGCCACGTCTTTTACCATCTCCGCGTCCAGCGACTGGTTGACGGTCACGAAAACTCCGCCCATCAGAAGCGTAGCGATAAGGTCCTTGGCGCGCACTTCGAGCTTCTCGGCCAGATCCTTTACGCTGATTCCTTCGGTGACGGTGATCTCTCGGGTAATGGGGAGCGGCTCGCCGCCATATTGCACCCCGCCATAGCGTGGCGGCGGCACAAAGCCCTTCATCGGGCCTTCCTTGGTCTTCGGGTACTGGGTCTGCCGCCCGCGTCCGCGCGAAGGCGCGCGCTGCGGCCGTGGAGCTTCACCCGGGGGCGGCGCTCCGCCAGGTCCCGGCCGTGGTCCACCGAATCCGCCCGGCCGTGGCGCTCCAAAACCGGGTCTGGCGCCGAATCCTGGCCGTGCGCCGGGACCTCCAGGTCCGCCGGCAGGCGCATAGCCGCCAGGAGTGGTGCGCGTGGGATGTTTTGGACGCGGTCCGCCGGGAAATTGCCCGGGAGCGCCGGCAGGTCCGCTGGAAGGCCGCGGGGTAAAGCTGCCCGGTCCGCTCGTTGGACGGCGATCGAAGATGGGTCTGCCGCGCTGAATTCCTCCAGACGAGGCGGCTGCTGGAGGCGGCGTGGGCATGATGGACGCCTTATAGACAGGCCGAGGCCCGGTCTGGGGCATCACCATGCGCCGGGCTGGCGGCGCGGGAGGCGCGGGAGGCGCGGGAGGGGCCTGCGGCGCCGCAGCCGCGGCAATTGACGGAGCTTGGGTTTCCGGTTCGACCGGTTCAATCACGATAGCTGAAATAGGGGCACTCTCAGGCGCTGCAACGATCGGCGCGGGCGTGGCCTCGGCAACAGTTGTTGCCGGCGGCGGTGGAGGGGGTGTAATTACTGGGGCGCCGACGGCGACCATCGCAGGGGGCACGGGCGGCTTCACCGATGCCGATGGCCTTTCGGGCGCTGCAACTGGGGTGGCGGCAGCAGTCGGCGGCTTGACTGCGCTAACCGCCTTCTCCGCAGCTTTGGGCTGCTCTTCACCCGGGGTTGCGGGTACGGCAGGTTTCACCGCTACCGTGGCGGCGGACGGCGCCACCACGACCACCGGACGCGGCACCACAGTCGCGCCAGCGGGCGCTTTGGCCACCACTGGACCCGATGGCGGCCGCGAGGCGATCGCCGGAGGCGCGGCTGGCGCCGTGACGATCGGCGGCGCCACGCGCGGCTGAGGGACAACAAACTTGCGGGGTTCCGGACGAGCAGGCTGAGCGGGCGCAGCGGCGGCAGCGGCAATCACGGGGGCCGGGGCAGCGGGTGCTGCCACCAAGGGTGGCGCGGCCGGCTTGGCCGGCATTCGTGCGTGGCGTGCTGCCTCTTCCTCTTCCTTTTTCTTGGCCAGAATGGCCTTCATCACATCGCCCGGCTTGGAGATGTGAGAGAGATCTATCTTCGGTGTAATAGCTTGCGGGCTGCGCGAGGCAGCGGGGTGAGCCGAACTGTGCCCGCGCTCGATATGCGCGCGAACCTTCTCTGCTTCGTCGCTCTCCAGGGAACTGGAGTGCGTTTTGCCGGCCCCCAGGCCAAGCTCCGCCAGTACGTCAAGAATCTGTCGGCTCTTGACTTCCATCTCGCGTGCGAGATCGTTGATACGAACCTTGCTCATCCGCCTCTTTTCAACCTGCTGCCCAAACGCCCCTTAGTCGGTCATAAAAACCTCGTGGCTCTGGCTGCTCTTTGTACTTCTGTTATCGTTCGCCTTGCATCGAAGGTCGCGGCGCATATTACGCGCCATCCTCTTTATTCGGCGCGTCTTCGTTCTCTTCTGCTTCCAATTCTGGTAATTCCGCTTCATCGGCAGCCGGAACGTTCTCGACCGCCAGCTCAGCCGCCGTCAGGCTTTCTTCTTCCACCTGCTCACCGGCCAGCTCCTCAGAGAGTTCGTCGGAAGCGCTGCTTTCCAGGTCTTCCGCCTCGGCGGCGCGGGTGCTTTCAGCTTCCTCGAGCACTACCGCTGCGTTCTCCAACTCGGCCTCGGCCGTGTCAACTGCTTCCGGGGCAGTCGAAACTTCCGAATCGCCCTCGGAGAGGTTGCCGGTGTCTGCGGCACCTGTCTCAGCCGCTTCACCTTCACCCTCTTCAAAGTGGCCAAAGTAGTGCCGCACCGCGATCGAGATCTTCTCCAGCGTCTTCTCGCCGATTCCCGGAATCTCCTCCAGCTGCTCCGGCGTCATGTCCGCAAGGCCTTCGACCGTCGTCACTCCGGCAGCCACCAGCTTCTGGATAATGGCGTCGCCCAGTTCGCTCACCTGCTCAATGGGGGTAGTGGGACCGCCGCCCAGCGCCACCATCTGTTGCTCAACTTCCTGGCGCTTCTCTTCTTCACTCTTGATATCGATCTTCCAGCCCAGCAGCTTCGCCGCCAGCCTCACATTCTGGCCCTTCTTGCCGATGGCCAGTGAAAGCTGCGTGTCGTCCACAATCACTTCCAGCTGCTTCTCGGTCAGGTCGGCGATCGAGACCCGGCTCACCTTGGCGGGCTGCAGCGCCTTCTCAGCGAACGTGGTGATCTCGTCGCTGTACTCGATGATGTCGATCTTCTCACCGCGCAGCTCACGAATGATCGACTGCACGCGCATACCCTTCATGCCCACGCACGCGCCTACGGGGTCCACATCCTTGTCCCTGCTCTGGACGGCAATCTTGGTGCGCTCACCGGCCTCGCGTGCAATGGCGCGAATCGAAACCGTATTGTCGTATATCTCGGGTACTTCACTCTGAAACAGGTTCGAAACCAGCTCCGGCGCCGCGCGGCTTACAATCACCTGCGGACCCTTTGCCGCCCGATCCACCTTCAGCAGCACCACCCGCACCCGCTCGCCCACGCTGAACTGCTCCAGCCGCGACTGCTCCCGCTTCGGGCACCGTGCCTCCGCCTTGCCCAGGTCGTAGATCACGTCCTGGCCCTCGATCCGCTTCACCGTCGCGTTCAGCACTTCCTTCTCGCGGTGCGCATACTCCTGGAAGACCGTATCCCGTTCCGCTTCGCGGACCTTCTGGAAGATGATCTGCTTGGCCAGCTGCGCGGCAATCCGCCCCAGAGGGCTGGTGTCCCGGTACATGCGAATTTCGCTGCCCACTTCCACGCCCGGAGCCAGCTCATTCGCCTCTTCCAGAGTGATCTGGTTCACCGGATCCTCGACCTGCTCCTCATCGGCAACCACGGTCTTGTAAATGTAGGCCGTGATCGCGCCGGTCTCGCGGTTCAGTTCCCCGCGCATGTTCTCCTGTGTCTTGTAAAACTTGCGCGTGGCCAGGGCAATGGCCTCTTCAACCGCTCCCACAACGATGCCGGGGTCGATGCCCTTCTCCTGGCTCAAAAGCTCGATGCTCTGATACAAAGCGCTGGTGCCCATACTCTGTTGACTCTCTCGTTTGTTATCCAGCGATCCAAGGCTGCCGCAGCCCGGCGCTGGTGTTGGGTTTGGTTTAGCCGCCAGCTTCCAGTTGCTGGACTCCAAACGGCTTTTAGATCTCCGGTACCAGTTGCGCCCTCTCAATGTTGCTGAAGGCAATTTCCACTGTGCTCACGCCGGCCTTCCGGCTCTTGCTGTTCTGCTTTCCTGCCGCCAGGTCGAGAGTAATGGTTCTTACCACGCCCTCATCCTTCGCAGCCTTCAACCGTCCCTGCCAATGCCGGTTGTTGTTCACCGGCTCAAACGTCTGAACCTTTACCAGGCATCCACTAAACCTTTCAAAATCGTCGGGGCGAGCCAAGGTGCGGTCCAGTCCCGGAGAACTTGCTTCGAGGGTGTATTCATCCCCCGGTACCAGATCTTCCACGTCCAGTAAGACGCCGAAGTCACGGCTGAAGGCCGCGCAGTCCTCATGCGTGACGCCGGAAAGCTGCTCCACTCTCAGCCGGCCCTCAGCCAGCGCCTGCGGACCCTCTTCACTTCCTGCTTCCAGGCTGGCTTTGAGTCGGTCTCGGCCTTCGGCGTTCTTCTCGAGGAAAACGCGGAGGATTCGCTCTTTCGCCGGGCCAATGAACTCCATGTCCACCACGTCAAGCCCGTGAGAGGCGGCCACTCGCCCCGCCGCCGACCGAATTTCGTCCAACCTGACTGCCATTGTCCTCGCGCTTCGCCCGCCTTCCACCCTCTTTTACGGGGGTTTGCCGGGTGAATTTTACCGCAAATAAAAAGTGGGCCATGAGCCCACTCATCTCTCCGCCAGCCGGTGCGCACACAGCAATGAAGTCAGGCGGACAAATTCGTCTGCATTGTTAGCATACGACCATTTTGCGGGAAATTCAATGGGAAGCCGAATGTGATGAGGTTAATCCCGCCAAGATCCCTGCCCATTTGGCGTAAATTAATGTTGGTGGTTCTATCCGGCATGGCAGTTCCCCACCGCAAGGCTTCATCCGAATTCGTCTCCCGGCAGGGGTTTGGGTCCCTGCTGGCCGCCGTCACAGCGGAGGCTCATGATCCGCAGGCCGGGATCTTCGGTCCGGATTCCGCCACCCGGCGCGTAAACCGCGAGTCTGCCCTCTTTCTGGGCGCCGGGCGCGCGGCTCTCCTCCAGCTCGCCCATCCCTGGGTCGCGACCGCCCTGGCTCAGCACTCAAACCTACTGGCTCGTCCCATCGCCCGCTTCCACAATACCTTCCGCATTGTTTTCACGATGATCTTCGGCACCGTCGACCAAGCCCGGGCCGCCGCCCGTCATCTCTACGCCCTGCACACGGTCATTCGTGGAGAACTCACTGAAGACACGGCCGGCTGGGCCTGCTGTTCGCACTATGAGGCCAACGAGATCAACGCCCTCCGCTGGGTCTATTCCACTTTGGTCGAGAGTGCGGTCATAGCGTGGGAGTGTGCATTGGGGCCGATGACCGCTGCCTTCCGCGAAGAGTACTACGCCGAAAGCCGCACCCTGGCCGGCCTCTTCGGCCTTCCGCCCGCAGCCCTGCCCGCCGACTGGAAAGCTTTCCTCGAATACAACCGCGGCATGCACGAATCCACCGAGTTAGGCGTCAGCCGCGAAGCCCGTTTCATCTCGGCCAGCCTCTTGTCGGGCGCGGGCTCATGGATCCGCCCGCCCCACTGGTATCGCGCTCTCACCATTGCCTGGCTTCCGCCCCGGTTCCGCGACGAGTTTGCCCTCCCCTTCGGAAACACTGAGCAAGCTTCCGCTGCCCGCGCCGCCCGTCGATTCCCCACCGTCTACCGCCTTCTGCCGCCCACGCTGCGCTTCACCGGCCCGTGGCAGGAAGCCCAGGCCCGCCTGGAACACCGCCGTCCGGGTGCGCTCACTCGGCTCAGCAATCAGTTCTGGATCGGCGTGCCTCTGTTGCCGTTCGCATCCCAAACCTGTCCGGCGCATCCCACGCCTCTGCAGCCAGGATTGTGAGAAGAGGGAGAGAGCGAACCCAAATGCCAGCCCCACCGCAGGTGGTTTTGCCTCTAAGCCGAGCGACAGACGACAATAGCCAGATGAAATTGTTGCGAGTCGTCCTCTCCGCATCCCTGGCCATGGCCGCCGCGGTACCCGCTGTGTATGCTCTTGAAAAGCAGCCGGCCGACATCTACCATGCGCGCCGTCAATCGCTGGGGCACGAGCTGCGCGGGGGGATTGCCGTCCTGTTTGCCGCCGAGGAACCGGTCCTGGACTTCATGCCCTATCGACAGGACTCAGACTTTTACTATCTGACCGGCTGGACCGAACCAGGCGCCGCTCTCATGGTCGTCGGCGAAGCCCCGACCACCGCAACGCCGCGCGCCTATCGCGAAATCCTGTTCCTTCCTACCCGCAACCTGCGTCTTGAAAAATATACCGGCGCGAAAATGGACGCCGCCACAGCAGGCGTCGCCGAGGCCGCCGGCGTCGAAGCCGTCGAGCCAATCACCGAGCTGCCGGCCGAGCTCAACAAGCTCATCGCCGCCGATCGGCGCATGGCCGTGAACCTATGGACGCAGCCCCTGGCGCCTCAATCGAAGGCCCTTGTCGACTTCACCGCCGCCTCTCTCGGCGCCCCTGCCTTGCCCGAGCCTAAAGATGTTACCAGCCTCACCGCGCAACTACGCGTCGAGAAAGACGCCGGGGAAGTCGAACTGCTGAAGAAGGCATCGGTCGCGTCCATCAAGGCTCAGCTTGTCATGATGCGCGCCGCGAAGCCGGACGTGACAGAGCGCTCCATCGCCGGGCTGATGACCGCGTCGTGGATGGAGAACGGATGTGAGCGCCCCAGCTACGCGCCGATCGTGGGCTCAGGCATCAATTCGACCACCCTGCACTACGCCGCCAACGACCGCACCATGGAAGACGGCGATCTTCTGCTCGTGGACGCGGCCTGCGAATACTCGATGTACGCCTCCGACATCACCCGCACCGTCCCCGTGAACGGCCACTTCACCGCCCGCCAGCGCGAGATCTACACCATTGTGCTGGGCGCCCAGCAGGCCGCCATTCACGCCTTCGTCGCCGGAAAATCAACCATCAATGATCGCGATCGCCAGGACCCCAATTCCCTCGACACAGCGGCTTACAACTACATCAACACCCACGGCAAAGCCCTCAACGGCCAGCCTCTCGGCCAGTACTGGCTTCACGGTCTGGGACACATGGTGGGCATCGATGTTCACGACCCGGCCGAATATCCCGCGGTCCTCAAGCCCGGCATGGTCTTCACCATCGAGCCCGGCGTCTACATTCCCGAGGAAAAGATCGGAGTGCGGATCGAGTGCGACTTCCTGGTCGGCGCCGATGGAAAACTCATTGATCTGGACGCAGCACTGCCGCACACAGCCGAGGACGTTGAAGCAGCCATGCGAGGCCTTTGAGCGCAGTGTGAAAATCCATTGATTTGTGTTCCCGAAAGTGAACGAAGCGCCTGCTAAAGGCATCAGATAGGACGGGTCGGCTCGCCGCCGTCACAGGCCTCTTTGGGGTTATTGACAAAGTTTTCGCGGTGGGCCTATCTTGTGTACGGTTTTTGGAAAAGTGAGGAAGCAAGATGGTCGCGTACTTTCAACTTCAACCCGCAGAAGCAGACTTGCAGGAATTGGCCGAGCAATACTGGCAAAAGGCAGGACAGAAAGAGCAAGAGCTTGAAAAGGCTGCATTTGAAGCCGGAGAAGCTATTCGAAACGGAGATTTCTCGCTAGCCAACCTTGAGGCGATTGTCCGATGGAAATCCGAGCGGGTGGTGCAATACCTCATCGGCAACAGCAACGAGAAGATCAGGCGCGTGCTCGCGGCGGTTACCGCGCCCAACGCAAACACTGAAGCGGCAGTGAGCGCCCTGCTGGAACTCCATGGGGTGGATCTCCCCGTCGCGTCGGCGATTCTGACCGCCATTTACCCCGAGCGGTATACGGTGCTGGACTTCAGAGTCCTTGAAGCATTGGGACATGCGCGGCATGATGTTCACTTTTACGAGGAGTACCTGGCCTTCTGTAATCGCCTCGCTGAAAGCAACGTCGTCAAGCCTCAGAATGATTTACCGGCTCCCACCCCGCTTCAGACGCTGGATCGCGCTCTGTCGCAGTGGTCCAAAAGCCACTTCAGCTGACGTTTGTCGCGCTGAGCCGGCTGTCAGTTTGCCTGACGGCCACCAGCTCCGCTCCGGAGACGTGGGAAAGCTGTAAGCGCTGAGTTGGGCATCTCACCTTCGCGCCTTCCCCTCTCGGTCGCGGAAGGTAAAATCACCCTCGTGAGCAACTCCTTTGAAATCGGGCCTGTGCAGGTGGGCGCAGGCCGGCTGTTCCTGATCGCCGGACCCTGCGTCATCGAGAGCGAGAGCCACGCCCGGCGGATGGCGGACTCCATCCAGCGCATTGCCTCCGACCTCGGCATCCCCTACATTTTCAAAGCCAGCTACGACAAGGCAAACCGCACCAGCGTAAAGAGTTACCGCGGTCCGGGGCTGGCGGAAGGCACGCGAATCCTGGCCAGGATCGCGCGCGAAACGGGGCTGCCGGTGATTACCGACGTCCACGAGCCGGCCCACTGCGAGGTCGCCGCCGAAGCCGTCGACGTGCTGCAGATTCCTGCCTTTCTTTGCCGCCAGACCGATCTGCTGGTCGCAGCCGGCAAGACCGGACGCGCTGTCAACATCAAGAAGGGGCAGTTTGTTGCTCCATGGGACATGACCCACCCGGTCGAGAAGGTTCGCTCTACGGGCAACGAGCGCGTGTTTCTCACCGAGCGCGGCTCGAGCTTCGGATACAACACCCTGGTGGTTGATTTCAGGGCGCTCGCCATTATGCGGGGTCTGGCTCCTGTGGTGTTTGACGGTACCCATTCCGTGCAGCAGCCATCGGCGGCCAACGGGGTAAGCGGGGGGCAGCCAGAGTTCATTCCCCTGCTGGCACGGGCGGCGGTCGCGGCCGGCGTGGATGGTCTTTTTCTCGAGGTTCACGACGACCCCGCCAACGCCAGGTCGGATGGCGCCAATGCGCTCGACCTGAAGCTTCTGAAGCCGCTTCTTGAAACGCTGCTTGCGATCCGTGCGGCGGCAAATCCGACTGTTTGACCGCCGCTGAGTGTGGGTCTCAGGTCTCCAGGAGAAATCGGAATTCGCTCCTGGGTCTGTCAAGACGACCGGGGCGGATGGCGCTGCGAGCAAAAATCGGGCCAGACGAGGCCAATTTTCCTCATCTCTTCGTCAATCGACGCTAGCAGACACCCGGTATGCGTCACTCCTCTTTCCTCGACTTGAGAAAAAATGGCTCCCGGCGCCACCGTCCTGGTCGTGTTAACAGACCCTAAAGCGGCTTCGACCATTGAAATGCTGTAGGCTGTCGGCAGGCGTTTGCTTCAAGGGAGGGGTACGTGGACGCAAATGTACTGTTGGATCAATGGCACACCGGAGTTCGCATCCTGCATCTCGCGCACACCCGTTCCGCCGTGAGTTTTGAACGACGCGGCCGGTTTCTGGGCGTGCCTGTAATTATCCTCACCACTGCGGTTGGGACCAGCATCTTTGCCGGCGCCGAAACTTCGCCGACGCTGAAGATTATTGCCGGATTGTTGAGCCTGGGGGCAGCGGTGCTCTCAAGCCTGCAAACCACGCTCAAATACTCTGAGGTTGCCGGGCAGCACAAGGCCGCCGCGCAGAAGTACGGCAAGTTACGGCGGGAGATCGAGGTCCACCAGGTGAGTGTGCAAACGGAGACCCAGGCTTCGCTGACGGCGCTGCTTGAAAAGCTGCAGGACGAGTGGGACACGCTGGACGATCAGTCGCCGACGATTCCACAAGGGATTTATGACAAGTCGGCCGCGATCGAAAGGTCCGGCGCCGCGGCGCGAACACCGACTCTGAATTCGGTGGCAGCGGGTAGCGGAGACTAGCTGCCCGAGGGGTGCCCCGTTACTCCCCGCTCTGGGTCCGTTTCTTGATACCCAGGAGCTTGGCGGCGGCGGCTACGACGATGTACAGCACGATCAGGCGGAAGATGACCACCAGGAGTCCGGGCCAGATGCGCGTCTCGAGCAGTGGGTCTTCGAGATGCACGTTCTTCCACACATCGACGAGCGGAATCATGTCCACAAGCTGCCAGACGTAATGCCAGAACATGAGCCCGAAGCTGAGTTGCTCAGGATGGGCATAGGCGGAAGGGCTCACGCGGGCGAATCCATAGGCCAGCGAAGCCCACGATGAGATGAATAGCGTGAAGATGGAGGGAAAGCCGGATATGCTGAAGAGCCTGACCTGCTTCTGGTCTATTTTGAATTCCTGCTTGAAGAACCTTTCGGCCAGCGGAATTAAGAATGGCTTGACTCCGTCGCCAGGCGTGGCCTGGGTTTCGCGAATGAACTGATAACCGAAGCCGACGAAGATGAGCCCCACCTGGGCCAGGACCAGTGAGCAAGCCAGGCCGAAGCCGACATTGGCCCGGTAGGAGTAGCGGGTGACGACATAGACCAGGCCGAAGTAAAAGGCGGCGCCGAGCCCGCCGGAGATGACGGTCATCTCGGCGAGCGGTATCTCACCCCGGTTGCTGATTTCGGCCATAACGTGGATTCAATCTATCCTGACCCTGGAATCTTGTAAATCGCCTTCTTCCCGAAAGGAGCAAGGATGGGAAATACATTCGGTAAGGACATTCTGTTCCAGTCGCCGAACCCGAGGCGCGCCGCGGCATTCTACGTGGAGCAGCTGGGATTCGAAATGACCGGCGACGAACCGGAGATGGTGAGCCTGAAAGGCCGCAACAGGGATCCATTCGGGCTGACTTATAACCTTACCTCTTAGCACGGATCACGGATACGCGATGAGCCAACAACCTATGGTGCTGGTTTTGGCTGCGCAGAATGATGCGCAGCTCGCCATGTTGAAAGACATTCCCCACGTGGTTGGGAACGATCTGGCCGCGTTTGGGCAGGCGATGGCCGATGCGGCTGTGATTCTGCATTGGTCGGGAGATCGCGAGTTGCTGCGGGCGGTGTTTCTGGCCAGCCCAAGGGTGCGCTGGGTCCATTCGCGCGCGGCGGGGCTCGATACTTTCCTCTTCCCCGAGCTGGTGAACAGCGATGTTCCATTGACCAACGGCAGCGGCGTGTTTTCGCAGTCCCTGGCAGAGTTTGCGCTGGCGGCGATTCTGTATTTCGCCAAGGACTTCCCGCGCATGTTGCGCAACAAGGCGGCCCGACGGTGGGAACAGTTTGACGTGGAGGAGATTGCCGGGCAAACGGTTGGGATTGTGGGTTACGGCGATATCGGGCGCGCGGTGGCCAGGCGCTGTCATGCCATGGAGATGCGCGTGCTGGCGCTCAAGCGCCATCCGCCGGAGGGCGGCGATCCGATGGTGGAGAAATTTTACGGACCCGAGCGGTTGGCCGAGCTCCTGGGCCGCTCGGATTACGTAGTGGCTGCGGCGCCGCTGACGGCCGAAACCCGGCATCTGATCTCCGATGCCGAGTTTGCGGCCATGAAGCCGAGCGGGGTGATTCTGAATCTGGGCCGAGGGCCGGTGATTGACCAGGCGGCGATGGTGCGGGCGCTGAGCGCGAAGCGGATCAAGGGCGCCGCGCTGGACGTGTTCGAGCAAGAGCCGATTCGGCCGGGCGACCCCATCTGGAGACTTGAAAATGTGTTCATTTCCCCGCACTGCGCGGACAATACCAGGGACTGGTTGAACGACGCGATGCAGTTCTTTATCAAGCAGTATCGGCGGTTCAAAAGCGGGGAAGAACTCGAAAATGTTGTGAACAAGCGGCTGGGATACTGACCTTGGCGGCTCGTCCAGGCGGAATCTTGCCACCAATCGATTTCATTTGCATCTGACTTGACATGAGCCAGGAAAAAGCAACATTCGGTGCGGGATGCTTCTGGGGCGTGGAGGCTGCCTTTGCGGCCATTCCAGGCGTCACGGCAACGGCGGTGGGCTATGAAGGCGGAGCGCTGGCGCGGCCCAGCTACAAGGACGTATGCACGGACAAAACCGGGCATGCCGAAGTGGTGGAAGTAGACTTTAACCCCGCTGAAGTGAGTTATGGCCAGCTGCTCGATGCCTTCTTCAAGCTCCACGACCCAACCACGCTCAACCGGCAGGGCCCGGACTGGGGCACCCAATACCGGTCTGCCATCTTCTTCCACTCGCCGGAGCAGGAGCGCGAGGCGAACGCCAAGATCGAGGAGTTGACGGCCGCGGGTGCATTCAAGCCGAAGCGTATTGTGACCAGGGTTGAGCCTGCACAGACCTTCTGGCGCGCCGAGGAATATCACCAGCGGTATCTCGAGAAGCGTGGACAGGCCAGCTGCCACATTTAAAGCCAGCCGTCAGCGTTAAAGTCAGCAGCTTAGGTGGCCGAGACTTCTTCCGGCGTGTCGGCTGGTATCGAGCCCGGTTCATTGATCCACAGGCAGGCTATCCACCAGAGAAGCACCAGCAGAAAGATAACGCTGTTGGAGTCGATCAGCCTTGATTGCAGCCCTGTGATGGTGTCGTACTCCGCCTGGCTTTTGGGTGGGGCGGCGTGCTGAATGGCCGTCCATGCCACCCGCAAGACGATCTGCGCAATCGAGACGGTGGACAAGCCGATAAGAATCTGCTGGGTGTGGCTGCGCCATCCGGCATGGAAGCGGCGGCCGGCGAAAGCAACCAGGATTCCCAGTTGGACATAGAGCAGGTCGACGAACAGGTCACCCCTCTGCGCAAACATCTGCATCAGGCGCAGGTTTGAGATGGTGGTGCCGGCGGTGAGGGTCTTCAAGGGCGGCCACGGTCCCCAGAAGCCAATCACGGTGCCGGCTACAACCAGAAGCGCCAGCGTACCCGCGATCCATGCGGTGCGGGAAGCGCCCATGAAGGCGCGGCGCGCCAGTTCGATAGCCACCATCAGGGAGAGGATGGTAATAATGTCGCCGAGGGTGAGAGATATCTCGGTGAATCTGATGGGCGCCATTTTTTGATAGAGCAGCCGGCCGGCCAACATGCGAAACCCGATGCCGACGATGCTGGCCGTGAACCAGGGAAATTTGCTGACGCGGTCGCGTCCCATCAGCACCACGAGAAGAACGAGGATGGCCGCGAAGGTCAGTGTCCAGAGGACTTCGGCGGCGGAAAAATGAAAGTGAAAGGGCATATTTGCCTTGTCCGGGCCTGGGTAATTTTTTCCTTCGCAGGCTCCAATACCAGTCTAACCGGCTGAAAAGGGGCGTCTGCTGACATAATTTGAGAATGCTGGTTCTGGCCTCAGCCTCCCCGCGCCGGCGCGAGCTGCTTAGGCAGGCGGGCTACACCTTTGAAGTGCGTCCCGCTGACATCGCGGAAGACCCCCTGCCCGGCGAGGATGCCATCAACTACGTCACGCGTCTGGCGCGCGAGAAGGCCGAATCGGTCTATCGCCAGCTCACCGGAACCGGCCACGCGTTGGGAAACCTCCGCCTGGACGGCGACTCCCTGACGGTGCTGGGCGCCGACACCACCGTGGTGGTCGACAACAAAATCCTTGCAAAACCCGAGAGCGCCGCCGATGCGGCGAGGATGCTCCGCATGCTTTCCGGCCGCAGCCATCGCGTGGTGACCGGTGTTGCGCTGGTGACCGAAGCGGCGACCGAGGTTGCCGCCGAGGTGACGGCGGTGCGTTTTCGCACCCTCTCTGACGAGGAGATTGCCTCCTACGTGGCGACCGGAGAGCCGATGGACAAGGCTGGGGCTTACGGGATTCAAGGCCGCGCGGCGCGCTGGATTCCGCGCATCGACGGCTGCTACTTCAACGTGATGGGGCTTCCGCTGGCGCTGGTTTCGGCGATGCTCGAAGCGCGCATCCCATCAGCACCCCACCACGCCACGGAGGGTACCCCCGAGCAATCGCCGTTGCCAACCGTGGCGCCATGAGTTCAACGCCGCCGCCTATGAAGTAACTTAGTACCATTACTTAAGGCGAACAGGCGCCATTGGACCTTCGTAACTTGACATGAAGCCGCCATGTCGCCAGAATCCTGTCCCACACTCGGGCTCTGACACGAAGGAGCACTATGCGGCTTTTGTGGGGTTCTAGGATTTTCTTTGCACTCATAGCGTCGTCACTGGCTGCCCAGCAGCCTGCAAACTCATCCACAAAATTCTATCCTGCGCACCGGCTCGGAGCAGCGAATACCAGCAAAGTTGCCATGGACACGTCATCCAGCTCCATGGCCATGCCACAGGTCGCGCCCATCTTCGTTGAGGACGACAAATCAAGCACCTCGGTCGTCGTCGCCAACGATTCGGCAATTCCTGCCGGCGCCACCGTCAGCGTATTCAGCCTTTCCGGCCAAAAGGTGGGCGGCAAGTATCTCATGCTCGCTCCCAACGAGAAGCAGGAGGTGTCACTCCAATCTCTGCTCATCGACGCACAGCCTGCAACCTCAATCGGCAGCGTCCTCGTCGAGCAAGACGCCAACCTCAAAGGCATGACCGTCATCTCGCAGGCGCTGATTACCAGCCGCCGTGAGCCGACGTCATACGTAGACGAAGAACTGGCCATGCCGTCCACGTCTGGTTCCTCGGTACTGCGAGGGGTGGCCGACGAGGCTATTGGCACGGCTCTTTTGGCAGTAACAAATGTCGAGATGACTCCCCAGCACGTTACGCTTCGATGCCTTTCAGAGAAAGGAGAACAACCTCCTGTGACCACGAGCATCGGCGCCATGGAGACGCTGCTGTTTTCAAGTTGCTCCGGTCGAACAGTCGCCAACCTTGACGCCTATCTGCAGGACGTCGGCAACCAACAGGCGGACCGTGTGGAGGCCTACGAGCTGACCAACGACGGCGGCCCAGGAACTATCGCAGCCTTCGGTCTCGCGCCACATTCGCGCGGTCACGGCTCCGTCTTTAGCGCCATTCCGTTCACCGATCCCGAGCTGATCAATTCTCCCAATCTGACCTTCGCTGGCGTTCCATTCGGTACCCAGCCCACGCTCCCCGACGGCGTCTACACTCCTCGCATTTCGCTAAGCAACTTCGCATTGACTCCGGCTCACGTTACCGTCTCCATTGCCACAACGCAGCAAACCGAAGCATCCGCCTCAAGTTCGACAGGCAACCAGCCCGCCAGGCGGGCCCTTCGAAGTCTCACAATCGCTCCCCGGCACACCGTCGAGTTCACGTTGGAAGACGCAGCTTCGCAGAGTGGGTTGCTCCAGTCACTGCTCATCGACACCGACAAGAATCCCGGTGAAGTCGAAGGTAAGGTCGTTTCGAGGAGCGACGGAACGCTGTACGAAATCGAGCTGCTCGGCAAGGACCGGCTCGACGAAAACAACGGCGGCATCCACCCCTGGTCGGTGGAAGACGACTACGAGTCGCACCTGCTGCTATTCAACTACAGCGCACAGCCTCAAAAGTTCGATGTCGCCATCTCGAATGGCGCTATCCTTTGGGACAAGAAGTATTCGCTCGCACCCAATGAAACCCGCGAGATCAGCTTCAACGAACTCATCCAGGACAAGGTTCCCGACGACAAAGGGCAAATCCTCAGCCCCGATCGGCCATTCGGGGTAGTGGATTGGATGGTTCCCGACTCGGGAAATGCCACTGGACGATTGATGGTCACGAGCCGATCAAATGGCATGGCGCGCAACTTCAGTTGCGGCAAATACACCATCCTCTGCGGCCTGGACTTCGTGGATATGGGGAACGGTGTTTTTGATATTTTAAGCGGAGCCTCGGAGTATCCCTGGGAAGCGATACCGCTCTTCTGCATGAATTATTCGCCGCAGTGCACCGGCGGCAGCTCTGCTAGCAGCGGCAGCGCCAGCCTGACTTGGACCATCAGCCCATCCAGCGTTATCAAGCCGTCCTCACCCTCCCAGCTCACTGCACCCTCTCCCCTGGTCACAGGTGTGGCTCCTGGAGCAGGAACAGGGAACGTGGAGGCGGCAGCCGGCATGTGCTGGGCCTACGGCTCCGGCCCCGCCCAAGTGCCGCCGAGTGTGTATTTCACTCCGCAACTGACGAGCATCCTCCAGGGGTCGAGCGCAACGGTGACTGTGAATGTCAACTATGGTCAAACAACAAGCCCCTCGCCGGTTACCCTGACCTTGGCAACCACCTCCGGCGCCGGTGCCGCGATCTTCGTTCCAGGCGGCAGCGGCACAATCGCTCCAGGAGGAGCAAGCACGGCTATCACCGCGACCACGACGGTGACCATCCAAGGAGTCACCGCCAGCAGCACGGCGAACAATATCACGCTCACTGCCTATTACCCGAACGGGGATAGCCCCTTTGAATTAGTGCAGCAAGCCTTCAGCGTGGTGCTGCCAGCAGTTGCACCCAATATCAAGTCCAACACTAATAACAACAATGATGTCGTGGGAGATACACAAAACGTAGTAGTTGGCCAACAAATTGTGCTCACCGAGGACGTTCCCAGCCCGCAAAACCAGCAAATCCAGAGCCGGTCCTGGACGGTTACCTCGGGGACCGCTGTAGCTGGGTTTTCTGGCTCCGTTAATAGCGGCACGGTTGCAACACTTCAAAGGAATAGCAACACATCTTCTTACACACTTTACTGGACTTCTTCAGGCGACCCTCTGACCGTCACGTACAACTACACGCTGACGAACGGGCAGACGAGCCCCTCTGTGACAGCCACGTTCAACGTAACGGGGCCATCAGGCGTGGCTGTAGCGCCGGTCGGTCAAGAGTTTTTCGTCGGAAACAACCCACCAGCAATGAATTGGGGAATTCAATTCAATGCCACGGCCTCCCCTCCCTCTGGATATCCGGGAAACTTTTCATGGATTCAGATCATTCAATCCGTAGTTGACACCAGCATCTATTCCGATGGGAGCCCCGTAGTCTGCACCGGGGGGCCAGGTTTTGATGCGGGCGAGACCCCAACCTACCCATATGCAACTGGTCTCTCCGCCGAGGACGGCCCCAGCGACCCATTAACTGTTCCGCCTGAGCTAAACCAAACTGAGGAACAGAGCTCCGCATCCATGCAGATGTACCTCATGTGGAATCCTGGTATTGGCTCAGGCTCGAGTGCGTCAATACCTGTTCCGCTGGGTTCAATCCCATGGAATACTGCCGGAGACGTAGTTTGGACCTCGGCGACGCAGGCATGGCAAAAGAAAGCCGGAGCCTCAAACGCCACAACCAATGGCACCTTTGTGCCGTCTGCAACATATCCAACATGGACGTCGCCCGTCACCCCGCAGACAATCTCAGCAACGTGTAAGGAACAGTGAAAGGAAGATCATGGTCGCTTTCAGACAAGCTATCCTCGCAATGGCGCTCTTAACAACGCCGTTGGAGCTCGGGGGACAAGATAGCGCTCCAGTCACCCTCACAATCTCTACCAGCGCCACAACCGTCAAAGCGGGCGCAGAGATTCGGCTTGAAATCACAACCAAAAATTCTTCGGACCATTCAGTCGAGATCTTCACCGCCTCGGGACCAAACAGTGGCGAGGCTGAGTTGGATAACGGGATCTATGTACGCGACTCGGGTGGTAACCTGCTGCCTCGTGCGGATGTGAAGACTCGCCAACTAAGTAGCGGAAGGACGATTGTGGTTCACGACAGAGGCTTCACCCGGAGAAGAGTGCTCTTGAAGCCCGGAGACCAACTTCAAGACTTCATGTTTCTAAATCGCTTGTACGATCTCAGCAAGCCAGGACCTTACACGATCGTGCTCAAGAAAGAGATTCCACTCGATCGCGCAGTCCCGGAGCCGACACGAATCACGCTAAGTTCGAACACCCTTCAAATCACAGTGACCGGTCACTCGGACATCCCGTAGAGAGACAGGCAGGCGGGTGGCACCCGATCACTCTCTTCCCGAGCCCATTCATGAGGCGTAGGGCTGAAACTCGGCCCCTCTCTCTTAACATAATTACCCGCAAGAATCTCTTCTGACAGCGTGAGATCATATGCAGCTAACGAGCAAATGCACACTGCTACTCTGGATGTTTGGAATATGTTACCCGGCGTTGCCACAGGTCTTGCAGAATCCTACCATCGCCATTGAGTCGAGGAACGCCACCGTTGAGTCGGGTCAGGCAGTCCAGGTACACATTGCCTTAGAAAATACTACCAGCCAAGAGTTCACAATCTTCAGGTCAACCGGCGGCGGCAGCGGAGAGCTTTATTACTCGATAAGTGTTATCGGGCCGGATGGCCATCCCGCTGCTTCCACGGAGTATGGTGCTGCTCTGGAGAAAAATCGCCATGCGATCAATCCACTCAGTAGAAAGATGGTGCATGTCGCGCCCGGCGAAACTGTCGACGACAATGTGACTGTCAGTAAGATGTTCAACATGGCCGCGCCCGGGACTTACCTTGTCCAGGTGAGCCGCTCAAGTCCGTTCGATCCAGCCGTCATTCTCAAATCAAACACACTCGAGATTGATGTGGTCATCTAGGGCCGGTCACTCCGCGTGAAGACGGCCGACGGCAAGACGCTGCTGATCTTCGATCCAACCGACGAAGAGACGCCCGTAGGGTTGATCCGGGGCGAGTTGCAGGGAGCCTACGGGAACTTGGCCAACGGAGACCTCAGCCAGGTGCTTCAAATGCCGGTGCTGGCGCCGGAGTCTGCCGGAATCACCAGAAAAGGCTCATTCGTGCTTGCCGCCGACGGATCGTTTGATGGCGATGTGACCGACCAGTTCATCGGCGTGGATGCCGCGTACGAGCGGTCGATGCTGAAGGAAGACGACCAGAAGGAAGTGCGGGAGAACCTGGAAAAGAACCTGGGCCGCGATCTGCCCGGCCTCAACTTCAAGGGCTACGAGTTCCATCAGGCCGAGGAACTGGACAAGCCGCTCGAACTGGATCTGCATCTGGGCGCAACCGGCTACGCGCACCCGGCGGGCCCGCTTCTGCTGGTGCGGGCGCGTGTTGTGGGTAGCCACATGCGCGAAGTGCCGGACGTGATGGAAAGGTTAACTCGCAAATATCCCATTGAGATCGGGCACCCCGGCCAGTGGCGCGACAGCTTTGACATCACCCTGCCGGCCGGTTACGTGGTCGACGAGATGCCCAACCCCGTCAGCGTGGATGTCGGTTTCGCAAGCTACAAATCCTCGGTCGCCGCCAAGAGCAACGTGCTCCATTACGAGCGCGAGTACGTGGTGCGGCAGGTAGAGATTCCGGCGGAGAAGGTGCTGGATTTTCGCCGTCTTGAAGGGGCGATTGTCTTTGACGAAAAGGGCTCAGTGGTGCTGAAGAAGCGGTAGCATCTCGTGGTGAAAGTCGGGCTTTGAAAGAGCACGCCTACACAGACTGCGGAAAAACTCATTGGTGGACCAATTCCAAAGGTTTTGTAAAAGGGCACGACTTTAGTCGGGGCCGACCGGCAACGGCTCGCTCACGCCTATGGTGGATCAGGTTGAGCAGCGATGCGGCGCACCGCCCGGCGCGGCTCTTGCTGAAAGCGGGCGAGTGGCCCAGATCTGATCATCCACAAATGGATGGGTGCCCCAGGGCTCGATTTTGAGACCTGGGATCGCACGAACCTAAACCAGCCACCGATCTGCCCCGAAAAACGCCGCAGCGACCGGGGATCGCGGCCAGCAGCTCATACTCTAAGGATGTCCCGCCTTCCACTTTGCCGAGCAAAGGCGTACTCGCAACACTCCAGCCGATCGCTCAGTCCCTGCGTCCCTCAGTCCCTCAGTCCCTCAGTCCCTCAGTCCCTCAGTCCCTCAGTCCCTTAGTCCCTTAGTCCCTTAGTCCCTTAGTGTCCCTGGTGCCCCTGCCTGATTTGCCGAAAATTACCCCGCAAAAGCGCATCATGATCCCATGGCCATCCAACCCTTATCCGCGCCCTGTTCCTGCTCCCAGACCCCCCATTTTGCCGACACCCACCCCCCCGCCCCAATAAACTTGCACCGATTCCGGTGCGTACATCTTGTAACTATCCAGGAATCAACAGCTTGAAGAATACCACCCTTATCGAAGTAGTAAACAAAGCCGCCATTTTTAGCGCATTTTGTATCGAAAACAGGCCAAAAACCGGCCCTTCAAGCGGTTTTATCCCCGAATTTCGCAGGCTCTGCGCTGGCGAGCGGCACACTCATGGGACCGCATCCGAGGGTAGGTTCACAGCATCCGCTACAAGCCAGATTTTCTTATCCTCGGGTCCGCAGCTAAGTCCCTAAGTCTCTGAGTCCCTTAGTCCCTTAGTCACCCCGCCGCCTGCACCTCGGCCGCAATCCTTTTGAGCTCCGGCAGCACCTTGCCCAGGGCGATTGGCTTCGCATCCTTGAGGCCCAGCGCGAAGTACACATCCCGATACAGCCGGTACAACCGCTCATACACCTGGGCGGACTTCGCATCCGGCTCAACCGTCCGCAGCGGCAGGCACACCGCCTCCTGCGCCTCTTCAATGGTCTTGTAAGCGCCCGCCGCCAGCAGCGCAAAAATCCCCGACCCGAGGCTGGTCGGAATCCCGGCCGGAACCAGCACCGGCTTGTTCAGAACATTTGCATAAACCCGGTTGAGCACTTCGCTCTTCTGCGGAATGCCGCCCGCGTTGATCACCCTATCGATGCGCACTCCGTGCTCCGCCATGCGCTCGAGAATGATCCGGGTATGAAATGCCGTTCCCTCGATGGCCGCGAACAGCTCGTCCTGCGCGGTATGGATCAGGTTCCATCCCAGTGTCACGCCGCCCAGTTCTGGATTCACAAGCACCGTGCGGTCGCCATTGTCCCAGCTCAGCCGGAGCAGCCCCGTCTGTCCCGCCTTGTAAGCATCCAGTCCTTCGGAGAGCGCTGCAACCGTGGTATTCGCCCGCCGCGCAATGGCGTCAAAGATATCGCCAGTCGCCGACAAGCCGGCCTCGATGCCCGTGTAGCCGGGATGCACGCTGCCCGGCACCACTCCGCAGACTCCGGGCACAAGCTCCGTCTCCCGGGCCATGGCAATAATGCACGTCGAAGTGCCGACCACGTTCACTGCATCGCCCTCGCGACAATGCGAGCCGATCGCGTCCCAGTGCGCGTCAAACGCGCCCACGGGTATCGGAATCCCTGCCCGCAGCCCGAGCTCCTCGGCCCACTTCGGCGACAGGTGTCCGGCCACGCGATCGCTGGTCAGGTATTGGCCGCCGATCTTGGCCCGCACCCCGGCAAACAACGGGTCGACAGCGACCAGGAATTCCTCCGGCGGCAACCCGCCCCATTTGGGATTCCACATCCACTTGTGGCCCATGGCGCAAATGCTGCGCTTCAGCTCATCTACCGTAGTCAGTCCGCTCAGCGTGGCCGCCGCCATATCGCAGTGCTCCAGCGCGGTCACGAACCGGTCTCGCTTGTCGGGGTTGTGGCGCAGCCAGTGCAGCAGCTTGGCAAATCCCCACTCGTGCGAATACACCCCGCCGCACCAATCGATGCCTTCAAACCCCAGCTCATGGGCCTTGCGTGTAATCTCCTCGGCCTCAGCAAAGGCGCGATGATCGCACCACAGGTAGTATTCGTCGAGCGGTTCGAGACCCTCACCCACCGGAATCACGCTGGACCCGGTGGTGTCGAGCGCAATCGCAGCGACCCGATCGCCATCCACCCCGGTAGCCTTCAGCACCTCGCGCGATGCCACTCCCAGCGCCGCCATCTGGTCAGCGTGAGCTTGCGTGGCATGATTCGGATCTTCGCGCCGCCGATGGAGCGGATACGATGCAGATGCAGTGCCAATCGGCCCCTTCGCGCTGTCAACCAGAGTTACCCGAACACTCAGTGTGCCAAAATCAACACCCGCTACGATGGTCATTCAGACGCCCCCGGTAAACGCTTTCTAGTTCGCCCACCAGAGTACACCATTCCAGGTCGCATTTGCCCGCACGACATCGCCGCGGTCGATCGTGCACAGGCTTCGCGTTGAATTATTTTTTCTTCCCGGGCAGCATGGCCGTCAACTTGCCAAGCAACCCGGTTTTCGCTGCAGGAGCGGGCGCTGGAGTCGCTGGGGAAGGTTTGGCCGGTGACGTTGCCGGAGCCGCAGCCGGAGCCGAAGCAGCCAGCGCGCCCCCATCTTTCGATTCTCCAGCAGCGCTCGGCGCACCGGACGGGCTCGGCGCATCCCCCACCACCTTGCCTTTCGTAATGTTGGGCACCTCGCCATTGCTGGCGGTCTTCACCAATATGGATATCCTCCGGTTGGACGGATCGTAAGGGTCGTTTTTCACCCGGAGTAACTGATCGGCGTATCCGCGAACCTGCGTCACCTGGTCGGAGCGCACCCCGTCCTGCTGCATCAGTCGCCGCGCTGAATTGGCCCTGTCCGCCGACAGTTCCCAGTTGCCGTAATTCGCGTCGTTTGAATACTGCATCGCGTCCGTGTGACCTTCGATCAGCAGACCGTTGGGCAGCGTCTTCAGCTCCCCCGCCAGGAGTGAAAGCAGTTCCTGCCCGCTTTCGCTCAGCTTCGGGCTTCCGCTTTGATAAAACGTCCCGTTCTTGTCTTCGATCAGTTCAATGCGCAGCCCTTCGTTTGTGATGGTGATCTCTATCTGCTTGGACAGCTTTTGCAGTTCCTTCTTGGCCTTAATCTCCTGTTCCAGCTTCTCCTTCAGCCGTTGCATGCTCCCGTCGGACTGAAGCACTGCGTCACCGGTGCCGGACATGGTTGTCCCCAGCAGTGCCGCCGTTCCCTTGGGGTCGTTGAAATACCCGGCAACTGCCTTCTTCACCTTTTCGCTGGAACCCATGAGCCACAGCACAATGAACAAAGCCATCATGGCAGTAACAAAATCGGCGTAAGCCACCTTCCACGCACCACCATGGTGGCCGCCGTGACTGCCCTTCTTCTTGATCACGATGATCGGCTGAGCCTTCGTTGTCATCGCCTGCCCGCTCCCCTCGCCCCGGCTACGCGGCCGCAGCCTCAGGCGCAGCGGCCTGATTCTTGCACTTCTTCTCCATCTCGTCGAAGCTCGGCCGAACATAGGATGGAATCGCACGGCGTCCCATTTCAATGGCAATCATGGGAGCTGACCCTTTCAAGAACGCCAGCATCAGAACCCGCAATACGTGCAGGTATTCGTTCTGCTCGTCGGCGGTCTTGCGCATGTTCGAGCTCAACGGCCCCACCAGCCCATAACACAGCAGAATTCCCAAGAATGTGCCCACCAAGGCTGCGGCAACGTGGGCGCCAATCTCCTCCGGCGGGCCGCCCAGCGCGCCCATGGTGATCACCACTCCCAGCACCGCGGCCACAATTCCCAGCCCGGGCAGCGCATCGGCCATGGTGGTCAGCGAGTCGACCGACTGCACGGCTGCATGGTGATGCACCTCCATGTCCAACTCCATCATCTGGTCCATGTCAAACGGTTCCACCCCGCCGGTGATCGCCGTCCGCAGGGTGTCGCAGACAAAATCGAGCGAATGATGGTCGCTCAGGAACTCCGGATAATTCTTGAAGATTGCGCTCTCCTTCGGCTTCTCCACGTCCATCTCCACGCAGAGCAGCCCCTCCTTGCGCACCTTGTTCAGGAACTGGTACATCATCTTGAGCGTGTTCAAGTAGCGGTCCTTGGTGTAGGGCGACCCTTTGAACGCGCCCATCACACCTCCCACGATCGACTTGAGAATACGCAGAGGATTCGCCACCAGCAACGTTCCGGTGGCCGCGCCAGCGATGATCAGCAGTTCCGCCGGCTGAAACAGAACCCCCATGTGTCCCTTTTCCATCAGGAACCCGCCGATCACAGCTCCAAATACCACCAGAATGCCTATGATGGCAAACATGTCTTTCCCCCTGGCGCGCAAGTCAACGCGTTGCCGCCGCCGCTCATGCTTGATTGGAACGCTTCCCGGGCTCGTTCCAGCAGCTTAGCCAGCGTTTCATCCTGGTCGCTATCGATCTGGGCCGCGCCTATGCTGACGGTGACGGATACCCGATCCCCCCACCAACGGAAGTCCGCCGTCCTGGCCAAGCCCGCCAGCATTCTGCCTTGAGCACCCAGCATCTCGGCGCTTCTTTCGTGCGCAATCACCAGGAACTCGTCCTCGCCCCAGCGGCCAATCTCCTCGGACGGCCGCAGTCCCTGTGCCAGCGCATGCTCCACCTTTTCGAGCATTGCCTGGCAAGCGCCCACCCCGTGCGTTTTGCGCAGATCAGGCGCCTGGTCTACTCCAATCCACAACACTCCGAAAGGCAGCCCATCGCGCTTAGAATCTTCAAACTCAATGCTTATTTTGTCTTCGAGATCGGTCTGGCTTGCGGCCGCTCTTCCGTCTTCGCCTTCATATCCGTGCGGGAGGGCATCCAGATTCTCAGCCGGATGAAAAACCGCGGCGGTGCCGATGCGGCTCCCCAGCCCGTCGCGCAGAACCAGCATCCGCATAATCACCGGAACTTCGTGCCCAAGTTTATGTTGTACTTTTACAAAGACTCCGCGACCGCTCAGGTGGTGCGACTCCGGCTGCAACTCTTCTGGCCTATCCTTGGCCGTCCCGAGCCCCTCCAGTGCCCTCGGCACGGGCTTTTTCAGTAGCTCCATTCCCGCGTAGCCTGTAATGGCTTCAGCGGCCTGGTTCCACACCACCACTTCGTCGCTTGTGTTGAAGAGCGCGAACCCGTCCGGAAGGCTGTCCGGCACCGCATCCAGCAACTCACTTCGATCGCTCATCGCAGCCCGCCCCGGACGCAACCTGCCGATTGCGCCCTGCCTCTTCAATCGGCACGAAATGAGCTAACTTCACTCCCTTGCAAGCCGCAATAAGAGATTTCAAATGCAAAGTGGCACGGAGACGTTTGAGCGCGCGTGAGCACACGGGCCTCGAGCGCTTCCCCAATTGGGGCTGCGTTCTTCAGGGTTTACGGCTCGGTTTCCCCGTTGGGGGCTTTATGCGGGCTGGTCAGATGCAGCCGCGTGATCAGCGAGCCGCCTCTTTTTTGGAAAAGGCTGGGCAAGAACTCAAGACTTACATTGGCGGCGTAATAGTCCAGCAGCCCGAAATTGCCCATCCGAAAGGCGTCCTTTGCGTTGTATCGGTGAGGGTACCAACCATACACCGCGGCCGTCGTCGCGACATAGGGCGCCACCATCGTGGGCAGCGCAAATACCTTGTGCCCATCAACTCGGCCGCGTGCAGTCACCGTCGCAGTGAGCGTGTGGCGCACGCGCGGCCAGAATGCCTTGCAGGAGCAGGGATAATAGAGCGTGTCTTCGCGCGTCGCCTGGGCCAACGCAAAGCGGGTCGAGATATTCACCAGAGAAGTGCCGAAGTCGGACCCGTAGCGCTCCCCGAATCCCTGCATACCCTCTCGCCAGTCGGGCGGGGTGCGCCTCAACTGGTGCCAAGCGGCGATAAAAAGCGTGGCTCCAAGGGGATTAGGCCCGAGGGATTCCATCAAATAGTTGTGAACCTTCGTGTCTTCTGTTGGAGGCATATATCCGACCGGAGCTGGCGGGGGCTCGAGTTCCGCCGGCTGGCCTGCTGCGGGAGCATCGTCCGGCGCAGCGAAATGGCCTCGGTTCGCATGATTTGGGTCCGCCTGGCTCTGGGCGTTCGCCGGTCCTGGCGGGCCCGCCAAAAGGACCATAAGCGCCACGACACAGAGGCCGAATCTCAAACCGGAACCAACCACTCCCATGTTGAGATGCAGTTTCTTGCCCGGGCAGGCGCACGAGCACCCCAGTTCTGTAAATAGGACTAGAAGCTTCTAACCCATTCAAGAATCGACCGCACAGCCACGCCGCTGGGGCCTTTCGCCATATAAGGCCGGTTTTCATCGACCCAAGCAAGCCCCGCGATGTCCAGGTGAATCCACGGCGTGTCTTCGGCAAAGACTTTCAGAAACTCGGCGGCCGTGCACGCTCCGCCATATCGCCCGCCCGTATTCTTGATGTCTCCTATATCCGATTTGATCAGCTCCGCGTACTCGTCCCCCAGCGGCATACGCCAGAACTTTTCGCCGGACACCTTTAATGCCGATTCAAACTTCTCATACGTGGCATCATCATTCGAGAAGGCCCCGGCATTCACCAAGCCCAGCGCGACCCCAATCGCTCCGGTCAGCGTAGCCGCGTCAATCAGATGCGTAGCGCCCAGTTGCCGCGCGTATGTCAGCCCATCCGCCAACACCAGCCTTCCCTCCGCGTCTGTATTGATAATCTCGATGGTTTTGCCGGACATCGCGGTCTGTACGTCTCCCGGTTTCTGCGCCTTACCGTCCGGCATATTCTCAGCGGCGCAGACAATTCCGACTACCCGCACCTTCGGCTTAAGCAAAGCGATTGCCCGCATAGTTCCGATCATCGCCGCGCCGCCGGCCATGTCGTACTTCATCTTTTCCAAGTTGTCCGACGGCTTGATGGAAATGCCGCCGGTGTCGAAGGTGATTCCTTTGCCGACCAGTCCGATGACCGGCCCGTCGGTTACCCCCTGGGGTTCATAGCGCAGCACAATCAGCGCGGGCGGCTGTTCGGAGCCCTGCGAAACGCTCAGGAAGGCGCCCATCTTGAGTTCCTGCAGCTTTTCAGTCGAGTGAACCTCCCAATCCAGCCCCACTTCCTCAGCCATCTCGGCAGCGCGCTGACCCAATACGGTGGGCGTCAACTTGTTCCCGGGTTCGTTGACCATCGAGCGCGTGAGGTTCTGACTCTCGCCCACAATCACGCCCTCGGCAAACGCGGCTTCAAGCGCTTGCTTGTCCGCCCCACCCGCAGCGGCAAGCGTAAACGACTGGACGCTCAGGTCTTTGCGGTCGCTGCGATAGGTATCGGGATCGAAGTCGCCCAGCAGTGCGCCTTCGGCCGCCGCCCTCGAGCACCTGGCCGCCGGCAGCAGGTCTGACTCCGGGAGCGCCATCACCAGCTCTCGAATTCCGCGCGGCTTGGCGAATCGTACCGCCGTGCCCGCGGCGTTTCGCACTCCGTCAATCGTAGCTTTGGCCTGTTTCCCCAGACCCACAATCAGCAGCCGTTTCGCTTTGAGACCCTCCGGTGCATGCAGCACCAGGGACTCATTCACGCCCGCCTTAAACTCGCCACTCGCCAGCACGGCGGCTGCCGCGGCCTTGACGGATTGGTCTCCGGTTAACAGCGCGGGGGCCGGTTTCGCGTCCGGTCCCTTCGCGGTCTGACTATCGAAAGCCACAACCGCCAGCAATTCAGTCTCAAATTCACTCAGAGGCGCAAAGGATATTTCAGTCCGCATAACTCTCATTATTTCATTACAGACCAGAAACAGACGAGCGGTCGAGTCCCTACCGACTCATCCGGTGTTTGCTGGCGTTGACGGCTGCCCGAGCCTCCCGGTCCGCTTCACGCCGCTTCTCGGTCTCCCGCTTGTCCCAGTCCTGCTTGCCCTTGGCTACGGCCAGCTCGCACTTCACCCGACCGTTCCTGAAATAAAGCCGCGTCGGAATGAGCGTATGCCCCTTGATCTGCGTCTTGGAGAGTAGCTTGCGAACCTCATCCCGGTGCAGTAGCAGTTTGCGTGTGCGGGTTTCGTCATGGTTGGCCAGATTGCCGTGAGAATAAGGACCAATATGCAAATTCAACAGGAAAGCTTCCCCGTCCTTGATCAGGCCGTAGGAATCCTTCAAATTGGCCTTGCCCTCGCGGATCGACTTTACCTCGGTGCCGCGCAGCGCCATGCCGGCCTCAAACTTCTCCAAAAGGAAGTAGTTATGCCCGGCTGCCCGGTTGTGCGCCGCATCGCGCTCGCCGGAAGCTACAGGATCGCGGGGACGCACCGGCTTGTGCACCGCTGGCTTCTCTTTTCCGGCTACAACATGACTGCTTTGGCGGGCCATAAGGCACAATCCCCAAGTATTCATCCTAGCATTGGTGCGATTGAGCCGGTTCCAATTGGGCTTTGCTAAAATGAGGCATCGTTGGCCGAGCAGGACGACTAAATTCAATTGCGTACCGGGCGGCCAAGGCAGCCCGCAAACACCCGCCGGAATTTCAAGGCCGGCGCCAACGCCTGGGAGTTCGATGAATCACGTCGCTCAACCTTCGGCCGCCTTCCCGGCCGTTCCATCCCGATCTGTCCTGTCGAGAGTGCTGCCAGCCATCGTCCCCGCGGTCGTGGTTGCTGCCGCCATCGGCTTGTTGAGCTTTCCCGTTCATGCCGCGGGCCCGTCGGCCAACGCACTCTACAAGCGCGGCCAGGCGGCCGAAGCAAGCCAGGATTACGATACCGCCTTTGAGGATTACCAGAAGGCCTTTCAGCGCAACCCGAAAGACCTGCGCTATCAGACCGCCCTCTACCGTGTGCGTGTCTCCGCCTCCTCTTTGCACATCAGCAATGGGCGCAAGATGCTCGATGCCGGCAACATCGATGGCGCGCTGGCGGAGTTTCTCCACGCCTCGGAGATCGACCCCGGCAACGAGGCGGCGCAGCAGGAGATCGCTCGCGTCCGCCAGAAGCAGGGCCAGGCTCCGCCGGCGTCCGAGATCGGCCTGCCCGAGCCTCCCGGCGAGCAGGAGGCCATCGACTCCATCAGCGCTCCCGCCCAACTCAAACCGGTTTCGAATGAGCATCAAACGCTCCACATGACCGAAGACACCAAGGTCGTCTATCAAGCCATCGGCAAGGCTGCCGGCATCAACGTTCTATTCGATCCCGACTTTACCTCCAAGCGCATTCAGGTCGACCTGAATGACGTCACTCTGCCGGACGCGCTGCGCATCGTCGGCACGATGTCCAACACCTTTTGGCGTCCCATCACCTCCAACAGCATCTTCGTTGCTTCGAACACCCGCACCAAGCGCACCGAGCTGGACGAGCAGGCGGTGCAGACCTTTTACCTGACCAATGCATGGCAGCAGAATGACCTGAACGACGTGCAGACCGCCCTGCGCAACGTGATGCCCAATGCCAAGGCTTATGCCGTTCAAAGCCAAAATGCCATCGTGATGCGCGGAACTCCCGATGAACTCCTGCTTGCCCAGAAGCTCATCAACGATCTCGACAAGCCCCGCCCCGAGGTAGTCGTCGACATGGCGGTCCTTGAAGTGAGCAAGAACTGGGAGCGCACACTCGGCATCGCGTGGCCATCGAGCGTCGGCGTGGCCCTCGAGGCGCCCGGCTCCACATCAGCGTCCTCCAGTTCGACTGCCTCCAGCAGCACCACCAGCAGCACCACCAGCCCAACCCTCTACGAACTTTCCCACTTGAAGGCCTCGGACTTCGCAGTCACCGTCGGCTCGGCCACCCTCAACCTGCTGCTGTCAGACACCAGCACACAGATCCTCCAGGATCCCCGTATCCGCGCGACCGACGGCCAGAAGGCCGCGATGAAGATCGGCTCCAAGATCCCCATTGCCACCGGCTCTTACCAGACCGGCGCCGCAACCGCCCTGGTCAGCTCGCTGGTCAACACCCAGTTTCAGTATGAGGATGTCGGCGTCGACATCGAGATGACGCCCAGTGTGCACTACGACCACGACGTCACCCTCAAAATCAAGATCACCGTAAGCGCTCAAAGCGGCTCAGTGACAATCAGCGGCGTCACCGAACCGATTCTCAGCCAGCGCGTTGTCGACCAGGTCATCCGCCTGCGCGAGGGAGAAGCCAGCATTTTGGGCGGCATCCAAGACAATCAGGAAACTCAAAGCTGGACCGGCATTCCCGGATTGAGCTCCATACCCATACTCAAATATCTTTTCGGCTCCAAAGACCACACCATCCAGAAGGACGAGATCGTATTCGTGGTGGTGCCGCACGTCGTTCGGGGCGCCGATATCAGGCCGCAGGACCTGCGCGCCATCGACACCGGTACCGGCCAATCGATCGACCTGCGCCATGTCGCCAACGGTGCAGCTCCGGGCGCGCCCGAGGCGCGTCCTACCGCCTTGGACACGGCCCACCCGACTTTTGGCACCGTTCCCGGCCAGAGCGCAGACGCGGCAGCGCCGGCAGCATTGGCCCAGATGCGGGCCTCCATGCAGCCCTCTTTCGCTCAGCCGCCGCCTATGCAGGCGATTCCCGCACCCGTCGCGCAACCGGGCGCTGCCAACGTCCAAAATCAGCCGCAGGCGGCTCCAGCGGCCGCGGGACCCGCATCGTTCGCGCTCAATATCCCAGCCGCGCCCGTCGCCGTGGGCTCCGATTTCCAGGTTCCCGTGGTACTGGCCGGAGGTACTGACGTTTCTTCGATCCCGCTGCAGTTTCACTTCGATCAGACCAAGCTTTCACTCGTGAATGTGAGCCAGGGTTCTTTCCTCAATCGAGACGGCCAGGCGGCAGCCGTCATCCATCGTGATGACGGCGCGGGAAACCTGACCGTGGTTACGTCGCGCCCACCCGGATCGGCCGGGCTGAGCGGCGGCGGCGTAGTTTGCGTCCTTACATTCCAGGCCAAGGCCCCGGGCGAAAGCTCTCTCGCCATCACCCAGGGCTCAACCGTCAACAGCGCCCAGCAGCAGGTGGCGGTCCAGGGCGCCTCGGCCAATATCGTGGTCAAGTAGGTATTTGAAATCGTGATTCAACAACTGCCAATCCGGAGGATTTGCGAACGAGAGCGCGGGTTGACCCTCATCGAACTCATCGTCACGATTTCCATCCTCTCGGTGCTGGCATCCGCGGCCTTCCCCATCGCCCGCTTTCAATACAAGCGCCAGGCCGAGCGCCAGTTGCGCAGAGAACTATGGGAGATGCGCGATGCCATCGACCATTACAAGGACGCCGCCGACAAAGGCGCTTTCCAGACCAAGGTCGACAGCCAGAACTATCCGCCCGACCTCGAAACCCTGGTGAACGGCGTAGATGTCCAGGGCAAAAAGCTGAAATTTCTGCGCCGCATCCCCGTAGACCCGTTGACAGGGAAGGCGGAGTGGGGCTTGCGCTCCATGCAGGACGATCCGGATTCGGACTCTTACGGCGGCCAGAGCGTCTTCGATGTGTATTCGAAATCTGATGGAACCGCGCTCGACGGCACCAAGTACAGCACCTGGTAACCGGTTAGGACTCTTTGAGGAATCAGTGCAAAGGAATCGCCCCCAATCCGCAGGCTTCACGCTCATCGAATTGATGATCGTGATGGCCATCATCGGCGTTCTCGCGTTGATGGCCATCCCCCGCTTCGAGGGAGCCCTCCGGGCGGCCAGAGAAGCTGTCCTCAGAGAAGACCTGCACACCATGCGCGATGCCATCGACTCTTACACGATGGACAAGCAAAAGGCTCCGCAATCCCTCGATGATCTCATCACCGACGGCTACCTTCGAGAGATTCCTCTGGATCCGATGACCCACAGCAAAGACACCTGGGTCACCGACACCAGCGATGCCATGTACTCCCTCGATCAGACCGAGCCGGGCATCGCAAATATCCATTCCGGTTCGGATGAGACGGGCTCAGACGGACAACCCTACTCCTCCTGGTAACCATTTTCGGTAACCTTTATGCGATGCGCACCGACCGATTATGTCAAACTATTGGAATGAACCCCTCCAGGTGGAATACTTTTGTTCGCCGGGCCTCGCTCATTCTCGCCCTGGCGGCCGGCCTCGCGGGTCCCATCGCGGCTCAGTCCGGTCCAACCATAGCCATTCGCGTATACAACTACAAAACCGGAAAGCAAATCGTGCCCTCGAACTTCGTGATCAATCTCGATCACAGCGACGAGGTACAAAATCAGTCACTGAAGATTGATGAAGATGGAGTCGGCCGCGTCGTTGTTCCGGCCAACGCGTCCGTCATCTCCATCCAGGCGACCTACGACGATTCCACCTTGTTCTACAGCGGATGCGATGCCGACAAGAATGCGAGTGCCAAAAGGCGGTGGTACTCCGTCGCCGAAATAATGAAGACAGGCGTCGTGGCGCCCAACAAATGCGACAAGGGCAAGTACGAAGGCAAAGTCCACGTCACGGTCGCACCGGGAGAATTTGTCTTCTTTGTTACCAAGGGAATGAACCTGGATATGTCGCAGTAAGATCGATCCAGCATCTTAAACCGGGCGGCCTTCCGCCGAGATCGCTCGAAAGCGCTGAATTCAAAATTCCGTGTTCCTCGACCCCACATCCTCTGCCGCCCTCGGCTTCATTCTCCGGGTCGAGCGCATCTATGCCACGCTGATCGAATCGGCGTCTTCCACCGCGGACCCCAATCTCGGCGGCAAACTGCTGTTCGCCGGGGATCTGGATGACTACGGCTTGGCCCTTGCAGTTGCGGGGAACATCGCCGGCGCCGCCACCCTTGCCGCAACCGCGGATCTGGCAGCCGGAAAACAAGCCTTACGCGAAGGGGTGGTCGATTTTCTCGTAACTTCACTCGACGAGGCGCTGCGCATCCTCAAGAATGAAATTCGCAAACGCGAAACAGTGGCTGTCTGCGTGGTCATCTCACCTGCGGTCCTGGAACTCGAATCGCATGACCGCGGAGTCCAGCCAGACGTGGTGCGCTCCGAGGCTGCTCCACGCAACGAGGAGACGCCTTTTCTCACCTGGCGAGTGGCTTCCGCTTCTGCTCGATGGCTGCCCAAACTCGACGCCATCGCTCTTCAATGTCTTGGACTCGCCCGGGATCCGCTCGCCGACAGCGCCCGGCGCTGGGTTCGCCTGGCTCCTCGCTATCTCGGTCGCCAGGCGCAATCGATCCGCCTCATGCGCTGCACTCCCGAGTTCCACGCGGCTTTCGTCGAGCAGGTGCGCTCAGCCGTCAAGAATGCCGAAATCCCGGTAGAAGTGCAAGTTCGATTCAAGGGCTCCGGCATCGACGACAACCAGGCCATTAGTCCGTAGGTCGGTTAGCCGCCACTTCGATCCGGTCCCACAATTCCGGGACGCCGGCCCCCGTCTTTGCTGAAACAGGCAGCAACTCATCGAGTTCCAACCCCTTTTTCAGCGCCGCCAGGTTCCGTGTCCGCTCGTTGCCACTCAGCCGGTCAATCTTCGTCGCAACAACCACATACCCGCGCCCTGCTGCCCTCAGCCACTCCAGCAGCAGCGCATCGTTGGGCTGAGGAGGGATATTCGAGTCCACCAGGCAAACGCAAAGCCTGAGCGTCTCTCGATCGGTGAGATAGGGCTCGATGAACTTCGGCCACTCCGCCGAAATTGATCTCGAAATCTTCGCGTAGCCGTACCCGGGCAGATCCGCAAAGACTAGCTTTCTTCTCTGCCCCTGGTCCAGCAGCGCAAAGAAATTGATCGCCCGCGTCCGCCCAGGGGTCGACGACACTTTAGCCGCTTTATCGCCTACCAAATTATTCAGCAGGCTGGACTTGCCCACATTGGAACGCCCCAGAAACGCAATCTCCTCCACCGACGGCTGGGGAAACTGCTCTGCGGACAAAGCCGAAAGCATAAACTGTGTCGTATAACGCATGCACTCGCTTCCAGCGGCCAGGCAAATCCGTAACCTCCCGCAGTCCCACTCGCTTGAGGATACAGGACGTATTCGGAACCCCAGCCGGCGGCGGTACTTGCGAGGCTTCCGCTCCTGTTGTTCTCCTCCGCGGAAAAAGCGAGAAGGTCCGCACATTGATTCCACCGCTAAGCGCCAACCCGCTCAGTTGTTCAACCACTTTTTCTTCACCAAACGCAACTTTTCCGTCGGCTCCAAAGTTGTAGCCGCAGAAAAACCCGATATGCCTCTATAATCAATTCACTTAATCCAAGAACAAGCCCTTTGGAGCAGACGTGAATACCTTATTTGCGCTAGCCCTCCTGGCCGCTGCAGGCAATCTGCCTCCAGTTCAGACAGTACAGCCCTTGAATGCCTCGGCAACCCAGCCTGTGTTTCTTAAGTTCCCCAAGGGGGGGAAGGGTCTTACCCTGTACGATCCTAAGGGGAAAGTTATCGCTCGTTGCGACAAGAAAGGGGAGGACGCCTTCGGCAACTGCAAGTTGGAGCCAGGAGTGAGCCTCGACGACCTGATGAATGCCTGGGTCCACGCCTATCAGGACATCCAGAAGTAGCCACCTTCCGGCCGAAGGTCGGCCTATGACCCACGCTGCGGTCGAGCGCAGACGGTGTTTTACTCGCGATAGACTCCGCGTTCATTGAATCGGCGACAGCCGCCCCTCCGGCGCGACAGCCGCGCAAGAACATGAATCAGCACAGCCCGCCCAGCCGCAGCCCGCGGCGTAGCCCATGATGCTCGGATTTTTGCGCTCTCATTCCGGGTCTGTCCTCGTCAGTCACTGTGTTACCGATTCCCAAATCCATTGGCGTCCAGTTCTGCCTGGCCACGTTGCAAAACGGAGCTGGACCAGTCCATAAACGCGCCCACAAATGCGCGGCCGGCTTCATCGGTCTTGATGTGACGGGCAACCTCTTCATACCCCTGCTGCATGCGCGGCACATTGCGCGCCAGCAGCATCAAAATGTATTGCCGTTCTCGTCCTGGCTTCGACTGGGCGAGCATGTGCAGGTCGAGGGCCGTCACATGGATAAACGAGTATTGCGCGTGGAAAACCGCTGTCATCGGCCGCGCCTGGTCTTTGCGGATCGGGCTCTCAAACCGCTCGGATGGATCGTTCGCGATTAGCCGATCAGATGCTTCGAACGAAACGCCGAGTGCGCGCAACTTCTGATGCGCCATCTCGTGGATGAATGCCTGGGCAAGACCGAGCGCATTGTCCACCGTTGCATGGATGCTTCCGAATTCCTCCTCGTAAGAATGGCTGGACGATCCCAGCGCCGATTCACCCAAACGCGCCTGTATAGGGTCCGTATAGGGATAAACGGTGTCGATAAGCCGGATGAACTGCGCGTATGCGTCGGGCCATCTTGCCAGCAGGGCCGCTCCGGCCGCAATATTCGGATGATCGACTCTCGCAGGCAAGAGTGCGTCAGTCATCATGCCACTTTCAGGCGCTTGCCGGACCGCAACTGCGCCATCGCAAAAAGTCGCGGCTCCATCAATCGAGCGGCGGCGGTAAGGTAACGGCCGCAAAGGCGAGCCGCCATTCTCCGCCAGCAGCAGCGTCATGTCCGTGTCATAGCCGTCGTCCTGGGGCTCGGCCATGCGCTGCCAGTCCACACTCTTAAGGATCTCGTCGAACATCAAAGCACTCCACCGATTTCAACCAGACCGGTCTGCCGTGTCAGCGCGGCATACGGAAAACTTAATCCCTTGACGCTGCCTTCCACCTCCACCGCGGTCGCGATGCGGCGAATGAGACGCGCACGAGAGCTTGATGCCGTCTGAAAACACATTTTGAACAGAGGTGTCTTGACCTCGGTCACCCCGTGGAGTTCCGACCATGAAATTGCCCAGGAAAAGCACTCTCGTAGCCAGTCCACCTCAGTGGCATAGCCCGATACGGTAGCAAGCGCCAGCCATTCGGCAGCGGCCTCGAGGGCCAACGGGCAGTCAAAACGGCAGGGCTCAATGGGTAATGTCGAGATCCCTAGCGGCGCCAGCAATGAGTGGGCCAGGATGTCCTGTGGCAAATCGATGGCTTCCGGATGTGCCGGCGATCCACTTTCAGCAACGTCCGACTCGTGGCAAGCACAGCAAGCCGGTAGATCGAGGAGTGTTCGAAATCTCGGGAGGTCTCCGTCGGCCCAGGTTGCCTGCGCATTCGCGACCGCGGCTGGCGCGCCAGCCAAAAAAACACCGGTAGGTTCATAGGCCGGGCTCGTGCAGATTCCTCGGGGCAAAGCTTCCAGGGGCAGGATAGCGGTGGAGAGACCTTGTTCCGCCGCCAACTCGAGCAGATGTTCGGACCTCGAAATTGGAACGAGCCTAACGGCGCATCGTTCACCGCTCACGCGGCCGGCATAAACCGTCATCTCCTCGATGACGGTATGCAGCCTTTCAAGCCGCCCCTCCCACCTCTCGCGCGCCCTTTCACTCACCCAACTGATCCTTGCTTGAGGCTTCGGGGCTTGGGACTTCGGGCGATCTGCAACATCGGGAACAGCGTACTCTCCGATGGAATCGCCCCCACTATCATGTTCCTTGTACCACGTTGCCAGAGTCCGGCTAATCGAGGGGTTTTCTCCCCGTTCCCAAGCCGCGACCTGACGTTCCTCCAACTCAAAGCGAAGGGGTTGAATGGTGAGCGGGATCTTGCCTGTCGATATCATTCTGCGTTCGATCGTGCGAAACAGATGCTTCCATTCACCGCAGTGTTCCGTCCGATTCCGCCAGTCGCCGCCGACGGAAGTTCCCGGGCACTGCCCTTTGCACATCAGAAAAAAACGGCAACCGGCGCAGCCGTTCTCTGACTCCGGCGTTCGGTACAGGGCCACATAGCGTTCGTAACCAGCTTTATTCGCCTTGATAAAACCTATGCCTTCCTTATTCGTGCGGCCGCAATTGCTCGACTGTCCGTTACCCTCGACGCCCTGCACTGCTTCAGTCGTGTAGGGGTCGCATGCGCGCCAGGTGCAGCCAACGTTCCCGTCCTGCCCGCTGAGCAACGCCTCCATCTCTTCAAACAGGTCGAAATGCATTCCCGCCAGGCTCTCCTGAACCTCAGCAAAGGCTAGCAGCGCTTCAATATTCTCCTTGGCAGACAGGGCAAGACTTTCGCGCACAAGGTCGTGGTCGACTTCCAGCAGATGCAGGCGCACACTTCTGATTCCGATATCGTGCAGCCGTCGCATCCAGTCCGCCATCACCGGCAGCTTATCCCTGGAGGCATTTTGCCTGTGCAGGGTGATGATGAGGCCAGGCGCCGTGTATTCCCGGCACAAGCGCTCGATGACGGCCTCCACGGCCGCCGTCGATTGCCGGGTTTTTTCCAGTCCCCGGTGCCAGCGTGCGTCATTCAGTTCGCCGGGTCCGTCGATCGAAATCCCGACGGAGACTTTATAGCGGCGAAACAACTCGATATGACGGTCTTCGATCAGGACGCCATTGGTTTGAATTGAGTTGCTTCCGGAGGTTTCGAGTCCCCAGGCGAACAGGTGCTCCAGGTCTTCAAACCGCATGAGCAACGGCTCTCCGCCGAACAAGACAAAGGGGCCTCCAATGCGGGTAGCCGCAGCCTTCATCTTCTCCAGATCGTAGGTCATCCGCTGGTTTCCGGCTTCGCGCTGCGGATTCTGGTAGCAATAATGACAAGCCAGATTGCAGGCGACACCCAGCGGTCGCAGTTCGATGCTCATTTGATAACCCCTGTGCCTGAACAGGGCTCGATGATTGCCGCCGCACCCTATTCCGGTGGAACTCTGTTGATAATGTCGATGTGGACCCCCTTGAGGTCGGAATGGATTTTATTTTCGTCGACATGAACCGGGGGCGTATCGACGTGCGGAACCGTGACTGTGTCGGTATGCCCGGGCTTGGTCGTGTCGATGTGCGGTGTGACGGAATCAGTGTGCCATGGCGGTTTAATTGGCATGGTTCATCTCCTCCAAGTCTGTTTGTTGAATGCTTCCTGCTTTTCGTCGCCGTTGCCGCTTGTCCAAGGGCGGCCCGGTAGCACATGGCTCTCTGCCTCGCTCGCGAGCCGAATGGACAATAGACACTTCGGTGATCCGGCAGCGAGCCTGCGAGCTCGGATCAAGCAAGCGATTCAATGAGGGTTGCGCGGCACCCTATGAAGGCAAGATATCTGTGTGGCCGCCTGGACCTTTCGTGTCCGTATGGCGCCCCCCTGGGACATCGATGTGTGTGATGACATCGTCATGGCGCTTCGGAGTGTCGCTATGGGGTCTTGCGTCGGTATGGACCGGGGGCGTATCGCCATGTGGGGTCGTGGTGTCGGTGTGTGGCTTGATATCTGTGTGCGGAATTACAACATCGATGTGTGGCACTTTTGAACCTCCAGTCTTTTCATTGATAGGGTGGCAACCGGCGTGCCGATTGTCTCCGCCGTTCGATCAGACGGGCGTGCTGTTCAAAGTCCGGGGAAGCGTGCGTCCGTCGATTTCCCATTATGCAGCAAATCGCAGAAAGTCAACAGCTGAGAGATTCTTTCTTACATTTTCGATGAACGCCTCTGATGGTCTTTAATGTAATTTTGGGAGCTTTCAGTTGAACGACTTGGAGAGCTCCTCGCCTTTGTAACAGCGGCAACGCGAGAAAGAATCTACCCATACAGATTCATCCACTGTTCGGACCTCACGCTGGCATTCATTGGGCTCAGAAGGGGAGTAAGAGCATGATTCTAGGAGCCTTATCTAAGGCATGCCATTCTTATTAAACAGAGCAGGTTAAGAAGCGAATTATCCGCTTGTTTTCAACGAGTTAGCATGGAATGAAGAACAAACGGACCAGGAATGGAGAAGGACTGTTGGGGTCTCTTCGTAAACCGTTTGATTATATGGAGCGGGAGACCGGGATCGAACCGGCGACATTCAGCTTGGGAATGGGGCGATCAATTGAAAATAAAGAACATGGCGTTCACCCCGACCTCGTTCTGGCGATAGAGAATACAGAGTTTCTTTGAAAACTCGTGCTACAGAAATCAAATGGAGCAGAAATGGAGCAGACGGAATCAGCGCTGGCTGTTCCGCAGTTTCACCGAAGTTCATCGACAGACTGCTGACTAACCTGCATATCTCACAGGCGGATTGTCGCTTTGGGTGAGTCGGGCACCAGGAAATAGCTGGAAAGGCCGTCTTTTCTGTGTCATAACTACGTTATCGAGACGGGTTATGGCCGAGGAAAGGACG
>Ga0182013_10000832_pt1 | contig 42749 bp, 34 predicted proteins | sample 612S2MmetaG_FD_120487 | JGI IMG/M metagenome (GOLD analysis project Ga0182013, IMG submission 120487) | Permafrost microbial communities from Stordalen Mire, Sweden - 612S2M metaG | ecosystem: Environmental > Terrestrial > Soil > Wetlands > Permafrost | place: Sweden: Stordalen | collected... | reverse complement strand
TGCCGCGGTGAAGTTCGGGTCCGCGCAGTCCCGGGTGAAGTGCGCGGGCTTCTCCCGCGCAGCAGCTCGTCGTAGTAGTGGGACTGGGCCGTGTCGTTACCGCTGGCGTGGTCATCGAACGGGATCGAGAGCGGGAATCGCCGTGCCCCGCCGATCCTGAAGCCGTCGCCGTTTGTCGGTTCGGCACCTAGTCGCGAGTGCAGGCTCTGATCGATGAACGAGTGGGCGGGTGATATCAGCGCCCGTTCGAGCAGTACGGGCGATCCGGTGTATGCCAGCCGGCGACACGTTGGGCTAGCTCGTCACCGTCGCACCGGGGGGACTCGGCCGGCGGACCGCCGTTTGTACGCGTCGCGATCACTGCGATCCGGCCCCGGCGTTCTGTGTGAGGCTGTCGAACTCCGCTCGGTTGATGGCGCCGCTTTCGTACATCTTCTGTGCGCGAGCGACGATCTCCGCGGGGTCTGGCCTGCCGGCAGCCGATCTGACGTACTGCTCGAATTCGGCTTGGCTCGACTGCTGCGCCTCAACGGAGCGTCCGGCCATACCCGCATGCTCGGCGATGATGTACACGAAGGTGCCGATGAACGGTAGGACGATCAAGAACACGATCCAGACGACCTTGAGGAACCCGGATATGTCATGTCTGCGGAAGATGTCGCCGAGCACGATGAACAGGATCCACAGCCAGCAGACGAGCGCAAAGAAGATGCACATCGTCCAAAAGACTTCGAGAAACGGGTAGCTGCTTGCGATCAAGATCGTCGACCTGGAGCACGCACGTCTATAGCCCTCTCTCGGCGGTTATCCGTCCGGTCTGCACGGCGTCTTTGAGGGCGTTGTAGTCACGTTCGTTCTGCTCGGCGTAGGCGCCGGAGAAGTCGAGGATCGCGCGGTCGAACGTGTTGCTCTTGCCGAGGTAGGCGGCGATAGCGATGCGATCCCCGCTGCGGGCGTGGGCCCTTGCGAGTGTCCAGCCGCAGAGCTTGCCGTATTGCGCCATACCTTCGGGGACCATCTGCTCGATTTCCGCCGAGCCCTTCCAGTCCTTCAGCTGGCGCCCGTAGAAGTCGCGCTGCACGCCCCCGTCTGCCTCGTCGTTGCGCAGCCAGCCCAGGAAGATGTCGCTGGTGGCCTGCATCAGTCGCTGGCCGGCGACGACCCGGTGACCGTGGTTCTCATACTCGCTCGGGGGCAGGAACTCCTCGAGCACGGACGCCTCGGCCTCCTTCATCTGCAGAAAAAGCGGGTCCCGGCCATCGCGGCCGACCATCAGTGCGATCCAGGCGCGCGTACCGACGCTCCCAACGCCGACGACCTTACGCGCGAAGTCGGCCAGCTGGAACTCCTCCAGCAGCACGCGTCGATCGTCCTGAAGCGTTTCGCGGTAGGAGCGAAGGAGCCTGTGCAATGCGTCGAACAGCTCGTCGTGTCCGCGTCCCATCTCGAGTTCGTCGACCCGCACGATCAACGGCGGGTCGGGGATGATCCGAATTTCCCCGTCTACGACGCCCGCCAGTTTCGAGAAGGCCGACATGCTGTCCTTGGTGCGTGCCTTTTCGAGCTGCTTCTGGGCGTGCTTGGCGACTCTTGGCCTGAACTGAGGCGCGAGCTCGCGGATCGTGCTCTCGATGTCCAGGTGCGCATACCAGACCCCGAGGTTCTTCATAGCGGCAAACCGCGACATGGCGTTGCGGTACTCCCGGACCGTGTCGAGAACGATCCGCTCCTGCTCCTTCACCCGAAAGCCGCGGTCGCGCGCCGCGATCAGCATGCTCACCGCGAGGCGCTTGACGTCCCACTCCCACGGCCCCGGCAGCGTCTCGTCGAAGTCGTTGATGTCGAACACGAGCCGGCGCTCAGGTGATGCGAACGCCCCGAAGTTCGACAGGTGCGCGTCACCGCAGCACTGCACCGTCAGCCCGGATCGCGGGGTTGTGGCTAGGTCGCTCGCCATGATCAGTGCCGCGCCCCGGTAGAAGGTGAACGGCGAGAGCAGCATGCGTCCGTATCGGATCGGCACGAGCTCTGGCACTCGCGTCACCGCCTGGCGCTCGAGGAGGCTGACAGGGTCACGGCGGTGCGAGGACGGCTCATAGACAGCGTGGCTCGATCGCGGCACCTCAGCCCGCGCGGCCTTGCCGCGCGCCGCGCGCTCGGCGACGGTCCGGTAAGGGACAGTCGCCGGCGTTCGTGTCTTCGCGATCACCATGCTGAGCGCTCGTCAGATGCTCTCGGGCTCTTCGAGCACGACCAACCCGTGGATGCAGATCACACAGATCGCAAACACGCCGATCGCCCACCACGGATGCGGGCCGCCTATGTCAAGCAACGCACCGATCGCGCCGAGCGTCGCGGCCACGATGCCAACAACCCGCCCGTACGTATTGCCGGCGAACAGGGAGAACGCTGCTGTGAGCTGGATCACGCCAAGAACGATCGTCACCCACCCCCACGTGTGGAGGCTTGAGACCACAAACCTGGTTTCGCCGGCCCAGAAACTCGAGTTCCCGACCGCCGCGATCCCGTAGATCACGTTCAGTACGCCCGCGACCAACAGGAGGATGCCTACGAACATCGCTGATCCTGCGCCTCGCATTCGTCACCTCTCTCTGGGTTCGGTACTCACTGCCCGCCGCGTTGGTGCTGCGGGCCGTCTATCAGCCGGGCATCAGGACGCAACCGTCCTGGCAGCTGGCTGTGTGCTCTAGAAGTCAGGAGGCCTCCTCTGCGAGCCACGCCTTCGCCTGCTCTAGCTCGCGGACGCGGAACCCGCGCGCCCTTCCGGGAAGCAGGAAGGAAAGCGCGCGCAAGGCCGGCCGCATCCAGTCCTCGTCGCTCACCACAGCGACGCGCTCGAAGGACGTTGCGTGGCGAACTCGAAACTCGGTGTCGGCCTGCATGGCGTCGCCCTCGAGCTCGCCGGCTTGGACCCCGATCAGGTACAGGAGTCGCAGGTCGCGGCCCTCGGCGATCTCCTGGCGCAGGATCGGTTCGACCGTCTCCTCCCAGTCGTCGTCGTCGACCTCATGGATCGCCTCGAAGCCGATCGTTCCGGCGGGCATGCCAGTCATCCGTCGCAACATGAGGTGTCCTCCACAGTGTCGGTAGCCACCGCGAAGACGGCGGGTTCGAAGTCTGACAGATCCGGTTCGTGCCGACTTGGGGCTAGGCGTCGTCCTCGGCTTCGAGCTCGGCCTCGAGCGCGATCACGGTGATTCCCACCGCCTCGGTGATCTTGGCGGCGGCTGAAGCCGTTCTCGCGGTGCCGACTATCGGCGCGACGGCGACAAGGATGTCCTGGACCTGCTCGATCGTCACGCCCGCTCCGACAGCTGGGCCAATATGCATCAGATACGAGGCCGCAGGCGCATCGACTGCGACCAGGGCCGCGAGGCGCGCGGTCAGCAGCGAGTTGTCATCCAGGCCGCATCGCGCAAGCGACTCGGCCGTCATCGCAGCAATCGTGTCGAAAACAGGTGCGTCTGAGTCAGACATGGTGGGCCTTTCGTGTGGGGGTTCGGGTTGGGCGGGGTCGGCGAGGCTCCGGCTCTCCGATCAGCCGGCGAGCGCCTTCTGCTTGAGCTGCACGAACTCGGCTTCGGTGATCACGCCGCTGTCGAGCATCTTCTTGGCTTTCGTGATCTGCTCGGTTGGGTCGCTCGCGTCGACTGCCGACTGCACGTACTCCGTAAACTGGGCTTCGCTCGTCTGCTTCGCCGCGATCGTGCGTTCGGTCATGCCGGTGTGCTCAGCAATCAGGTACACGAAGACGCCGAGGTACGGCACGATGATCACGAAGATGATCCAGATGGCCTTGACGAACCCCGATATGTCGCGGCGGCGGAAGATGTCCGTAAACACCGTGAACAGGATCCAGAGCCAAATGACGAACGCGAAGAATATGAGCATCGTCCAGAACACTTCGAGAAACGGATAGCTGCTGGCGATCATCGGGGAGCTCCTTTGGTGCCACCCGCGGGCCGGGGAGCGGGGAAAGGAGCGAACAGGCTCCGGTGGTTAAGGGCGACCGTACCGGGCTCGAGTGGTGCGCGCGAGCGCACGCACTGGGCCTGAAGGTTCGACCAGCGGGGACAGCTACTCACATGCAACTAATTGCACATGAGAGCTTCACAGTCAATCGAGACCGAAAACGTATTGGCATGCACAATGTGCGGCCGCGGGATTGGAGAAGCTCCTGGGTGCCGCGACACCCCCGGGGTGCAGATCGCGGACGGCATCCGGCGAGCATGTCGTGGCGAGGTCCGTCACGGATTCTGGGCGCCTCACGACTCGACGATCAGCGGATCTCCCGCCGGGCGCTGCTCAGCTTCCGGCGACCTGGCGCAGAACGCGACGTAGGCTGCCCAGCCGCCGCCGAGGAGGATCCCGGCAATGACATCGGCTGGATAGTGGACTCCCAGGTAGACGCGGGAGAGGCCGACCAGGATAAGAATCAGCGACGCCGCGGCCGCGAGCAGCGACGTCCGCGCGGGCGAGGCTCCCGCGGCGTGGGCTGCGAAAACCAGCGACAGCCAGAAGGCGCTGGCCTGCGTCGTGTGCCCCGATGGGAAGCTGAACCCCGTTACGTGCTGCAGATGCTCGACCGTCGGCCTCGGACGCGAGACCAGAAGCTTGACTACGTCCGAGATGATCATTGCGCCGCCAAGCGTGAGCGCGACCGCCACGGCCTGCACACGCAGGCCCACATGCACGAGCAGGGCACAGCAAGCGAGGGCGAGCGGCACGAGCAGGAAGGCGCTCCCGGCCCAGGTCACGATTCGTGCGAGGTCGATCAGGTCATGGGAGCGGCGCTCAGCGAGTTCCCGCATGAGGCCGGCCTCGCTCGAGCCCGCGACAGATGTCCAGAGCGCTCCGGCTCCCCAGCCGGCCAATATGAATACGGCCAGTCCGGCCAGCAGACGCGCGGCGGCGGGCCGCTTCACGAAGTTGCGGGCTGGTCACTCACCACTTGAGCTCGATCTCGAGCTCGCGCTCCTCGCTCTCGACCTCGAGCTCGACCTTCAGCTGCACCTCGTCCGGGACTGCCACGGTGAAATGCATTCCGGCGCGGTCGAACTCCAGGTCGTTGTGTCTGTCCAGCATGTCCGCGAGGATCCGCAGCCGCCTGGCGACCTCTGTCCTTGTGAGCGTTTCCTTCTGCTCGACCTCAAAGATGTCCATCTTGTCTCCCTTCCCTCTCGTTGGTGCTCTGGTTGTCAAACGCTGCATCGGGTACGGGATCCGCTGTCTCATGTCCCGCGGCGATCCGGATCAGGGCGCGAGCGGTGTCCCAGGCGCCGTCGGGAACCCCGGCCGACGGAGAGGCGCCCGGATGCGTGCGTGCAATCCTGACCCGCAGGACGCGCGGCAGTATCTCGAAACGCAGCGGCGGTGTGAGCATCGCCGCCTCGCCGTCGATGCCCGCGGCGACCTGGCTCGGCGAGTCGACCTCGAATGCGCGGACTGACCATTCTCTCCACGGGCGCTCTCGGACGCCTGCGCTCCTGTGTCCACCTGACCGCGAGACGACGGTGATCCCAAGCCGTCCGTCATCGATCTTCGGACGTGTTCCGGAGCCGACGGCACGCCCCAGCCGATACTGGTTGTTCGAGACGAGGATCGCCGCCCCGGAGTGATGTTGATGCCCACGTGGGTCGCTCCAGCTCAGGCTGGGCTGCTCGCTGCCAGGGCCCATCACGTCGGGCACCATGTCGAGAAGTGTTCGTATCTTCGCGTCACGGTAGCCAGGGCGCTGAACCGCTTCTGCATAGAGGCCGAGGGAGACGTTGTTGACGAATACTCGGCCGTTCACGCGCGCAAGGTCGACCCGTCGCTCGCCGCCGTCCACGAACGCGTCGAGCGCGCCAACCACGTCGTCACGGTCGACGCCGAGATCGAGGGCGAAATGATTTCGTGTACCCGCGGGTACGCATGCGTACGGAAGGTCGAGTTCCGAAGCGATGGCCGCGACGACCGCCTGGGAGCCGTCGCCCCCGGCCATCGCGAGCCCGTCGGCTCCTGCCGAGACGGCGTCCCTCACGAGCTTTTCCAAATCATCTGTGGGACCGAGTTCGATCGGCTCGATCCCGCGGTCGGCAGCCTCGCGGTCGAGGGAGAACCGTGTTGCCTTCCCGCCGCCGGACTTTGGGTTGTAGAACAGAACCGGATGTCGTGGCGCCGCAACCGAGGGAAGAGCTACATGGATTTGCAGAGCGCTCCTCGCACAGGCGACCAGCAACGCAAGTCCTCCCAGGATCAGCACAGCCTCCAGGGCTAGCCCGTCGATGAAAAGCAGCACCGTGCCCAGGGCGAGTGCGATCACCGCGCCGGCCGCTCCGAACGTGCGTGCCGGCCCGCGCCGGAGCAGCCCATACCAGCCGGACGCCGCCGCGAGCACGACACATCCCACCGGCAGGAGCGCGCCCGGGAACTTTTCGATTACCGCGGTGACGGCCACCGCCAGGAGCACCGGGACGGCGAGCAAAGCCAAGATGGCCATGGCCCGCCGGCGGCTCATGCCACCGGCCCTGAGTGACGCACGACGAGGTTCACTCCGACGATCACCGGGCGCACCCCGGCGCGCCGACTAAGGGACGCAGGACACCTCGAAGCTGCGCTCTGCAGCGCCGTGGCGGGCACGCCGGTGCCAGCACCGGATGGAGCCGTGCACGGCATCTCCCGCGCGGCAGGTAGTTCCGAGCGCCATGAGCCTGATCACCGCCGATCGGCGCATCATCCGATCCTGGAGCGACGAGCTCGCCTTGGCGATCCGATCGATCGTGGACTGCTGGTTCAGGCATGACGCCGAGCCTAGTGCGTTTGTCCGCCGCTATGGATGTTGAGCGGTCGCCGGTCCTCTCCGCGTCCGAGCATCTGCGAGAAGCCGTTCCGCCGCCTCGGCGACGCTGGCACCAAACTCGAAGGTTGCGTCCTGGCAACCGCCTCAGCGGTCCCAGCCCGCTGGAGCGGCTGAACCGGCGCCGAATGGCGGCACGGGAGATACTGGGGCGATGCTCGCGCGACGCGACATGAGGACCGGGCAGCTCCCCGCGACAGACCAGGCACCTGCTCACCGGCATCAGGAGCGCGCGGCGATCAGGCTGTCGCTCACCCAGAGAGGGCCTCTGGGTGCGCCTCCCACCGGCACGCGCCGATGAGCGGTCAGACGGCCGGCATGCCGTACGGGGATGCGTTGCGGTGGAGCCCCCAGGCGCCGCGATTTCGGCCGTTCCGGGTGCTCGTTTCGTGGCTGGTCGCCACCGTTGCCGTCCTCGTGACGGCAGAGATCATTCCGGGGCTGCACGTTCACGGATTCGGCGGCGCGCTCGCCGCGGCTGGACTGATAGCGATCTTGAATGCCCTGATGCCGCCCGCCGTTGCCGCGCTGCGCCTGCCGTTCACGCTGGCGCTCGGCTTCCTGTTGGTGCTGTTCGTCGATGCGCTCATGCTGCTGATCGTCTCCAAGATCGCACCCGGAGCGATCACGGTCGACACGTTCGGGACCGCCCTGCTGGGGTCGTTGGTCATGGCTGCAGCGAGCGTGGTGCTCGAGGTGATCTTCGGCGCCGACGACGAGGACACCTACACAATCCGTGTGATCCGGCGTGTCGCGCGGCGACAGGGCAAGCCCGCATCGACGGACGCATCCGGGATCGTGTACCTCGAGATCGACGGGCTCGCGCTGCCGGTACTCCAGCGTGCGATGCGCGACGGCCATGCCCCGAATATGGCTCGGTGGATGCAGCAGGACACGCACCGCCTCCTCGAGTGGGAGACCGACCTCTCCTCGCAGACAGGGGCCAGCCAGGCGGGCATACTGCTCGGCTCCAATGAGGACATCCCCGCATTTCGCTGGGTCGAGAAGGAGAGCGGGAGGCTGATGACGTGCTCGGCACCCGCCGACTGTGCGGAGATCGAGGCTCGCCACGCAAGCGGCCACGGATTGCTGGCCAACGGGGGCGCAAGTCGTGGCAACCTGCTCTCCGGGGAAGCGGAGGAGGTGATCCTCACGGTCAGCCGGATGGAGGCCGAGAAGAAAGCGAACCCCGGGTACCGTCCGTTCCTCGCGAACGGCTTCAACGTGACAAGGGCCCTCGTCCTCTTCGCAGGGGAGGTGATCCTCGAGATGCTCGCAGCCGCGCGGCAGCGCCGGCGTGACATCCGCCCGCGGGGTCACCGTGGCGGGTATTACCCGTTTCTGCGAGCGGCTCTGTGCGTCGTCGTGCGCGACCTGATCGTCTTCGGCGTGCTCACCGACATCATGAGCGGGCGCCCTGCCGTTTACGCGACGTTCTCAAGCTACGACGAGGTTGCCCATCACTCTGGCCTCGAACGCGCTGACACGATGGAGGCCCTGTACAAGCTCGACGAGCACTTCGGACGGATCGCGCGCGCCTGTCGCTACGCGCCAAGGCCCTACAGACTCGTTGTCCTCTCCGATCACGGCCAGACGCAGGGCGCTACGTTCAAGCAGCGCAACGGCTACGGCCTGGACGAGCTCATAGAGCGCTCGCTCGAGACCGGGACGGTGTCTCGCCTGACCGGCGGCGATGAGAACGACGCAGCCGTGGGTCATGCTCTGAATGAGGCCACGGGCCGCACCTCATCCGAGAGCAACAGTGATAAGGGCGCGGTCAGCGACCGTGAGGTGATAGTTCTGGGATCCGGCAACCTTGGACTCGTCTACCTGATGGAAGAGCCGCGTCGTCTGACGCTGGAGGAGATCGAACAGCGTCACCCTCGCCTGCTCCGAGCGCTGCGCGAGCATCCTCACGTTGGCTTTCTGCTAGTGCACTCAGCCGAGCACGGACCAGTCGTGCTCGGCGCGCATGGCGCCAACCATCTCGCCACCGGCCACGTTGAGGGAGACGACCCGCTCGCCGGGTTCTCAAGTACCGCACCCCAGCACCTGCGGCGCGCGGACACATTCGATCACGTCGCGGACATCATGGTCAACAGCTTCTACGACCGCTACCTCGACGAGGGGTGCGCCTTCGAGGAGCTCATCTCCTTCCACGGCGGCATGGGCGGGCCCCAGACCCGTCCCTTTCTCTTCTACCCCGCCGATCTTCCGGCGCCAACCGAGCCGATCATCGGGGCCGCTTCGGTTCATGACATTCTCACCGGCTGGCGCCGCGCTCTGCAGAACGTGAGGACTCCCGCCCCCGCGTTGCACCCCGGTACGTCGCCGTCGTCAACATCGCGTCGTGCCTCAGAGCACGGACCGCGACATCATCCCGATGAGTGAAACGACCGCGGACGGTCGGCTCCCCCTGTCGCATCAGGCAGCGCCGCCGCTCCCGGAGGGGTCTGGTGTAGCCACCACCTTGTCTCGGCCGTAGCGATGGCGGAAGGCCAGTACGGCCACCAGACCGGCCGGGAGGGGTAGCCAGTAGGAGAACACGCGGTAGGTGAGCGTCGCCAGGGCTGCGTCGGCGGCGCTCACGCCGGCCAACACGAGCGTCGCGGTCAGGCCCGCCTCGACGAAGCCCAGCCCGCCCGGGGTGAGCGGAATCTGAGCGAGGATCTGTGCCACGCAGTAGGCGACTATCACTGGGATGATGGAAGGGCGCGAGCCCACGGCCGCGAGCGCGGCCATCAGCGTGAAGAGGTCGAGCAGCCACAGGCCGACCGTGAACAGCACTGCCTGCCACCAGCGGTCACCGAGCACCTCGAGGATCGCGTCGCGCTCACGCAGGACTCGATCGGGCAGCGCGTGGGAGGGTGGACGCCCACGCAAGATCCAGTTACGAAGCCGCTCCAGCCCGCGAGCGACCGCGCGCAGCAGCCGCTCGCTCCCCAGCAGCGTTGCGCTGATGGCAGAGAGGACAACGAAGAGCCCGACGCCGACCCACAGGGCAGCGAGCAGTTTCTCCGAGACCGCCGTGCTGCCCAGCAACACGAAAGGGAGCGCGATCACCGGCAAAACGAGCAGGGCGGCAAACGTCAGCAGCGAGGAGGCTGTCAGGCCGCTGGCCACCCGCGCACCCGGCACTCCCGCACGCACGAGCATTCCGTACTCGACGCTCACGCCTGCGGCGCCGCCGCCAGGCACGACGCGCTCGCACGCGCCGCCGGCAAGGTAGCCGCTCACGACGGGGAACCACCCGTCGGTGCGGAGGGCAAGGCGCTGCATGGCGCACCCGCAGAAGACGCTCGCCGACTCGAATACCGCCATCACCAGGAACCACACGGGTTCGATCTGCCTCAGTCGCGGCCACTGGGCGAATACCTCGCTGAGCGTGGGCGCCAGCAGGAACAGCGAGAGCCCGGCGACGGCGAACAACGCCACACGGCGCACCAGCTGCGCGGCGGAGCGAGGTTGGAGCGGGGCGTCGCTGGAGTCAGCGATCACGAGGCTGGTGTCCTCGACGAGGCCACGCAGCGGCGCGAGAACGCTGTCGCGTGGATCCCGATGTTCGCGACATCGACCTGGCGGAGTCGATCGTCGCTGCTAGCTCGTGAGGTTCAGCAGGGCGGCAACGGCCCTCTGCGCGGCCACTTCAGGATTGCCATCCACCGCCTGGAGCACCGGTGTGGTCGCCCGTGTCAGGGCTCCACGGGTCTTCTCCAAATCGCCGTTGAGACCGACGAGGATCAGCGCCGCGTGGCCGGGCTCCAGGGAGACGCCTACTTCGCGCGCTTCACCACGGTTGGTGCCGCGGGCGGCGTGGCCCATAGCAGCACCCATGGCGCCCCCCGCGCCGATGATCACTGCAGGGGCCGTCACGGGCATGAGGATCGCCACGGTGGCACCCGCCACCAATCCGAGCCAGCCTCCGTGCTCGGTCGGCTTCTCCGTCTTGGTGACAGTGACCTGGCCATCGGCCCCCTTGCTGATGACCGCGGCGTCGTAGGTGCCGAGGTCACCGTTTGCATGGAGGGTCTTGACCATCTCAAAGTCGGCTTCGGCGCTGGACAGGCTGTCGTACCTCCCGGCGTAGAAGAAGGTCGTCTTATCGCTCATCGCTGTCCTCCCTCGCAATCACCCGTTGAGGTCTTCTGTCGTCGGGCCGCTGCCCGGCGCCCGCTCGTCCTGAGACTACCTCCCGCGCGCAAGGTGCGTCCCCGGGTCCTAAGGATCACTGCTCGCGATCTGCCGCCGCATACAGCCGGCAGACGGCCAGCGGCTGGGGACCCGGCTCATCTGCAAGGTTGCACAGGCGCACGCGTCAGAGCTGCGGCGGCGGCCTCAGCCGCGACGTGGCGCCATAAGCTCGACACGAGGGCAGCGAGCGAAATTCGTATAGCCGGCGGCTGGGGGCTCTAGTAAAGTCTGCCAGCGCAAGGTCAGTCGGGCGTCAGGGCAGGGCGACCCGGCTGCGCTGGCCGGACCAAGCGTCAGCAGGAGGGGCCTGATGCCAGAGTTGGCAGAACGTGTGAGTGACGGGCTAAAGCGGATTTGGCTGGCAAGACGGCCCACATGGGGAGTTCCTGCGAACTGGCGTCGGGTCGCTCAAATTGTGTGTACCGGACTGATCGTCGCGTGCGTGAGCCCCGCGGCGGCCGGCGCGTCATCGACAGGTGAGCTCTACTGGACGAGTCAGAGCACGAACTCGATCATGCGCGCCGAAGCCGATGGCTCCGCGCCGCAGACGGTTCTAAAAGCCGAAAAACTGGACAGCGGCATCGCCGTCGCGGGCGGCCACGTGTATTGGTCGTGGACAGGGGGCATCGGCCGCGCCAACCTAGACGGCTCCGAAGCCAACTCTTCGTTCATCAAAGGCGGCGAAGGCATCACCGGCCTGGCGGTGGCGGGCGGACACATCTACTGGGGTGGCCCGGGCGGCAAGATCGGGCGGGCGAACCTCAACGGCACGGAAGTCAACGCCGAATTCATCAAAGAAATCAGCGGCGGCGTTGTCACCAGCCTCGCGGCTAACTCCGAACACATCTATTGGACGAACTTCTGGGCCAGCTCGATCGGCCGGGCCAAGCTCAACGGCACGTCCGTCGAACAGGAATACATCCAGAAAACCCACACGCCGATGGGGTTGGCGCTGAACGAACAGTATCTGTACTGGGCTATCACCTACGAAAACCACATCGGACGCGCTCTCCTGGCCGGTTCGGAAGCAAACGTCAACTTCATCGCGACGGGGCTCAGCTCCAACGAAAACGAACAGGTAGGCGTCGCCGTCGACCCCGGGCACATCTACTGGGCCAATCCGACCACAGGCACGATCGGCCGCGCCAACATCAGCGGTGCCGAAATCGAACCGAGCTTCATCACCGGTGCCGGCGACCCCCTCGCACTGACGCTCGTCAGTCCCCTGGTCCGGGTCGATCCTTTCGTGATCGAGGAAACGCTCGACTACTCCGCGACGCCTGACGCCGGCGAAGCGCCCGCTGGCGCAGCGATCTCCGCCAACGGGGACACCGCGGTGGTGGGCGCGTCCCAGGCCTCGCCCGGTGCTGTTCACGTGTTCCAGCGCGGCGCAGACGGCCTCTGGACGTTGCAGCAGACGATCTCCCCGGGGGGAACGGATGGTTACTTCTTCGGCTCGCACGTGGCGCTCTCCGAAGACGGCACGACACTGCTCGTGACGGCGGAAACCTCGACCGATCTCGGCCACATCTGGACCTACACGCTGCATGAAGGCGTCTGGGTACCCGACGCGAGCACGCTCGGCGACCCGATCAAAACCAATCCGGCCTACGACCACAACAAACCGGGCTTCGAGTACGGCAACGCTCTAGCGCTCTCGGGCAACGGCTCGCTCGCGCTCGTAGCCGACGAACCACAGGGCACGGCGGTCCTCTACCGACGCGTCGGCGCGGAATGGCAGGAGGTGACCTCGTTCTCCGACGGAAAAGCCGAACCGAGCGAATATGGGATCGCCCTCGCCCTCTCCGGCAACGGCCACGACGCGATCGTGGCCGCGCCCGCGACGAAACTCGTCTACTCATACTCCGACAGCGGCGGCGGCTGGAAACAGACCGGAACGTTCCCGTACTCCGCCTACGACGGCCAGCGCAACGTCTCGGTGGCGATCGACCACGAAGGCGACACAGCAGTCTCCGGCGAATATCTCGCGGGCGCGGCACGCGTGTGGCTCGAGAAACCCGGCTCCGGTGTATGGGAAGAACAGGCGGAGCTCACCGAACCCGTCGGCCCCGAACAGGAGGAATTCGGCTCTGACGTCTCACTTTCCGCGTCCGGCTCGAAGGCGCTGATCCTCGCGTTCGGCGACAAAGGCGAGCTCGCCTACGAGTACACGCGCAGCGGCTCGAGCTGGAACCAGCAGGGGACGCCCATCTCGATGCCATACGAAGCAGAATCCCGCGGGGCCGGCTACATCCCGGAAGCATCGCTCTCCGCGGAAGGCGACACTGCGCTCCTATGGTCGAAGTTCGGGACGCTGCCGTCGGTCTACACGGACGCACCGGTGGTAGGGATCGGTGTGGCAAGCGAACTTACCGCGGCTGCCGCGACCCTGAAAGGGACGGTGTACCCAGCCGAGGAAAAAGTCACCAGTTGCCGCTTCGAATACGGGACATCGCTAGCATACGGATCCACGAAAGCGTGCTCGGTGACGCCCGAAGGCTCGGTGACGGTACCCGTGTCGGCGAGCGTGAGCGGCCTGTCATCAGGCAGCACCTACCACTTCAGGTTGGCGGTCACGACCGAAGCTGGGACGTTCGATTCGAACGATGCGACGTTCACCACATTCGTGGCCTCTGCGACCGAAAAAACGTCAGAACCGTCGAAACCGGCGAAAGTGACGCTGGGGAGCGTGAGCGCGACCGCCATCGGCGGCACCGGCTCCATCACGGTCGGCGCGTATGGCGCGAACGTCGGCGAGCCGCCGCTGCCTAGCTCGACGGGCGCCTACCTGGACGTGTACCGCTCGAGCAGCGCCACGTTCAAAGAAGTGGAAATCAGGGCGTGCGAAGTGGGTACCGCGAAGGCGCTGTGGGCGTATGGCAGGGGTGGCTGGGAGCCGGTGACGCCAGCGGCGACGCTCATCGGCGGGTGCCTGGCGTTCACGGCGGACGCGACCAGCCGTCCGTCGGTGGCCGAACTGGAAGGATTCAAGTACAAAATCGGTGAGCCGGCGGGGCAGCTCGGCGAGTGCCGTGCGCGGACGAAATCGGTGTACTCCGAAGGTGCCTGCTTGACCAAGCATGAATCCAAGGGCGCGCCGGACGGGAACGGCAAGTTCGAATGGTACGCGGGCGCACCGGGGATCTGCTTCCCGCTGAAGAAGGGCGAGTTCGAGGACGGCGGGTGCGCGCACACGGACGTGAAGAAGGGCAAGCCGGCGGGGAAGTACGAAGTCACGAACGGGAACTTCGTCAGCAGCATTGGTTCCGTGGGGCTGGAAGTTCAGGGGGCCGAAAAGATCGCGTGCTCCGCGGGCACGGGGACCGGGGAATTCTTCTCGCCAGAAAAGGGCACCGAGACGATCACGCTGCTGGGCTGCGAGCAGAAAGGCACCGACTGCAGCTCGGCCGGTGTCGCGCCCGGCACAATCGTGAGCTTCCCACTGGAAGTGATCGTCCTGCAGAGCGCGACGGGAGGGACATTCGAACTCGCGCTCGCGGCGGCGCAGTTAGCCAACTTCTCGTGCGGCAACGTCGCGTACGCGATCGAGGGAGCGGCTGTGGGAGCGCTCACGGGCGACAGGAACACGATGAGCACCGCGACCCAAGCCACGTTTACGGGTGCAGGATCGCAGATGATCGACCTCTCGGGATCGACCGAAATCCCCGTCAAACTGAGCATGGACGTCAGCTCGACAAGCCGTCAGCCGCTGGAGCTCAACACCACCAAACAGCCTTAGGTCAGTCGCCTTCGTCGGGCGGGCGCCGCGGACGCTCGCCCGGTGGAGCCGGATCGGGGGTTTCACGAAGGCCTACCCGGACTGGGCGGTGGCGAGCGCTGCCTCCGGCCGCAGGCCGACGCCCGGTCGATACCTGCGACACGCGTTGAGGACCCCGAACATCGCGCAGGCCGGTACGCGAGGGCACAGGTGTGTTGCCGGGCGGTTGCGTGCAGCTTGGGCGGGCCCGCGCAGAAACCGTTGGCTAGCTCGCGGTCACGGCCCAGGAATCGGCGGAAAACCCACATTGCGGTAGGTCGACCGCGACGCCTATTCTCGCCACGGCGGTCCTCAGGGGCGTTCGCGTCCCGAGCGGACTCGCCGGTGTCTGGGCACTGCATCGCAGGGGGTAGTAATGGGCGCGGGTCAGAGCCGCGAAACTGTTTGGTTGCGGGCTGTGTGGTGTGATGGGTGGCGGCGACCCGCCGTTTCGCGGCTCGCGCTGCTTGTGCTGGCGGCGGCCTTCGGTTTGCTCTGCCCCGGCGGGCCGCCGGCGTACGCCTCTGAAGGCTCGAGCAAGCCGAGCGCAGAAATCGGTCCAGCGCTCGCCGAGGTGCCGCCCACACCCGAACCACCCGCGGAGCCCAACAAGGTCGGCAATCTCTGGGTGACCCCCGTCCCCGAACGGGAACCGGAATCTCGACCCGACCTCCCCCTGGAAGAACAGGCCTTCCCGGGGACAGACTACGAACTCGAGCAGGAACCCGGCGAAGTCAGTGCGTTGAAATCCCCGGCTGGACCGCTTCTGTTCACCGCATGGCACTACACCGAAACCGAACCCGCAGTAGCGCATCCCGAACTCGAAACCCAACCCTCATTCATCGGCGACAGCAGCGAGGTCTACAGGGTGGGCAACGAACCCGGCTGGTCCCGCGAACCCCTCGCCCAGGAAAGGGTCATCGAGCTGCCGGCCGGGACGGAAGCGGTGTCCATGTACGTCAGGGACTGGCGATGCCCTCATGTCGAACCCGAGATCAGACGCCGGGGGAGCACCAGGTTCTCGACATCGGAACTCTCTGAAGAAGAACTCGCCTTCCAGCAGACTGAATGCGAACACTTCGAATCGAAAGAATCCTCGCTGACCGTCCAGGCCGAAGTCGTAGAAGAAGGCGAAGCGGAAGCCGCAAGCGCGAGCCGTCACGGGACCGGCTCGCGCGGCGCCGCTTCCCGCGCGCGCCGCGCTCGCCATGCGAGGTCCTCGAAGGCAGAGTCGACCAGTCTGTTCGTCGAAGACAGCGGGCCCTCGAGCCTGAGAGCCTGGCGCCACGTGACGTTCTTCCTCAAGGGCATCGAAAAGCTGGTCCCTGGTCCCGCGCGAATCTTCCTCCGCGTCGTTGCCGCTGCGGTTGCGCTTGTCAGCAAAGTCGAAGTGAGCGACACAGGATATGTGGCGCTGGGCGACTCGCAGTCATCGGGCGAGGGTATCCCGCCGTGGGTTGGGAAAGACGGACAGGAACCGGGAGACAAGTGTCATAGGTCCAAACAGGGATATCCGAAGGTCCTCGGCGAAGAAGGGCGTGCGCTTGAAAATCTCACGTTGGCGTTCTACGCGTGCAGCGGCGCCGAAATCGCAGCGATCGGAACCCAGGCCACGGAAGCGTTTCTGCCGCCTGAGTTAGCCCCTGAACTGCTGAAGGGCCTAACCCATCCGAAAGCGCAAGTCGTGACGCTGACCGCGGGCGGCAACGACGCGGGGTGGGCCGAAGTAGTAACGGCATGCCTGCAGTTCGGCTGCGAGAACGCCCTGAAGCGCGGCGAAGCCGGTGAAGCCGAAGTGGCAGAAAAAAAGGCCACCGTCAACCGGGCCAACAGATGGCTCTATGAGAAAGTGCTGCCGCTGTTCCGGAAATGGCCGGAACATCTCGTGGCACTCAAAGCGAACCTCAAGTCGCTGTACCGGTCCATCTTGGACAAAAACCAAAACGGGAACTCGAAAGTGTTCGTCGTCGGCTATCCGAACCTGTTCCCGTTGAAATACACCGCGGGCAGGGAATGCGAGAGCGTCGACCTGCGGACCAAACCGATCTTTCCCGTCAAGAAGGCCGAACAGACGGCGGAAGGCGCCCGCGTCACACCCGCCGGCTGGGCGGAGGAAACCCTGCCGGTGCTCGAGAGATTGGAAGCGGAATTCCGCGAAACCGCCAAGTCAGCTGTCGAAAGCCTCGAAGGGGTCTACCCGGGGACCAACGGAAAGCCCAGGCTCAAATATGTCGAAGGCGCCGAACTCTTCGGCGAAGACCACAACCTCTGCGCGCCGGAGACATGGTTCTTTCTGCCCGGGGAAACCAATCCGGAAGGAACGTTCCACCCCAACGTGGCCGGTCAGGACGCGATCGCGAAAACCCTCGAAAACGCCGGTATCCGAGAAGCTGGCCTTGAACCGCCGGCGGAACAGGCGATACCGCTGGACTTCGGCCTCGGCGGGAACAGTCGCCGCGAGGCGACACCGGACCCGTTCGTAGCTACGGGTATGGGCCGTGCGGTCACGTCGGCGCGGCCGCGGGGTGCGAGGAGATCGCGGATGCTGGGGGTCCGAGGCCGCGCGACTGTGATGCGGACAGGACGCGAGTCACAGGCGCGCAGGACAGGGCTTCCGGCCGGACAGGCGGTCGTAGGCAGGCATGTGCGCGCGCACAGGCGTCGACACGCGCGACCGGAGCGCGCGCGCCACGTGCACGCTACACATGTGAGGACACACGGTGTTTCGACCCCTGTGGCTCGGACCGCGGCGCTGAACGAAGCGCCGCGTGCGCAGGGGACGCGGGCACTTGGTCTGTCGTTCAACAGCTCGGAAGAAGAATATTTCTTTGGCGAACCCCCGTGGATCTGGAAGGCGCCGCTGAAGGGCACGGTCACCGCGGCCGTGACCGGCGAACCGCTGGCGGGGGTGTGCGTGTGGGCATCAAACGAATACGAAACCGACACAGCGGTGACGGCGAGCAATGGCACGTATGTGATCGCAGCAAAGCCTTTGGAAACCTACACCGTCCACTATTTCCCGTGTAACGGCGCAAACGTGGACTACCTGTCGCAGTGGTACGACGATTCGCCGTCGATCGGCGCGGCGACGCGTGTGTACGTCAGTGCCGTGAGAGCCACCGAAGGCATCGATGCGGCGCTCGTGAAGGAGGGGAGCATCTCGGGGACGGTCACAGGACTCGCGACGGGCAAACCTGTAGCCGAAGTGTGCGTCGATGCCACCTCTGCCGACGGCGCATACGGGGAAGGGTACCTCGGCGGGACGGTCACGGCGGCAGATGGGACCTACACGGTCACGGGCCTCGCGGCGGACTCCTACGACGTGCACTTCAGTCCATGCGGAGCGGCGAGCAGGAGGTACTTCCAGGAGTACTACGACGGGAGTAGCTATCAGGCCTCAGCGACGCCGGTGAGCGTTTCCGCCGGAGAGAACACCACGGGTATCGACGCGACCCTGAAGCGGGGGACGACCATCTCCGGCACCGTCACCGCGGCGGCGACCGGACGGCCGGCGGAAGGTGTCTGCGTGACCGCGTTTGTGCCCGGCGGTGGTGCTGGCGCGAGAGAAGCAACCACCAGCTTTGAAGGGACCTACACGATAGAAGGCCTGCCGCCGGGCACCTACAATGTGAAGTTCTCCTCGTGCGAACGCTCGGCCGGCTATGTGGCTCAGTTCTACGACGGTGCGAGCTCACTGGCGTCTGCCACCGCGGTGAAAGTCACCCACGAAGAGGAGGTGGAAGGCATCAATGCGACGCTCGCGAAGTCGGCGAGCATCTCGGGGACGGTCACGGACGCCACGACCGGCAAACCTGTCGCGGGCGTGTGCGTTACAGCGTTCTCGAGCGATGGGGGCATCGGCGGCGGAACAGCGGTGACAGCGGCCAACGGCACGTATCTGATCGCATCGGGGCTGGCGGGCGAAGGCTACACGGTCCAGTTCGACCCCGCGTGCGGAGAACAGAGGTCCCCGTACGTGATGCAGTGGTCTGGAGGCGCCGGCTCGCAGAGTGCCGCGGAAGTGGTGAGCGTCGCGTCCGGCAGCGAAGCGACCGGCGTGAATGCGTCTCTCGCGAGGTCGGGGAGCATCGCGGGGACCGTGATCGACGCGGTCACGGGCCAGCCGCTGCAGGGCGTCTGCGTGACGGCGCGCGCCAATGAAGGCGGTTACAGCTCGGGTATGGCCGTAACAGACGCGGAAGGCGACTACACGATCGCGTCGGGTTTGGCCGGCGGGCGCTACGCAGTCGAGTTCGAACCGGGTTGCACGGGCGACACCAACGGCGAATATGGGCTGCAGTGGTTCGACGGAGCCTCGACGCGGCCGACCTCGACGGCGGTGAGCTTGGCGGGCGGAGCTGCGGTTTCGGGCGTGAATGCGGCGCTCACGAAGGTCGGGAGCATCTCTGGCACCGTCACCGAAGCCGCTGGCGGGACACCGCTTGCGGGCGTGTGTGTGACGGCTGTCGCGAGCGGCGGTGTGGCGGCGCGCGAGACTGGTGTCAGCTCGACGACGGGTCAGTACACGATCACGGGCGTCCCAGCCGGCAGCTATGCCGTGGAGTTCGACCCGTCATGCGAGGGCACACACGCTTCGGGCCTCTCGACTGCGTGGTACGGGTCGGGTGCCGCCACGACGGTGAGTGTCAGCGCCGGTGCTGAAACGACGAGTGTCAACGGAGCGCTGGCGAAGCCCGGCAGCCTCAGCGGGACGGTCTCCGACGCGGCGACCGGGAGCCCGGCAGCCGGTGTATGCGTTCGTGCCGTGCATCCCGGCGAAGAGGAAACGTCGGGATTCGCGCGTACGTCTGCGGCCGGGACGTATACGATTTCCGGGCTCGCGCCGGCAACCTACGACGTCGAATTCGGGGGGAGCTGCGGGGGCCCCAAAGCCACAGAATTTGTCGTGCAGTGGTCCGGAGACGCGGCCAACCAGCAATCGGCCGAAGCAGTGAGCGTGGGCGCTGGAGCCACGACGACGGCGAACAGCGCGCTGGTCAGGGTCGGGAGCATCACCGGCACGGTGACCGACGAGGCGAGCGGGAAACCGATCGAAGGGGTGTGCGTGACGTTGTCGACCAGCACCGGAGAACTCGTGGGGACCATCGGCGCGTTCGGGGAAGCACCGACGACGCAGGCAAACGGCACGTATGCGATCGAAGGCCTGCCACCGGGGAGCTACGACGTCGCGTTCAACCCGGCTTGCCCGAGTTCAGGTGCGACACAGGACGCACTGCAGTGGTATCCGAACACGAGCGATGAAGAAGCCGCAACCCCGGTGTCCGTGTCAGCGGGCGCCACGAGCGCGAACATCGACGCCGCGCTGCAGGCGGGCGTGGCGGAATCGGGCGCGCCGGAATTCGGGCGTTGCGTAAAGATGCCGGGAGTTAAGAAGAGCGGGAAGACCGTCTATGAAGGCGGGTTCAGTGAAGCGAAGTGCGTGACCGCGAGCGCCACCCGGACCGGCAAATACGAATGGCATCCCGGTGCCGTCAAAGCCGGCTTCAACACAACGATCAAGACCGGCACCAGCGCGGTGCTGGAAACGACAGGGAAAGTCCAGATCACGTGCAGCGGCGAGAGCGGCAGCGGAGAAGTGACGGGAGCAAAAACGGTCGGCGGCGTGACGGTCAGGCTCACCGGTTGCCAGTCCGCCGGCCGCAGGTGCACCACCCCAGTCCACGCTGAAGGAGAAATCGAATCCAAGAAGCTCGAAGGCACCCTGGGCTGGATCAAGCACTCGGGCACAAACGGGAGCCTCTACCAGGTCGGGCTTGAGTACTACCCGGCCGACAAGGGAGGGCCGGTGCTCGAAGTCTCGTGCGCCGGTGCCGGACCTGAAGCGATCTCCGGCTCTGTCATCGTGCCCGTCACGACCGATGCGATGGCCACCAAGGCCACGATCAAGTACAAGGCGAAAGCCGGCAGGCAGCAACCCGAACGTTTCGAAGGCGGCGAAGAGGCCCTGCTCACCAACGCTCACGGCCAGCAGGTCGGACTTAGCCTCACCGCGACCCTGACCAACCAGGAACCCCTCGAGATCAACAAGTTCCTCTGACAGTCTGCATGACTCAGCAAAGGACGCGCGACTGGTCGCGCCGGTAATAGTTCCGGCCACCGAGGCGTCCAAACTCGTCGATTGATGGCTGCCCTCGCGCTCGCACGAGCGCGCCGCGAGCCACGCGCGAACGGCCTTGCGCGCCCGACCCCAGCCCACCGAGGTCCATCGCCCGGAGCCGAACGGACCGGGTTCGAAATACTCGGTCTTGCTACTCAGGCGTCGCTCGTGGAGCGGACGCTCTCGGCACGGTCTGCGGTGGCGGCCACCTTCTATCGCAACGGTAGCCATGGCAGCACGCTCGAGGACCCGGTCATCGCAGACATAGCCACGGCCCACGCGAAGACGCCAGCCCAAGTGATGCTGCGCTGGGGCATTCAGCAGGGCCGCTCGGTCATCCCGAAGTCCACCAAGCCAGCCCGCATCGCCGAGAACATCGATGTCTTCGACTTCGAACTGCCCGCTGACGAGATGGCGGCGATCGACGGGCTCGACACGGCCCATCGCGGCGGCCCCGAGCCCGACGCGATCACGCTCGAGGCCTTCGGCCGTGAGATCCCGGACGCCTGAAGGTTTGCATCGATCACCACTCACCGCCGCGGCGGCCGAGAAGCGCGTGTTCGACCAGGCGAGTTACATCGAACGCATCGACCTCTTCTGTTCCCGGGCTCGCGAGGTGCGCAGGCTGCGTTGACGCGTCGGCGTGGTCGCAGTACGTTGCACGGGGGTTCCGCGCTCAGCCGGAGCGCGGCGCTCACCAACAACCAGCAACGGGGTCGCCTGGATGCCGACGACGGTCGCGGAGATTGCAGTGGCTGACCGAGGTGCCGAGGCCGGCAGGGGTGCTCCGCGCCGAACAGCAACGGTCTTGCTGCTTGCCGCGACGTGCGCGCTCGGTGTGGTGACTTCCCCGTTCACGGCCGCGGCGAGGGCAGCTCCCGTGAACCGCCCCGGTGTGCATCGGGCAGGTCCCGGCTCACTCGGGGCGGCGACAGCAGGAGCGGGCGCAGGCGCGCTCAGCGCACGCGAGCAGGTTCGTGGCCGCGGGCTGCAAACGGGCATCTCGCTGACGCGCTCGACCACGAGGCCGTACTGGGCCTGTCCAGGCGGGCCGTGTGATGCGATCGTCGATCCGCGGCCGGCACGGCCGTCCAGTCACTGGGCGCTTCCCGCTGGAGGGCCGTTGCTGGAAGGCGGCGGTGAACTCGGCGGCTATGACCCGCAGGACCTGCAGGCTGCTTACGCGATCCCGACCACCGGCGGCTCGACGCAGACGATTGCGCTGATCGACGCGTACGGCTACGCGACAGCTGAAGGTGACCTCGCGGTGTATCGCGAACGGTACGGGCTCGGCCCCTGCACAACTAGCGACGGCTGTTTCAGGAAGGTCAACGAGAAGGGTGAACAGGCTCACTATCCGGCCGCCGACAAGGAATGGGAAGCTGAGAGCGCGCTGGACCTCGACATGGCCTCGGCTGCCTGTCCAGCGTGCCACATCCTGTTGGTGGAGGCTGAAAACGCAACGCAGGCCGCCCTGGGCAGCGCGGTCAACACGGCCGTCGACCTGGGTGCGACCGAGGTCTCGAACAGCTATTCGATTCCCGAGCAACGCTGTGAAGCTGACGACTGCGAACAGTACAACGCCGACTATGACCACCCGGGTGTCCTCGTCACGGCGTCGGCCGGCGACTCCGGCTACGACAACTACCTCGAGGGCTATGAATCACCGGGCTTCCCCGCGGCCTCGCCGTATGTCGTCGCTGTCGGCGGCACCAGCCTCAAGAGGGCCCTGAGCTCGCGCGGCTGGTCTGAGGAAGTGTGGTCCGAACCGCAGCGAAGAGCCGCAACGGGCAGCGGGTGCAGCCTGTCCGAGCCCAAGCCACTGTGGCAGCAGGGCGGCGCCTGCGCCGATCGGACCGATAACGACGTCGCAGCCGTCGCGGCCTGCGCGACGCCGGTGTCCGTCTACAGCACTCCCTACGGCGGCTGGGAAGACTTCTGCGGAACCAGCGCGAGCTCACCTCTTGTGGCTGGAATCGAGGCTCACGCGAGCGAATATGCCCGCTCGCTCCCGGGCGCGGATGCTTTCTACGCCGATCAGCAGGGGCTGTTCGACGTGACGGGCGGGAACAACGAAGGGCTCGACGGAGAATGCGCTCCGCCGGTGGAAGATGAATACCTCTGTCATGCCGGCATCGGTTATGACGCGCCCACGGGGAGCGGCACCCCGGACGGGCCTCTTGAACTTGAACGTGCGCCGCCGCTCGCGCAGAGCGGGCCGGCGAGCAACGTCACCACTGACAGCGCCACGCTGGCCGGCACGGTGAACCCGCAGGGCAGCCAGAGCACCTACGCGTTCGAATACGGCACCAGCACCTCGTACGGAGCTAGCGTTCCTGCCCCCGAAGGCTCCGCAGGAACGGGGACCTCCAACACACCGGTCAGCCTGACCATCTCCGGCCTGCTGGCAGGAACCACATACCACTACAGGCTCCTCGCGAGGAACGAGGACGGCAGCAGCTACGGCGCCGACACGGTGTTCAGGACTGCACCGCCCACCGTCACCGCCGTGACGCCCGCGAACGGCCCAACCGACGGCAGTGCCACCGTGACCATCAGCGGCACGAACTTCGTCGGCGTCACCGCCGTCAGGTTCGGTTCGGCTCCCGCCAAGAGCTTCCGGGTGACGTCGGAAGCCACGATCGAAGCAGCGTCGGCCGCCGGCAGCGGCACCGCTGACATCTCTGTCACGACGCCGGCGGGCACGAGCGCCACCGGTGCAGCCGATCGCTTCACCTACGTGCTGGGTCCCGTCCTGGCCTGGGGCAGCAACGCCTACGGCGATCTTGGGGATGAAGCAACGGTGAACCGCGCCACGCCCGTCGAAGTCAGCCACCTGCCGGAAGTCGTCGGGCTCGCCGCGGGCGTCTCGCACAGCCTCGCGCTGACGAGCGACGGCACGGTGATGGCATGGGGCGAAAACTACGACGGCGAGCTCGGCGACGGCAACCGCAGGAACCGCGACGCACCGGTGAGAGTGTGTGCCGCCGGCGCCATGCAATGCCCCGACGGCCCGTACCTCGAAGGCGTTGTGGCCGTTGCAGCGGGCGCGTTCGACAGCATGGCCCTGCTGAGCGACGGAACGGTGATGAGCTGGGGGGACAACCACATGGGACAGCTCGGCAACGGCGGCAGCACCGGAGCCGCCACGGGATACACCCAGGTCCCCGCGCCCGTCTGTCTGGTCGCCGAAACGCCTTGCGCGCCCGAACACTACCTTCGCGACGTTAAGGCGATCGCAGCCGGTGCGTTCCACGATCTGGCCCTCCTGGACGACGGCACGGTGATGGCGTGGGGCGACAACGAAGAGGGGCAGCTCGGCGCGGGCACGGCGACGGGCCCGGAAAGGTGCGAGGAAGGCTCGTTTGCGTGCAGCAGGATCCCGGCGCGGGTGGATGGGCTCACCGGCGTGAGGGCCGTCGCGGCGGGCGAGGAACACAGTTTGGCGCTGCTGGAAAACGGGACCGTCGCCGCCTGGGGCTTCAACGAGTACGGGAGCCTGGGCGACGGGAGCGTGGTGAACAGCTCGGTGCCGGTGGCGGTCTGCGCAGCGGGCGAAAGGGCTCCGTGCGCCGGGACACTCGATGGTGTCACCGCGATTGCTGCGAACTGGTTCGACAGCTACGCCCTGCTCGGCAACGGCACCGTAAGAGACTGGGGCGAGAACTACGAAGGCGAGCTCGGAGACGGGACGTTCAAGGCAGAACCGTGCACGGATCTCATCCCCTGCAGCACGAATCCCGTGGCGGTAGTCGACCTCGGTGAAGTGAGCGCGATCGCCACGGGCCAGTCTTCGAGCAACACCTTGGCGCTGCTCAGGGACGGACGCGTCATGACCTGGGGCGGTGATGTGTACGGCGCGCTCGGTGACGACCGTTCCATCAGAGGAAGCAACGTTCCCGTGCCGGTCTGCGCTGCCGACGCGACGGCTCGGTGCCCGCACGGTCCGTATCTGGAAGGGCATCCCTCGGCGGTCGCGGTTGGCGGCGACCATGTCCTCATCAGCATGCGGGCAACCCCCGTGGTGCTCACCGAGCCGGCATCGTCGATCGGCCAGACGACAGCGACCCTGAACGCGACCGTCAACCCACGCGGCCTCGAAGTCGGCGAATGCGAGCTCGAATACGGAACGACCCGCTCATACGGTGCGAGCGCGCCGTGCGCGCCCGCGCCGGGATCCGGCACGAGCGCCGTAGCCGTGTCGGCATCGCTGACGGGACTGAAGAACAACACCACCTATCACTTCCGTGTCCTCGCGAGCAGCCCTGGCGGAACGAGCTACGGATCGGACGAGACGTTCAGGACCCTGCGCAAATGACGCACGCGCCTGCCTGAGCGAGCGCGGAACTGTGGCCCCTCCACACCAATTCTACCGCCGGAAGGGGGGCTTGTCTCAAGCCCCGGGCGTGCTCCATACTCGATCGTACTCACGCGAAGAAGGGAGCAGCGCGATGGCGATGAACCACCACACATCCGCGAGCCCCGGCCGGCCGTCGTGGGAGTCGAGCATGCCACCCGCCTGATCCCTGACGGGCAGAGGATCCGCGTGCACGGAACGGAGGGTTACGTTGAGATTCTGCTGTGAAGGCCGCGGCCGCCCCCTTTCTGCGGGAGCGCGCACGACGACGGTTAGGCTGGGGGGCAACCAACCGAGGTCCCTGCCCGCACCCGTCGGTGTCGGTTGACCGCTCGCCCGGGAGACTCGCAGGCAACCTCGCCACGACGGGAGGCGGCACCGACATGAAAACGATCGGGACTGAGGAGCACTTCGTCACAGACGCCGTGTTGACGGCATGGGCGGGACTGGACTCGTCCGCTGCCGAGGACGCGCGAGCCGGAGCCCCTCCAGGGGAGATGGGGGAGCGGCTCCGGGAGGTCGGAGAGCGCCGGATTGCGGCGATGGACGAGGCGGGGCTCGATGTGCAGGTGATCTCGCTCACATCGCCCGGTCTGCACAACCTCCCGGCTGACGAGGCCACCGGCCTGCAGGTCGAGACGAACGACCGCATCGCCGAACTGGTGAACGCGCACCCGGAGCGATTCCAGGGCTTCGCCACCCTCGCCACACCCGCGCCCGCGGCGGCGGCACGGGAGCTCGAGCGAGCCGTCACCAAGCTTGGCCTCAACGGCGCCCTTCTCTTTGGCCGCACCGGCGCGCGCAACCTCGACCACCCCGAGAACTGGCCGATCTTCGAGGCCGCCGAGTCGCTCCGTGCCCCCCTGTACATACACCCACAGGTTCCGCAGCGACGGGTGCGGGCCGCGATCTACTCGGGCTTCGACGATGCCGTCGACAACGCGTTCGCCACCTACGGCATCGGCTGGCATTATGAGTCAGGGGTGCAGTTCCTGAGGCTCGCGCTCGCCGGCGTGTTCGACCGCTTCCCCGGCCTGCAGGTCCTCCTCGGCCACTGGGGCGAGGTGGTGCTGTTCTATCTCGACCGCGCCGACGGGATGGCGATGCAGGCCAGGCTACCGCTCTCGTTCTCAGAGTACGTCCGCCGGAATGCGTACATCACGGCCGGCGGTCTCTACAGCCAGCGCTACCTGCGGTGGGCGGTCGAGATCGTCGGCGTGGAGCGCATCCTCTTCGCGACCGACTACCCGTACCGGCCGGGCCCCGACGGGGGCGTCGAGCACTTCCTCCAGAGCACCGGGCTGGATCGGCCCGACCAGGAGCGGATCGCCGCAGGCAACTGGGATGCGCTCGTCGCGGGCATCAGGCGCTGACCTTCAGTCGCGCGCGGTCGGACTCACCTCTCGCGCCGCTCGACATGACGCGGCGCGCGGATGCATCCGGCATCTGAGCAATGAGACATTCCTCACCGCAGGGTTATCGCCGCCTTAGGCGGACGGCGCAGCATCGTGCGCTCTGTCCAACCCGAGCAAGGGAATGAAACGTGAATCGGATACCCACGATCTGCGCGATGGGCGCGCTTGCCGTCGCGGGCACAGCGCTCGCAGGCTGCGGCAGCAGCTCTGGCACGACCGCCTCAACCACTGCAGGCGCGGCCACCGCCACAACGGCCGCCGCCACAACGGCTGCCGCCGTGTCGACGCCGGCGGTGGTTATCGGGACTTACAAAACACCCGAAGACGGCACTCTCATCGTCGGCGCCAACAACCGGACGCTGTACGTGCTCAAGTCAGATGAAACGTCAACGTCCGCGCACGAGAAGCTCAGCACCTGCAACGGCCCGTGTGCGGCCGTGTGGCCGCCGGTGCTCGCCTCCGGTACACCGTCCGTGGCGGGGAAAGCCAACGCGTCGCTGATCGGCCTCACGACGCGAAGCGACGGCACCAAACAGGTCACGTACAACGGCCTCCCCCTGTACTACTACGTCGCAGACGCCAAGGCCGGCGAGGCCACCGGCAACCACCTCAAAGACGGCTACGGTCTCTGGCTCGGCATGCTCGCGAGCGGGAAGATCGCTCCGGACGGCGCCAATTGAGCAGGGGTGCGCTCGCCGGCGTGACACGCGCCCGGTGACCGGCGGCCGCTGCGAGCCGAGCCCCCGGCTCGGCTCGCAGACGGTCGGCGTGCCGGTGCGCCCGCGCCCATCACCGTGGAGACCCGCCCCCGCTTGTCCCCGCGAGCCACGGAGCCCGCTCCGGCGCCGCATCACGCCTGCGGTCAATTCGGGTTGGGGTCGGAATCCTCCGCATGCAAAGCACCGTGGCAGAGAACGTTCAGCGGTGGCGCATCCGCGGGTTCTCCTCGCGATAGACGACCCGGTCGCTCTCGCGATCGAGTCGACGGGGTTGAGCGCTCCGGGCACCGCGTAGGCGCCCGAGGCCGGAAAGCGCATCTGCGCCCAGGACTCCCACGCGGCGACGACGGCGCCCGAGACGACGAGCGGGTTTGGTGGCGTCCTGGTGATCGTGGCGCCCATCCGCCGGCGGGTACGAACCCACTGGTCGAGCGAGGGACCGTCATCTCCTGTCCACGTCGCGTAGTCGGCCGTGCTCACGTGCGGGTGCCTCGCCGAGGGGATCGGCGCGGCGCAAAATCCGGCCCACAGCCCGTCGCCAGTCGGGTAGGTTTCCGCAAAAGGAGGAGGGCGAATGTTCGACTATGTGATCGTTGGGGCGGGGTCGGCCGGCTGCGTGCTGGCCGCTAGGTTGAGCGAGGACCCGGACGTGGAGGTGCTGCTGCTGGAGGCCGGGCCGCCGGACACGAAGGAGAACATCCATGTGCCGCTCGGCTACCTGCAGCTCATCGGCTCCGACGTGGACTGGGACTTTCACTCGGTACCGGAGCAGGAGTGCTTTAACCGCCGCATCCCGCTGCCGCGGGGACGGGTGTTGGGCGGATCCTCCTCGATCAACGCGATGGTCTACATCCGCGGCAACGCGCGTGACTACGACGAATGGGGCGTGCCCGGCTGGTCCTGGAGCGACCTGCTCCCGTACTTCATCCGCGCCGAGGACAACGAGCGCGGCGCATCGGACTTGCACGGCGCGGGCGGGCCGCTGCCCGTCAGCGAACAGCGCAACCGGAGCGCGATCTCCCTCGCGTTCGTCGAGGCGGGCGTGCAGGCGGGCCTGACCCGCAACGAGGACTTCAACGGCCCATCCCAGGACGGCGTCGGCATGTACCAGGTGACGCAGCGCGCAGGCATGCGCGCTTCCGCGGCGGTCGCGTACCTGCATCCCGCGATGGAGCGGCCGAACGTCACCGTGATGCCGTACATGCTCGCGCACCGTGTCCTGCTCGACGGCACCCGCGCGGTCGGCGTGGAGGCCTCACAGCTTGGACAGTTGCAGGAGTTTCGCGCCGAGCGCGAGGTGATCCTCTGCGGAGGTGCCTACAACTCGCCGCAGCTGCTCATGCTGTCGGGGATCGGCCCTGCCGAACACCTCATGATGCGCGAGATCGAGGTGAGACTCGACCGTCAGCAGGTCGGGCAGAACCTGTCCGACCACGCAGCCACACAGATGGTGTGGAAGACCGACGAGCCGCAGAGCCTGCTGCTGGCACTGGAGCCCGCGGCCCTGCAGGAGTACGAAGCCACGCGCACCGGTGTGTTCGCCTCAAACCTCGCCGAAGCGGGCGCGTTCCTGCGAGTCTCGCCCGACGCCCCGGCGCCGGACATCCAGTTCCATGTCGCACCCCTGCACGTCGTCGATGAAGGCATGAGCGACCCCGAGGGCCACGGCGTCTGGGTCTCGCCGTGTCTGCTCACGCCGCACTCCCGCGGCCACGTGCGCCTGGCCTCGAGCGACCCGGGCGCCAAGCCGCTGATACACAACCGCTTCTACAGCGAGGGCGACGATCTGCACCGGATGGTGCAGGCGCTGCGAGCGGGGCTGGACATATGCGGCCAGCCGGCGATGGAGCCCTACTGTGCGCAGGGCACGCTCGTCCCATCCGGAGATGGTGATGAGGCGCTTCGCCACCACGCCGCCCGCACGACATACGCCGTCTATCACCCCGTCGGCACCTGCCGGATGGGCACCGACCCTGAGGCCGTGGTCGACGAGGAGCTTCGCGTGAACGGCGTCGACGGCCTTCGCGTTGTGGACGCGTCGGTGATGCCGGTGGTGCCGCGCGGGAACACGAACGCGCCGACGATCGCCCTCGCCGAGCGCGCCTCCGACCTGATCCGCTACGGGCACGCGGCGGCAGCCGCCCAGGTCGCGGCGCACGGCGAGGTCTGAGGGCCGCGATCAGGGCGTGTGCTGTGCGCCCGCCAGTGCCGGCCAGGCGTCGGCGGTAACCGGCTGTCCGTGCCACACGAGCGCTCTCGCCTCGAGATCCTCGACGTAGCGCCGCTTGCCCGCGATGTAGGAGAGGCGGTCCTGCGGCGCGATCTCGACCAGGTCGCGCTTGAGGGCCGCATACCGGTCCGCCTCGGCCGGGTGAGCGCGAAGGTAGTCGCGCAGCGCCAGATGGCGCGCCTCGTGCCAGCCGGCTGACTCGCACACGTGAAGGTGATGGGTTCTCGGCCTTGTTGCCGGCTTGGCGAACAATCGGTAGCCGGGGGAGTCGGGGTCCGGGATGAACGTGTAGCCGAGCCGACCGAGCGGCGTCGCGTAGCGGGCGCGCGGCTCGATGCGCGTCACCGACAGCTGCAGGTCCAGGATCGGCTTCGCGGCAAGCCCGGGCACGGAGGTCGAGCCGACATGCTCCAGGCGGACAGCGAGCGCGCCGAGCGCCTGCCTGATGAGGTTCAGCTCCTGCTGCGCTTCTACGGCCCAAGCCGGGTCGTGCTCGACGACGCGGACCGAGGGGTCAAAGCGATCATCCAGCGAGGGATGGCGCGTCAGCTCGCTGTCGCCCGCGACCTGCGGATCTGCGCCGCCGTCCATCGCCGGGACGATAGCTGGCAGGCGTCGCGCCGGGCGTCGCCTGGAGGTTGGCCGCCGCGACCCTAGGGGATACTCCCGTCGTGCCCAAGGGGACTCCAGAAGGCGGTTGCCCAGGATGACGGGCCTCGGGCAGCGGCTGGCGTGCGGGCTCGTTGCGACGGCTGTGCTCGCAGGCTGCGGCAGCAGCGGCGAGACGATCAGCAACGTCGCGCGTTCGGCGGCGCAGCACGGCAAGCCCTGCGAAGCAGCTGAAGTCGAACCGACCAACGCCAGCTACGAGGCGCAGTGCGCGGCCCAGCAGAATCAGCAGGCTGCAGCGGCGAGGGAGAGGGAAGAGGCCAAGGAAGGCGAACGCCTGAAGAGCGAAGCCGAGAAGCACTGAACGGCCAGACGCGCCGTCCGCCTGCGCGTGGGGCGGCTACTGCGCGCCCGCGGGCACGCTCACACCGTCCAGGGCCTTGCTGATCAGCGACCGCAGCTGGTCGCGCTCCTCGGAGTTCAGGCCCGCCAGGACGGTGTCTTCGATGCTCTCCCGGCCGCGCTCGACGCTGGCGAACACCTCTCGGCCGGAATCAGTGAGCTCGATGATGTGACGACGGCGGTCGGTGCGATCGCGTCGCCGGGTGATGTACTCGTCGTCCTCGAGCTCGTGGAGCAGGAGGACCGTGCTGTTGGCGTCCAGGCACATCGCGTCGCCGAGGTCCTGCTGGGGGACCGAGCCGCCGTGTTCGTGCAGGTAGGCCAGCACCACGAATGCGCGCAGGCTTATGCCGAGTATCGCTTCGCTGCTGTGGCGGTGAAACGTCTTGCTGAGCCTGGTCGCGAGGCCGATGAGTCCCGCTTGCGATGTGTCCTCCATTTGCCAGCCATCTTATCAAATAGTACGATCCGGAAATCAGGATCGTCCCTGCTATGGTGATGATCACGCGCTTTGGGAGGGATCGCCCAGCCCTGAACTGCCCTCCCGGCGTGACCTGTCCGTTCAGACATCCAGGAGAAGGATTTGCCCTCGATCACAAGCCCAATCCCTGGGAGCGAAGCTTCCACATCCGCGCCCGACCGGCGGCGCTGGATCGCCCTGATCATCGTCTGCCTCGGGCAACTGATGATCGTGCTCGACACAACGATCGTGAACGTCGCGCTGCCGAGCATCCAGCGTGACCTGCACTTCAACCAGGCCAACCTCACGTGGGTGGTCAACGCGTACCTCATCTCGTTCGGCAGCTTCCTGCTGCTCGCCGGCAGGCTCGGGGACCTGATCGGCCGCAAGCGGATCTTCCTGTCCGGGCTCGTCCTGTTCACGGCGGCCTCGGCCGCCTGCGGCCTGGCGGACTCTCAGGACGCGCTGATAGCGGCGCGCTTCGTTCAGGGGCTCGGCGGCGCGCTCGCGGCGTCCGTGATCCTCGCGATCATCGTCACCGAGTTCGAGCTCTCGAGCGAGCGCGCGAGGGCGATGGGAGTGTTCACGTTCGTGGCAGTCGCCGGCGGATCGATCGGCCTTCTCACCGGCGGCGCGATCACCGAGTCGATCAACTGGCACTGGATCTTCTTCATCAACCTGCCGATCGGTCTCGTAGCCTTCGTCGCGGGCCGCCGTCTCATCGTCGACAACCCGGGCCTCGGCCTGAGCGACGGCGTGGACATCTTCGGTTCGCTCCTGATCACGGCGTCGATGATGTCGCTCGTCTACGCGATCGTGGCTTCGAGCAGCGACGGCTGGGGCTCGGCGAGCACCCTCGGCTTCGGTGCTGCGGCGCTCGCGATGCTGGCTGGCTTCATGGTGTACGAGAGCCGCGTGAGCAACCCGATCTTCCCGCCGCGGATCCTGCGCCTTCGCGGCCTGATCGGGTCGAGCGTGGTCCGCGGCTGCCTCGTCACAGGGATGTTCACGACGTTCTTCCTCGGGGCGATCTACCTCGAGCGGGTGCGCGGCTTCGACTCACTGCAGACGGGGCTGGCGTTCATGCCGATGACGATCATCGTCGCGGCGCTGTCGCTCGGCCCGACAGCACGGCTGATGGCGCGCTTCGGGGCGCTCAGGCTTCTCTCTGTGGGCATGTTGATGCCGATCGCCGGTCTCGCGCTGCTGGTGAGCGCAGGGCCGGATGCCGCCTACTTCCCGACACTGTTCATCGCGTTCGCCCTGGTCGGCCTCGGCATGGGAACCTCGTTCATGCCGCTGCTGAGCATCGCGATGTCGGAGGTGCCGAGCACGGAGGCGGGACTCGCCTCCGGGATCGTCAACGTCTCGATGCAGATGGCCGCGGCGCTGGGGCTCGCCGTGCTCGACACCCTCGCCACCGACCACACCCACGCCCTGCTGGCCTCCGGCACCGCCCCGGCGACAGCGCTCACCGACGGTTTCCACCTCGCGTTCACCGTCGCTGCCGTGATCGTCGCCGTCGGGATCGTGATCGCCTTGACCGTGCTCAGGGGAGTCGGGGGAGCCTCAGCGGCGACCGCGAGTCCCGCCGGCAGCGGTGCGGCTCACGCCGGGCCAAGGGCCTGGGGCCGACCCGACGATGTTGACCCTCTCCCTGACCGGGCAGAGGGCGAGGACGCGACCGACGGCGCCGATGACCGTGGCGGGCGCGAATACGTGCCGCAGCCGGCCTGAGGCGCCCGCGCACCCTGGAGCACGGGCCCGATCGCGGAGCCCGTGCTCCAGGGGCCCGTCAACGGCGCCAGTTCACCTGAGCTCACCCGGCGCGCCGGCGTCGCCGACGAGGTCGAGCTGCATCCAGGCCACGTCGTGCCAGCTGCCGAGCTTGAAGCCGATGCGGCGGTAGGTGCCGACGTCCTTGAACCCCATCGCCCTGTGCAGTCCGACACTTGCAGGATTGGGCAACGTCATCCCCGCGACTGCCACCCTGAAACCACGGCCTATGAGGGTTGGGAACAGCTGGTTGTAGAGCAGGCGACCGGCGCCGGTGCGCCGCCTGCCGACCTCCAGGTAGACGCTGACCTCGCATGCCCAGCGGTAGGCCGGGCGCGTGTGAAATCGCGTGGCGTAGGCGTAGCCGGCGACGCGGCCCTCGTTCTCGACGACCAGCCATGCGTGAGTCCTGGTGGCGGCTGCGATGCGCGCGCCCATCTCCGAGCCCGTGGGCGGCTCGGTCTCGAACGTGATCGCCGTCGCGTTGACGTAGGGCGCGTAGATGGCGGCGCAGGCATCTCCGTCCAGCTCTGTTGCCGGCCGGACCTCGGTGCTCACAGGGCGAGTGCCTGTCATGGACCCACGGTAGCCAGGTCCGGCGCCGTCGGTCAACGCTCCGGCTGCGAACGGGTGGGCGCCTCAGGCGGAGTGCTCGCTGGCCGGCTGCAGCGGTGAGTCGGTGCGGTGATCTCCGGCATCCGCCTGGCACCTCCGACGGTCAGGTGCCTCGGAATGACCGCCCTGGCGCTCACGGGCGGATTCTCTCAGCCTGCAGCTCTGCTAGGTCGAGGACAGTTGGCTGAAAGCCCGCGCGTAGCAGCGGCCGTGATAGCACTCACCGCCGGGCTGTGAGCCCCCCACGCGGGCGTACGTGGTCGTCTCCGGGGCGCTGCCGCGCCTGAGCAGCACGACGGGCTCGTGCCTTCCGACGACACCCCTGCAGTGGGGGCACCTGGGGGCCGGGTGTGCGTTACCTGGGCTCATCTCGATCACTATCGGAGACAGCGGCCTGAATCCGCTCCGGGGCCGCCCGCAGAACGCAGCGGCAAAGTACGTCGCGGCGGGGCGCAAACCGGCACGCGGGCATGGCGAGTCGACCTCATCCGGGGTGCGTCCGCGGCAGCTCCGCGCTCCGTTTTTGTGCGGCAATCCCGCGACAGCCGGGTGGCCGCCGGCGATAGGCTTGGTGCGTCTTTCGGGCCGCCTGATTCGGCTGGCGGGCGGGCCCGAGGTATCCGAGGAGGAACAGTTATCCCATGACGGACGGCACCGCCAAGCAGCGGGCTCTCGATCAGTTCGCCAAGTTCCTGAACCCGCAGAAGGTCCGGGTGATGAGAGCCGCGGGCCTTGACATCATCGAGGCGGAGCGCTCCGGCCCATGGGTGTGGGACATCGACGGCGAGCGGTACCTGGACTGCTTCACATCCGCGGGGTCGTTCAACGTCGGCAGGCGCAACCCCCGCGTCGTGGCTGCAGCCCACGCGGCGATCGACAGCCTCGACAACGGCAACTTCCTGCTCTGCTCGCAGCAGAAGGCGCAGCTCGCAGCGAAGCTCGCGGAGATCACGCCGGGAGACCTGTCGTGCACGATGTTCGGCACGGGCGGGGGAGAGGCGATCGATTTCGCGATCAAGCTCGCGCGCGGGTCCACCGGCCGCCCGAGGATCATCTCGACGGTCAACGGCTACCACGGGCACACCGGCTTCGCTCTGTCCGCAGGGGGCCGAGAGTCCTTCCGCGGGCCCTTCGAGCCGCTGATGCCCGAATTCCTCCAGGTGCCCTACGGGGACCTCCAGGCGCTCTGCGCAGCCGTCGACGAGCGCACCGCAGGCGTGTTGCTCGAGCCGATCCAGGGAGAGGGCGGAATCGTGATGCCGGCGCCCGGCTATCTCGCGGGCGTGAGATCCGCCTGCGATGAGGCGGGTGCGCTGCTGATCCTCGACGAGATCCAGACCGGGCTCGGCCGGACCGGGAGATGGTGGGCGAGCGAACACGACGGGGTGACACCGGACATCATGACGACGGCGAAGTCGCTCGGCGGCTCTCTGATGCCGATCTCGGCGACCGTCTTCACAGAGGATCTCAGGGAGTTCCTGATCCCCAACCCGTTCATTCACCTCTCGACGTTCGGTGGTTCGGACGTCGCCTGCGCGGTCGCGCTCGAGGTCATAGCCGTCATGCAGGAGACCGGGCTCGTGGAGCACGCCGCCGAGATGGGCGACAGGCTGTTCGCGGGCCTGCGCGCGATCGCCTCCGAGCATCCCGACGTGATCACAGACGTCAGGGGTCGCGGGCTGATGGCGGGAATCCAGTACGCCGAGGACTCGCTCGGGCCGCGGATGTCCTACCACCTGGCCAGGCACGGCGTCCTTGCGATCTACAGCGGCAACGAGCCTTCGGTGATGCGCCTGATGCCGGCGCTCGTGATCGCGGAGCAGGAAATCGACATGCTGCTCGCGGCGCTCCGCGCAGCGATCGCAGACCTCCTCGCCGGTGCCGGCCCCGAGGAGAGAGCTCCGGCCCGGCCCAGGCGCCGACCCGCCCGCGCGGCAGGCTGAGGCGGGAACATGGCGGACTGGGATGAGCTTGCGCAGGCGCTCGCCGACTACACGGTCAGCTGCAACACCAACGAGCGGCTGCGCAAGATGCAGCGCGACTGGTCGCGGATCCTGCACTTCGTGTGCTCGGACAACGCCACCACGTTCTCGATGGAGGTCGACCACGGCGAGATCCTCTCGACCCCGGCAGGTCACGTCGGCACGCCGGACATCATCGTCACGACGCACTCGGAGACGTTCTGCGACATGTTCTGGGGCGATCTGAACCCGGTTCAGAAGTACCTGCGCGGCGAAATCGCCGTACAGGGATCCCAGGAGGACGTCATGCGCCTGGATGCGATCAGCTACGTGATCTGGCCCGACGTCTGATGGCGCACGCCGAGGGGCTTCCCCCGGCTCCGAGCGCTCTGCGCCGATCGGTGGGCCTTGCGACCGCCACCGCCACCTCGGCGGGGCTGGCGTTCGCAGCCATCGACTATCTCGGGGTCGTGTCGGTGCTGGTGTATGCGCCGGGCACGACCGCCGCCGTCGCGATCCTCATCGGTGGGCTTCTGGTGCTGCTCGTGTCGGGGATCTTCTCCGAGCTGAACGGGCTGTATCCGTCCGCCGCCGGGATACGCCTGTATCTCAGTCGCGCGGTCGGCAACCGTACCGCGCTGTCGTTGACGTTCACCTACATGACCACGATCGTGATGGTGATAGCAGCCGATGCGTTCCTGATCGGCGCTGCGATCCGTCACGTGCTGCACGAGCCGTCGGCGCTCGCCTACGTATGGATCGTGGTGCTCCTCGGCTGCGCCCTCGCCGCCAACCTGCGCGGGGTGCGCCTGGCGGGATGGGTTCAGACGATCGTCACCTACACCGTGCTGAGCGGAACCGCAGTCCTTTCCGTGATCGCCCTGTTCCACGCCGGCAGCGCCTTTGACAAGCCGATGAACCTGTTCGGTAAAGGGACGTTCTCCGGGATACAGGCTGTGGCATTCGCGCTGTTTCTGTACGCGGCGTTCGAGTGGGTCACGACGACGGCCGAGGAGGCGAGGACGCCGCCGGTGATCACGCGCGCCCTGTTCATCGCCCCGGTCCTGATCTGGGCAGTGGCGACCCTGTTCACCCTTGCGGTGACGCACCTCGTCCCGTTCTCCCTGGTTCACCACAGCGCCTATCCGCAGCTGCTGATGGGCAAGGCGGCACTCGGCACCGTCGGCGAGCTATGGATGCTCGCGCTGACCGTGCTCACGGCTCTGAACACGTTCAACGGCGGCTTCCTCGTCGCCTCGCGCTTCATCTATGCGGCGGCCCGAGAGAACAATCTGCCGCGCCGGTTCGCGAGCCTGAACATGAAGGCGGTCCCGTGGCTTGCGGTCAGCACGCTCGCGGGCGCCTCCGCTGTGGTCGCCGCCGTGGTGTTCGCGACAGGGCAGTGGCTGCTGCTCGTGGCGGTGGGAGCGGCGATCGAGGCGGGCATCTACGCGCTCGGCTCGCTGAGCCTGCTGATACTGCGCGGCCGCGAGACGCGCGAGCGGCCGTTCCGTCTCGTGGCGGGACGGCCGCTCGCAGCGTTCGGGGTCGTCCTGTTCACCGTGCTGTTCCTCGCAACCGGTCTCTCTGACCCGAAGGACGCCAGCCGCTTCTCGCTGGCCCCGATCGGCGTGATCCTCGTTCTCGCAGGGCTGTCAACGTGTTACGTGCTGCTCGCGGTCCCGCGCCTGCAGGCGGCTGCCGCGGCACGCGCCGCAGCGGGCCGCCCACGGCGGCGCCCGGCACGAGCGGCAGCGCAGAGCGACCCGGACGCGGCACCGCGGCTGGACCTCTGATCGGGTGGCGTGAGCTCTCGCGGGTCCACAGGCGTCCCTGCCGGCGGGTTTCGCGGGGACGCCGGCGTGCGCCGCCGATAGCTCCGTGGGAGGCGCGAACGGCCTGTACACTCACCGACTCCACATGGCCTTCGACCCCGTACGACAGCTGCAGCTCAACCTCTGGCGCGCCGGGCATGTGCTCAACGAGCAGACGTTCGACACCACGCGCCTTGAGGGGAAAGACGACGAGGAAGTCGATCGACTCTACGAGCGCGGGCGCAGGTGGGTGGGGAACCTCGGGGAGCGGATCCAGTCCAGGACAGGATGCACGATCGACTCAAGGCGCGTGCTCGACTTCGGTTGCGGAGTGGGCCGCATCGCGCTGCCGCTCGCCGAGCGCTGCGAGCATGTCTACGGCCTGGACGTCTCGCCGGCCGTGCTCCGCGAGGCCGACCGCATGGCCAAACACCTCAACCTCACGAACGTCGAGTGGCTGGACGCGAGCGCCGTCGATCAGCTCGCGGGCAGCTACGACCTGCTCCTCTCCTTCTACGTCTTCCAGCACATCCCCTCGCGCGAGGGGGAGCGCATCTTCGCGAAGCTCGTGCAGGGTCTGCGCCCGGGAGGGGTCGCGGCCGTCCACTTCACGATCCGCCCGAGCAAGCCGCGCCTGGACAAGAGCTACCCGTACATGCTCGTGAACTCCTACTCGCTGAACCGTCTAATGCGGCTGCTCGCGGAGAACGGGATCTACGGGGTGCACGTCACATGGGGCAACCGCTCGGGCCCCGGCTCATACGAGGAAGCGACCCTCGTGTTCCGCAAGGACTGACCGGGCTTTCGGCGACACAGATCACACGGGGCCGGCTCACTCGTCCCCGTCCGTCGCCCTGATGATCACGTCCGCGCGCGCCCGTGTCCGGTCCGCGCTCATGTAGTCCCGCTCCTGCCGCGCCCACTGCTCCCAGTGCCCGGTGTAGATCGCCCCGTCGCGCGCGAGCGCTCGCTGTCTTCGCAGCCCGTCCTGCACCTCGACCCATGCGAGCACGCTCAGGTGCGGTGCCGCCGCGAGTGCGCCCGCGCCCACCCCCTCGACGATCAGCAGCGCGGGTGCTCGCAGGACGACCGGCTCGAGCCATCGCCCGTGCACCCAGTCATATCGCGCGGCCAGCGCGTCCCTCCCCTGCGAGAGGGGAGCCAGGACGTCGCGCACGAGACGGTCGATGCCCTCGCGCAGGCCGTGCCAACCGCCGTAGAGATCCTCCATCGCTACGGTGGCGGCGCCGGCCGCGATGGCCGCCTCGCGTGCGATCGTGGACTTTCCCGATCCGGACCGGCCGTCGATCGCCAGGACGCGTGTTGCGCCGGCTCGCGGCTCGGCTTCAGCCAGCAGCCCTGCGAGCCGCAGGGCTGCGTCACTCATGCATGCCCACACGCTCGGGAATGATCCGGATCATTGAGCGGGGCTCGTAGTCGATGAACGGGCTGTGGTCGGTCCCGAGATACGCGATGGAGAGACGCTGGATCAGCTTGTCCGCGCCGTCGCCGCCGAGCTCCGCCCGCCCGCGGATGTCCACGTAGCGTCGCGGCAGCAGACGTGAGTAGACGAGCACGCCGGCTCGCGGGTCGCGCTCCAGATTGGCGTACTGGCGGCGGTGCGCTCGGGTCGACATGAGCAGATGATCCCCCTCGCGCGCGACCCACATCACGCACAGGTGGGTCGATCCGTCCGGGTTCAGCGTGCCGAGCACCGCGGGCTCGGGGGTGTCGATGAGCTCGCGGGCCTGCGCGGGGAGCGTCGCGCTCACGCCGGCGGCCCCGGAAGGAGCTCGTTGCTGAAAGCCTCGCGCCACACCTCCGCCGAGCCGATCACGTCGCTCTCGGCGAGCCACCGCGCATAGCCCTGCAGTAGCTCGGTGCGCTGTTCGCCCCAGCGCCCCTCGTGAAACCACGTCGGAGCGATCAGCTCCAGGGAGCGGCGCAGGATCTCACGAGGGAAGTAGGGGATCACCCGCTCGAGCGCGGTGAGTGTCGCGCCGTGGTCACCTGCTGCGTCGCGATATCCGCGGGCGCTGGCCTGCAGGAAGCGGCGGACGACCTCGGGGCTGCTGTGGAGCAGGCTCTCGCGAGCCGCGAGCACGTAGCTGTGATAGCGCAGTCCCGCAGCCTCATCGGCGTGCCAGCTCAGGCGGCGGCTCTGCTCGAGCCCTCCGAACAGGGCATCCCATGCCCAGTAGCCGCCGAATGTGGCGTCGGTCTCGCCGGCGGCGATGTCGTCGACGCTCAGCTCTCTCACCCCGCTGTCGAGGATGATGACCGCGTCCGCGTCGCCTCCGTCCCGCAGGACCATCTCGCGAACGAGGGCGATGCCCCGCGGGGTGGGGTTCAGCGAGACGCGGCGGCCCTCCAGGTCTCTCAGCCTCGCGATCCCGGTGCCCGTGACCGTCTGGATCGTCTCCAGGCCTCGGTGATTGACGGCCGCGACACCGACGAGCGGCTCGCCGCGGTCTCGGCGTGCGAGGAGCCGGTTGCTCGGGCAGAGCGCGAAGTCCGCCTCGCCCCGCGCCACGTGCGCCAGCGCGTCGCCGCGCAACGGGTCGCCGACGACGATCTCGACATCGAGGTCCACCGCCTGGAAGTGCCCCGCTGCGGCCGCGGCGTAGAAGCCGGCGTCGTTCGTCCAGGGATGGAAGTACTCGAGCATCACCCGCAGACGTCTCACGGAAGTTCTCCCCGGCCGCTGCTCATGCCGTCCGCCCGCCGCGGCCTCAGCCCGTCGGCAGCAGAGAGTTGGTGTACACCTCTTCGGGCGTCGGCAGTGCGCCCGAGATCAGGCCGCCCTTGGCGAGTATTTTCGTCAGCCCGGCGAAGTCTTCGTCGCTGAGCGTCCCCCATTTGCCGGAGGATCCGATGAACCGCGGCGCCGTGGCCTTGGCTGTCGCGTACACGATGTTCTGGCTCTTGCCGAGCGCGGTCTCGTTTTCCTTGATCAGGATTTCCGCCGCCTGCTGGGGGTTCGCGGCCGCGAATTCATAGCCTTCGGCGAGTGCCGCGAGGGCGCCCTTGAGTGCGGGACCGCGTTTGGCGATGTCTTCATCGCTGGCGGCGAAGACGGCGTTCGGGTAGTTCCCCGCGGCCTTCAGATAGGTGCTGTACGGGAACAGGCGCAGTTTGATCCCCTGGAGTTCGGCTTCGACATTGTCGATGCCGCCGAAGACCGCGGTGTAGTCGATGCGGTGGCTGGCGAGAGCCTGGATCACGTCCGTGTTGAGCACCACTTCCCTCCAGCCCGTGACGCTTCCGCCGTCCGCGGCGATGATCGAGCTGATGATCGGCTTGTCACTGGCGATGCCGAACCCGCCGTAGAGCTTGCCGCTGAGCTGCGAGGGCCGCGTGATGTTCGAGGAGGAGAGAACGGCCAGGGCGGTGGTGTTGTTCGCGACCAGCGCGGCGACCGCCTTGTACTTCAGCCCTTTTGCACGGTTGATCACGACTTCCGGGGGATAGGTGATGCCGAGGTCGGTCCTCCCGCTCTGGATCAGCGTCTCGGCCGGTGTTTCGGCGTACGGGAGGATCTGCGGCGTGATCCCGTGCTTGGCGAAGTAGCCGTTGTGGATCGCGGCGTAGATGCCGAGGTAGTCGACGTTCGCGGTGTAGTCCAGCGCGATGCGCACCGTCTGGGTGGGGCCGGCGCCGGTGGACGCCGTCCCGGAGCTGCCGGACGAACTCGACCCGCACGCGGCGAGCGCCAGCGCAAGGACGGCGGCCGTGGCCACGGTGAGCGGTGCTCGAAGGTTCAGTCTCGGCATGTTGGTTGGCACGTTCGCTGGGCCTTTCTGTCGTGCGAAGGGAGCAATGCGCACAAATGTGCATAAAACGGATCAGGAAAGTAGCAGATGGTTCGTGGAGCGGATAACCTGAGGGGGTGGGTGCTTCCAGCACGACGAATACCACCACAGCGCCCGGCGCGCTCGTCTCGAGCGAGACGCCGGCGCCGAGAAGACGCCGCAGGCGCACCATTCGCAGCCGCCTGGCGAACATCTGGCCGCCGGCGCTCGTGCTCATCGCCATCGTCGTCGCGTGGGAAGCGCTGACCAGCGCTCTGTCGGTCAGCTCGACCGTGCTGCCCGGACCTGCGCTGGTCCTCGAAGCGTCGTGGCAGGACCGGGCGAACCTCTGGCCGGCGATGTGGACGACGACGAAGGAGGCGGTCCTCGGTGTCATCCTCGCGACCGTCGTCGCCGTGATCCTCGCGGTCGCAATCGACTGGTCGCGGACGGTGCGCCGCAGCTTCTATCCGCTGATGGTGACCTCCCAGACGCTTCCGATCATCGTGCTCGCGCCACTCGTCGTCATCTGGTTCGGGTTCGGCACGGCACCCAAGATCGGGCTGGTCGCGCTGTTCACGTTCTTTCCCGTGGCCGTGGGAACCGTGCAGGGGCTTGCGTCCTCGGACCCCGACGCGATGGCGCTCCTTCGCACGATGGGCGCGAGCCGTCTGCAGCTGCTGCTGCGCGTGAGGGCCCCCAGCGCGATACCCCAGATGTTCACGGGGCTGAAGGTCGGCGTCACGTACGCGTATGTGTCAGCGATCTTCGCGGAGTACGTCGGAGCGGAACAGGGCCTCGGCGTCTACATGCAGGCGAGCAAGAACGCGTTCAGGACCGAACTGGTCTTCGGGGCGATCCTCGTCACGACGCTCCTGACGCTGGTGCTGTTCATCGCGGTCGCTCTGCTCGAGCGCGCGTGCATGCCGTGGCGCAGGCCCACCCAGACCGAGGTCGGCTGGTGAGCGTCGCCGCGGACGCACGCGCCGCGAGCGCCGTAGCGCGCACACCCGGTGCGCGCCTGGAGGTCCGCGCCCTGCGCAAGAGCTTCCCGACCGGTGAGGGCCCGGACCTGCTCGCGCTGGACGACGTGACGCTCCACGCGGCGGCGGGTGAGTTCATCGCCGTGATCGGTCCGAGCGGGTGCGGAAAGAGCACGCTGTTCCACATCCTCGCCGGCCTGGAGGATCCCGACGGCGGCGAGGTGCTGATCGGCGGCGAGGTGCTCGAGCGCCGGCTGGGGGCTTGCGCGTTCATGCCCCAGCGCGACGGCCTGCTGCCGTGGAGGCGGACTATCGACAACGTCACCATCGGCCTGTCCCTCGCCGGCGTCCCGCGAGAGCAGGCGCGTGCGCGCGCGCTTCCCCTGCTCGAGCGCTTCGGCCTGGGCGGCTTCGAGAGGGCGTGGCCGTGGCAGCTGTCCGGCGGCATGCGCCATCGTGCGGCGTTCCTGCGCACCGTCCTGCTCGGTCGCCCCGCGATGCTCCTCGACGAGCCGTTCGGCGCGCTCGACGGGATCACCCGCTCCGATATGCAGCACTGGCTGCTCGAGGTGTGGGAAGAGGTCGGCTCGACGGTGGTGCTCATCACCCACGACGTCGCCGAGGCCGTGTACCTCGCCGACCGTGTCTACGTGCTCTCACCGCGTCCGGGGCGTGTGGCGGCGGAGCTCACG
>Ga0182013_10000831_pt1 | contig 42761 bp, 38 predicted proteins | sample 612S2MmetaG_FD_120487 | JGI IMG/M metagenome (GOLD analysis project Ga0182013, IMG submission 120487) | Permafrost microbial communities from Stordalen Mire, Sweden - 612S2M metaG | ecosystem: Environmental > Terrestrial > Soil > Wetlands > Permafrost | place: Sweden: Stordalen | collected... | reverse complement strand
GGCTCTCTCGTATTGGCGTTTGGGAGTTCATCTGAAGTGATTGTGCACCCGCAGGCCGTAATTCTCTGCAATTCCGTGCGTAGATATTTGCCGACGCGCTAGCGGAGACTGGCGCAGCGAATTTGCGCTTGCGATGCCACTCAATATTTTTCTGAATCTTCGCGCGTTGGCGTTCGCTGCGCGGACGTGGCGAGTCAGCAAGTCGGCGGAGAGCGTGGCAATTCCCCGCAACTGCTGGGAGTGTTGATTGTTGTGCTTTCCCACCCATTCGCCAGAAAAAGGCGAATGGATGGGGCACAGTGCTTTTGTGGCTGTCTAGAGTTCGGCGGATTTATTGGCGACCAGATCTTTGGCTTTGGCGATGAAGTCGGCGAGGGGGATGGAGCCCTGGTCGCCTTTGCCGCGGGTGCGCACGCTGACGGCGTTGGCGGCTTCTTCCTTGTCGCCGAAGACGAGAATGTACGGCGTCTTCTGATTGGCGAAGTCGCGGATCTTTGCGTTCATCTTCTCGTTGCGATTGTCGGTCTCGACACGCAAGCCTGCGTCCCTGAGTTCGGCTTCGACCTTTGCGGCGTAGGTTGCGTGGCGTTCGCTGATGGGAACGAGGCCGACCTGGATGGGCGCGAGCCAGAGCGGAAACGCCCCGGCATAGAGCTCGATGAGGTAGGAGGTCATGCGCTCCATGGTGCTGATGACGCCGCGATGAATCATCACGGGGCGGTGGCGCGCGCCGTCGGCTCCTGTGTATTCAAGATTGAACTGGTTGGGCAGATGGAAGTCGACTTGAATCGTGGAGTAGGTTTCTTCGTGGCCCATGACGTCGGCGAGCTGGATGTCGACCTTGGGCCCGTAGAACGCAGCTTCGCCCTTCCCTTCCTTGTACTTCAGGCCGAGGCTATCCATGGATTCACGCAGCACGCGCTCGCCCAGCTCCCACATGGCGTCGTTGTCGACAAATTTCTCCTTGTTGGCGGGGTCGCGCAATGAGAGCCGATAACTGTACTTGGTGATGCCGAGGTCGCGATAGGCACGCTCGACGAGCTTCATCACGCTGGAGAATTCTTCCTTGATTTGATCGGGGGTGCAGAAGATGTGCGCGTCGTTCAGCGTCATGCAGCGGACGCGGCTGAGACCACTCAATGCACCGGAGAGCTCGTAGCGATACATGGTGCCGAGTTCCGCGAGACGGACTGGAAGTTCGCGATAGCTGCGCCGTTTCGACTCGTAAATGAGAATGTGGTGCGGGCAGTTCATGGGGCGCAGGACCATGCGTTCGTTCTCAAGATCCATGGGCGGGAACATGCTGTCCTGGTAGTGAGCCCAATGGCCGGAACGTATGTAGAGATCGACTTTGGCCAGATCGGGCGTGTGGACATGCTCGTACCCGTTGCGGCGCTCGAGATCGAGGATGTACTCCTCAAGCAAACGGCGAATGGTTGCGCCTTTGGGCAGCCACAGCGGGAGACCGGCGCCGACTTCTTCGCTTACGGTAAATAGCTCGAGCTCTTTGCCCAGGCGGCGGTGATCGCGACGCTTGGCATCTTCGAGACGGGCGAGATAGTCGTCTAAATCCTTCTTTGAGAAGAAGGCTGTTCCGTAGATGCGCTGGAGCTGCGGGTTCTTATCATCGCCGAGCCAATAGGCGCCGGAGATGCTCATGGTCTTGAAGGCCTTGACGCGGCCGGTTGAAGGAACGTGAGGGCCGCGGCAGAAATCGACAAACTTCCCGTTGCGATAGAAGCTGACTTCCGACCCCGGCTCGGTGAATTTGGTAACGAAGTGCGTCTTCATGAAATCGCCGTCTTGCTCAAACTCGGCGAGAGCCTGTTCGCGCGGCTCGTAGATATGTTCGAACTTCTCATCGCGCGCGACCACTTCAGCCATTTTGGCTTCGATGGCGGCGAGGTCTTCGGGCGTGAAGGGTTTCTCACGATAGAAGTCGTAGAAGAAGCCGGCGTCGGTGGCGGGGCCGTGGCCGAGCTTGGTCTCGGGAAAGAGCTCGAGTACCGCCGTCGCCAAGACATGCGCCGCCGAGTGACGGACAACCTTTAAGGCTTCGGGGTCCCTCTCAGTGATTAGCTCCAGGCGGGTGTCCGTCGTGAGGGGGGTGGACAGGTCGACCAGGCATGGAGCCTGAGAGTTTTCAGGGGCATACATCGCAGCTTCGGCGGTGGTGGTTTGACCGTCGGAGGCGGAGCTTTGCTCGGTTGCGACCGCGAGAGGGGTGAGGCGGGCGACGACGGAGGCCGCGGCCAGGCGCGGAGAGATGGCGTTAGCAATATCGAAAGGCGTGGTGCCGGCGGGCACTTCGCGAATGGCCCCATCGGGCAGGTGTACGGCGATTGTCTGCGTGCTCATAGCGGGTCGGAATCCAGTGAGACCGCGTGGAAGAAAGTGCGGCCATCTGTATTGAGGATAGAGGGGTGAACGGGTGGAAGTCGAGCGGGTTGGGCTGGAAGGTAATAGTAACTGCCGGTGACGGATCGGTCGGGATGGTCACACCAAAGACCTGCGGCAGGTGCCGGACGGGGAATGGGCAAAGATTCAATGCGGGAGCTATGGTGGTTTGCATAGTTCTCAGAAGGCGGAGGCAAGGGCAGTATGCAGGTCTTATGCAAAAGCACGAATGGCAATGCTGAAACACACTGTTGCGTATGCGGGCAGGGATTCGTGATGTTCTGGGAGCGTCAGTCGCGCACGGAACGGGTCCAGGTGATGAAGGAAATTCAGAACACGCTGCGCCATCATCATCGCAACCAGAACCGCAAAGAAGCTCATCCCCACGGAACGTTTCTGGTTCCGGAATGGAACGATTCCACTTCGGCAACGGTAGCCGCGATTCGCGGCCACGCACCGAGCTGGGCGCTCTAGAGTTGCCGCATTTCTGGCGTTGTAAACCGTGAGAGGAGATTTTCAAAGCGAAATTTGAGCTCAATGGCAGACGAAACGTCGCCGACAAAAAAACAACAAGAGCTCAATTGAACGAAAAACCTGGGGTCATTAGAGTTTAGATCGTAGCCTTCGAGCACGGAACGAAACTCTTCTTAGTTTTACCTTGTGGATGCCGGCCAGCGACTTCGCCCTTAGAGGTCATCGCTGCCGGCCCACTTTTTTGTGCCTCATTTTCATTCCATTGGCAGCAGGGCGGAAGTCGTTTGAATCGGCGCACAGGAAGAAGATGATGGGGTTTTCGCGGTCAGAAAATGATGAAGAGGTGAGAGATGCGCTGGATCTGGCTTGCAGTGTGGCTGGGAATCTGCCTCTATGTGGGCGGGGTGAGCGGGCGGTGGACCGCCGGTGAGATCCCCGGCTGGTACCGGACGCTGGTAAGGCCCTCCATCGCCCCGCCCAACTGGGTATTCGGGCCGGTTTGGACGACGCTCTATGTGCTGATGGCGATTGCCGCGTGGGGAGTGACGCAAGAAGCTGCATCGACAGAGCGCACCTTGGCCGTCGCTCTGTTTCTTTTGCAGCTGGCATTGAACTTTGCGTGGTCGTGGATTTTTTTCAGGAAACATGCGCTGGGCGCCGCGCTTGTCGAGGTGGTCTTTCTTTGGATTACGATCGGAGCCACGACGATCGTCTTTGGGCGCCTCTCCTCATGGACGGGATGGCTGTTGGTTCCCTACCTGGTGTGGGTGGGCTTCGCGAGTTTTCTGAACGAGGAATTCTGGCGGCTGAATTAGCTCCAAATCGCAACTGGAAACGAGCCGGTCCCACCATTGTGGGAGATCGCACTCCCCTCAACGGTTGAGCGATGCACCTGTTTGGGGATGTTTCAAGTTGGTTCCATCCCATACGTTGTCTCTTAGTCAGAAATATTCGGGAGAGCCAGTGACATGCAAGTTTTGTGCAAGAGCAGCAACGAGCGGGCAGAGATCCGCTGCGGAATTTGCGGACAGGGATTTTCGCTGTACTGGGAGCGCCAAACACCCCAGGAGCAGGCAGAGGCGTTGAGTGAAGTAGAAACAGCCCTCAGGAACCATCACCGAGAGGATACGGGTGCTTCGGCGCATCCGGCAGGTGGATTTCTCGTTCCGGCATGGGATGGCCCCATCGCGTTTTCCGGTGCGGCCATGCTTGGCAACGTGCCCAGCTCAGTCTTCTAATTCGAGTCTTCAACGGGGAGAGGAAAGAGAGGCGGCGAGCTTATTTCGCCGCCTTTTCTTCGTGATACTCCATCTCGGTGTTGATGGCCCAGATGTTGTCTTTTGACTTGACGCCGTTGGCGATATTTTCGACTGCGGTCATGGCGGTCAGCATGGAGTGATCCTGGTTGTTGTACTTGTGCATGCCGTTGCGGCCAACCAGGAAAAGATTCTCGACGGGGTCAAGGTAATCTCGAACCACATCGAAGCGGTCGTAGCTGCCAAAGTAGGCGGGGTAGGTCTTGGGCACGCGCACCACGTGCGCATCTTCGACATCTTCGGCGCGGAGAATTCCAATCTTGGCGATTTCGGCGATGGCGAAGCGGATCATTTCCTCGTCGGAGAGCTTCCACAACGCATCGGTGTCGTTGCAGAAGTATTCGAGGCCAATCCAGACTTTGCCGGGATCGGCGACAAGCCAGGGGCTCCAGTTATTGAAGATCTGCAACCGGCCAACCAGGACATCGGGCTCCTGGATGTAGATCCAATTGTCTTTGAGCGTCGAACCGTCTTTTTCCTGCACAGCCAGCCGCGATGCGAGCAAACCGACCGTAATGAAGTCGCGATACATCAGGCCTTCAGCAACTTCGGTCACGCTGGCGGGAACTTTGCCGGATTCCACCGCGGAAATGGCCCGCATAAGATCGCGAACGGGCATGGTTGAGAAAAAATAGTCGCCGGCAAAGGTGACGCGTTCTCCTGCTTCATTCACTCCTTCGACGGCCGACACGGCGTTGCCGGTTAAATGCACGCGGTCGATCTGGATGCCGAGGTGAATCTCCCCGCCGTTCTGGCTCACAAGATCGGCAACATGCTCCCAAAGCTGGCCAGGTCCGAATTTCGGATAGAGGAATTTCTCAATGAGCGAGGTCTCTGTTTCCTTCTGGGCGATGTCGTCTGAAGGTTTGCCGCCAAATGTCTTGCTGAAAAAGTGAGCGATGACGCCACGCAGCGACAGGCTCTTGATGCGCTGTGCGCCCCATTCTGCGCTGATCTCCTTGCAGGGAACACCCCAGACCTTCTCGGTATAGGACTTGAAAAACAACAGGTAGAGCTGCTTGCCGAAGCGATTGACGATGAAATCTTCAAGCGATTTCTCTTCACGGCGCGGAAAGATGGCTGAACGGACGTAGCTGAAGCCACATTGCAGAGTCCGCGTGAGGCCCAGATTGCGGAACGTGGTGGCGGTGAGGCGGATTGGGTAATCGAAGAATCGGCGCAGGAAGTAAATGCGGCTCTTGCGCTGGCGGACCAGCATCACCAGGTCCTGGGAGTCGGATACATTCGCGGGATGCGGCAGTTCGCGCTTTTGGCCCTGATAGCGCAACTGGCCCGCTTCGGCATCGCCAGCGGCCACAGGAAGCATCTCAAGCCACCATTGCATGACGCGGTCCGATTTTGAGAAGAAACGATGGCCGCCGATGTCCATCCGATTGCCCTTGTAGCGGACAGTACGCGAGATGCCGCCGATGTTCTGGCTTGCTTCGACGATGACGGGCTGGATGCTGGTGGATCTCTGCAACTCAAGCGCTGCGGTCAGGCCGGCCGGACCGGCCCCGATGATAATCGCTCGACCTTGCCTAATCGCTTGACCCGGAAGCATTGCTTGAATGGTAACGCAGCTGAAATCCTCGCGGTTGCATGCGCGAGCTTGATCCACTCCGGAAAAGAGGCGAAGGAACGCCGCCGAACAAGAAAAAGGGCCGGGAGGATCCCAGCCCTTCGGTTTTCAATTCCGATGTGTTGCAGAATTCTGCCGGAGTGCGGCCTGTGGGTCTGTTTTGAACCAATTCACGTACGTTCACCCGGGCCGTGCGTCTTCCTCTCTTTTCTGCGACAAAAAAGCGCAGAAAAGCCCAGCGAGGCACTTGACGCTCAACATGTGCAATGTTCGGGTTGCAGCAAGCGGGGAGTTGATTTACAGCGGCTGTACGTCAGCAGCCTGCCATCCCTTGGGGCCCTTCACAACGTTGAATTGCACGGCTTGACCTTCCTGCAGGCTCTTGAAACCACTTGAGTTGATTGCAGAGTAGTGCACAAAGACATCTTCGCCGTTCTGACGCGAAATAAAGCCGAAACCCTTCGCATCATTAAACCACTTCACAGTACCTTGTTCCATTTGGTCGTGTTTCCTGGATTGAATTGCGCTGGATGAATCGGAGCGACCACTGGCAGAATCTTGCTTATTTGGGCGAATGCTGCTACTGCCCCGTTCGGTTCTAACGCTGGCGCTAGTGTACCATTGCTCTGGAAAAGAGTGCATAAATTCTTGGCCGGCGTCTCTGTTCCGGCTGCCAAGTGGAATGCTTTGATCCATTTCGGGCCGACTGCCCGCTCCGGTACAACAGGCCAAAATGGTCCACGATCCAGTTCCCGAACTTTTGCGGCGCTCGACCGAGGCGCTGGCTGAGGAGTTCGCCGGTCTACCCCCTTTTGAGGCCGAGCCCGCCGCCGATTCCCAGGCGATGGCCCAGGTTCTGGACGCCGTCGCTCACCGGCTGGGCGACAACTATCCCTACTTTCATCCGCTGTATGCGGGACAGATGCTCAAGCCTCCGCATCCCGTGGCGCGGGCAGCCTATGCCCTGGCGATGAAGATCAACCCCAACAACCACGCGCGCGACGGTGGCCGGGCCAGTTCGGAGATGGAGATCGAGGCAGTCCGCGAGATTGCGCGCATGTTCGGCTGGACTGAGTACCTGGGCCACCTGACCTCGAGCGGCACCATCGCCAATCTTGAAGCGCTTTGGATCGCGGGCCAATTGGCGCCGGGACGGCGAATTGTGGGCTCGGAACAGGCCCACTATACGCACAGCCGTATCTCCAGCGTTCTGAAGCTGGAATTCACTGCGGTGGATGCAGACGAGCGCGGACGGATGCGGCTCGATCGCCTGGAAGATGAACTCAGGAAAGGCGATGTGGGAACGGTGGTCGTTACGCTGGGCACCACGGCGATTGGAGCGGTGGACCCACTCGCTGAAGTGTTGAAGCTGAAGCAGCGTTATGGTTTCCGGGTCCATGTGGATGCTGCGTATGGCGGGTATTTCCGCTTGATTCGCGGACACTTGGATGACTCCGCACGGGACGCATTCGCAGCCATTCCCGAAGCGGATTCGCTGGTCGTCGATCCCCATAAGCACGGGTTGCAGCCCTATGGATGTGGATGCGTGCTGTTTCGCGATGCAGCTGTCGGACGTTTTTATAAGCACGACTCGCCCTACACTTACTTCACATCGAAGGAGCTGCATCTGGGCGAGATCAGTTTGGAATGTTCCCGCGCCGGTGCGGCCGCCGTGGCTCTCTGGGCGACGCAACAGCTTTTACCGCTGACGGAAGATGGGGCGTTCGCTCGCGGCCTGCGCCGTGGGCGCGAGGCAGCCCTCGAGCTGGACCGGCGCATCCGCAAGGTTCCGAGCCTTGACGGGCTGGCACACGGCGGCCCAGAGCTCGATATCGTGGTATGGAAGCCCGCAGATTTGGCAGGAAAAGACTCCTCGCAGTTGGCACAGGATACGTTTGTGGCCTGTGCCGCACGGGATTTGCATTTAGCTCTTGTACAATTGCCGCAATCCTGGTTTCGCCCAGCCGATGCGGGGGGAGTGCGAGCCGCAACCTGTTTCCGTTCTGTTCTGATGAAACCCGAGCATGCGGATTGGCTGGACACGATCTGGGAGCGCTTCAGGGCGGCATACGCAGCAGTCCTGGGGGAGTGAGTTCCGATGGTTCTGGTCAACGCCGGCGAGAAAGAAAACGTTCTCATTCAGGCCGGTCAGTGCTCCATCCGGATGATTCCGCAGTTGGGCGGAAAGATCGCATCGATCCGGATCGGCGCGTTCGAGCTGTTGCAGGCTCCGTTGGCGCCCTATGGCCCGCGGACGCGCACCATGAGTTTCGACGCCGGCGATGCCAGCGGCTGGGATGAATGTCTTCCCTCTGTGGCCGCTTGTTCCATCGAAACGGAAGCAGGACCTGTGTCCGTGCCCGATCATGGCGATCTGTGGCGGGTGGAATGGCTGCCGTCGAATGAGAACGCCGAAGAGACAATAACAGGCACGCTTCGAGGGGAATGCTTCTCGCTGCCGTTGACATTGGAGCGGACCTTCCACCTCGCGGAGACCACCCGCGGATGCAAACTTGCGCTGAATTACCAGGTGACGAACCGCGGCAGTTTTGCCGCGCCGTGGTCCTGGGCCGCGCATCCTTTGTTCGTTGTAGAGGAAGGCGACCGGATTCAACTTCCGCATTCGATTCAGAAGCTCTGCGTGGAAGGCTCGCGAAACCACCGCCTGGGCCGCCGCGGCGACCAGGTGAACTGGCCAATCGCAAGGCTACCCGTCGGCGGTGAAGACGACTTGAGCAGGGTGCGCGCAGAGACCTCGGGGATTGGCGATAAGCTCTTTGCCGGACCCCTGCACGAGAACGAAAACTGGTGTCTGCTTGAAAGACGGAAGCCCGGAATTGCGATCCGCATCGGCTTTGACCCGTCGGCCACGCCCTACCTGGGATTGTGGCTCTGCTACGGCGGCTGGCCGGAGCGGCCAGGTTCGAAACAGATGTGCGTTGCTCTCGAGCCGGCGACCGCGCCGGTGGATTCGCTGGCGCAGACAGGCCCCTGGTCGCGCTTGCTTCAACCCGGAGAGACCGCTTCGTGGCCGATGGCGGTGGAGTTTGAAACCATTTACAGTGGGAGCTGATATGCACGACATAGCGGCCTTCAGAGCGTTGCACGAAGCCAGGTTTGAGGCAGAACCGGCGATTTTTTCTGCACCGGGCCGCGTCAACCTGATCGGCGAGCACACGGATTACGCCGAGGGCTTTGTGATGCCCGCTGCCATCAACTTTGCGACGCTGGCCGGAATCTCACCTCGCGCCGACGGCAAGATCGCGCTGTTTTCTGAAAATTACGGGCAGGTTCTTTACTTTGACGCCGCGGACCTGCCGGCGAAAGCTACCCAGCATTGGACAGACTACCCCCTGGGTGTGATTTCGATTCTGGCCGGAGAGGGTCACACAATTCCTGGATTCAGCTTGAGCCTCTGGGGCGATGTGCCGCTGGGTTCGGGCTTGTCGAGTTCGGCGGCCGTCGAGGTAGCCACGGGACTTGCCGTAACCAGCTTGATTGGCGTGGACTATCCCAGGCCTGTACTGGCGCGTCTGTGCCAGCGCGCGGAAAACGAATTCGTCGGCGCCAATTGCGGCATCATGGACCAGTTCATCTCAGCGAACGGGGCGAAGGACCATGCGTTGCTCCTGGATTGCCGCGATCTGAGCTACAAGCTCGCGCCGATTCCCGAACATGTGGAACTCGTGATTGCGAACACCATGGTGAAACACTCGGTGGCAGGATCGGGGTATACGAGCCGGCGTGCGGATGTGGAGGCAGCATGCGCTGTGATCGCCAGCCACAGGCCGGAGGTGAAATTTCTTCGCGATGCCACGCTTGACGATTTGAAGAAATGGGGCGGAGAGATGACGCCGACGGCGTTGAAGCGGGCACGCCACGTGATCACCGAAAACACGCGTACGGTTGCGGCGGCGAAGGCGCTCATCGACGGCGAACTGCACGAACTGGGCCGGCTAATGGCCGAAGCACATGAAAGTTACAGCAAGGATTTCGAAGCCAGTTGCGAAGAGGCCGATACCATGGTCGCGTTGGCACAGAATTTGCCGGGGTTGATCGGCGCGCGGTTGACGGGCGGCGGCTTCGGCGGATGCACGATCAATCTCGTTGAGCATCAGCAAGCAAATGCTTTTGTGCAAGCCCTGGGCGAGCTCTATAAGAGCAAGACTGGCATCGCTCCGCAAATCCACATCTGCCATGCCTCGGGCGGCGCGCACCGCATCGAATAAGTTTGTAAGAACCGTCTTTCACTCCCGATTGAACGAGAACGACCGACGATGGAAGTGTGCATTTCGGAAAGAAATCCACAGAAATAGGGATTTTGCCGCAGTGGAAGGACTTGGCTGTACCTCTTTTGTATCAAGCGGGCGGGCGATCTTTGGTCCCCGATGGCCTTTTCGTGGCACAGTTTTCAGAAATGTTCCTTGATAGACTCAAGTGGTCGGATTAAGCCTGTCCGCGCCGTAGGCCGGAGGCAATCACAGAGCCTGGAAACGCAGGTTCTTCAGGAAAACCTTTTCAGAAGAGTCGTCGCCTTACCCAATTCAAAGCGCAGCGGAGACAAGAAAGCATGCCACCAACCTCCTCCCGTCCGTTTACCTATGAGTCCTTTCCGTCCGCCGGCGTAGTGGCGTACTTTTCCATGGAGATCGCAATCAATCCGGGCATGCCGACGTATTCGGGCGGCCTGGGCGTGCTGGCCGGCGACACGCTGCGCTCAGCGGCAGATTTGGGCGTTCCACTCGTCGCCTTCACACTCGCTCATCGCAAGGGATATTTCCACCAGCATCTTGACCCCAATGGCGTGCAGAGCGAAGACGTGCAGCCGTGGGACCCGCGGGATTTTTGCACAGAAGAACCTGCCCGCATTACGGTCAGTGTCGAAGATCGCGTTGTCAACGTGCGCGCCTGGCGTTACGACCTAATAGGCCGCTATGGTCATATCGTCCCGATTTACCTGCTGGACACAGACGTGGATGGCAACTCGGGATGGGATCGCGGTTTGACCGACCACCTGTATGGTGGCGACACGAACTACCGCCTGCAGCAGGAGATTGTGCTGGGGATGGGCGGCGTGCGCATGTCGAGCGCGCTCGGGCATCGCGTGAATGTTTACCACATGAATGAGGGCCACGCCGCGCTGCTTACGCTGGCTCTGATCGAAAGCGAACTGGGCGGCGGAGCGCTGGGTGCGCCCACCGAATCTGACCTGGCCCTGGTGCGCAAGAAGTGCGTCTTCACCACGCATACTCCAGTCCCGGCGGGCCACGATCGCTTCTCCGTCGAGCAGACCAATCGGATTCTCGGCAGCGACCGCTCGCAGCGGCTTGAGAAACTCGGTTGCATTCGCGACGGCATGCTCAACATGACCCTGCTGGCGCTCAAGTTCTCGCGCTATTGCAACGGCGTTGCCATGCAGCACGCCAAGGTATCGCAGGCAATGTTCCCCGAGTTCCACATCGAGTCCATCACCAACGGCGTTCATTCCCCGACCTGGGTATCCGAGCCAATCCAAAACCTGCTGGATGCAAACATTTCGTCGTGGCGGCGCGATAATCTTTACCTGCGCAGCGCCATCGACCTGCCGGAAAGAGAGATCCTTTCAGCGCACACGCGCTGTAAGGAGTCGCTGCTGGCCGAAGTGGGTTCGCGAACCGGTTTGGTGCTCGATCCGAAAGTTCTCACCCTCGGATTCGCGCGTCGCGTGGCAACCTACAAGCGCGCCGCCTTGATGTTTACCGATCCTGAGCGGTTGGTGGAGATTGCGCGGCAGGCGGGCGGGTTGCAAATTCTCTATGCCGGCAAAGCGCATCCGCAGGACGAGCCGGGCAAGGCCCTGATCCAGAAAGTTGTTGCCGACGCCGGCAAATATTCTGACGGCCCGCTCAAAATTGTCTACCTGGAAAACTACGCCTGGGATCTGGGCGCTTTGCTAACGGCGGGCGTGGACGTGTGGGTGAATACGCCCAAGCGGCCCTACGAAGCCTCGGGCACCAGCGGCATGAAGGCTGCCTTGAACGGCGTACCCAGCCTCTCAATCCTGGATGGATGGTGGATCGAAGGCTGGATCGAAGGCGTAACCGGCTGGGCCATTGAAGACGGCGCCAACGATGACGAAGAAGCGGTGTCGCTCTACAAGAAGCTGGAGACAGCCGTCGTGCCTCTCTATCTCGATGCGCCGGAGAAGTGGGCGCGGCTGATGCGCAATACCATCGCTTTCAACGGCTCCTACTTCAACACCAACCGCATGGTGAAGCAATACACCCGCAACGCGTACTACCCGGTAAAGCTGCTCGAACGCGCCAAAGTGGAAGAAGAAGCCTTCGCGGGATAAGACAAACGAAAACACGAAGCCGGACAGCGGTGCATTCGAGCCGTTGTCCGGCTTTCGACGTCTGGCCAATCCCTCGCTTCGTGATTCGAAGTCAAGTTTCGCGCGCCAACGAAATTTTGCGCGATTGGCTATACTGCCCCTACAGGGTTGCTCTTCGTTGGCCGATGCGGGCGAAATTACGGTGCTCTTGCACGAATGGCGGGGTGGCGATCCTGCCGCGCTCGATCACCTCTTCGATCTGGTCTACCCGCAACTCAGGAAGATCGCCGGTGCGCTGTTTCGCGGCGAGCGGCCCGAAAACCTTCTGCAGCCCACCAGCGTCGTCAACGAACTCTACCTCAAGCTGATTCAGCAGCGCAGCCTGCGCTTTGAAGATCGCGAACACTTCTACAGCCTTTCCGCACGCCTGATGCGCCGCGTTCTTGTGGATCATGCCCGCTCCGAGGGGCGGCAAAAGCGCGATGGCGGAATTTCAGTGCCTCTCGACGAAAACCTCGCCTGGATCGACGCACGCTCCGCGGAGATGCTGGACCTCGACCGCGTCCTCGAGGAGCTCGACGAACTCGATCCGCGCAAATGTCGCATGGTCGAGCTGCGCTTCTTCCTTGGCTTCACAGCCGAAGAAACAGCAGAACTCTTGAACACATCGAAAGCCACCGTCGACAGGGAATTGCGTTTCGTACGCGGATGGCTCTACGACAAGCTCCATGAAGATCGGACCGGCGATCCAATCGAGTGAGTAACGGTCTCACCAAGCATGAATGAACCGTGGGCCGCGTCCCCTGAGGCATTCTTTCTCGATTTCGCGCCAACCTGGAGAGAGCTGCATGGCAAAAGACGCTGAAAATTGGGAGCTGCTCCAGGAGTTGTTCGACCTTGCCGAAGCGACGCCGGAGGCGGATCGCGAGCGCGTGCTGGCAGAGCGATGCGGCAACGCCGAGCTGCGCCGACGCGCGTTGAAGATTTTCAAAGCCGCCAGCCTCGTGGAGCCCGTGAAAAATCTGCCGGTCGATCCAGGCATCGGGCGCAAGATCGGCCAGTACACTGTGCTTCGCCACTTGGGCACCGGTGGCTTTGGCGCCGTGTATCTTGCCGAGCGCATGGCCGGTGGAGCTTTGCGGCGATCGGCGTTGAAGGTGCTTGCGCCGCACCTGGCAGGTCCCGCCTTCGTCGAGCGCTTCCATCGCGAACAGCACATCCTGGCCTCGCTCGATCATCCAAACATCACGCGCATGCTCGACGCCGGCGTGACCGAAGACGGCCAGCCCTACCTGGTGATGGAGTACGTCGACGGGTTGCACCTCGATGCGTATTGCGATCAGCACCGGCTCGGCATTCCGGAACGCCTTCAGCTTTTTCTGAAGGTCTGCGACGCTGTCGCGCATGCGCACCGCAACCTGGTTGTTCATCTCGATCTGAAACCTTCAAACATCCTCGTCACCGCAGACGGCGCGGTCAAGCTACTCGACTTCGGAACGTCGAAGCTGATTCAGCCCGACAGTCGATTCACAACAACGGTGATGGCTACGCCCGCCTACGCGAGCCCGGAACAGCTACGTAACGAAGCCGTGACCACATCGTGCGACATCTATGCGCTGGGCGCAGTCATGTTTGAATTGCTGGCCGGCGCGCGGCCCGGCAACAAAGCGTCCGTCGCCACCATGATCGAAAGAGCAATCCTGGAGCAGGAGCCGGAGCGTCTGACGTCAGCCATCACGCCCCAGTCTGCTGAGAAACGGGGCCTCTCTGAGAACCGCCTGCACCAGGCTCTGCAAGGCGACCTGGCAACCATCGTGCAGAAGTGTTTGCGCCCGCGCGCACGCGACCGCTATACATCCGTCGATGCGCTTGCTGCGGACGTACAACGTTATCTCAGCGGGCGGCCAGTATTGGCGCGGCCGCAGACGACTCTCTACTGGCTTGGCAAGTTTGTGCGTCGCAACCGCGGAGCCGTGGCCGCCGCCGCGTTCGCCATTCTGCTTCTAGCCGGCGCTCTGGCGTACGCTGAATGGCGCCAGGAGCAGGCTTTGCGCGAAGGGCAGCGCGCGCTGCGCATGCAGACATTCATGTACCGGCTCTTCAAGCTGGCCAGTTCCAACTACACGGGAAAAGCGGCGGCCACCATCCCCGAATTTCTTCAGATGGGCGTTCAGCTTCTTCCGCAATACATCCAGAATCCCGCCGACCTGCGCGAAGCGCAACTGGGCCTCGCCGAATCGATGTACGACAACGACGACGTGGACAACGCACTGAAGGTCTTCGAGCAGACTATCGCCGGCGCCAAGGCCGCCAACGACTACGCAGCAGCGGCTGAAGCCGAAGCCTTTGCCGGCAACATCCAATACTCGCTTGGCCACGTGGATGAAGGCGCAAAGCTGACGGCCGACGCGCTCGAACTTTCGCGCAAGCCTGGCGTGCCTGCTTCCGTGCGCGCATGGAGCGCCGTATATTACGCGTGGAATCGCGAGAATAGTGGATTCCGCTCCGACGAAAATGTAAAGCTGCTCGAATATGCCGCAAAGCAATGCCGCGAGAACAATTTGAGCGAGCGCGAGACTGCCGACGTGCTCTACATGCAGGGTCAGGACCAGAATATTCGCGGTCAGCTTGACGATTCCGAGAAAACCTACAAAGCTGTTCTCGATGTTTACGGCAAAGATCCGCTGGCCATTTGCGACCGGTCTTCAGTTCTTGACGATCTTGGATTCACGATCGAGCAGCGTGGCGATGTCGAGGGCGCACTCCCTTACTACCAACAATCGTTGGATGGCTGGAAGCGCTGTACCGGCGCGACCAGCGTGGGAGCGCTGAACGCGCAGGAGAGCATCGCCGGCGCGCTCATCAAGCTGGGCCGCGCCAAAGAAGCTTTGCCCATGATGGAACAAGCTATGCCCCTGTGGCGCAAAATTGAGGGCGGCACGCCGGCGCTCGCCGAGCCCGTCTGGTACATGGCGCGCGCGTATCTCGGCACAGGACATTATGAAGAGGCGCTGGCCTGCGCGCAGGAGATGCAGACCGTGCAGCAGGACAAGGTCGCGCCCACCGATCGGCGCATAGGCGGCGTCCACCTCATCTGGGCCGAGGCTCTCGCCGGCCAGCACAAATATGCAGAGGCGCTTCCTCATGCGGAGCAGGCAGAGAAACTGCTCACCGCAAATGCCGTTTCGCCGGGTGCGAAAGCAATGGGCGCCGAGGCGCATCAGCTACTCCTTGACGTGCGCGCCAAGGCGTCCTCCGGTGCGGGAAATCCCGGTGCCGAAACAGCAGCGCGGCCGTGAACCTCAAGCCCGCTGAGGCAATGCGTAAACAAATGATGACCAACTTCACGCCGGATCGAGCGCCTTGATCCTCTTTACTACGTAAGCAGCCAGCGCGTCCGCTTCCCAATGAAACGCACCGCGCTCCCGATCGGGAAGTTCGTTCTGCAGATCGGCAAAGGGTGCTATTTCACAGCCGGGAAACGCCGGGAATCCCACCGCGTCAGCCATGCGGCAACTGATCTTGATCAGCTCCCCCATGCTCCACGGATTCTCTGCGCGGCGATCGCAATGATGTTCGAAGACGATTGGATCGAACTCCGCCGGCAACCTGCACTGACCAACGAGGTGTCTTCCAGCCTGGCAATGGTCCGTGCCAAATAGCACGGACTCTTCCTCGAGGATGCTGGCGCCCGATCCCTTGTGCCTGCGCAGCAGCGCCGCGTACTCTGCCGGCCGAATCACGGCCAGTGCTAACCGTCCAATGTCGTGGAGGATGCCCGCTGTATAAGCCGTGTCCTTATCCATGAACCCTGCGGCCGCGAGTTGCTCCGCAATCGCGGCGCATGCCAGATTATGCCGCCATAGGTTGCGGATCAACGGATTCCCAAGCGACTTGCCCAGATACGATCGGACCGCCACCGTAAGGCAGATTCCCTGAAGATGATTGGCTCCGAGCACGGCGACGGCCTGCACGATCGAGCACGCTGGAAATCGCAATGCATACGCAGCCGAGTTGGCGATCGTGAGCACTTCGCTCGCAAACGCGGCATCGGACGATATGACCTCGCTCAGTTGATGCAGTTGCACATTCTCGTTGTTGGTTAGCTGAATAACGCGCAGGGCGACTTCAGGCAACGCTGGCAGGCGAAGATGCGCCAGCAACTGGTGCGGCTGCTCGAACCTCAAACCACTCTTCATGGCCGCTGTTTCCATCTCTGTGTTCGAGCAATCCCGGTTTCGCGAGTGCCGGCAGTGCTGCGCTCTGAAGAGCTTGTCGGCAGAGCGCACACACTTCACCAGTGCGAAAACACGTTGCGCAGATATCGATGGTTTCGAAATGGAACAGAGGCTTTTCGGGGCTGAATGGAAAGAAAAAATCAGGCCGGCGACTTCACCATCTTCACTACCGGCAAAAACTCACCGTTCTGAAGCGGAACCTCGATGCGTTCCACTTCAACGTAGCCCTTGAGGCGATAGAGTGGAACGCCGGTCAAAGTTGAGCCCATTTCATATTGCTTGAAGCCGGCGGCCCGCGCCTCGGCTTCAACGCGCGCCAGAATATGTGTGCCTAATCCGCGCCTGGCAAAGTTGGGATGTACAAAGATCGCTCGCACCTTGGCCGCCTCGGTTGAAGGATCCAGAAGGTCCGGCACCCGGCCCGGACCGCGATCCGCGCCGAACAGCGTCCTTCGCTTCGACCATCCACCGCATCCTGCCAGAGGTGTCCGCCCGCCCGCGCTCTGCGCACGGCCTTCGGCATCCACAACAGGCTCTGCGACGAAATAGGTCCGATCGCGTATCAGCTGCGTATCCAATCCGAGAACAGTTCCGAGCGCACCTTCGATCTGCGCCGGGCTGTAGTCCTGCGCCTGCAAGCCGCGCACCGACGCTTCAATGAGCAGGTGAAGAGCCGGGATATCGTCCTCCGTCGCCAGACGAAGCATGAAATCGATCAACGTTGTCCTCGCAACGCGGAGCTAGCGGCTGCCCACAATTTGTGCGGCGCGCGCATACGAACCAAGGTCGAATGCGTTCTCGTACCCCAGCGCCTTCAATTTCTTTCTCGCCTCTTCGCTGCGCTTGCCGCTCTGGCAATGCAAAAGCAAAACCTGGCCCTTATCCTTTGTCTTGCGCGCGATGACCGATTCGACTTCGCTCAGCGGTATGTTGATGGCCCTGGCAAGGTGGCCGGCGGTGAATTCCCCCGAACTGCGCACGTCAATGACGAGGGCCCCACTGCGCAAACATTCCCGCGCCGCTTTTGCAGAGATTCTTCCACGGCGCTTGAGCAGCAACAAAGCCGTCACCAGCGCAATTACGACGATCAAAGAAGTCCACGTCATAGTCTTCAGCTTACCGCTTGCCTTTCCAATGGCGGACCGAAAGCCGGGACGGTCGAAGAACCTGCCTGTTCCCGAAGCTTCCAACCATTCTGGATGCGACGGGACATTCTACGCTGCCGCAGCAACGCTTTGCGACAAATTGCCGACGCGACGCTCCGGCCGGCACACGCCCATGTAAGCTCATTTCATCAGCTCGCACACCCGGAGGCTCCCCATGAAGCGCATCCTTGCAACGCTCGTCCTGCTGGCGTTTTCTCAATTCGCCCACCCGCAGGCATCGCCCGCATCACCCAAGGCAGACGACGAGACTGCGATTCGCGCGGCCATTACGGCCCAGTCCGATGCCTGGAATCGCGCCGATATTCCGTCATTTATGCAGTCCTACGAAAACTCCCCGGAGACAACGTTTATTGGAGCCGAACTGCATAAAGGCTATGAACCGATTCTCGAGAGATACACCAAGGCCTACACCAATGCGGAGCAGATGGGGAAGCTAACCTTCTTGAATCTCGACGTCCGATTCCTGCCGGCATCGTGCGGCGCCGTCGAATACGCGGTGGTGACGGGCAAATTTCACCTCGAGCGCACCGCCCACGGCGAGGCCAAAAAAGACGACGGTATCTTCTCACTGATTTGGCACAAAGGCCCGCAGGGATGGAAGATCGTTCTCGACCACACGAGTTAGACGCGGCAAAGACCAGTCGTGCGCGGGTTTGCGGCCCCCGGATCTCGAATCGCAACCCTCTTTGATCCCTCGCAAGCGGTCTTGAACCGGTTTAAGCCCAGACACGCCGTCGAGGCGTAAACTGGTGGCGAGATGAGCTGCCTTTTTTGCAAAATTGTGACCGGAGAAATTCCTTCGACTGCTGCCTATGAGGACGCGAGCAGCTATGCCTTCGCTGATATCCATCCGCAGGCGCCTGTCCATCTGCTGATCGTTCCACGCAAGCACATCCCGTCATTGGACGCGACCGACGAGAGCCATCGCAGCTTGCTCGGTCATCTGTTGTGGGTCGCCGCACAGATTGCACGGGATAAAGGTCTCGGGAAGGGCTACCGGGTCGTGGTCAATACCGGAGAAGACGGCGGCCAAACAGTGGATCATCTCCATCTTCATCTCTTAGGCGGCCGCAGCCTCACCTGGCCTCCGGGGTGAAAAGGCAGGGACCTGGGACTAAGGGACTAAGGGACTAAGGGACTAAGGGACTAAGGGACTAAGAAAAGGCTATGAGTTAAGTTGTAGCCCCTATTCCCTTAGTCCCGAGTCCCCTGCTTTTCCCTACACCGGTTGCGGGTAGTTGTCTTCTTCTTCCTCAAGCCCATAGCGTCGCAACAAATTCGGCAGGCTCTGCGAGAACGCTGAGCGCGGCATCACTGTGTCGCATCCAGCTTCAATGGCCTTCAGCTTCAGGTCCCCTTGAAGATGGTTCAGGAACCCGATGATCGACGTTGCCTTCTTTAGTTTGGCCTTGAACTTCGGGATCAGCGTAAGTGGCTTGGCATTCAGGTTGTTCAGGTCGAAAACCACCAGAGTGGGCCGCTCGGCTTCTGTCAGGTCGGTGAGGCGCGACACCGAATCCTTGTCGCCCTTGACGAATTCGACCTTCACGCCCAGTTTCTTTGAAGTCTCGTTGATCTTGGCTTGGAAGAACAGGTCTTCGATAAAGCAGAAGATGCGCGTCGGAGCGTCGTCGCGGACAGCGTTGAAAGGCTGAGCCGCAAAAGTGTCCTGATAGTAGCCGCCATGGCCATTGCTCGAAATCTGAATTGTCGAAGGCGGACCGTCGGCCACGTTGCCGTTCACAGCGCGATAGCTGTGGTCCATGGGACCGACAAACTCGCGCGGGCCCTTTTGCCTGGTCTTGCGTTTGCCTTGGCCGCCATGCGAATTCCCCGGCGAATACGAAATGCTGTTGCCTGGCTGCTGGGGCGGAGACGAGCCCTTCTGGAAGAATTTCTTCTTCTTTCGCCCCTGCCCGGCACCCTGACCTTGACCCTGGTGCGGCTGGTGCTGATGGGCCGGCTTGGCGGGCGGCGGTGCGGCCTGGGCCGGAGCCTGTGGCTGCGCTTGTCCCTGCTGCCCTTGCGGCGCGTTCTGTTGGCTGCTCTTGTTCTTGCGGCGGCGGCGGCGGCGCCGATGCCCTTGCGACTGCACCTGGCCATTGGCCGGGGCCGGCCCCAAATCGGTTTGGGGCTGCGTCGATTCTGTCGTCATTCGTGTACTTCCTGGCGGTCTGCTGTCTGGTGCATTGCGTTGCTTGAACCCAGCCTGGCCTGTTCAGCGCTGCTGAGCTTCCTTTGCCGGCCGCCTGTCCGCATGCGGACCGGGAATGCCTCGGCTGGCGAGCTTGTCTTCAAAGAGCAATCCGGGAAGATCGATGCGGTACATTTCCTGCACAATCTATCGCGAATCCAGAAGAATGGCCCCACTTCTCACCGGCCACCGCCCTGGAACCCCCAGAAGTTCCCTTCGGTTCAATGAATCGATTCCTGCGGCCGATGCTCTCTTCTGGTATTGCCCTTCCTATGGGGAAATTTGCGCCGCAGCTTCTACTTCAATGAATTCAGTGTGCGGCGAAACATCCTTCTTCAGCGGCGAGCGCGCTCAACCCGGTTACAGCCGTTTCAGAGTTACCGTAAGGGGGCCGATCACGTCAGGTGGCTCTTCCACCGGAAAAGCTTCTCCAGATGGCCCTCCGCTACACCACAAACACCCGAAAATCAGTCCCCGGGGATGGCTCGCGTCAGCCGCTTGATAGGCAAGACTGATACTACAGCCAAGCGCCCCGGCTGGCAAGTACGCTTTCGTCACGTAGCTCTCGTATCGATGGGTAACCCGGATATCGCCACCCAAAAACACGAAACGCCACTCATTTCGAGTGGCGTTTCCGCTGTCCTGCTCTGGTCACTGGCCTCCCAATCGATGAGGACGCTGGCTGTTGCCGCGTCTTCTACAGGGTTCCGACCGGTTTCCTCTATCAAGGGTCGCTGCTTTGGCGACATCGCTCTTGTCGGTCCCTGCTGTTCGTGGGCTGGCCGGGATACTTTCCAGCAGCCGGTACATCACTGGCACCCTCTATCTAGCAAACGACAGGCCGTTCCCGGCATTCTTGTTTTCAAGCACTTGGGTTGTGCAAAACACGCCCTGTTCTGAATTTTGGAATTGGAATCGATTCCCAAATACTGAAAATCATAGAACCGTCAGTTCTGGCACTGCGGACAGTAGTGCGAGCTCCTCCCGCCCACAATCACCTTCCTGATAGGCGTTCCGCAACGAAGGCAGGGTTGTCCCGTCCGCTGGTATACGCAATGCTCCAGTTGGAAAAACCCGCGCACGCCCTCCGCGTCGACATAGTCGGACACAGAGGAACCTCCCAGCCGAATTGCCTGTTCGAGCACAACGACCAGCTCCCTTCGCAGCCGCTCCAGGTGGGCTTTGGTGAGCCTTCCGGCCTGGCGCCGCGGCCGGATCCCCGCTCGGAACAAGCTTTCGTCGGCATAAATGTTTCCGACACCGCTCAAGAGCGTTTGATTCAGTAGTGCGGCCTTGATGGCCAGCCGGCGGCCGCGAAACATGAGCGCAAACTCCTCGGCCCCAATCGTGAGTGGCTCCTGGCCTGCGGCTTCAAAACCGGAACCGCTGCGTATCTCCCGCAACTCCAGCCTCCCAAACCGTCTGGGATCGACAAAGCGGATCTCGCGCCCGCTTTTGAGCCGTAGTCGAGCGTGTGTATGGGCGGCCAACTCGGCATCCGGCGTCGTCACCAGCAAGCGGCCCGTCATGCCCAGGTGAACAATCCACTCCCGATCGGGTTCATCTTCCGCTCCACCAGAACCGTGGTTTCGCTTTGACCCACCGTACGTTGAGCCGAGCGCGCACACAATATGTTTTCCCACCCGGCGCACGCCCAGAATCCAACTTCCTTCCAGCCCGCGGGCCTGCACCTTCGGCGATGTCTTGAACGGTTGTTTGAACCCGCTGAACCACGCTTCCACAATCTGATCGCCGCGCACGCGCGCATCCACCCCGCGCGCAATGGTCTCTACTTCGGGCAACTCCGGCATAGCTTCATTGTAAGAGCCCGCGAAAAATTATTTCGCCCAGCCTTTTCCTTCTCCTCGCAGCAATCGATAGAAGAAGTCTTCATGACAGCAAGGCTTGGGATCAGGTGCATGGAACCCTCGAAATGTTGATCCTCAAAACGATCGCGCTTGAGCCCATGCATGCATTCGGAATCTCTGTGCGAATGGGCCGGATGAGCGGCGCCCCTTTCCATGGAATTCCCGGCTCGTTCTTTCCACAGCAGTTTTCGGACACAAATTGGCAAACTGCTTCAACGCGGATCTTCCTCCAAAAAAAATCCGCTCGGGGCCCGCATTTTGTCGCGCCACTTTTGCAGGCAATTTCGGCCCCTTGGAGCACAATCAATTTAAACCGGCTTGAAAAGGCAGATCACTTGCAAAAACCGCTGAAAATCAGGCCCGTAAGTCCTTTGCTGTCTAGATTCTGCAAATAAGTCCTTTGGAATCTAATTTTTAGCAGGATAGACTCCTTCTATCCCGCTGAAAACAGGTAACTTCTTTACAGAAATACCCTTTTTTTCTTTTTTTTTATGGAGCTTTTACCGGCACTGACTGAAACACCGGGGTTGAAATTCGAGACCGAACAGTCGCTCTAGCTGTAGTTCTCGGTCAGGGCCTCGTCTTCTTCCACGACGCGCGCCTGGCGCGCGCCCCACTTTTCAAGGTAGACCAGTCCCAGGCCGAGACCCACAAGGAAGACGCCGACGGAGGAATACTCCATCAGGTTGAGCTCGCGGTCCTCTTTCGCGGTCTGATACACCACCGTGCCGTGGATATTCCGGGGAACCGTGCGCAGTTCGTCCGGAGACGGCCACTTCGGCATGGTGTCAAGGTAATGCACAGAGAACATGGCTGAAATAATCAGTCCCGCCAGCCCAGGGAGCAGCAGTGTGAGAGAAATCACTCTAAGCCTTGCCAGTTGCGCCCAGGTCATCGTCTTTCCTTATGTCGAGCATTCAGGTAAATTGCGCCTCGCTTCATCCGTTTCCCACCGCGGTAGAGTTCCATTCTCACGATGGAAGCATCGCACGCGATTCGCGAAAGTTCTTGACAGAGGCTTGAGAGTATTAAAGCGGAGACAGGGGCTTGTGGCCAGATTTACCTGTGGTCAAGCATCGCACACAGGTAATGCGGAACACGAAAGAAGTAACCGGCGTTGTGAGCGGCCGCATCTTCCCATGCAACTGGCGACGCAGGTGAAACGAGAAGATCTTTCGTAGTAGCTGGAGCAGAGAGTTTACTTGTGCTCGCCAGGCTCGCGGATTCTGCTGACCTCGAAGCTGACCACCTTCCAGGCCCCTTGCGGATCGCGCACGTAGACGCGCGTATACCGGTAGCTTCCAGAAACATCTCCCTCGTCGGTCGAGCCCTGGACTTCAGCCTGGGATGTGACGAGCGCGGTCGTTCCATAGAAACGAACCTTGCGATCTGAGATTTCGAGTGTTTTGAAGTGCATGCGGCCAAGGCGGAGACTGGCCAGCGCCTGTTCCTTGGTTTGCAGTCTTCCAGATGCCGTAATCGCCAGATAATCGTCGGCCAGCAGCTTCTCCATTTCGGCCGTATTCGACTTCAGGATGGCTTCGCGCCACTCATCTTCAAGCTGGTCGATCTCGTGCCGGCTTTCGTGCTTCTGCACGCGAGGCATGCCGGCGGAAAGCGCCGTCGGAACAGGGATGCACGCGGAAAAAAGAACTACGGTGGCGAGCCCGAAAACTCGCACACCGGAGCAGCGCATTTGGAGAATAGGGCTTGCTTTGGCACCAGGCATTGGCGTGATCGGATACTAGACTCGAAGAGCCCTGTGGGTCAACCGTTTGGAAATGCCGGTAGTGGGTCTGTTCGTTTTCCACAGGCCCTAAGCGACCTCGCCAAGAGCCTTGCGGAGAATGAGTCTGTCAATCTTGGCGGTGTTGCTCGCTTCATATTGAAGCAACCCGCACATCTCTTCAATCGTCCAAACATGATTACTCAGGCCCGCTTGCATTGCCGGGGTGACACGGAGGGTCTGATGTACGCGGACGAAGTTGTAATACATGAACCAGAGGGCTACCGCCGCTGCATGATTCTCAATCTTTTTTGAGAACCCATTCGTCAGCCTCGTAAATCGGCGGATGCCCATTCGCATCGAAAGATTTTGCCGCTCTACGAAACTAGTGGAGACGTGCTTGGGATCGGGATCACCACTTACTACCTTCATGTCGGAACCGATGCAGGTTGCAGGTGAGTAACGACGGTGATCGTCAGCCGACGTAGCTCCATAGACCTTGTGGAGCATTGCATAGTCGGCATCGCAACCGAACGCGTCTTCCACGGCCTTGAGGTAAGGCTTATGCGCGTCTGTGGTGATCTGTGGACGTCCGATGATGCGCTCGGAGCAGTCCTGCATGAAATCGTTTGCCCATCCCGCGCTCCGTCCGCCGACAAGGTAGGAGACGCAGAGCTTCGTATCTGCGTCGATGGCCGTCCATGTCCAAACATCACCCCAACCTGCAACCTTTTGTTCAATCGTGGCATTTTTGGCCTTGGCACCACAGAAGGCCCATATCTCATCGCACTGGAGACGGCGAACGGAAAGGCCATTAACGTGCAAGTCATGGTATTCAGCGCAGGCATCTGCCAGATCAACAAGGAGTTTTGTAACGGAATTCTTAGAAACGCCCGTCATTCGCACTGTAGAGCGGATGGAATTTCCCTCCACAAGTGCCGATATAACCCGAGTTCTTAATCCAACGCTAATCCTGTTCACAAAATGAACTATATGCTTGAGCGAGAAAGGAGTCAAGAAGAAAATGCGCGCTGACAAAAAAGTTTCCCACACCAACAGACACCGTGCTATAAAGCTGTCAACCAAAATCGCAGCCAAACCCGTACATCCTGCGAGGGCCAACATGAAAAATCAGGGGAAGATAAATATGCCGTCACAGACGCTGCAGACGACGCTTGAACTGGACTACGCCCGCCTGTTTCCCGTGCCGCAGACCCCACAACAGTGCTTCTATGCGGACGACTACGACCTGAGACAGCCCTCAGCGTTGAAGTATGTACCTTCAACTACGTCTCCAACCGCTGAGGTGTAATGCCAAATTGGAACGAAGTCTTTAACGAGATACAGGGCATACAGCTTCAGGCAGCAAATGCCCAGAATCTAGTGCGGAAGAAGTATCTTCAAGAGCTTCACAAGCACACGGGGCGCAATGTTGTTGCGTACTACTCGGGCTGGCTTTCCAAGCCGGGTGTCATGCTGTCTGACATCAATGACGAGGACAAGAACGGATTCATGACGACTATCCATAGGCTGGATAGGACCATCGGCTTAGATTTGCTGTTGCACACCCCAGGCGGTGGAATCGCCGCTACCCAATCCATCGTTACCTATCTGCAAAAAATGTTCGGCGGTAATATCCGGGCATTCGTGCCGCAGATCGCCATGTCAGCGGGCACGATAATTGCGTGCTGCTGCAAAGAGATTTGGATGGGTAAGGAGTCAAACCTAGGGCCAACCGATCCGCAGCTCGCTGGAATCCCCGCACACGGCGTCGTACAGGAATTTAAGCGCGCTGTAAGGGAGATCAAGAAGGACCCCGCCAAGATAGTGCTTTGGCAGCAAATCATCGGCCAGTATAGACCCACGTTTCTTGGCCAGTGCGAGAATGCCCTCAGATGGTCCAACACGTTTGTTGAGCAGCAACTCAAAGACTGTATGTTTGCAGGCCGTGCGGACAGGCAAGCAAAGGCCAAGAAGGTTACGAAGGCCCTTTCAAATTATGCGGCGAACAAAACGCACGATAGGCATTTCGACGCCGACGCCTGCAAGAAGATGGGTTTGACCATCATGGATTTGGAAAGCGATTCTACGTTACAGGACCTTGTGCTAACAGTTCATCATTGCTATATGCACCTGATGATGAACACCCTTGCATACAAAATCATCGAAAATCAAAACGGGGTAGCGCTCATAAAGAACGTTCAGGTACCCGTCAAGTAGCGGACGATTTTGCAGACCATCTCGCCTTGGCAGCTTTCTTTGCTATGCGCTTTCTCTTTGCAGGAGAGAGGCTCTGTGCTCGTGCTGCCCCTCCCTTCACGCCGCCCAACATTCCGAGCGCAACAGCGTGCGGATTTCTAAGGTCTACTGGCACCACCAGAGGGCTGCCGTCCATCTGTTCTCCAATGGCTTGTTCGACCACCCCCCGAGCGAGTTCCATGAAATCGCGCTTTTGTTTGGGTATCTTTCCCATGGAACAATGATGCCACGATCAAGGCCCCCTGTGGAAAACGAACAGACCCACTACCGAAATGCCCATGCATGCACGATGGTCACCCGAACGCCAAACTGTTGGCAGCCGGCTCTTCGGCTTTATGTCGTTGGACGCGGCGCGAGGCTTAAACGAGAGCGAGCAGGTTCTCCACGCTCCGCTCCCGCATCTTCTGGTAGATGCCGCCGACTGCGTACTTCTTGAAGTGTGCCGATTCCCGGTGGGCAGCATGCGCCTTTTGATCGCGATATTGTTCGTAGATCAATACCGTATCCGGATTCCCCTCCAGCTGGTGGGGGATATAGCTGACGCAGCCCGGCTCTTGGCGCGAGGCCTCGGCCAGCAAGCGAAGTGACTCCGCCACATCGGCGCGGTCTTCCTGATTGAACGTAAGACGAACAATGAAGCTCACCATGGATGCTGTATCTCTCTTGTCTGGGCGCGATATGGGCGGGCGAGAAAGGTGCCTGCCTCCCAGTCTACCCTCTCTATCCGTGGATATCGCTCAAGGCCGAGGCAAATTCAGGCAATACCATCGTTTGATCTCGATCAGGGCCCGTGGAGACCATGCCAATGCGCGCACCGCTTTCGCGTTCCTGAAAGCGCAGGTATTGCTGAGCTGCGCGAGGAAGCTTTTCGAAGTCGGTGATGCCTTCGGTTGATTCCTGCCAGCCTTTGAGTTTGGTGTAGACAGGCTTGATCTGTTCCAAACCTTCGACATCGGCAGGAATTTCGTCGGTGAGTTTGCCGTCGATCTCGTAGCCGGTGCAGATGGGGATTTCCGCGAGAGTATCGAGAACATCGAGTTTGGTGATGACAAGCCATTCCGCGCCGTTGACGTGGTTGGAGTAACGCAGAAGTGGAATATCGAGCCAGCCGCAGCGGCGCGGTCTGCCGGTGACGGCGCCATACTCATTGCCGCGCGCGCGTAGCTCTTCGCCGGCAGCGTCATGAATTTCGGTCGGAAAGGGGCCACCGCCGACTCGTGTGACATAAGCCTTGGTGACGGAGATGACGGTGCCAATGGCCGTTGGTCCGACACCTGTACCGGTTGCCGCTCCGCCGGCGGTAGCCGAAGACGACGTCACGAAAGGATAGGTGCCGTGGTCGATGTCGAGCATGGTGCCCTGGGCGCCTTCAAACATAACGCTGCCGCCCTTGGCCAGGATGTCGTTGAGCAGACGGCCGGTGTCGGCGACGAAGGGACGCACCTGCTCGGCGGCGGCTGCATACTCGTCAAACATTTTTTGCGGGTCGAGCTGGGCAGTCGCCGAGCCGAAGAGTGCGCGCACAATCGCGTTTTTCTCGGCGCAGGCGGCCTCGATGTGCGTCTTGAGGAGCGCGGGCCGGAGCAGGTCGACGATGCGCAGACCGCTGCGGGCCATTTTGTCTTCGTACGCCGGGCCGATGCCACGGCTGGTGGTGCCGATTTTCTGGCGGCCCGGAGCGCTTTCGGCGGCCAGCTCGATCATGCGATGGTAGGGCAGGATGACCTGGGCGCGATTGGAGACGAACAGCTGCTCGTCGACGGCCACGCCGAGTTGGCGAAGCTTCTCGACTTCCTTGAGGAAGGCGATAGGGTCGAGGACGACGCCGTTGCCGATGATTCCCTTGCACTTGGGGCGAAGGACGCCGCAGGGAATTAGCTGGAGAACGAATTTCTGGCCGCCGATGATGACGGTGTGTCCGGCGTTATGCCCGCCCGCGTAGCGCGCTACGGCGTCGAAGCGCTCGCTCAGCACATCAACGATCTTCCCCTTACCTTCGTCGCCCCACTGGGCGCCAAGAACTACTGCTGTTTTCGCTCGCATTGCCTCTCGTCTCTGGTTAGAACCGCTTCAAATCCACCAAGAACCTCAAGCGGGTTCGGCTTAACCCGCGCCATTTTCGATGATAAACCCTGGTTCCTTTTGCGCAAAAGAACGCGCGAGCGACTCAGGCGCGCCCAGAGTACGAGCAGATCCGTCTAATTCTTCCTGGCTCATCCGCAACTTACCCCGAGAGGCGGGGTCAGAGGAAACATTGTGATTCTCGGTGCGAGCGTCGGCGAATGGCCGGCGTGCGAAATGAGTCGTCGCATCAAGAACCCGGAAGGATCGTTTCGGGGCGACCGCAGTGGCCGCTGTGAGGAATTATGAAAGACGCATCGCAAGCCAGGCCACGTAACAATTCCCGTTCTCGCATGGTTCTCGTTCCAGTTGCCTTGGTTCTGCCCATGCTTCTGGTGAGCGAACAAGTTGTGTTCGCTCAGCAGGGCTGGCCACAGACGCCGCAATACGCAAACTCGCAATACGTTCAGCCCAATCCCAACTACATTCCTTCGCAGGCGAAGCCGACCCCGTATCAGTATCAGCAGACCGATCCGCAACAGAACGGGTATGCGCAAGCCTCTCCGCAATACCCGCAGTACGGCCAGCAAAGCTATGCACAGCCGCAGCCGGACTATCCGGCTCAACCTTACGCGCAGCAGCCATATAGTGGTCCGGCGGACGATGATCCACAACAGGCGTTTGCGCCGGCACAACAACAAACGGGCCAGCCGTTTGCCCCGGAGCAACTCGAGCAGCTTGTGGCGCCGATTGCCCTGTATCCCGATGCGTTGATTGCGCAGATTCTGGCTGCGTCGACGTATCCGGCGCAGGTGGCTGCGGCGGACAACTGGGTGCGTTCGATGGGCTATGCCTCGCCGGATCAGATTGCCGCGGGCGCGAATGCGCAGACGACGTGGGATCCGAGCGTGAAGGGATTGACGGCGTTTCCTCAGGTTTTGGATTTGATGAATCACGACCTGCGATGGACAACGGATCTGGGCAACGCCTACTACAACCAGCCTCAGGACGTGCTGCAGACGATCCAGGTGATGCGGCAACGTGCGCAAGCCGCGGGGAATTTGCAGAATACCCCCCAAGAGCAGGTTTCCGACAACCAGGGATATATCCAGGTCGCCCCTGTGAATCCAGCGATGGTCTACGTGCCCATGTACAACCCGTGGGCAGTTTACGGCGCGCCGGTTTCGCCTTATCCGGGGTTCTCGCTGTTTGGGGCATTGGCGGACTTCGCTAATTCCGGGATCGTTCGGTTCGGCCTGGGTATTGCGACGGCAGCCTTTATGCACACACCATTTGGCTGGGCGGGATGGTTATTGAACTGGCTGGGTTCGAGCATCTTCTTCCATAACTCGCCCTACTACTCGCATAGCGAGACCGTGGCGCGTTGGGGCGGAGGTCGCGGCGGGTATTACGCAGGCAGAGGCTTTGGCGGCAACCGCACACCGAACGGCTTTAACCGGGCGGGGAATGAGTTTGGAAATCGGGGCTTTAACCGGCCCGAACCACCGCCTGAGAACTACGGCTACAACCGGCTGGGCGGAATGCAGAGCCGGGCTTACCAGAATTTTCAACGCCCGGCGCCGCAGAACTATGCATACACCCGGCCGGAGACGTATGGCCGGCCAGGCGGGTACGGTTCGAACCTGTACGCACGCGGCGCGGACCAATATGGAGCACGCAACGCGAATCCGTATGAGCGCACGCCGCAATTTGCGCGTCCCCAGGCGAACAACTACGGCCGGAATGATTTCAATCAGCGTGCCCATGCCGAACCGCGCGGATTCTCGAATGGGCGGGAATATGGGCAGTCGTTCCGAGGCGAGAGCTCAGGCGGGTCGCACTTCTTCGGCGGAAGCCGGAGCGAGGGGCATGCGTCCTTCAAGGCTCCGAAAGCGCCGAAGATGCCCAAGATGTCGGGTGGCGGCGGACACCATGGCGGCGGCGGTGGTGGCGGGCATCACGGCCGCAAATAGGGCGTACTTCTAAGTCGGGAACCCTTCGCTCGTTTCTCGATGGAGACCGATCGAACCATGCAGCGGCTGATATAGTTCCCTCGATGCTGATGCGCGCGGATATTTCGCGTTGCGCCGGCGGAGGGGGACGTGCAGCCAATGAGTGCGAGCGAGAGTTCCAGACGACTATTTTTGAAGCAAGCAGGTGCGGCAGGCGCGCTGGCGCTGACCGCGGTGAATGGCGAAGCTGTTGCCAAGGCGGCAGCGATCGAGCAACAGGCTCCGGCAGATGACCCGGCACAGGCCGCATCGCGCGCAAAGCGGATGGCGTGGTGGCATCAGGCGCGCTTTGGGATGTTCATTCATTGGGGACTCTACTCCGTGATCGGCCAGCACGAATGGGCGATGGAAGTAGAAGGCATTCCGATCAAGCAGTATGAGCTGCTGGCGAAGCAGTTCCATCCCAAACCGAATGCGGCGCGCGACTGGGCTCGGCTTGCAAAGGCGGCAGGCCAGAAATACATGGTGATGACGACAAAGCACCATGAGGGCTTCTGCCACTGGGATACCAAGCTGACCGACTACTGCGCACCGAAACAAGGGCCGGGTCGCGACCTGGTGCGCGAGTTTGTGGACGCTGCGCGCGCGGAAGGCCTGCGCGTGGGGTTCTATTACTCGCTGATGGACTGGCACCATCCCGACGGAGCGCGGTGCAAGACGGACCCTGAAGCGCGCAAGCGGTTCGTGGAGTACACGCATGGATTGATTCGCGAACTCATGACGAATTACGGCAAGATCGATGTGCTTTGGTACGACGTGGACTGGCCGCTGACCGCTGCGGAGTGGGAGTCAGAGCGGATGAACAAGATGGTGTTCGAGCTGCAGCCGGAGATCATCGTGAATAACCGCAACGGGCTTGAGGGAGACTTTTCAACTCCCGAACAGGAAGTGCGCGCAGAGAAGTCGGGGCGCGCGTGGGAAAGTTGCATGACTCTCAACGACAGTTGGGGTTTCAACCGGGGCGATGATGCGTGGAAGACTCCCAAGGAAGTGATTGCGAATTTGGTGAACTGCGCGCGCGGCGGCGGGAACTATCTGTTGAATATCGGACCGAAGCCGGATGGTTCCATTCCGGAAGAGTCGGTGACCGTGCTGACAGAAGTTGGAAAGTGGCTGCAGACGAACGGCAAGTCCATATATGAGACGGAGCGCGGCGAATTCAGCTGGAACGTGAATGCGAACTATACGCGCAGCGGCAACACGCTCTACATTCACCAGCAGTATTGGCCGGGGCATACGCCCGCGGCGGAAGGAACGGAGTTCTTCCAGCCGGAGGCGGTGATTGCGATTGGCGGCCTGAAGGCCAAGGCGAAAGCGGCGCGACTGCTGAAGACGGGCGAAGCGGTGAAGTTCACGCAGGATGAATGGGGTCTGCGGTTGACGGGCTTGCCGGTGAAGGCGCCGGATCAGCCGGTGACGGTGATTGCGGTGGAGTGCGATGGGGAGCCGGCGATTGATCATGAGGCGCCGCGCGCACATTGGCCGCGGTATAAAGCGGGGGTTAGCGGCTGATTGTGGAACGCCTGTTGAAGGATCGTGGTCTCCCGTCCATTTCACGGTAAGGGATCACATAAATGAGATGAGGTGAGCATTTGCTCACCTCGCGTTATCCCTGCGTTTCCCAGTCCCGGTTATTTTTTGTATTCGTCGCGGAGCTGGGTTTGGCGGCTGACCATGGGAACCGCCGCGCCGTCAATGTAGACCTGCTTGACGCTGGTGCGTACGTCGAGCGGGTCGCCATTCGCGAGGACGACGTTGGCGGTTTTGCCGACGTCGAGGGAGCCCAGCTTGTCGCCGAAGCCGAACATGTCGGCTACGTTGAGGGTGATGGCCTTCAGCGCTTCGTCGTAGGGCAGGCCGTAAGCAACCGCGAAGCCTGCGGCGTAGGGCAGGTTGCGCGACGAGTGGCTGCTGACAGGGCCGCCCGCGTCGGCTGAGGAGATGGCGATCTTCACGCCACGCTTAGCGAGCTCGGCGGGAAGCGTGTAGACAGCATCGAAGCGCTCGTTGGCGCGCGGGAAGTCGTAGATGGACCCAACAATGACGGGAACTTTGTAAGCCGCGATCTTGTCAAGAACTTCCTGGCTGTGCGTGACGTGATTCAGGATGACCTTCAGATGGAATTCCTGAGCGACCTTCATGATGGTTTCGATGTCGTAGCCTTCGTAGACGCCGATGACAACGGGGCGCTCGCCTTTGAGATACGGAATCAGGGCCTCGAGCTTGAGATCGCGCTTGAAGGGCTTGTCTGCCTTGTCATCTTTTTTGGTGTCGGACTTATCGTCTTTCTTTGATTCAGCTTTGTCATCCTTCTTCGCTTCGGGCTTCTCGTCTTTTTTCGCGGCTGCGTCGCGTTTGGCCATGTAGTCCTGCGCATCGAAGAAGGACTGGCGCAGTTGGGTGATGAGGCCCATGCGCGTGGAAGGAAACGCAGAATGGCTGCCGCGGCGACGCTGTTCGGCGCCGAAGTTCATGGCGAGGGCGACGTCGCGACCAAGGATCATGGCGTCGCGATCGGCGCCGGCGAGCTGTATGAAGATGTCCTGGCCGGCGATGGTATCGTCGCTGGCTGGAGCAACGACGGCGTTGGTGATGCCGTTGAGCCGCGCTACGGGAATCAACTCTGTCTCGGCGTGGAAGGCATCAGCCACACGCATGTGCGGCATGATCTCGTCGGAGGGCTCGGCGGTGTCGGTTGTGTTTTCGTCCGAACCGATTTCGAGCAGCCCGAAGTTGGTTTCTGGATCGATGAGGCCGGGATAGACGGTCATGCCGTGGGCATCGACGACTTCAGCATTGGATGGAACAGTCACTTTGCCAGATTCGCCGACTGCTGTGATTTTGCCATCGGCCATGACAAGGGTGCCGTTCTCGATGATGCCATGACTGACGGTGAGCAGACGCGCGCCAGTGATGGCGATGGTCTTCTTTGGAGCGTCAGCGGCCGAGAGAAACAGAGGCGCGGCCGAGAGCAATGCGATGACGATGAGTTTTTTCATTGGCCGTCCTCTCCATCTTCGCCGCCGAAGCCGCCGGCATCGTGCATTACGCCTTTGAAATGCGGCGTGCCAAGGCCTGGGAGCGACGCGTCAAAGAACAGGTCGCCGTCGATGTAGACTTTCTGCGCGCGGGCATAGGTCGAGAGGGGATCTTTGTTCCAGAGCACCAGATCGGCGTCTTTGCCGACGTCGATGGAGCCCGTGTGGTCGTCGACGCCGATGATCCATGCGGGGTTGAGCGTGACCATGCGAATGGCTTCGTCTTCGGTGGCTCCGCCGTAGTGGACCATTTTGCCGGCTTCCTGATTGAGGCGGCGAATGTGGTCGTTGGAGTCACTTTTGAGCGCGACCTTCACGCCTTCGCGCATGGACATGACGGCGTTCCACGGGATGGCGTCCCAGGCTTCGTCTTTGTAGCCCCACCAGTCGGCGAAGGTGGCGATGGCGGTATTTTCGGGAGCGATCTTGTCGGCCACTTTGTACATTTCGAGAGCGTGGTGGAAGGCGCGGATTTTGTAGCCGTACTCGTGGGCGATGGCTTCTTCGGTGAGGAACTCGTCGGCGCGGTAGCAGTGGATCTGAACGTAGAGCTTGCCGCGCAGGACGTCGGCGAGGGCGTCGAGCTTCAGATCGCGCTTGGGGGCGACGGCATCTTTGTCTCCCTTGGCGACCTTGGCGTTGTAGCCGTCCCAGGAGGCCATGTATTCTTTGGCGTCTTCAAAGGCCTGACGCATGACTTCAAAGTTGCCCATGCGCGTGGAAGGAAGCTGATTGCGGCTGCCGTAGACGCGCTTGGGGTTCTCACCCGAAGCGAACTTGATAGAGCCGTGCGCATTGGGAAAGAGCATGGCATCGCGATCGAGGCCAACTTTGTTTTTGATGACGACGGCCTGGCCGCCGATCATGTTGGCCGAGCCGTGCAGCAGAAGCTCGGTGGTGACACCGCCGGCGAGCGCCTGATAGAGCGCTTTGTCGCGATTGTCGAAGGCGTCGATCATGTGCATCGACGGGGTGACGGGGCTGGTGGCCTCGTTGACGTCGGAGTCGAGCGCCGAGTGCGAGTGCGGATCGATGATGCCGGGGGTGAGCCACTGGCCGGTGGCGTCGACGGCGACAGCGTCGGCAGGGGCGTTGACCGAAGTGCCGACTCCGGCGATCTTGCCTGCATGCACCCATACGGAGCCGTGCTCGATGGTGCCATGGCTGGCGGTCATGACTGTCGCGTTCTTGAAGACGATGTCCTGTGGCGGGGAGGACGCTTGCTCGGGGAAGCAGACTGCGGGAAGGACCAGACAGCCGATGGCAGTCGCCAAAGCAAGAACGATTTGCAAGATGGGACGGTGTTGTCGAAGGCGGAGCGGAGGGCGACGATGCATCAACAATCTCCTCGAGAGAAATGCGGATGAGGCCACAGCGGATCAGCGATGAATTTGGCGTGGCCTGTGAGTCGGAAGGGAGCGTAAGAACGGAAAAGGAAGTCCTAGCGGGGATGCTACACCATGGGAGCGCAGGGGGCGCAAGGAATCTTATTTGTGGAGAGGCGGCTTCGAACTCCCGATGTGCTAGGCTTCTGCGGGATGACACCGACTCTTGAGACCGATCGACTGCTGCTGCGGCGCTGGCGCGGGAGCGATCGCGAGGCGTTTCAGAAGATCAATGCTGACCTGCGGGTGATGGAGTTTTTTCCGGCGCTGCTAACGGCTGAAGAGACCGATCAAGCGATCGTCCGCATCGAGAAGCATTTTGAAGAGCATGGATTTGGGCTCTACGCTGCGGAGTTGCGGGCGACGGGGACGATGGTGGGCTATGTGGGGCTCAGCATTCCGCGATTTCACGCGCCGTTCATGCCGGCCGTGGAGATCGGCTGGAGATTCGCCTTCGAAGTTTGGGGACGCGGGCTGGCCACGGAGGGGGCCCGTGCGGTTGTCGATCATGCATTCAGAGATTTGCGGCTGCCAAGTCTGGTCTCTTTTACCGTACCGGGGAATGTACGCTCGCGGCGGGTAATGGAGAAGATTGGCATGGAGCACGATGCGGACGGAGACTTCGAGCATCCTGGAATGCCTGTAGGCCATGCGCTGCGACGGCATGTTCTTTACCGTCTGCACGCAGAATCGCACGGCGCCGAGGGCGCTTGAGCACGTCGATGAAGGACGGAGCGTGTGTCTTAGGAGTGAGAAGTCTGGAGTTGGGCCGTTGCCTGCGCGGTCACGCGAGGGGACGCGTTCATGCCTGTTTTGCGCTTGGCGGAATCGAGCGGGGGCTTGCCCATTCCGAGGCGGAGGTTGGCGATGATTTCTCGTGCGAGTTCGATCTTGCTCTTCTTCTTTGCCATGACAAAGCTCCTCTACGACCAATCAAATTTGGTTGGTGACAAAACAGTGCGCAATGGTCTCAAAACTGCAATTTGAATTGCTGGTCCGGTTGGGGCCTGTTTGATTCTGGCCGGGATCGGCGGGAAGGAATGTTTAATCTTCTACCCACACCATTTGACCCCAACCTACGCAAATTAGTTGCATGGCATTTTCCACAAAAGCGTCGCGACAAGATTGATTACGCAAGTTCGAGTTTGGCGGTTCCTTTTTCCGTCCGTGTGGCTATTCATTCTGCTGGTCGAGAATGGCATCGGTGATGAGAGCTGCTTCGACGGCTGGGCGGACAGTGTGGACGCGAACGACCGATGCACCGTGAAGAATGGCGACGACAAGGGCAGCGAGACCTGCGTTCTCGCGTGCTGCGACGGTGGCAATGTTGCCTTCATGGAGCGGCTCGAGCAAATGTCCGAGGAATGATTTGCGGCTGAGGCCGGCAAGCAGCGGACGGCTGAGGGTGAGCAGCTCTGCCTGCCGGGCTAAGAGCGACGTGTTCTCGCCAAAGCGTTTGCCGAAGCCGTAACCGGGGTCGAGAACGATCGATTCGGCCACAATGCCCGCTTCGTTCGCTCTTTCGAGGCTCGCTTGCAGGCCTGAGCGCACCGTGGCCAGAAGAGTGTCCGGCTCGAGGATGGGCTGCGAGCGCCACTCATCGGGCCTTCCGCGGGTATGCATGAGGACGACGCCGCATTGAGCCTGCGCGCAGACCTTGGCTAACTGGGGATCCCAAAGGAAGCCACTGACGTCGTTGACGATTTCGGCGCCTGCGCTGAGTGCAGCGCGCGCGGTGGCGGCCTTGTAGGTGTCAACGGAGATGGGAATGTCGGGGCACGCTTTGCGAATCCCTTCCAACACCGGAAGGAGGCGCGCCTGTTCTTCGTCGGAACTGACTGCGGGGACTAGATTGCGGGGGTGGCCAACCACCTGAGAGCCGGGGCGCGTGCTTTCGGCTCCCAGGTCGAGCAGGTGGGCGCCTTCGTCGACGAGAGCCAGGGCGTGGGCTACGGCTGCCTGGGGGTGGAGATATTTGCCGCCGTCGCTGAATGAGTCGGGCGTGATGTTGACGACGCCCATGACGAGCGTGCGGCGACCGAGTTCCAGCGTGCGCGTGCGCAGCCGCCATGGGGCTACGATTCGCGGCTGGGCGCTCATGCGGACCTTCCCCAGCGTATTTGGTGTGGAGACGCCAAAGAAACCTTCCCAGTGGCAAGGATAGCCGGTGAAGCGGCGCCTGAGGCGGGAGGGTTTGGCCCGTCGCATTGCCTGCTAAACTCCCTGCATGCATGAGCCGCAGCGAATAGCAGCGCTTTTCCTTGCGCTGACATTGGTTCCCAACGGACTGGTCTCCCAGGCGCGATCGCGTACGGTCAAGCCCGCGCCTCCAACGCCGTTCTCTCTCGCAGACAAGTTGAAGCCGATTCTCTCTGACCCGGCGCTCGGCCACGCCGAAATTGGGATTTGCGTGAAGACGCTCGACGGCCTGGTTCTCTACGGGTACAACGATGGTCTGCCGTTTACGCCAGCCTCGAATGCCAAGCTGGCGACGACCGCGGCGGCTTTTTCGCTTTTGCCCGTGGACAGTCTGACGTGGACCACGAATGTTGTGGCCGCCGGCGTGATCGATAGCCAGGGTGTTCTGCACGGCGACCTTGTTCTGCTGGGCGCGGGCGATCCGACGCTAAGCCGACGCACCTACCCATACAAACCGCCGCAGCCGCCGTCCGCTGTGCCCGCGCCGGTTACCTCGCCCGCCGCGCCTGCCGAGCCGGAGCGTCAGCCGCTCGACATGGATGTTCTGAACCTGCTCGCACAGCAAGTGGAGCAGGCCGGTGTACGCACGGTGGAAGGGAGTGTGGTGGGCGACGATAGCTTCTTTGTCGACGAGCCGTACGGTTCAAGCTGGGCCTGGGACGATCTGCAGTGGAGCTATGGCGCGCCGATCTCCGCGCTTACCTTTGCCGAGAACACGATCGAGCTCAAAATCGCCTCTGATCTCGCTTCTCCCAATGCAACGGTAGCCACGTGGAATCCGAACGTGGAGTACTACACGCTGGAAAACACAACGACTCCCGTGCCGACCGGTCAATCTGCACATCCGGGGATAGACCATCGTCCCGGATCGTTACTTGTCCGCGCGTGGGGAACGATTCCGCCGAATGGGTTGACTGCGGGGCTTGCGGTCGTGGATCCGGCCGAGTATGCGGCCACGGCATTCAAGCAGGCGTTGGCCACCAGGGGCGTGACGGTGACGGGCGCGCCGGAGGCGATGCATAAAACCTCGGAAGCGACTGGAAGCTTTTCCGCGGAACGTTCGCAGACCGTGCACTTCGGCCCCGTACCGCAAGCGACTATTACCGCACCCGTGCAGGATCGGCGGGTTCTGGCGACGCACGTTTCGATCCCCATGATTCAAGACCTTGTGCTAACGAACAAGACCAGCCAGAATCTCCACGCTGAACTCTACTTGCGCCTGCTGGGCAAGCTCTTCGGCACAGACGGCAGCTTTGCGGAAGGTACGCGTGTGGAGCGGCAGTTCCTGCTGGACGCAGGGTTGAATGATGCGGACTTTTTCTTTTACGACGGTTCGGGGATGAGCCCGGATGACCGAATTGCTCCGCGCGCCTACGCGCAGCTGCTAAGCTACGCGTCGCGGCAGTCGTGGGGCGCAGCGTGGAAGGACACATTTCCGGTGGCGGGTGTGGATGGAACCCTCTTCAACCGCTTCAAGAATTCGCCACTGAAAGGCAAGCTGTGGGCCAAGACCGGTACGCTCAATGAAACCAATGCACTGAGCGGATATCTCACAACTGCGAGCGGCAAGGTTCTGGCATTCTCGATCATGGTGAACGGCCACCGGCCGGGAAGCGATGTGGAAGCACAGGCCATCGACCGGATCGCCGAGGCCATCGCGGCGGCAGAGTGACGGGCGTATCATCGAATCAAATGCACTCGATATCGATTGCTGCATGCTCTGTTCTTTTTGTCGCGTTTGCGGGATGCCGGTCGCTGCCGCCGTCGAAGGATCCGTCTTTGTTTACTCCCGAAGAGGCGCGCGGCGCGCAGGTTTACGCGGCGAGGTGCGCCAAGTGTCATCGACCGAACAGCACGCGGCCATTGAACGGACCCGGGCTACAGGCACTCACCAAGGTCAAGGCGATGCCCTCAGGCGCGCCGCCCTCGGATGAGCGCATGACTGAAGTGATTTTGCGCGGGCGCAACATGATGCCGGGCACTCAACTCACCGACGACCAGTTGAGCGACCTGCTGGCGTATCTGCATACGATATGAGGGACGAACATCTCGGCGACATTGCCCCAGCCGGAGGCTCGCCCGCACCTCAGCCCGCACGCGCATCGCTGCTCCCGCTGCCTGGTCTCGCTGCCATCAGCCTTTACATGCTGGTGCTTTCCGGCGTCATCATTCTTGGCGTCGTGGGCGGGGGACACTATCCAAAACTGTTTCTCATTTTCGCCGCCGGCTTTATTACGGCCAGTGCAGGCCTGCTCAAACTCTTTCGCTGGGCCTGGGCGCTCACGCTGGCCGCCGTCTTTCTGCTCGTCGCCTATAACCTCTGGATCTTCTCCAGCCAACATCAGGGTGCGGCGCTCGTTCAGGGACTGCTGAATCTCGTCTTCTTCCTTTACCTTATTCGACCCGAGGTGCGTGAAAGGCTGCGTTAGCGATAGCGCAGTCGCGGGCGGCGCTGGCGCCTGGCAACAATTCCCTTCCGCGCCCGTCGCCGGATGATAATCTCTGCCCATGCCGCGTGGAACCTTGAAGCCACTTCTATGCCTGACGCTGAGTTTCGTCTCCATCGCTCTCACCAGGGCCGCTGATGCCCCCAAAAAACGAGACATCTCTCTTGACGACCTTGCAAAGATCCAGCGTGTCGGGGCGCCCGTTGTTTCTCCTGAAGGGGACTGGATTGCGTACACAGTGAGCCAGATCGATGCCAAGGAAGATAAAGGGCAGACGCATTTGTGGATGGTGAAGTGGGATGGCTCGGCCCGCTTGCAGCTCACTTATGGCAAGGAAGGCGCGTCGGCACCGCGCTTCAGTCCCGATGGCCGCTACATCAGCTTTCTGTCGTCGCGCCCGGGCCCCGCCAAGGGAACGCAGGTGTGGGTTCTCGACCGACGTGGGGGTGAGGGGGAGCAACTGACCGCCATCACCGATGAAGAGATCGAGAGCTATAGCTGGGCGCCCGACGCGAAGAAGCTTCTGCTCACGCTGCACCCGAAGTCAGAACCGGATGCGGAGGAGGGCAAGCCGCCTGCGCCGCCGAAGCCGATCGTGATCGATCGCTACCACTTCAAGCACGACGTCGTGGGTTACCTGCGCGACGATGCGTGGAGCTCTATTTATCTTTACGACCTGGCGACAAAGAAGGCCGAAAAGCTGACCAAAGACAAGAACGTTGAAGAAGAGGACGCCGTGTGGTCGCCGGATGGTGCATGGATTGCGTTTGTAAGCAACCACGATCCCGATCCTGACCGCAGCAACAACACCGATGTCTTCGTGGTTGCGCCAAAGCCTGGTTCAGACGCGCGCAAACTGACGACCACCACCGATCCTGACACGGGACGTCTTGCCTGGTCTCCCGATTCGAAGTCGATTGCTTATACGCAAGGCGCGGAGCTCAAGCTGCTGGAGTACTCTCAGGCGCGGCCGGCTGTGGTGACGCTCGATGGCAAAGTGAGTTATCCCGCTGCGAAGTTCGACCGCAGTGTGCGCGAGCCGCTCTACCTCGGCGATCGATTGAGCTATCTCGTTGCCGACGATCGCAACCAATATCCGGCCGAGGTGGAGTTAGTGGGAGCGGGCGTCAAGCGGCTGGTGAGCCAACAGGGCGCGGTGGTGGGCTGGGATTCGGCGGGCGGACATACGGCGGTGCTTTATACGAACGACAGTGCTCCCGCTGAGGTGTATGCGCTGGAGAACGGCGGGTTGCGCAAGCTGACGTCGCATAACGATGGGTTGATGGCGGAATTGAATCTGGTTTCCGTTGACGATGTGGAGTTCAAGAGCAAGGACGGCACCGATGTTCATGGCCTGCTGACCAAGCCTGCGAGCTTCAAAACTGGATCGCCTGTGCCGATGGTGCTCTTCATTCATGGTGGACCGAATGGCCAGGATGAGCACAGCTTCGACTTTCTGCGGCAGTGGCTGGCGACGAAAGGTTACGCCGAACTCAACGTGAACTACCGCGGCGGCTCGGGCCGTGGCCAGGATTACTCGAAAGCCATCGCCGCGGATTGGGGTGACAAGGAAGTGCAGGATCTGCTGGCGGGCGTGGACAAGGCGGTTGCGCTGGGTGTGGCAGATCCCAATCGGCTGGCGGTTACTGGCTGGAGCTACGGCGGCATTCTTACCGATTACACCGTCGCGAGCACGGATCGCTTCAAGGCTGCGATCAGTGGTGCGGGCGTGGCGGCGCCAATGTCGTTCTACGGCGTTGACCAATACATTCTTCAGTACGACCAGGAGCTCGGGCCGCCATGGAAGAACCTGCCACTCTACCTGAAGATGAGTTACCCGTTCCTTGAGGTCGACAAACGCATTCATACACCGATGCTGTTCATGGGTGGAACAGCCGACATGAATGTGCCCTTGCTGGGCGGAGAGCAGATGTACCAGGCGCTGCGCTCGCTTGGCCGACCGACGGAGTTAGTTGTTTACCCGGGCCAGTTCCACGGGTTCACGCGCCCGAGTTACATTCGCGACCGCTACGAGCGCTGGCTGGCGTGGTGGGACAAATACCTGAAGCCGCCGGCTCAGACGCCAGCGGCAGAGACGAAGAAATAGCAGGTTTACCGAGCCGCTTTCTATGCGGCTTTGGAGTTACTCCCATGAAGCTCATCTTTCTTTATGGATTACCCGCCACCGGCAAGCTGACCGTTGCACATGAGCTTGCCGCCATCACCGGCTTCAAGGTGTTCCACAATCACCTTGTCGTGGATGTTCTGCTCACGGTGTTCGAATTTGGCAGTCCGGATTTTGTTCGCCTGCGCGAAGAGATGTGGCTTTCGGTATTCGATGCGGCCGGGCGAAGTACTTTACCGGGCTTGATCTTCACGTTCAATCCGGAAAACACAGTGCGCCCGGAGTTCATTGCCAATGCGAAGAACACGGTAGAGGCCGCGGGAGGCGAAATTGAGTTCATCGAGTTGACGGCGCCACTCGACGAACTGAAGCGGCGCATGGGCAGCCTATCGCGGTTGCAGTTCAAGAAGCTGAGTTCCGTTGAACTATTCGAGGAACTGCATAACGAGGGTGCATTTGAGGTGAGCTACATGCCGAAGCCGACGTTGACGATCGATACGGGCGAGAATCAGCCACCACGCGCCGCGCTGCAAATTGCCAGAAAGCTCAACCTGCTGACGGTAAAGTGATATGCGGGTGCGGGATTGGTTCGGACCGGATTGAGGTTTGTGCTTTCCCACCCATCGCAAAAAACGCGATGGATGGGGCACCCACTGTGTCGCTGAGATTAGGCGAGTCGGTTTGGGCCGGATTGAGGTTTGTGCTTTCCCACCCGTTGTGTGTCGCTGAGATTGAGCGAATTGGTTTGCAGCGGATTGACGTTTGTGCTTTTTCAACCCCGTTTCTGCCGGTTAAAAAAAATAAAAAAAAGGGTATTTCTGCAAAGAAGTTGTTTTGTTTCAGCAGGATGCGAGGAGGTCTTCCTCCTAAATTCCTGATTCGATGAGACTTATTTGCAGATTCTAGACACATAAGGAGTTACGGGCACTATTTTCTGCGTTCCAGGAGCTACTCTGGGTTTTGAAGGTCGATCTGAGCTAATTGTGCAGCGACGAGCCATAATTGCATGCAAATGTGGCGCGAAATAATTCAGCGTCGTTCGAGTGCGGATTGCAATCAGTCCCCTAATTCCTATAACGTTATGCCCCTCTGAATGCAAAGCTGCCCCCACCGGTTACAACTTACCTCAGATGCTCTTGCGAGGAGGGTCTGCAGGCCGCATCCCATACTCAATGCTGGTATACGATATGGTAAAGGAGAATCGGAATGCCGGCAGCTCGAAAAATTACCGTGGAAGTTCCCGCGGAGCTTCTGAGCAAGGCGCAAAAGGCAAGTGGCGCCGGGATCACTCAAACCATTCGTACTGGTCTTGAACTAGTTGCGGCAGGAAGAGCATACGAGCGTCTTCTTCAACTTCAGGGGAAAGTTCGATTCTCAAGATCACTTGAGGAGTTGAAGGCAGACCGATGATCGCAGCTGACACCAGTACCTGGATCTCATTCTTTGAGGGAGAGCAGGGAGACGATGTTCTCGCGCTGGCCAGGGCGCTTGAATCCCGTCAGGTCGTAGTGCCGCCCCCGGTATTAACAGAATTGCTGAGTGACCCTGAACTCTCAGCTTCTGTAGCACAAACTCTGATGGAACTCCCACTGGTGGCCATGAAGGACGGATTCTGGCATCGAGCCGGAAAGCTCCGCGCAAAAGTTCTGGCTCGAAAAAGGAAAGCTCGGCTTGGCGACGCGTTGATCGCACAATGCTGCATTGACGCCGATATCGCCCTGATCACCCGGGATGGAGATTTCAAGGCATTCTCGGCGGTCCTGAATTTGCTTTAGCCGGCGTGAATGACCTCCCTGTGGGTCGCCCTAATCTGTTGTTGGATACGGGATCGTCGACCAGCCACCTGTTTTGACGCCCTGGTAGTATCACCGCCAATGTGGAGATTACTCGCTTTTATCGCCGCGCCCCTCCGGGGCGCGGATTGTCTTTTGGGGGCGTACTTCCCCGGGTTTCACCCGGGG
>Ga0182013_10000828_pt1 | contig 42849 bp, 37 predicted proteins | sample 612S2MmetaG_FD_120487 | JGI IMG/M metagenome (GOLD analysis project Ga0182013, IMG submission 120487) | Permafrost microbial communities from Stordalen Mire, Sweden - 612S2M metaG | ecosystem: Environmental > Terrestrial > Soil > Wetlands > Permafrost | place: Sweden: Stordalen | collected... | reverse complement strand
GCCAAAGCGGACCAGTTTTCTGAGCCCATGGCAGAACGGCGTTGCCGAGCGCTGGGTCGGCAACTGCCGCCGCGACCTGCTCGATCATGTGATTGTTCTGAACCAGCAACATCTGAAACGCCTGGTGATTGATTACATTGGCTACTACCACGGGGACCGGACCCATCTCGCGCTTGCGAAGGGAACTCCCGGCGATCGCGAAGCCGCGAACAAGTCCAGTACTCATAGCAAAGTTGTATCGATGCCAAGGCTCGGCGGTTTGCATCATCGCTACGACCTTGCCGCCTGAACGGCTTCGGCGAAGTCTTCTCCGGGCATCGATGAATAACTGCGGGAGAGCCGTGCCCTCCACTTCTTTGCAAACGGCTCAGCAGCGTCGTCGTGACGATTTGAGTTCACCAAGCCCACTTGTCCGACCCGAGAATCCATCTTGAACCTTCCTTCAAGCTCACCAACCGGACCCTCCCTACCGCCAGATGGAATTTTGGCGAGGGACACCTGCAAGTGGCGCGTGCTGGAGGCCGGCAAGCAAATCAGCGGCTCACCTAAGCTTGGGTAAGGACGCCAAGATGCCGGCCAAACCAAGAATGTTGATCGCAAGAAGCAATCGAGAGCCGATGCACACTGCACGACTTCCGGGCATCGCATCGTTACGCGCCAAAAACACGCCTATCGCTATAAGCGCAAAACCCACAATCAGCAAGAACTCATATGTGATGCGCGCTACCCCTGCGTAGGCATGGATTGCTCCTGCATCTGAACCGCCTAACATAGGGATGAAGGGAGTAACGCTACTTAGGAGAGCCATACCAATCGAACCTGAGAGAGTCAGAAGGCCACGGGGTATCTTCCATTCCCCAGCTCTGCGTCTTTCAAACGTCACAGATGTCCAAGACATTATGAGTGTTGCCCCGCCCAAAACGATCGAGAACGCGGTCACAAAAAGCGCCGAGAGGAAGAATCCGAGATGCGTCAACATCGTCTCTCCTTTTACAGGTATTCGTGTTATCAGGGCGGGTGGCCGGGTGCCCCAGGTCCCGATTCTGGGACCTGGGAAAGCACGAACCCAACCTGGCGCCGTTCGAAACCAGCGACTCCCTACGCAGCCACCACTTCCAACCGTCCGCCCGCCCGTTTGCTCTCTGGCCCCACCACAATCTTCACCTCGCGCCCAAGCCGCACAAGGCAATCCATCATCTTGATCTCGCTGATGCCGCGAAACTGCCCCCGCAGCATCTTCGACAGCTTGGGCTGAGTCAGCCCCAACACCTTCGCCGCTTCCTGCTGGCTCCATCCGCGCTCGCGCAGAATCTCCGCGATCTTCACCACGAGCTTCGCCTTCACCAGCATCTCGCCGGCATCCTTGAAACCGAGTTCCGAATATATGCTCTTGCCTTCGACGCCCTTGCTCATGGCTTTTCTCCTCTCGCCCGCATTTCAGCTTCCTTTAATCGCTCGCGAATCAATTCGATCTCGCGCTTCGGGGTTTGAATTCCCTGCTTCGACTTCTTCTGGAAGCAATGCAGCACGTAAACCGCATGTGCAAATCGCACTGTATACACGGCGCGGTAGGCGTTGCCACGCCAATCCTCAACTACCTCGAGAATCCCAGCCGATCCGAAACCTTTCAGCGGCTTCACCGCCGGGTGCAGCAACGCAATCTGCGCGTTGTAAAGCGCGAATCCAAAAACCTGCTGGACTGGATCGGGCATGGCTTGCAGATCTTTTTTCGCCGATCCAATCCACTTTATGGGCCTGAGTTCTTGCTTCACACTCCAATTATGCCCATTTAGATATATCCTGTCCAACCGGATGCCCCACTCCAATCAAGCCACAAGGGTGGGAGGCCGCAAACCTCGACCCTACGCCCGAACGGGTGCCCCAGGTCTCGTTTCTGAGACCTGGGAGACCATCGGCCAATGCGTCCCTAGCTCCCGAAGAGAACTTTGCAGATTATTTCCCCGGCTCGCGCACGATGGAAGTGATGGCAAAGTAGGCCGGACGGACGGCACCCCCAAATAGTCGCCGTAAGTCCTTTGTTTAGAAGATCCTGCGGCTAAGTCCAATGCTCCCAATATTCTACCGTCGACCCCGCTCGCCAAAGCAATGAATATAAAGAATTTTCTTACAGAATAGGGGGTGGGGGGTACCCCCCTGCAACCGCGCATCCTTGGTCCCCGGGGCGGGTGCACTTCCAGATTGCACGTTACCTCCGAGAGACCGCCTACAATTCCTGACGCCGCGATTCCCGAAACCACACGTAGACTCGAAGAATCACATACAGTGGAGGCGTGGATGAGCAAGGCCCATTGGCTGGGACTGGTAGTCGCATTTGTTTGTTCGTTGTCTTGCGTCAGCACGCTTTCCGCACAAAAGCTTGAAGCAACCGTCCTCTACCGCCAAAACAGCGACAACGATTACAGGGCCGTTGTCCCCGGATATTCCAAGGCGTCTCCAGAGGGTTACGTGGATTGCGCCGGTGATACGACGAATCCGGAGTGTTTCGCCACAACCCGGTCCAACCCAGGCGAAGTCTCTTACACGGTCGTCGGCACCACCGTCTCCCTCTTGCTGCCTGATGGAAAAGTTGCCGTGGTCAACTGCGTGAACAAGCATTCGGCCTACGGCAACTCCTTAAGCCGGCGCAGTTGCGGCATGCCTCTCGTCGAGCACGTGCAGGCCGAATTCAAAGGCAACACCGCGAAGCTCAAGTGGCCCGTCGGCCCCGCCGCCAAAATCGAATCCGAGACCTACAAAATAGTCGCTCTACTCGATAAGCGCTAATCCCGGTGCCGGGTACCTGCACCACCTGCGACCGCGGGCGCGTGATACCACGAAACCTTTTCGCGGGAGTGTGCACTCCGCCGGTCTATACTGACGCCAAGCCTATGCGGATACGTGCTTTGCTTGCGCCCCTTCTCTTCGCCCTCCCAGCCATATTGTGTGCCCAGACACCCTCCCAGCCATCCCCAAAAATGACTAACAAAATAACTCCTGAAGCGGTTCAGCGCTCCGCTATCGTCCTTGACACCCACGCCGACACGCCGCAGCGCTTTGTAGATGAAAACTTCGATCTTGGCGACCCACTGCGCGGGGGCAACTTCAACCTGGAATCCGTGCGCAAAGGCAACCTGGGCGCGGAGTTCTTTTCCATCTGGGTAGAGCCAACCCTTTACAAGGGACAATACGCGCGCCGCACGCTGGTGCTGATTGACTCCGTAAAACAGCAGGTAGCCAGGCACCCGGACCAGGTGATGTTTGTAACCTCGCCGGAAGGGATTGAGTTGGCCCACCGCGAGCACAAGCTGGCAGTACTGATGGGAATCGAGGGCGGTCACTCCATCGAAGATTCCCTGGCCCTGCTGCGCCAGTACTACGCCCTGGGCGTGCGCTACATGACCCTGACCTGGTCCAACTCGAATGGCTGGGCCGACAGCTCTGGAGACATCAACGACAAGGCAGTGCCGCACACCAAGGAGGGCCTGAACGAGTTTGGCAAGGACGTGGTGTATGAGATGAATCGCCTGGGCATGATGGTGGACATTTCACACGTCTCGGACCGCACCTTTTTCCGTACGCTTGTCATCACCCGGGCGCCGGTGATTGCGTCTCACTCCGCGGCGCGGGCCTTGTGCGATGCGCCGCGCAATATGACTGACGATATGCTGCGCGCGGTGGCCAACTCCGGCGGCCCAAACTCCAAGGGCGGCGTGGTGCAGGTGAACTTCTACTCGGGCTTTTTGTCGCAGTCCTATCGCAACGCGCAGATGGCCATGGAAACCGAGGCGGATAAGGCCGTGCAGGCACTGAAGGACAAGGCCAAGGCGGAGGGCAAAGAGCTGACCTACGATGAGATTTCGAAGGTACAGCGCGCGTATGCCGACCGCATTCCCCGGCCGCCGCTCTCAGTGCTGATCGATCACATCGACCATATCGCCAAGGTAGCCGGCGTAGATCACGTGGGGCTGGGTTCAGACTTTGACGGCGTGAGCGGGCAGCTTCCCGAGGGCCTCGACTCGCCCGCAGACCTGCCCAAGATTACCGCGGCGCTGATGGCCCGCGGCTACTCCGCAGCAGATTGCCGCAAGATTCTGGGCGGCAACCTGCTACGTGTTTTTCGTGAAGTGGCGCAGGTAAGCAAAGAGCTGCAGGCGGAAAGCCGGCCGCGGATTACGGAGAAACAGCCCTTCAATAAGTAGTTGGGAAAATATCGTGCTGCAGTCACTCAACGCAGCGAGATCGTGCGCCGTCGTTGCGGTGAGTTTAGTTCGCCGGTGACTCTGTATTCAATCGCTTTGCATAGAGGAGTCCAGCCCGGCCTGAGGCATAGTAATCCTCTTCCCTGCCAGCGCAGCCGTAACCGTGCGCCTCATACAACCGGATCGCTTGCAAGTTCTGCGCATCCACATGGAGCCAGATCGTTACTGCCTGTGCTGTGCGCGCCGAGCCCTCGACACGGCATAGCAGTTCGCTGCCCACGCCATGGCCGCGCTGCTCCGGGGCCACCTCGATGGTCTGGATGTAGGCGCTGATTCCGCCCCGCCTCCGGCTCCACTCGACAATGGCGAAGCCGGCCAGCGCGCCATCTTCTTCAGCAATCCAGGTGGCGGAATTCGCAGCGCTCACCAGGTGCCGCATGTATCCACGTCCAAAGCGGGATGGCGGTTGGAAGCAAATCTCCTCGACAGCGTAGAGCGCCGCAAAGTCATTCGCAGTGTAGGGGCGATAAAGCACATCCCAAATTTACGCAGGCATGCAGCAAAAAGCCACCCTCACAGGGAGGATGGCTCTTTGCGGAGCGTAGACTGGGGGGCTTAGACCTTGGCTTCCAGGTCCTTGATGACGGCAAAGAAGCGCTCATCGAGACGGCGGTTGGTGGCGATGGCTTCCTTGATGGTGATGTCGGTGATGTCGAGGCCTCTCAGTACGGCGATCCGGCCCCACTTCTTCTCATGCACCATGTCAATGGCATGCAGGCCATAGCGCTGTCCAAGCAGCCGGTCATAGGCCGTGGGCACGCCGCCGCGCTGGGTGTGGCCCAGGTTGACTGAGCGCGTCTCAAAACCGGTCTTCTTCTCGATCAGTTCGGCCAGAGCTTCGCCGATGCCGGAGAGTCGCGCATGGCCGAATGAATCCACCTGCGAGGAGCCTATGACCTGGCCTTCCTCGGGCAGATGGCAGCCCTCGGCAACCACCACCACACCGTAATGCTTGCCGTGGTCGTAGTTGTACTTGAGCAGGGCGCAGACATGGTCGATGTCAATCTCTTTTTCGGGAACCAGGACGACATGAGCGCCGCCTGCCACTCCGGAGGCATAGGCAATCCAGCCTGCGTCGCGGCCCATGACTTCAACCACCACCACGCGATTGTGCGAGTCGGCGGTCGTGTGGATGCGGTCGATGGCCTCGGTGGCGATCATGACGGCGGTGTCGAACCCAAAAGTGGCGTCGGTGCCGCTGATGTCGTTGTCGATAGTTTTGGGAACGCCCACGCTGGGTACGCCGTGCTCGCTAAGGAAGAGAGTGACCGACTGGGTGTCGTCGCCGCCCAGGGCAATAAGGGCATCGATCTTGTTGATCGTCAGCACCTCTTGCACTTTCTCGATGCCGCCGGGAATCTTCTTCACGTTGGTGCGCGATGAGTGGAGGATTGTGCCACCCTTTAGCTGGATGCCGTCGGTACTTTCCAAGGTGAGTGGGATCCAGTTGTTGTCCAGGACACCACGCCATCCGTTAAGAAATCCGATGAATTCATCGCCGTAGGTTTGAATTCCCTTCCTGACGGCGGCATAGATCACCGCGTTCAAACCGGGGCAGTCGCCGCCGCCGGTCAACAAAGCAACTCGCATCGCAAAATTCTCCTGATCGAAGTCGCGCGGCCGCTCGGGCCGGGCCAGGGAACAACTCCCTGAACTGAGGAATGGGACCTGGTGAATCGCCGGTCTCAACGCCTTAATTAGTGTACTCCGGGGCTGTAAAGTGAAATCGTGACCGGGCTCACGGAGGTAAGCATCTATGTCCCGGTGCATTTCCGTTTTAGGAATCGCGCTCGGCAATGATTCAATAAGGTATGCCCGGAACCGGAGCGCTTTTGTTGTTGGCCTTCGCCAGCATGGTCGTGGTGGTGCTGCTGGTATTACTTCAGCTCACCCGCCTGGGATTCTTGGTGCGTTCTACCATCCCGGACAGGCCGCGCCGGCGTATGTTTATCGCCTCGGTATCGTTCCTGATTACGTTTCTAGGGGTACGGCTGCTAGTCAGCCTGGTGATTCACAATCACGGCCCGTTCGAGTGGGTCATGGTGCGCGGCTTGCATATTCACCATCTGGTATGGGGCATTCTCATCCTTCTGCTGGTGGGTTATGGCTGGCTGCTTGACCTGGGCCGGTCGCACTCGCCGCTCTCCATCTTTTTCAGCCGCCTCATGTCAGTGAGTTATGGGGCGGGTGCGGCTCTCACGCTCGACGAATTCTCCCTGTGGCTCAACCTGGAGCCGGACGCCTACTGGTCGAAGTCTGGACGCGTCAGCATCGATGCGATCATTCTGTTCGGCGCAATCCTGTGCGTGGGCGCGTGGGGCGCGCCCTTCTTCCGCGGACTGCAGTTGATGTGGAGCAAGCGCGGCTTGTTTCGAAGCGAGTTGGGCCGGCTCTCCCCTATTCGCCGCGTGAGGTTGCTTCGTCCACGTAGAGCGCGTCGATTACCTCCCCGTATCGTGCCGTAATCACGCGCCTCTTTAGCTTCATTGACGGCGTCAGTTCGCCGGAGTCCTGCGACCACTCGTCGGCTACCACGCGGAAGCGCTTGATGGTCTCAAAGTTAGCCAGGCTGCCGTTGGTTTCGCGGACGACTTCGCCATAAAGGGCAACCACGCGGCTATCAGACACCAGCGCGGCGCGATCTTCGGTTTCGATGCCATGATGCCGTGCCCAATCTTCCAGTGCAACGAAGTTTGGCGAGATGAGCGCGGAGACGAACTTGTGCTTGTCGCCGACCAGCGCGGCCTGCGCCACGAGGACGCTGTTCTTCAGCTTGTTTTCAATGGGCTGAGGCGCTACCAGTTTGCCGCCCGAGGTCTTAAGCAGTTCCTTCTTGCGGTCAGTGATGTAAAGGAAACCGTCTACGTCTAGGTGGCCGATATCGCCCGTCCGGAACCACCCCTCGGCATCAAAGCATTCGGCATTGGCCGATGGTTTGTGCCAATAGCCTGAAAAGACCGCGGGTCCACGCACCAGCAACTCGCCATCTTCGGCAATCTTCAGTTCGACATTCGGCAGCGGGAAGCCCGCCGCGCCCATGCGCTGGCTGAGTGGTGTGTTCAGAGCGATCACCGGCGATGTCTCCGTAAGGCCGTATCCCTCCCAGAGCGCAATCCCGACCGAGGCAAACCATTTTGCGGTGTCGATGCCCAGCGGCGCTCCGCCACATACGAAGATCCTGACTCGGCCTCCGAAGGCCTCGCGAACCTTTCCAAAAACCAGCTTCGAGGCCAGCTTCCATAAGATCGAGGCCGGTTGGCAGCCTGCATATACCTTGTCCATATGGCCCGAGCCGACGCCCAGAGCCCAGGACAGGAGGCGTTTCTTGACCGGAGAAAGCCCGGCACGGCGTTCCACCTCCTGGCGAATCTTCTCGTAGACGCGTGGCACACCCACAAAGACCGTGGGCCGGATCTCGCGCATGGCCTGCGGCAGCTTGTCGAACTGCGAGCAGTAGGCGACTTGCGCACCGTTGGTGTACATCACGTAATCCAGAGCGCGCGCGGTGATGTGGGAGAGGGGTAGAAATGAAATACAGGCATCGGCGGGACTGAAAGAAAAGTCGGCTGAGGCCAGGTTTTGATTAGCGGCGATGTTGCCATGGTTAAGCATCACGCCTTTGGGCTCACCGGTAGTTCCGGAAGTGTAAATCAGCGTGGCCAGGTTTTCTGGTTTCACAGAGCGCACCAGGGCGTCGAAGACCGGATCGCGCTCGCTACCCAGGACATCGGCCCCTTGCAGCACTTCGCTGAAGGCAATTGCGCCCTCGGGTGATGCGCCGGAATCCATGATGAGAATCCGCTCCAGCGAGGTCTTCTCACGCACCGCACTCAGCTTGTCGAATTGCTGTCGTGTGGAGACAACGGCAATGCGGCAACCGGCATCTTCAACCAGCACGGCTATCTGATCGCCGGTAAGAGTCGGATAAATGGGCACATTCACAGCGCCGATGGCCAGGGTGGCAAAATCCGTTACCGCCCACTCCCAGCGGTTTTCGCTTATCAGCGCAATGCGGTCGCCCTTTTGCGCGCCCCAGCCGAGAAGAGCTTTGGCGAGCGCGCGGACACGCTGGTAGAACTGGTCAGAGGAAATCGGCTGCCATTGGGCGAACTCGTCCTGCCACAAAATCGCGCGCGGATTAGCCGCATCGGCTATGCGATGAAACAGGTCATTGATGGTGGTGAGAGGGGTAGGCTGTGTCATTTTGAATTGTATTGGGACCCGACCAGGCTTAAGGCGAGGCCACTGGTGAGTGTATCAGCGCGAAGTGGTGAGTTGGATTCCAGCCTTCCCAGAACCTTCGGTTTGGGCGATATCTACGATGCCTTGAGCTGCCCAATTCGTTGCGGATCAACGCTTGCCGGGCACCGGGGATCGTGGCCTCGCTTCTCCGCTTCCACTTTCGCTCGGGTATCGCGTCTGCGGCAGCGGACATCTACTGTAAACTGTGGACGCACCCAGGCAGCCTATCGCCAGATGTTCATCCACTTCGGCCTGTTCTGAACCATGCCCAAGCCCCGACCAGTCACGCTCCCGAGCCTCCCCGACCCGGGGCTACTGCGCATGTTGTTCCAGGTCGAACGAGTGTGCCTTGTCCTTACCGCACTAATCGCCGTCGGTGCCCTCTGCTTCTCGCTCTTCCCTTCGCTGGGCCAAGTCTTGCCCGCCGGTTGGTTGTGGATGGGCGTTCCCCTCGCTTGCACCGCTCTTTTTTGCGCGCTCAGCCTGCTGTTTTCTGAACCTGCGCGCCAGGGCCGGATGGCCGGTCTCAGCAGACTCTTCGCAATCCTTGCAGGCCTGATCGCCACGTTTGTTCTTCTGGCTCACGTCTTCCACATCCATGCCGGGCAGGGCGGCTTTCTCAACATATTCCAAGCGGCTTCCGCTCCCGGCCGGCCCACCGCCGCTTTTGCTCTGCTGGCGCTGGTTCTAATTCTGATCCAGAGTTCCACTCCCCTCATCAGCCGCATTGCCGACGTGCTGGTTTCCTTGCTCTGTCTCGTGGCGCTCCTGCTGGCCTCGGAATACATTTTTGGCGCACTGCATCTGTTCGGATCGCCCACCAGCGGCCCTGCCTCGCCCGCAATCCTATGCTGCCTGGCGCTACTCACCTTGGCTGCGGTCCTTCGTCAGGCCGAATTCGGCGTCTTCTCAGTCTTCCTGGGATGCGGCATCGGCAGCAGGACCGCCCGAATTCTTGCGCCCTTGCTTCTTGTGTTGCCGATTGCTCTCGAAGCCGGCAACGCCCGCCTCAACAGCTCAGGTTTGCTTCCCGCGCAATACGCCACTGCAATCCTCACCACTCTTGTTACCGCGATTTCGTTTGTCTTTTTGCTCTATCTTGCCTGGCGCATCAACAGCATGGAGAACGAGATCCACAACCTATCGCTCACCGACGAATTGACCGGACTTTACAATCTCAGGGGTTTCAACCTGCTGGCCGAACACGCGCTGCGTCTGGCGCGGCGCTCGAAATTGCCGTTCTCTGTTCTGTTCATCGATCTGGTCAACCTGAAACTGATCAACGACGAGTTGGGGCAAGGTGTCGGTTCGGCATACCTGGCCGAGACAGGAGAACTCCTCAAGGCGACCTTTCGCGATACAGACGTCAAGGGACGGCTCGGAGGAGACGAATTCGCCGTGGCCGGCCAGTTCAACCGCGCGGGAATCTCCGTGGCGGCTCTGCGACTGGATGCGGCCTCCGCAGCTCTCAACGCCGAAGCCCGCCGGCAGTTCCCTTTACGCCTGAGCATGGGCTATATCACCTCGGAAGGTGACACGCAGGAATCCCTGCAGGAACTGCTGAGCAAAGCGGACCAAGCCATGGTGAAGGAGAAGCGTCAAAAGATTGGCCGGCCCAACTGAGCGGCAGGTTCTCGCTGCCTTTCGGCCCTCTCTGTTTAAGCCTGCGGCCGCGGAGTTAAGCGCCCAAATTTCACGGCTTCGCCTTCCCAATTTGCCAGCAGCCAACGGGCGCGGGTACTGGCAGTCTCTTCGCGTGAAACTCCACCAACTCGCGGATGGACTGGCGAGCGGCGTCATGAGGCGGTACAGACTTGTTGTGTAAGCCGGTGGTGCAGCCTTGCATACTTATACAGCCGTAATGTATATTTATACATGTGCGGCCGCACACTGCGAGCCGCCCTTTCGATTTGCCGTAAACTGCGATGAAGTACCAGAGACACAATGCGATACGGGAGCTGGTGGCTCAATCCCTGGTGTCCAATCAGGACGAGTTGCGCCGCCGCCTGCGCCGCAAGGGGTTTGAAGTCACCCAGGCCACGCTCTCTCGCGACATCCACGAACTGCGGCTCTCTAAAGGCCCCAGCGGTTATTCCCTGCCCCACGGCAGCGGAAACGGCTCGGCCCCGGTCGTGGTAGACGATGGGCCGCCGTCGTTGGCGGAAATGATCGAAAGTTTTGGCCTGCGTGTGCGTCAGGCCATGAATCAAGTGGTGGTGGGCACGGTCATGGGCGGCGCCCAGCCCGTGGCCGCGGCCCTGGATCACGAGGGATGGCCGGAGGTGGTGGGCACAGTCGCCGGAGACGATACGGTTCTGGTGATCTGCCCCGACATTCGCCGGGCAAGCGAAGTGGAATCCCGGTTGAGGACGATGCTGGAGTCATGAAAGACAAAGTGCAGACAGCGATTGTGGGAGTGACGGGATACGCTGGCGCGGAGTTGGCACGGCTTTTGCTGCACCATCCACGCCTTAAGGGACTGCCGCCGGTTTTTGCCGGACGCCTCGACGACAAGGACATGGCGCGCGGCGGAGTGCCTTTGGCTGAAATTCACCCGCAACTTGCCGACAGCCACGGCAATGGTCTGCTCCGGCTGGAACCCTTTTCGTGGGAGTTGCTGGCTGAGCGCGGCGTTGACGTTCTGTTTCTGGCCACGCCGCATGAGCAGTCGCGCCAATGGGTGCCGGAAGCGCTGTTGCGTGGAATGCGCATCATTGACCTGAGCGGCGCTTGGCGGCTGAACGAGGCCGCGAACCGCGCCGTCTATGCGTTTGATGACCATGACTCGGAGCAGGCCGCGGCCACCCAGGCACAGGCGGTCTATGGCATGCCCGAGTTGCATCGCGCAGAGATTGCGAAAGCAAGGCTGGTCGCGAATCCCGGCTGTTACGCCACTTCCGTCATCCTGGCCGTCAAGCCGTTAGTCGCCGCGGGACTTGTGAATCTTAACCACGGCATTGTGGCCGACGCAAAAAGCGGCGTGAGCGGTGCGGGCAAGGCGCCCACCGCGAGAACCCATTTCATGTATGCGGCTGACAACCTCTCGGCGTACAGCGTCTTCAGCCACCGGCACACCGGTGAGTTGCTTGAGCAGATCGGTCTGAGCGCGGAGGAGATCGTTTTTACCCCGCACCTGCTGCCCATTCCGCGCGGAATTTTGTCCACGGTCTACGTGCAGTTCCGTGAGCCGCAAACGCGGGCAAGCATCGCGCATGCCTATCGGGAGTTCTTTGCGGCAAGCCCCATGGTGCGGCTCTATGAAAAGGCTTTGCCGCAGATTCAGCACTCGGTCAGGACCAACTACGCTGACATCGGCTTCCAACTCGACGCCGCCGGCAGCCGCGCAGTGGTTGTCAGCTGCCTTGATAACTTGCTGAAGGGCGCGTCCGGCCAGGCCGTGCAAAACCTCAATGTGATGCTCGGCTGGCCCGAGTCGGAAGGTCTGGAATGAAATTCGCCGCGGAGGGTCCGCAATGAAGTACGTGGTCAAACTGGGCGGTGCGGGCCTTGAAGTCCAGGCTCTTTTCGACGGCTGCACCCGGGCCATTGCAGAGCTGGTGCGTGACGGTCACCAGGTAGCCGTGGTGCACGGCGGCGGTGTGCAGTTGACCCGCATGCTCAAGGCGCTGGGCAAGCAGAGCGAGTTTATCGCCGGCCTGCGCGTCACTGACGCAGAGACCCGCGACGTTGCGCTCATGGTATTGGCCGGCAAAGTGAACAAGGGACTGGTGGCCGCACTGGGCGCGCTCGGCCAACCGGCCATTGGTCTATCCGGAGGCGATGGCCTGCTCTTTCGCGCGCGCAAAAAGCGTACCGCCCCCGATCTTGGTTTTGTCGGCGAGATCGTCTCCAGTGATACGCGGTGGATCGAAGCCATTTGGCAACTGAACGGCGTGCCGGTAATCTCTTCCATGGCTTTAGGATTTGACGGTGCGTACTACAACATCAACGCCGACGAAATGGCCGCTGCCTGCGCCACCGCCTGCCATGCAGATGCTCTGGTCTTTCTCACCGACGTTCCCGGGGTGCGTGGATCGAACGGCGAAGTGCTGCGATGGCTTTCGATCGACCAGATCGCCGAGATGGCAAAGAACGCCGTCATCTCCGGCGGCATGTTGCCCAAGCTTAGCGCCTGCCGCGAAGCGCTATTGAACGGTGTAAAGCGGGTGAGAATTCTGCCTGCAGAAGCTGCCTCTTCCCTGCCCGACCTGTGCAGCTCTCGCGTAGCCCAAGGCACCGAAGTGATGGTGGCCTGAGGAGAGATTGAATTGACCAAACTTGACCAGATTCGCGCTGCCGAAGCCCGGCTGCTGCTTCCCACATACGACCGGAATCCCATCCTCTTTGTTCAGGGTGAAGGCGTGCATATCATCGACGAAGCGGGCGAGCGCTATCTCGACCTGCTCAGCGGCATCGGCGTAAACGCACTGGGATACGGCCATCCTGCCATTGAAGACGCCATCGCACGCCAGAGCCGCGCGCTCATTCACACCTCAAACCTCTACTTTCACCAGGGTCAGGCCGAGCTCGCACTTCGCCTCACCGAGCGTACCGGACTTGACCGCGTCTTCTTTGCCAACAGCGGTACTGAAGCATGGGAGGGAGCGCTGAAGCTGGCCCGCGCGCACGCCGGTGTGTTGCGCAACGAAGGCAAGCACATTGGCACCAGGTTCCTGGCGCTGGAGCAGAGCTTTCACGGGCGCACCTATGGCTCCATTGCCACGACCTATAAGGCTAAGTACCGCGAGCCCTTTGGCCCGGTCGTTCCCGGCGTAGAGTTTGTCCGCTTCAACGATGTCCAGGATCTACGCGCGAAATTCTCCAATGAGGTTTGCGCCATCCTGGTCGAGGCCATCCAGGGTGAAGGTGGCATTCGGCCGCTCACGCAGGAATTCTTTGCCGAGGCACGTGCGCTGGCCAACTCCACCGGGGCGCTGCTTATCGTCGATGAGATTCAGGCCGGCATGGGCCGCACCGGCAAGTGGTGCGCCTACCAGCATTACGGCATCCAACCCGACGTGACAACGCTGGCCAAGCCGCTTGCAGGCGGAATTCCCATGGGCGCTCTTCTGTGTACCGAGGAAGTCTCCAGGGCCATCCACGTGGGTATGCACGGTACGACATTTGGAGGAGGCCCGCTCGCCTGTGCCGTCGCCAATACCGTGATCGACACCATCGAGAAGGAAGGTCTGCTGGCCAATGCGGCCGAGGTCGGCGATTACTTCCAGGCGCAACTGCGCTCGCTTGCATCGCATCACGACGCCATCGTCGACGTGCGCGGCAAGGGCCTGATGATTGCGGCTGAACTCGACTCCGCCGATCTGGCCAAGCTGACTGTAGCCGAGATGCTCAAGCGGCACATCTTGATCAACTGCACCAGCGACACGGTTCTGCGCTTCCTGCCGCCTTACATTCTCAAGCGCACTGATGTTGACACCGCCATCGCGGCGTTGGACGAAATCTTCACTGAACACACCGCCAGGGCAGCAGCCCATTCCGCAGGAGGACACCACCGTGGCTAGCAGAGCAACCTTTGAAGGCCGGGCGCCGGCCATTCCCGTACAGCAGGATCCGGACATTCTCGCCGCCGCGGCGCGGCTTGCCGGCGAGGACATGTGCTCCATCTCCGATCTGTCCAGTTCTGAAGTGCGCGCCATTCTCAAGCTGGGTCACGACGTCAAGCGCAACCCGCGCGAGTATCGCCATGCCCTCGACGCCAAGCAAATGGTGCTGATGTTTGAGAAGGCCAGCTTGCGCACGCGCCTGGCCTTTGAGACCGGCATCAACACCATGGGTGGCAACGCCATATTCGTGGATCAAACCAACGCGCCGCTCGGCGAGCGCGAGTCGATAGCCGACGTGGCGCGTAATGTAGAACGCTGGGTGGACGTAATCGTGCTGCGCACCTACGCGCACGACACCATCACCGAGATGGCCGCCAACTCGCGCGTGCCGGTGATCAACGCGCTCTCCGACTTCGAGCATCCCTGCCAGGCGCTGGCCGATTTCATGACTCTCGAAGAACATTTCGGCACCGCCGCCGGTCTGAATTTTACGTATGTCGGCGACGGCAACAACGTGTGCCACTCGCTGATGCTCACGGGCGCGCAACTGGGAACCAACGTCACCGTGGCCACGCCGCGCGGCTACTCGCCGGACATCGAGATCGTGACCATTGCGCGGGACATTGCCCAGGCCAATGGCTGCGAACTGCGCCTGCTGCAAGACCCCCAGGCTGCCGTCGAGGGTGCCGACGCGGTGTATACCGATGTGTGCGTCAGCATGGGGTTTGAACACGAGTCCACCAAGCGCGCCCCCATCTTCCGGCCGTTCCAGGTAAATGAGGCACTGATGCAGAAGGCAGCGTCGCACGCCGTCTTCATGCATTGTCTGCCGGCCCGGCGCAACGATGAAGTCACTGACGCAGTGATCGACAGCCCGCAGTCTATTGTTTTCGATCAGGCGGAAAACCGCATGCACGCGCAGAAAGCCCTGTTGCTTTTGCTGCTGGGCGGCCTGGCAAATGTGAGAACTTTTAGTTGCTAGCTTGTTGGAGAAGATGCTTTGAATGGGCTCCTTGGCCCAACGAAACTAACGCATGGGTGTCATTGCCATGATCACCGCTGAAAAGCAATAGCGAGCAATTGTTCCGAGGTTTACAAGCATGTCGGTCATTCTCGAATCCCTGCCCGTCGGCCAGAAAGTTGGAATAGCTTTCTCCGGCGGGCTCGACACTTCCGCCGCCCTGCACTGGATGAAGCAGAAGGGCGCCATCCCTTACGCTTATACAGCCAACCTCGGCCAGCCCGACGAAACAGACTACGACGCCATCCCGCGCGCGGCCCTCGAGTATGGCGCCGAAAAGGCCCGCCTAATTGACTGCCGCGGCCCGCTTGTTCGCGAAGGCATCGCCGCGCTCCAGGCCGGCGCCTTCCACATCACCACTGCTGGCGTCCCCTACTTCAACACCACCCCGCTCGGCCGCGCCGTCACCGGCACCATGCTCGTCGCCGCCATGCGGGAGGACGACGTCCACATTTGGGGCGACGGCTCCACCTTCAAAGGCAATGATATCGAGCGCTTCTACCGCTACGGCCTGCTTGTGAATCCCGACCTCAAGGTCTACAAACCCTGGCTAGACACCGCCTTCATCGACGACCTCGGCGGCCGCGCCGAGATGTCCGCGTTCATGCAACGCTCCGGCTTCGTCTACAAGATGTCGGCCGAGAAGGCCTACTCCACCGACTCCAACATCCTTGGCGCAACCCATGAAGCAAAAGACCTGGAGCATCTTTCTTCGTCCGTCAAGATCGTCGTTCCTATCATGGGCACTGCCTTCTGGCGCGACGATGTCGAGATCCAGCGCGAACAGGTCGTCGTTCGCTTTGAAGAAGGCTTTCCCGTCGCGCTCAACGACCGCCAATTTGGCGACCCCGTCGCCCTTCTTCTCGAAGCCAATCGCATTGGCGGGCGTCACGGCCTCGGCATGTCCGACCAGATCGAAAATCGCATTATTGAAGCCAAATCCCGCGGCATCTACGAGGCCCCCGGCCTCGCCCTTCTCTTCATCGCCTACGAGCGCCTCATCACAGGCATTCACAACGAAGACACCATCGAGCAATACCGCGACAATGGCCGCAAGCTCGGCCGCCTGCTCTACCAAGGCCGCTGGTTCGACTCCCAGGCCATCATGCTCCGCGAATCCGCCCAGCGCTGGGTCGCCAAACCCATCACTGGCGAAGTCACCCTTGAGCTGCGCCGCGGCAACGACTACTCCATCCTCAACACCGAGTCGCCTAACCTCACCTTTCATCCCGAGCGCCTTAGCATGGAGAAGACCGAATCCACCTTCTCCCCGCGCGACCGCATCGGACAACTCACGATGCGCAACCTCGACATCACCGACACCCGAGATAAGCTCCTTACCTACGCGGCAGCGGGCCTCCTTACCCTCAGCAAGGGCGGCGAAATGCCTAGATTGAACAGTGCCAAGGACAAGGAATAGCGTGAGGTTCTCCTAAATCAATGTCAAACGAACAACATTCCACCAAGATGTGGTCCGGCCGCTTTCGGGAGCCGCTCGATGCGGAGTTCGAGGACTGGCAGCGATCTATCGTCTTTGACTGGCGGCTTGTGAAGGAAGAAACAGCCGCCAGCAAAGCGCACGCCTCCGCTCTCGCTGCCGCAGGGGTGCTGACCGCGAGCGAATTGGCAGAACTGCGCGCAGCCCTGGACGGGATTGCCGCGGAGTACGCCTCCGACGCGGGCAAGGCTGCTGTGCGAGATCATGCGACGGCCGAAGATATTCATCACTTTGTCGAGTTGTCGCTAGTCGAACGCATCGGCTCGCTGGGCCTCAAGCTGCACACCGGCCGCAGCCGCAACGAGCAGATTGCCACTGACCTGCGCATCTACGTGCGGAAGCAGCTTGATCTCGTGGTAGAGTCGCTTGCAGCCTGGGCCAATGCACTGGTGAGGCAGGCGCACGCCGCAACGGATGCCGTCATGCCGAGCTACACACATCTGCAGCGGGCCGAGCCGGTGCTGGTTGCTCATTGGTTGCTGGCTTATGTTGAAATGGCGCTCCGCGACGCCGCGCGATTGCGTGACTGCGCGGCCCGGCTCAACTATTGTCCACTGGGCTCGGGCGCAGTGGCTGGAGCCACTCTGGCCCTCGACCGCAAAATTGCTGCCACGGAGTTGGGGTTCACAGCGCCGACAGCCAACTCCATCGATGCCACGAGCGATCGCGACTTCGTCCTCGAATACTTGCAGGCCCTCACTTTTGTCGGGCTGCATTTGAGTCGCTTTGCCGAGGAGATCACGCTCTTTGCCACTGCGGAATTCGGTTTTGTTGCCTTGCCTGAGGCATTTTCCACCGGATCGAGCGCGATGCCGCAGAAGAAGAACCCCGATCTCACGGAATTGATTCGTGCCAAAGTCAGCCGTATCAACGGCGCTGCGCAGGCTGTGACGATGCAGCTTAAAGGCCTGCCCCTGGCCTACAATAAGGACATGCAGGAGACGCAGGAGCCGGCTTTTCAAGTGGATTTTGTGCCCCGGATGCTGGCCCTGGTGGCGCGCTTCACAGCAGCTCTGCAGTTTAACTTCGCACGTATGCGCGAGGCGGCGCAGACCGGGTATCTGAACGCCATGGCCGCCGCCACATACCTTGTCCACAAGGGCATTCCCTTCCGCACCGCGCATGAGAAGATAGGCAACGCCGTGCGCTATGCCCTCGAAAAGGGCGTAGAGCTTGGCGATTTGAAGCTCGATGAATTGCGTCAATTCGGCGATGAGTTTGAAGATGACTTTTTTGACGCCGTCACACTCAACGCAACGCTGGACTGCCACAATGTGACCGGCGGAACCGCACGCGCACGCGTAGCTGAAGCTCTGTCTGCCGCGTCCCAGCGCATCGCTGCTCTCAGTCAGGAGACCGTACATGCTGGTGCGTAAAGCGCGGCTCCAGGACGCCTCCAATGTCTATGACCTGGTGAACTCGCTCTCCACCGACGGTACGCTGCTCAAGCGCGCCTTCGCTGAGATCTGCGAAAACATTCGCGACTTCACCGTCGCCGAGTCTGACAGCGGCGTTTTTCTGGGCTGCGGCGCGCTCCATCTTTACGGCCCCCATCTCTCTGAGGTGCGCTCCATCGTAGTCAAGCCTGAAGCCAAGGGCCAGGGCGCCGGCGGACGGATCCTCGGCGCGCTGATCGACGAGGCAGAAGAGCACGGCATCCAATCGGTATGCCTGTTTACGCGCATCCCTGATTTCTTCTTCAAGTACGGATTCCGCATCGTTGAAGACAAGGCCGACCTGCCGGACAAAGTCTTCAAGGATTGCCAAATCTGCCCGCGTCTTCATCGTTGCGACGAAGTTGCCATGGTCCGCGGCCGCATTCCGCGTATCTCCATTCTTGGCCCGCGCATTGAGGCCGAGCAGTTAGTCCACCTGTCGGGCTGATTCAAGCGATATATGACGACATGCGCCGGCCGTGACCGCTAGTTCTTTCTCACCGATTGAGTCGGCCCCTTTCTGTCCACAAGCAGCGCGGCTAGACTGAAGAGCGCAGCCGCGAAACACGCCAACACCTGCGGTGTTCGCAATGTTTCCAGCACCGTGGAGATCGCGCTGCCGCAATATCCCAGCTCCGCGCAAGTTCTCCAATCCAGCATCGAGTACACGGCCAGATACGCAGGGGCTATCACGGACTGCAGCACAATCGATCTTCGCGCCGGCCCAACCAGCATGAACACCGGGAAGCACAGGAATGGAAGAAGGCAAAACAGAATCGTCAGCACCGTATTCTGACGAAAGTCCACAGCGTATGCCGAATACATTCCATAGAGCGTGACTGCGGCACTCGCGACGCCTCCCACGGTCATCAGAGCAAGCCAGACAGCTTCTCGAATCTTCAACCTCCCGTCCCCCTTCCGCTCAATCGGCACGCTCACGCTCTAACGTCGCTGCGGCAACAGCTACCTGTCCATAGCTCAGCCCACCGTCCCCAGGGCTCACCTGTCGATGTTGAAACACCTCAAACCCCTCCGCCTCAAGGCCCGCGCGCAGCAGCCGCGCCAGCCGCCGATTGTGCATGCACCCGCCGCTGAGCGCCACCCTCGCTGCGCCGGTAACGGCACGCGCCCTCGCCGCCGCCTGCACAAAACCCGCTGCCACACCGGCATGAAACCGCGCCGCGATACGCGCCGTGCTCACATCGTTCCTCAAATCCTTCATCAACTCCCGCCAAAGCGGCGTAGCGACCATCCGCAACGGCTCGCGCCTCGCCCAATCTCCATCCGCAAATTCCATGCTGTAGCCCGGCGCGTCCGGTTCATCAACCGCCGCGCCCTCCAGTTCGATGGCTGCCTGGGCTTCGTAATCCACTTCGCGCCGTGCCATGACTAACGCCGCCACTGCATCAAACAGCCGCCCACAGCTCGACGTAAGCGGCGCATTCACGCCCCGCTCCATCATCCGCACAAGCACCCGGGCCTCTCGCTCTGTCGCGCCCAGCAGGTGTAGCGTCGCGGCATCCGTAATGGAGCAGCCCGCGGCATGCAGGTGCGCCAGCGCCATGCGCCACGGTTCCCTGATCGCTGCTTCCCCTCCGGGCATTGGCACGTAATCCAGGTGGGCAAAGCGCTCGAAACGGTCGATCTCGCAAATCAGCACTTCCCCGCCCCAGATGCGGCCGTCTGTGCCGTAGCCGGTCCCATCCAGACTCAAGCCGATCACCGGCCCTCGCAGCCCATGCTCGGCCATGCAACCTGCGATATGCGCATGGTGGTGCTGCACGGCCACCAGTCTTAAACCGCGTTCGCCGGCCCACTCTTTAGCCCAGGCCGTGGAGAGATAGCCAGGATGCATGTCGTGCACCACCGTTTCCGGCTCAATCTCAAATGTGCGCATCAGGTGGTCAAGAGAATCTTTGAAAAACTCCAGTCCAGTCAAGTTTTCCAGATCGCCCAGGTGCTGACTCTGGTACGCAAACCGCCCTCGCGCCAGCGCAAAAGCGTTTTTCAGGTGTCCGCCGACGGCCAGCAGCGGAGGCACTTCCAGTGCCAATTCCACGCCCAGCGGTACATAGCCTCGTGCCCGTCGAATGAACTGCGGAGCCCGGTCCACAACCGCCGTCACCGAGTCGTCGCACCGCTGCAGGATTTCGCGGTCATGCATCAGGAACGCATCCGCAATCGCCCCCAGCCGCGTGCGCGCCTCGCTGTTGTCGATCGCGATAGGTTCCTCGCTGAGGTTGGCGGAGGTCATCACCAGCGCCTGAACCCGCGTGTCGGAAAAGAGCAGATGCTGCAGCGGCGCGTAAGGCAAAAAGATGCCCAACCACGGAATCCCCGGTGCAACCGAGGGCGCAATCTTGTTGCCGGCGTGTGCGCGCGCCAGCACAATGGGTCGTGCCGGTGTCTGCAGCAGCGCCTCTTCACCCTCACTCAGGTCACACAGCGTCCGAGCCGCGTCCATATCTCGCACCATCACCGCCAGCGGTTTTCCGTAACGGTGCTTGCGTTCCCTCAGGCGCATCACCGCTGTCTCGCTGGTCGCGTCCACGCTCAGGTGAAAACCGCCGATTCCTTTAATGGCCAGAATCTCGCCCGACAGCAGACGGTCAATAGTCTCCGCGGTGGGGTCCTCTGTTGAAATCGCCGTGCCTTCCGTCGTCTCCAGCCACACCCGCGGCCCGCACTTCCAACAAGCGTTCGGCTGGGCGTGAAAACGCCTGTTGGTGGGATCGTCGTACTCCGCCTGGCACTCCGCGCACATGGGGAAGTGCGCCATCGAAGTCTGCGGGCGGTCATAGGGAATTCGCCGCGTGATGGTAAAGCGCGGCCCGCAGTTTGTACAGTTCAGGAAGGGATAGCGAAAGCGCCGATCGGCTGGGTCGAGCAGTTCGCGCAAGCAGTCTGCGCAGGTTGCCGCGTCGGCCGGAATGCCTGTGCTGACCTGGCCCTTCACCTGGCTTGAAACGATGCGGAACCCCGCCTCGCCGGTAGCCTCCAGTTCGCGCACGGCAATCGAGTCGATTCGCGCCAACGGTGGAGTCTCCCCACGCAGACGCCGTAGAAAGGCTTCCACGCGCACCGCCGGACCCTCGATCTCGATGGTCACGCCGTCAGTATCGTTGCCAATCGACCCCGCCAGCCCTTCTTCGCCGGCCAATCGGTAAACGAACGGACGAAACCCAACCCCCTGCACCACTCCGCAGACCAGCACGCCGCGCCTCAGCACCGCTTCGCGATCTACTCGTTTTGGAATGGACCTCTCAGCCACGTATTTGCGCCTCACGTCGCAGTCAAGAATAGCGCACGAGCAACCCTTTCCGTAGCAGGCATTTCCCTGGCGGCTGCTGCACAGTTTCTTGGCTTGGGGCAACCAACCCCCGCATTGGTCCCTCAAATCGAGAAGCGACGAAACTGAATGCTAGCCGTGCCTCCGCGAACCGTCGCAAAGGCAATCCACTGGCATGTAGGAGCCTTTACCCTGACTTCTGTCCGCGGCGCGCATGACCGGTAAAACCTGCGAGCGCCCGAGATGTGGGCTCCATCTCGGGCGCTTAGGGCGTAAACCGGAAGGCGATGCCCCCATGAAAGAATGGAATGCATGACGAGTTGTCGGCGGCTACGGATGGCCGTAGGAATCTTGGCTATCTTCTCAGGTTGTCTCGGAACCATCGCCCGTTCTGCCCAGCAGCTTGATCTCCAGTCGATCATTCAGCACGTGGACGCGGCCGTCCAGGCTCGAATCGATAACATCGTCGATTACTCCGCCACTGAGCATTATGCGGTATTTCGCAATCACGATGAAGTTCATCCCGTTGCCGAAATGACGGTAAGAGCGGTTTACCGCAAGGGTCAGGGCAAGAGTTACACCACGCTCTCTGAGAGCGGCTCGGCATTGATTCGCAGCCAGGTATTGCATTCGGTTCTGGACAACGAGAAGCGCTTGAGCCTGCCCGGCAATGTCGAGACAGCCCTGATCGACTCCGCAAATTATGTAATGGAGTTGAAGCCAAACCAACCCCAGCAACTCGATGGGCGCGACTGCCTGGTTCTTTCGCTCACTCCCAAACGGAGCAGCCCCTACCTCTTCAAGGGAACGCTTTGGGTCGACGCGAACGATTACTCCATCCTCCAGCTTGAGGGAACGGCCACCAAGAGTCCCTTCTTCCTAACTGGCGCCGCACAGGTCTCTCGTCAGTACGCTGGCATAAGCGGCTTTCCCATGGCCATGCATGCAAGCGCAATTTCAAACAGCGCTCTGCTGGGCCAGACGATTGTGAAAATCGACTACAAGGATTACCAGGTCAATCTTGGCCCCGCCAAATGACCGGGCTCTTGAAGAACCCATCTCTGTCAAATTCCGCAGTCATCTTCCCGCCCGTGTCTCAATCTACCTCTGCACCGGGCATAGAAGCATAATCTGAGTGGTAGCGAAACGGGGAGCTGCAGCGTGACCGGTCTCAGGCGATTGCACATGGTACTGGACGCCACAGCCATGGTATGCCTGGCCGGGCTTGGAATCGTTCCCGTAGCGGCCCAGCAGCTTGACGCTCCTTCCGTAATCCGCCAGATTGACGCCGCTGTGCGAACAAGATTCGAGAGCGTTGCGGGGTTCACCGTGAGGGAACACTATGCCGTGTACAGGGGCCAGGACATCGGTGTCCCTGTGGCTGAAATAACAGTGAAGACAACCTATCGCAAGGACGTAGGCAAAAGTTACGAAATCGTTGCCGAGAGCGGCTCGGCGCTGATTCGGAAATTTGGACTGATCCCGCTCCTGGACAATGAGAAGAGCATCAACCAACCCGGTAAGGTGGAGCAGTCGTGGTTCACTTCGGCAAATTATGAGATGAAACTGTTGCCGGGCGGAATCGAACACCTCGATGGGCGAGACTGCCTCGCCTTGTCTGTAACCCCAAGGCGAAAGGCTCCCAATCTCATCCAGGGTACGCTGTGGGTGGATGCAAAGGACTTTGGGATCGTCAAGATCGAGGGAACCGCATCCAAGAGCCCCTCGATGTGGGCCGGAGAAACCCGTATGATGCGCCGCTATGCCAACGTAAGCGGCTTTGCCATGGCCACCGGCGCCAGGGCCGAGTCCAACAGCTTTCTGTTTGGCAAAACCGTCGTCACCATCGACTACCGGGACTATCGGATTGAGCTTCGTCCCGGCAGGTAAGCCTGCCCCCGCGTCCAGCCAGGGTCCACCCCACCCCGGTGACGAATCGCACGACTGCGATGCCGCGCCTGCTCTATACTGAGCTTCGTGACACCGATTCTAGGCGACTGGAAACTCGACGCCGCGCTAGGCTCCTGCCTGCTGCTGGGGTTGCGTCATGGCTTCGATTATGACCATCTGGCCGCCATCTCCGACATTACCGCGGTGCAGCGCAATTGGCGCACCGGCCTGCGCCTGGGCATGACCTACGCGCTTGGACACGCTTTCACCGTGTGCGCGCTTGGTGTTGCCGTTCTCCAGTTGCATATGGGCTTGCCAGAGGGGCTGGACCACTGGACCGAGCGCCTGATCGGACTCACGCTGATCGTGCTGGGCATCGGGGTAGTGGCGGGAATCCTGCGTAAAGATGCCCACGGGCACCGGCACAGCCGCATCGAGAGCCGTCTGGCTATCGCCATCAATGGCGTTCTGTGGCTGGCCTGGCAGGTCCGTCGCCTGTGGAATCCAAACACGCCGAAGCCAGAGCGCTTCCAGTGGATGTACAACGGAAAATCGGTCTTCCTGATCGGCGTGCTGCACGGCGTAGGAGCCGAGACGCCCAGCCAGTTGGCGCTCTTCTTCCTCACCGCCAATCTCGGTGGAACTTCCCGTGGAATGATGGGCTTGGCAGCTTTTGCGCTCGGCTTGGTAGCGATGAACGCCTTGATGACGGCCTCCATGGGCGGAGCGTTCAAGGCCAGCGGCCACCATCCCCGCTTCTACTACGCCATCGCATGGACCGGCGCCGTCTACAGTTGCGGCATCGGGCTCATCTTCCTCTTCGGCATCTCCGACCACCTGCCCGCGCTGGGCTGAACAGGTTCCAGGAATCTCGGTAATTCGGGCGAAATCGGCAAAGAGTGCGCCGCCAGGGCTAAGGCCCACGGTTGTCCTGTTGGCTTTATGTAGGGATTGAAACTCCCGCCTCGCCCGCAGCGCCTCTTTCCGCATCGTTCAATGGGCGCGCTCCTTGCTAGACTATTTTTGATCCGCTTTCATCTGTAGGGAGATCGCAGTTCTCTTACTTGAATTGCAAGGTAATTCGAGGTCTCATGTTTTTTGCACTTATAGCCGGTGAGCGCAGGATGCACACGGCGCTGGTACTTGCACTCCTTATCATGTTGACGCCCGCGGGTTCGGCTTTCGCCTCGGAGACGCCTCTCGTCATTCCTCGCGTCACGCGCCCGCCCAAGCTCTCCGACTTCATCACCAACACGCCGCGCGAAGCCGAGGCGGTAGTCACCGTTTTCAAGCAGTTTGATCCCCACGATGGCGAGCCCATCAGCCAACCCACGGCGGCCTATCTCTCCTACGACAGCAAGAATCTGTATGTGGGATGGATTTGCAAGGACGATCCGTCAAAGATTCGCGCACGCGTTGCGCCGCGCAAGACCATCGATACCGACGACCGCGTCACCATCAATATCGACACCTTCCACGACAACAAGCATGCCTATTGGTTTGACGTGAATCCCTACGGCATTCAATACGATGGCCGGACCACCGACGGTATTGGCGACGATCCAAGCTGGGAGGGGCTGTGGTACACCGAAGGACGCATTACAGAAACCGGCTTTGTGGTACTGGAGACCATCCCCTTTCGCAGCCTCCGCTTTCCCCGCGGTCCCAAGCAGATTTGGAACATCTGCCTGGCCCGCTTCATTCAACGCAATAGCGAACTGGCGATCTGGCCCTTCGTCAGCCGCCAGCGCCTGCCCCAGTTTGTGGGCCAGTTTGCTCCCATCGAGATCGACGCGGACATCTCTCCGGGCCGTAACATTCAGCTCATTCCCTATGGGCTTTATTCGCAGGACAAGTACCTTGACCAGGCCAAGGGCTTCCAACACCAGAACGAGCACCACCCCGGACTGGACGCCAAGGCCGTCCTGCATGATTCGCTAACCCTGGACGTCGCACTGAATCCCGATTTCAGCGAGATAGGCACCGACGATCCGAAGGTTCAGGTCAACCAGCGTTTTGAGGTTGTCTACCCTGAGCGGCGCCCCTTCTTCCTCGAGAATGCTTCCATCTTCACCATGCCTGAAGATCTGTTTTTCTCCCGCCGTATCGTTGACCCGCAGTTCGGAGCCAAGCTGACCGGATCAGTGGGCCGCTGGGGCCTGGGCATATTGGCCGCCGACGACCGCGCCCCCGGCGAAGTGCTGGCCCAGGGCGAAACCGGTCATGGCGATCGCGCCATCGACGCCGTCTTCCGCGGCGAGCGCGAGTTTGACCATCAGTCGCATGTGGGAGTGTTTCTGAGTGACACCACGTTTCAGTCGCGCTCCAACCGCGTTGGTTCCCTCGATATGCGCTATATCGCTCCCCGCAACTGGATCTTTGCCGGACAGGCTAGTACGACGCAGACCGAACTGAACCCCAGCGGCTACCAGGCAGGCCCCGGCTATCTCCTGAACGTCGAAAAAATGGATAACCATATCAGTTTCGAATCCGTTTATACCGATCGCAGTCCCGGGTTGAACGCCACGCTTGGCTATTTGAACCGAAACGACATTCGCCGCTGGGAGACTTACTCGGCCTACCAATGGAAACCGTCCAGCCATACCATCCTCGCGTACGGCCCCAGCATGGATGTGACGCTCATCTACGATCATGAGCACAGGCTCCAGAACTGGTCCGCCTCGCCCGCCCTTTCGCTCACTTTACCTGGGCTCACCTGGCTTTCCGTCGCGCACTCTGAGGCTTTCGAACTGTATAGCAACATCGGCTTCCGCGAACAATCGACGTCCGTTTCTCTCGCTACTTCCTGGTACAAATGGCTCGACTTCAGTGGCTCCTATGCGCAGGGCAGCGCGCCGAACTACCATCCCGCCGCGGGTGTCTCGCCGTTTCTTGGCAAAGCCAACAACGCTTCGGCCGACCTGACGCTGCACGCGCAGACGCACCTGCGCCTGGATGAGATCTACTTCTATACGCGCCTGGCCTGCGAACCCGGCCAGATGCCATCTCCGTCACTGCCAACCGGCGACGTATTCACCAACCACCTGATTCGTTCCAAGCTCAACTACCAGTTCACTCGCGACTACGCATTCAACGCCATACTCGACTACAACGCGCTCTTGCCCAACAACGCGCTGGTGGCCAATGCGAGCTCAAAACAGGCCGACGCAACGCTGCTCTTTGCCTATGTGCCGCATCCCGGAACCGCCCTCTACATGGGCTACGCAAACACGTTCCAGAATGCGAACTACGACCCTGCCGCCACTCCGGCTTACACAGTCACCAACCTGCCCGGCACCTCCACTGACCAGCAGATATTCGTCAAATTCAGCTATCTCCTGCGTTTTTAGTCAGAACGATTGAGTCGCTCTTGCCCCCGCTTCGGCTGGATGCGGACGATGTCCGATCACGCTGCCCAAGAAACGCACCGGCCCCAAAACCGTGGTAAAAGGTGGTCATGAACGCACACGAATTCCGTGAGTCTCTCACCCTCGGCGCGCCGCCGGACGGGCTCAGGTCCACGCTTGCGGCCCTCTGGTGGGACGCCAAGGGCGACTGGGTGCGTGCACACGCCCTGGTTGACGAGTTGGAATCGCCTGAAGGGATGGCGGTTCACGCCTACCTGCACCGCAAAGAAGGAGCAGCGTCGAATGCCGATTACTGGTACAGCCGCGCCGGCAGCACATTCCGTCGGGCCACCCTTGAGGCCGAGTGGGAAGCGCTTGTATCGTCGCTGACCGGCCAGTAACATGCTGCGGTATGCAGCGCGAGAAAACCGGACTGAACTGCTTCGCTTTGCCCACGGACAGCGTTAGCGATCACAGCCGGCGGGCATGACCCGAGAGTAAAATCCGGCGTGGATAATGGGATAGGAAGGTAAGATCCGCCATGCAATATCGCCGTTTTGGAACTCTCGATTGGAAGGCCTCGGCACTGGGCTTTGGCTGTATGCGTTTTCCCACCCTGGATGGTGGCGCCCTTAGTCCCAACATCGATCAGGCTGAGTCCATCCGCATGATTCGTTACGCTATCGACAACGGAGTCAACTACCTCGACACTGCCTACCCCTATCACGGGGGACAGAGTGAAGTGGTGGTTGGGCGGGCGCTCGAAGACGGCTACCGGGAGAAGGTCAGGCTGGCCACCAAGCTGCCCACCTGGATGGTCCAGAGTCCGGCGGACTTCGACAAGTTCCTGAATGAGCAACTGAAGAAACTCCAGACGGATCACATCGACTTCTACCTTCTGCATTCGCTGAACCAAAGCCGCTGGCGGGATATCGTCCTCAAGCACGATCTGCTGGCTCAGGCCGCCGTGGCGCTCGCCGACGGACGTATTCGCAATCTCGGCTTCTCAATGCACGACGACTACGCCTGCTTTGAGGAGATCGTCAACGGCAGTGATCTGTGGAGATTCTGCCAGATTCAATACAACTACATGGATATCGAGAATCAGGCCGGAACTCGCGGCCTGAAACTGGCTGCAAGCAAAGGCCTTGCCGTGGTTGTGATGGAGCCGCTGCTAGGAGGCAGGCTGGCCGATCCGCCCCGCGATGTCCGCGCGGCAATGGAGCACTTTCCTATACAAAGAACGCCGGCGGAGTGGGCGCTGGAGTGGCTCTGGGACCAGCCTGAAGTGTCGGTTGTGTTGAGCGGCATGAGCGCCATGGCGCAGGTCGAGGAAAATGTGCGCTGCGCAGAAGCGTCGCGGATTCACACCTTCAGCCGCACAGAGCAGGCATTGATTGCCGATGTTCAGAAGAGATACAGCGCTCGAACCGCAATCCCCTGCACCAAGTGCAACTACTGTATGCCGTGTCCCAATGGGGTCAACATTCCCGGCAACTTCGCGTTCTTCAATTATGCGCATGCGTTCGACGACGTGGCAGGCGCCCGCTTTAAATACAGCGTCTTTCTGACCGAAGGGACCCGTTCGGGTTCGTGTATCGACTGCGGTACTTGCGAGGGGCTTTGTCCGCAGAAGATCCCCATTGCGGAGTGGATGCCCAAGGTGTCTGCGCTGCTGGCCTGACGGATTCGGCGATCTCGGGTTTTATCATCCCGCGAATCAGAGAATTGCAGGCTTGGAATCCGTGCCGCAAACTGGTTTCATAGCACGAATATAGTTCCATAATGCGGGATTCAATACCCGCCCTGTGTCTCACATCACTGTCACTCAATCCTCCTGCAGATGAGACTCTGCCTAGCGGTTGATTTCCGCAGGCCGCGCTATGAGGCAAAGCGAATGAGTGAACAGAAAATGGTAATTCTCGATGGGAACGAGGCCGCCGCTTCGGTTGCCTATCGTCTCTCCGAAGTCGTCGCCATCTACCCCATTACCCCCTCGTCGCCCATGGCCGAGTGGGCCGATCAGTGGCGCTCGGAGGGGAAGAAAAATATTTGGGGCGCGTTGCCCGTGGTGGAAGAGCTGCAAAGCGAGGGCGGCGCGGCCGGTGCGCTGCACGGCGCACTGCAGGCGGGCGCCTTTGGCACCACCTTTACGGCTTCCCAGGGCTTGTTGCTGATGATTCCCAACATGTTCAAAATCGCTGGTGAGTTGACCCCGGCGACCATGCACGTGACGGCCCGTACTCTGGCCACCCACGCGCTATCGATTTTCGGCGACCACTCGGATGTGATGGCTTGCCGCTCGACCGGATGGGCCATGCTGGCCTCGAACTCCGTGCAGGAGGTTGCCGACCTGGCCCTGGTGACGCAGATCGCGACCCTCGAATCCCGCATCCCCTTCATTCACTTCTTCGACGGCTTCCGCACTTCACACGAAGTCGGCAAGATCGAGCCCATCTCGGATGAGACCATTCGCGCTCTTCTCGACGACAAATACATCATTCAATACCGTCAGAACGCCCTCAGTCCGGATCGGCCTATCATTCGCGGCACAGCACAAAATCCCGATGTCTTCTTCCAGGCCCGCGAGGCCTGCACCCCGTTCCATGCCGCCGTTCCGGGCATCGTGCAGTCGGTTATGAACCGCTTTGCCGCCCAGACTGGACGCGCCTATCACCTCTTCGATTATTACGGCGCGGCCGATGCCGAGCGCGTGATCGTGCTCATGGGATCGGGCGCCGAAGCTGCGGAAGAGGCAGTGGACGCAATGATCAAGAAGGGCGAGAAGGTCGGCATGGTCAAGGTTCGCCTCTATCGGCCGTTCGACAGCAAGGCCTTCCTGGCCGCTCTGCCCGCAACTGTCAAGGCAATCGCCGTACTAGACCGCTGCAAGGAACCCGGCGGCGCAGGCGAGCCGCTGTATCAGGACATCGTGACCGTGCTGGCCGAGAATGCAGCCGAACTTCCCTTCGCCGCCATGCCCAAAGTGGTTGGCGGCCGCTACGGCCTCTCGTCCAAGGAGTTCACCCCGGCCATGGTCAAGGGCATCTACGACGAACTGACCAAGCCCGCGCCCAAGAATCATTTCACCATCGGCATTGACGACGATGTATCCCACAGCAGCCTGAGCTACGATCCGAGTTTCTCGACCGAAGACCCTCTGACGGTGCGCGCTCTTTTCTACGGGCTGGGCTCGGACGGCACGGTGGGCGCCAACAAGAACTCCATCAAGATCATCGGCAGCGAGACTCCCAACTTTGCGCAGGGCTACTTCGTCTACGACTCAAAGAAGTCGGGTTCCATGACCACTTCGCACCTGCGCTTTGGACCCCATCCCATCCGCTCGAGCTACCTGATTACTCGCGCCAGCTTTGTGGCCTGCCACAACTTCAGCTTCCTTGAGAAGATGAACGTGCTCGAAGCAGCCATGCCCGGCGCGGTCTTCCTGCTCAACTCGCCATATTCGGCCGCAGAGGTCTGGGACAAACTGCCCAAGAGCACGCAGCAGGAGATGATCGAGAAGAAGATCGAGTTCTATGTGATCGACGGTTACAAGGTGGCGCGCGAGGCCGGCATGGGAACGCGCATCAACACCATCATGCAGACCTGCTTCTTCGCCATAAGCGGTGTGCTGCCTCGCGAAGACGCCATTGCGCAGATCAAGAAGGCCATTTACAAGACCTACGGCAAGCGCGGCGAGTCCGTGGTGCAAAAGAACTACGCGGCCGTGGATCACGCTCTGGCGCATCTCGAAAAGGTTGAATTGCCTGCGAGTGCTTCATCGGACTTCGATCTGATCCCGTCGATCTCCGGCCAGGCGCCCGAGTTTGTGCGCAACGTACTCGGCCAGATCGCGGCGGGTCATGGCGATCTGCTTCCGGTCAGCGCGATTCCCGCCGGCGGCGCATTTCCCACCGGTACCGCGCAATGGGAGAAGCGCAACATCGCACAGTTCATTCCGGTGTGGGATAAGGACCTGTGCATCCAGTGCGGCAAGTGCGTTATGGTTTGCCCGCACGCTGTGATTCGCGCCAAGGTCTACAGTCCGGAACTTGCGGACAAGGCCCCCGCCACCTTCCAGTGGGCCAAGCCGAAATGGCGCGGCATGGAGCAGGAGCGGTATACGCTGCAAGTGGCTCCGGAAGACTGCACCGGCTGCGGCGTTTGCGTCGAGGTTTGCCCGGTCAAGAGCAAGAGCGACACCAGCAAGAAGGCCATCAACATGGCGCCCCAGGCGCCGCTGCGCTATGCCGAGCGCGAGAACTGGGAGTTCTTCCTCAATCTACCCGAGGTGGACCGCAACAAGCTGTCGCACACGCAGGTGAAGGATCTGCAACTGCTGCAGCCGCTCTTTGAATTCTCCGGCGCATGCTCAGGCTGCGGCGAAACCCCCTATGTAAAGCTGCTCACTCAACTCTTTGGCGACCGGCTGTACATCGCCAATGCCACCGGCTGCTCCTCAATCTACGGCGGCAACCTGCCCACAACGCCCTACGCCTCCAACGCACAGGGCCGCGGACCGACTTGGGCCAACTCGCTTTTTGAAGATAATGCCGAGTTCGGCTTCGGAATGAGAACCGCACTCGACCAGCAGAAGACCTTCGCGGAACTGCTGGTACAGCGCCTCGCTGCAACCATCGGCTCCGATCTGGCCGCCACGCTCGTTAGCGCGTCTCAGAATACCGAGCCGGAGATCGACGCCCAACGGGAGCGCGTGCAAGCGCTGCGCCAGAAGCTGGCCGGCAATAACACTTCAGACGCCCTTAACCTGCTGGCAATCGCCGATTCACTGGTGCGCAAGAGTGTTTGGATACTGGGTGGCGACGGCTGGGCGTTCGACATCGGATTCGGCGGACTGGATCATGTGCTCGGTTCCGGTAAGAATGTCAACGTCCTGGTACTCGATACCGAGGTCTACTCCAACACCGGCGGCCAGATGTCCAAGGCTACTCCGCGTGGAGCAGTGGCCAAGTTTGCTGCCAGCGGCAAGAAGAACAGCAAGAAGGATCTGGCCATGGAAGCCGTCAGTTACGGCTACGTTTATGTGGCACAGGTGGCGCTGGGCAGCAACGACAGCCACGTCGTCAAGGCCTTCCAGGAGGCCGAGGCGCACGACGGCCCGTCGATCATCATTGCGTATTCGAGTTGCATCGCCCACGGTTACGACCTGGTGCATGGACTGGAACAGCAGAAACTGGCTGTGCAGTCCGGCTACTGGCCGCTGATGCGCTATAACCCCGCGCTGCGCGAGGAAGGCAAGAATCCCTTCCAGCTCGATTCGAGGGCGCCGTCGATCCGGCTCAAGGATTACGCCTATCGCGAAGCTCGCTACACGATGCTGGCACGTGGGAACCCTGAACTTGCTTCTGAGTTGCTGAAGGAAGCGCAGGATGACGTCGAGCGCCAATGGCGCGTATACTCCGCCCGTGCCGCAATGCCGGGCCGCGGGGAGACGCCGCACATCGCCCCGGACGAAAAGCCTGAAGAGAAACTGGCAGCCGCGACTGCCGGAGGAACGAAATGATTGACTTTTCAACACACTATCTGGGCCTCAAGCTGAACGGCCCGATCGTGGTTTCATCAACGCCTCTGAGCGAGTCGTTGGACAATATTCGCCGCATGGAAGACTCCGGAGCCGCGGCCATCGTACTTACCTCGCTCTTCGAAGAGCAGTTGGCTTTGGAGTCGCGGGCCCTGGACGAGGACCTTTCCCGCGGCACCGAGTCTTTCGCCGAGTCGCTCGATTACCTGCCCGAGCAGAGCGACTACCGCATGACTCACGAGGTCTACCTCGAGTACCTGCGGCGCGCCAAGGCAGCGGTCAGTATTCCTATCCTGGCCAGCCTCAATGGAGCCACCACCGGCGGCTGGATACGCTTTGCAAAGGACATGGAAGAGGCCGGCGCAGACGCTATCGAGCTGAATACGTATGCGCTGGCGACCGATCGCAGCCAGACCTCGGCGGAGCTCGAGCTGCAGCTTCTCGAGTTGGTCGGCGCCGTCTGCCAGGCTGTCAAGGTCCCAGTCTCAGTAAAGCTTTCGCAGTCCTTTACCAGCCTGCCGCATATGGCGGCGCGGCTTGAGGATGCAGGTGCCCGTGGCCTGGTTCTCTTCAACCGCTTCTACCAGCCGGACTTCGACATCGAAACCCTGGAAGTGCGGCCCACGCTGCACTTCTCCACGCCTTCGGAATTGCTGCCTCGCCTGCACTGGGCCGCAATCCTATACGGTCATCTCAATATCGATCTCGCCATCACCGGTGGCGTCCACTCTGCTGAGGACGTGTTGAAGAGCATCATGGCCGGCGCGGGAATGACCATGATGGCTTCTGCCCTTCACATCCATGGCATCGAGCACATTGGACGTGTGCTCTCTGACATGCGCTACTGGCTGGAGAAGCGCGAGTACACTTCGCTGTGGGACACGCGTGGCTGCCTCAGCCGCCGCTCCGTGCCTGATACTTCGCCCTTTGATCGCGGCAACTACATCAAGACGCTCAGCTCCTACAGCCTGCGTCAGACAGTGGCTGCGTTCTAGGAGTATAGATTCTTCGATAGCACCTCTGGACATTGCGGCGGCTGCACTCAAATGCAGCCGCCGCAGTGTTTTGCGGTCAGCAAGCCGTGGTATTTCCAAACAATTTGTTGCAGGGAACGGGTGGCTACGCGCGCTAAACCGGGTCTGCTTCCGCAGCGCCAAGCAGGCGCAGCACTGTTTCTTCCAGCAGATCTTCAGCATCCGGAAGCGCGGCTGCGACAATGCCGCTCAAGCCTTCGCGTAACTCCAGAGACGCCGCGCCTACAGTGAGAAGTATGGCCGTGCGGGGCAGCGCATCGTAGTAATCCCGGCACATCGCCAGCAAGTCCGCAGCGCCGAGGTGGTGCGTCAGCAGACGTGGCAATTCGGCGGAGGGTGCGACGGGAGCCAGCCGGACCATGCCGGGCGTGGAATTCGCAGCGCAATCGATAAAGACGACCGACTCCGCGCCGGAGATATCCTCGGCAAGTTCGGGAGTCCATTGCTGGCGGGCCAGAATGCGAACTTCCGCCTCAGAATGGAAGCGGCTTTCAGCCCATTCCGCCAGCCGCAGCCCAACGCCATCGTCCTCGCGCAGCCAGTTCCCGCACGCGAGGATGAGGCAACGGGGAGGGCTGGTATTCATGGTCGCACCTGAGACTAGCGTACAACCTGGTCGACAAGCTCGCCATCGGCGGAGACCAGCGACAGGACCAGCGGCATCTGGCCAAAGGCATGTGTGGAACAGCTAAGGCACGGATCGAAGGTCCGAACCACGGCTTCAACACGATTGAGAATGCCCTCGGTGAACTTGCCGTCCTTCACATAATGCTTGGCGGCCTGCAACACGCCTTTATTCATGGCGTTGTTGTTTTGCCCTGTGGCGATGATCAGGTTGGCCCAGACCATCTTGCCGTTCTCGTCCACCTTGTAGTGATGGCTCAATGTGCCGCGCGGAGCCTCGGCCTGTCCTGCTCCCTCCAACCGGTTGACACCGGCGGTGGCGCGCACTTGCTTATCCAGGATGCGCGGATCGTTGAGTATCTGCTCGATCTTCTCGATGCCGTAGACCATCTCGACGAGTCGCGCGTGATGGTAGAAGAACGAGCTCTCCACCGGGCCTGAAGCGAGCTGTTTGAACTCGGCAAGCTCCTTTTCGGCCTTGGGCGTTCCCATGCTCTTGACGATGTTGAGCCGCGCCAGAGGGCCTACGCGATAGCTGCCCTCGGGATAGCCGAGCGGCTTGTAGTAGGCGAACTTTGTGTAGCTGTAGGGCTCCACTGCCTCGCCAATCACCTCGGTGTACCGCGCTGCGGTGATCCCGTCTTCCAGGATGTTGCCCTGAGGGTCAATCATGCGCAGAGCGCCGTCGGTGAACTCGATCGACTCGTCTTCATTGATCAGGCTCAGGTAGTTGGACGGGAAGTTGGCGAAGACCTCGATCTCCGGCTTGAAGGTGGCTGCGATTTGCTTGTAGGCGCTGAGCGCAAGGTCCATGGCAGCATAGGCCTCGGGAAGCATGGCCAGGATCTCATCGCGCTTGGCTTCCGCCAGTGGCTCGGTGACGCCGCCGGGAACCACCCACCCGGGATGAATGCGCTTGTTCCCCAGCAACTCGATAATGTGCTGGCCAAAGCGGCGCAGTGCGACGCCCGCACGGCCCAGTTCCGGCTTGGCGGCGACCACTCCGAAGATGTGCCGATTGGCGGGGTCCGACTCCATGCCCAGCAGCAGATCCGGTGAAGAGAGATAGAAGAAGCTCAGGGCATGGGACTGCACCATCTGCGCGAGGTTCAGCATGCGCCGCAACTGCGCGGCGGTATGCGGAATTCGCACCGACATAATGGCTTCGCAGGCCTTGGCCGAGGCCACCAGGTGGCTCACCGGGCAGATGCCGCAAATGCGCGCCATAAGACTGGGCATCTCGTAGAAGGGTCGTCCTTCACAGAACTTCTCAAAGCCGCGCACCTGTGTAACATGAAAGTGCGCATCTTCCACTTCACCCTGCGCGTTGAGTTGAATCGTGATCTTGCCGTGTCCTTCAAGGCGGGTAACGGGATCGATAGTGATGGTCTGGCTCATGGATCAGGCTCCAAAACGGGTGAGAGCCGGAATATCCAGTGGCTCACCGGTTACCAGCGCGGTCAGCGCCGCATAAAAAGTATCGGCCGAGGGCGGGCAGCCGGGCAGGAAAACGTCCACATTCACAAACTCGTGAATGGGCCGCACCACCTTCAGCAGCTTGGGCACCACGACACAGGGAATCTGTTGTTGCACGGTGGCGTTCTCAATGTACGCTCGCTCGAGGATTGCGTCCGGGCCGATGGGATTGCGCATCGACGGCACGTTTCCAGCCACGGCGCAATCGCCCATCGCCACCAGTGTCTTGGAATGCGCGCGAATCTTCTTGATCTTCTTCTCGTCGTCTACCGAGGCTACTGCGCCCTCGACCAGCACGATGTCCACCTCATCGGGGAACTCCTTGGCGTCCACGATGGGGCTGTAGACCACATCGACGAACTCCGCAAGTTCGATGAGCCTTTCATCCATGTCGAGAAACGACATGTGGCAGCCGGAACATCCGTCCAGCCAGACTGTTGCCAATTTCAGTTTGCTCATTGCGCTTCCCTCATGAGGTTCAGGTAAGGCAGAAATTCAGGGTTCTTGGGATGATCGGTGCCGACCTTGCTCTTGTCGAAAAGGGCTCCGGTGGGGCAAACCTGCACGCATTTGCCGCAGCGGGTGCAACTGGAACTTCCCCAATCTTCATGCAGATCGGTGATCACGATAGAGTTGATGCCCCGGCCCATCACGTCCCACACGTGCGCGCCCTCGATCTCCGCGCAGACCCGCACACAGCGTGTGCACAGAATGCAGCGGTTGTGGTCGATGGTGAAACGCTCGTTCGAGGCGTCAACGGTCAGTTGCGGATTGCGATAGGGCAGCCGAATATGGGTTAAGCCCTGTTCCTGGCCCAGCGTTTGCAGTTCGCAGTGGCCATTGGCCACGCAAACTGAGCAGATGTGGTTGCGCTCGGCAAACAGCAGTTCAAGAATCGTGCGGCGATGCTGTTTCAGGCGCTCGGTGTTGGTGCTTACCTCCATGCCCTCAAAGACGGTGGCCACACAGGCAGGCAACAGCTTCTTGCTTCCCTTGATCTCCACCAGGCACATGCGGCAGGCGCCAACATCGCTCAGGCCTTCCATATGGCAGAGAGTGGGAATGTAGATCTCATTCTCTCGCGCTACTTCCAGGATGGTCTGGCCTCTGCGAGCGCTCACTTCCTGCTCATCGATGATTAGTGTTTTGACTTCCACGGCGTCGCTCATGCCAACACCTCCACAGGGGCTTTAATGTTGCAGACGCCGGCCGGACAGCGCTTATGCACGATGTGTTCGATGTATTCGTTCCTGAAGTATTTGAGGGTGCTCAGGACCGGATTGGGTGCCGTCATGCCCAGGCCGCACAGACTGGTGTCCTTGATGGTGCCGCAGAGTTCCTCCAGCAGTTCCAGCTCTTCCATGGTTCCCGAGCCGTCGCAGAAGCGCGACAGCAGGGTGTACATCTGCGCAGTGCCCGCGCGGCAGGGAATGCACTTGCCGCAGGACTCGGTCATGCAGAACTCCACAAAGAAGCGCGCCACGTTGACCATGCACGAGGTGTCATCCATCACGATCATGCCGCCTGAACCCATGATCGATCCGGCTGCCATCAAGGCGTCGTAACTGACCCCCAGGTCGAGCATATCCGCGGGAATGCAGCCGCCCGACGGACCGCCGGTTTGCACTGCCTTCAATTTATGGCCGTCCGGTACTCCACCGCCAATGACGTCGATGATTTCCCATAGCTTGATGCCCATGGGTACTTCCACAAGGCCGGTGTTGGTGATCTTGCCGGTGAGAGCAAATACCTTGGTCCCTTTGCTTCTCTCCGAGCCCATGTTGAAAAACCACTTGCCGCCGTTGCGCATGATGGGTGCGACGTTGGCGTAGGTCTCAACGTTGTTGATCAGCGTGGGTTTGCCCCATAGTCCGCTGACTGCCGGATAAGGAGGCCTCGGTTTAGGAGTGCCGCGACGCCCTTCAATTGAGGCGATCAGCGCCGTTTCCTCGCCGCAGACAAAAGCCCCCGCGCCGAGGCGAATCTCCATGTCGAAGTTGAACGTTGTCCCGCAGATGTTGTTGCCCAGCAGGCCGCGGCGGCGTGCCTCGCGCAGCGCGGTCGTCAGCCGGGAAACGGCAACCGGATACTCGGCCCGAACGTAGATAAATCCCTTGCTCGCGCCCACCGCATAGGCTGCGATGGCCATGCCTTCGATCACCCGATGCGGGTCGCCTTCCATCACGCTGCGATCCATGAAAGCTCCAGGATCGCCTTCGTCGCCGTTGCAGACGACATATTTCATGTCGCCCCCGGCCTTGGAGACGGTTCCCCACTTCAGACCGGTGGGATAGCCGCCGCCGCCGCGACCCCTCAGCCCGCTTTCGGTGATGCGGTGGATCACGCCGTTGGGCGTCATTTCAGTCAGTGCGGTCAGCAGAGCCTTGTATCCGTCGCGGCCAATGTAGTCGTCGATCTTTTCCGGATCGATGTAGCCGGCATTCTCCAGAACTACGCGCACCTGTTTGTCGAAGTGATCGCTCAGGTCGCACTGCAACTCCGCCACCGGCTCGCCGCCCAGGCTGGCCACAATCGACTCAGCGTGGTCGGAATGCACATGGCGATAGAGGGTCTCGGCGGGGTCTACCCGCACCAGCGGGCCCGAGGAGCATGGCCCCATGCACCCCGTACGGCGAACCAGCACCTTCTTGCCCGATGCTTCCGCTTCCTTTACCAGTGCTTCCCGCAACCGATCCGCGCCTTGACTGGCGCAGGCCAAATCCATACAGACATTTACTTCATAGTCGTATTTTTCGTGTTCCTGGCGGACGCTCGTTGCTATTTGTTCGAGCTCTTCGATTGTCATTCCACCGCCCACCTTTCGAGTTGTGCAAGCAATTGGTCGGAGGTCACTTCGCCAGCCACTTCCCCGTCAGACAGCACCACGGGAGCACGGCTGCAGGCGCCCACGCAACGGGCCGTCATCAGGCTGATATTGCCGTCCCTGGTGGTCTGACCCATGCATATACCGAGATGTTCCTGAGCCGCGGCCACCAGCTTGTCAGTGCCCTTGATGTAGCAGGCGGTACCGGCGCAGATGGTCATGGTGTGTTTGCCCGGAGGCTTGAGGCTGAAGTAGTGGTAAAAGGTCACCACTCCATATGCCTGGCTGAGCGGCACGCGCAACGAACGGGCCACAAAGCGAATGGCATCGTCGTCCAGATAGCCGAAGGAAGACTGCACGGTGTGCAGCGTTTCAATCAAAGCGTGGCGGGCATAACCATTCTTGCGCATGGTGCCGTTCACGATCTTCCATCGTTTGTCGTCGCTTGGCAACGGCGGTAGTGTGAAAGCTGACACGGTTCCTCCCCGATGCAACCACAGGATGCAGAGCGATTCTGCTCCAGCATCTGCTCCTTGTCTATTTGTACGAGTGCAAGTCCTTTTTTATCCGTGACAACGGTCACGGGGCTGGTAAAGTATCCCAACCTATGGCACTTTGCACCACCAATTCGCGAAGCGCCACTAAAACAGCGTCTTCGATCCTCAATGCGGTGTGTGTTCTAGGCAGTCTCTGAGGAAGTTCGATTGTGGTGCCGACAGTCCCTCGCGAGTTGTCCAGGCTGCGGAAAAACGCATTCCGCAGCGAGGCGACGGGTTCAACCTCTCCATAAAGCCAACGGAACAAGCGTAGGCCTCCGCCTCAGGGATGCGCTCTTCACCGATTTCACTCGAAATCTCGCGCTTTCCGGTAGCCTGTTCAGCCCACACTAATGTCTTGCGAAATCAAGTTTGCCTGCGAGGGGTAGATTAATTCAAACGGACCCACTGCCGGGCATTCAGGCGGCTTGATTTGGGAACTCATCAACATTTTGGTCATATGGAGTGATTTAAATCACATCGCTCCAATCCCCTTTGCTGCTAAAAATCAGACAACGTTCCGATAGTGATTTTGAGGGGTCTTCAGGGGGGAAAGGGGCGGTTGGCGCAGGTTGCCAACCGTCCCCTTCTGGCCGGGGGTCGAGTGATGCGCGAAAAGAATGCGGATGTTCCGCAGTCTCATGTTTGCAACTCAGACCGAATCGGTCGTATACTGAAGTCCGACTATTCCGGTCGTAGTTGCGGTGTCCTGCCCTTCCGGCAGCCCCATGGAGTTCGACGGTTGAGCGTGCTGAGCGAACTGAAAGTTGGCGAGAGCGGTGTCCTGGTGACGTTGGCTCTGCCTGAATCCGTCCAGAACCACCTGATGCACATGGGCTTTGTTCCCGATGCCCTGGTAACCGTGCTGCGCCGTGCTCCTGCCGGCGATCCAACCGTATATGGCGTCGACGGCATGGAGATTGCCCTCCGCCACGAAACCGCGGAGGCCATTCGAGTGCGAAGCACCGAGGTTGCCTGGTCCGAGGATACAAACGACACAGAGAAGGACGACGCGCCCAAGCTGGCCGAGGCCGCGCGATGAGTTCCTGCTGCACTCCCACGGCCTATGAGCCGCCTGCCGCTCCACCGCCGGCGGGAGAGCTTCACACGATAGTTCTCATCGGCCCTCCAAACTCAGGCAAGTCTACTCTTTTCAATCGCCTCACTGGGTTACGCCAGAAGGTAGCCAACTATCCGGGCGTCACGGTCGAGCAGCGCATGGGCCTCATGGCCGGCGTAGGCCGCGACGATCTCACCCTGATCGATCTGCCCGGCGTTTACTCGCTCACTCCCTATTCTGAAGATGCGCGCGTTTCCATCGATGTGCTGCGCGGCAAAATGCCCGGCACGCCCAAGCCCGACGCCGTTTTGTTGGTCTTGGATTCCCTGCATCTGACGCGTCAATTAATGCTGGCCGCGCCTGTGCTGGCTCTGGGATTGCCTACCCTGGTCCTGCTGAACATGAGCGACCTTATGGAGTCCCGCGGCGGTGAAGTCGACACTCTGAAGCTGGCCCGCGAACTGGGAACGCCCGTCGCGCAGATCAGCGCAGTGCACGGAACCGGGCTCGATGCAGTCCAACTTTTCCTCAATCAGCAAGCCGCCCGCCACGGTGCGCAGCCTCTTTCGCTGCCTGTACTGGGCAATGCCGCCAGCACGCACACCTGGGCGGCCCAGGTCAGCCGCCGCACCGCCTACCGCGCACCGCTTTCGGCAGAGAACAGCCGCAGGCTCGACGATGTGCTGCTGCATCGCATTTGGGGCCCGCTCTTGTTTCTGGTCGTGGTGATCGGCGTCTTTGAGGTGGTCTTTACCATCGGCCAGCCACTCTCCGACGTCTTTGGCGACATTCTCGCGCGCATGGGCGGACTGGTGCGCCCGCTGCTACCCGCGGGCTGGCTCCAATCCCTCATCCTCGACGGCGCGTGGAAGGGCATCTCGTCGGTGCTGGTCTTCCTGCCCCAGATTCTGCTACTTTTCCTGTTTATCGGGGTTCTTGAAGACTCTGGTTATCTCGCCCGCGCCGCGCTCATCGCCGACCGCGTCATGCGCACCATCGGGCTCAATGGCAAAGCATTTATTCCCCTGCTCTCGGGCTATGCCTGCGCGGTTCCGGCCATCATGGCCACGCGCACCATTGAGAACCGCCGCGACCGCATCGCCACCATTCTGGTCACGCCGTTCATGACATGTTCGGCGCGTCTGCCGGTCTACATGCTGCTGATCGCGGCCTTCATCCCCAACACCATGTTTCTCCACGGTTTCTTGAGTTTGCGCACAATAACTATGCTGAGCCTCTATCTGGCTGGCTTTGTCGCCGCCATGACCACCGCCTGGCTGCTCAAGAGTTCCATCCTCAAATCCAGTGAGACGCCTTTCATCCTAGAATTGCCGCAATATCGAATGCCCACGCTGCGCTCGCTCGCGATGCGCCTGGTGGATCGCGCACGGGTTTTTCTGCGCCAGGCAGGAACGATCATTCTCTGCGTCACGCTTGCGTTGTGGGTACTGGCGCACCTGCCGGTAATGCACACGCCGGGCGGCGCCATCGCCACGCCGGAACTCGCCGATAGCGTCATTGGCCGCCTGGGCCACTTTATCGAGCCGGCAATTGCGCCCCTCGGATTCAACTGGAAGATCGGCATCGGCCTGATCTCCAGTGTTCTCGCCCGCGAAGTCATGGTCAGCACCATGGGCACCCTCTACGGCGCCGATCCTGAAACCCAGACCATGCATCTGCAAACCGCCCTGCACCACGACATGACCCTGGGCGGCGCCATGGCGTTGATGATCTTCTTCGCCTTCGCCATGCAATGCACGTCGACCATGGCCGTGGTCCGCCGCGAAACCAATAGCTGGAAGTGGCCCGCCATCCAGTTCGCCTACATGCTGGCAATGGCCTACGCCGCCGCCTTCGTGGTCAACCACGTAGTGATGGCATTCCTCGGCTAACCTGGGCAATATTGACATATAACTCAACATAGAATTCGTATGTATGCGAGTGATAATTTTATGTTTGTCATCCTGAGCGGAGCCACTCGCAGCTTCATCGCGAGAGGCGTAGTCGAAGGACCTGCGGTTGCATTCTTCTCACAATCCCATTGGCTTTGTCTTCAACAATCCTCGGCCTATCTGACCTGCTCCTTATATCGACATACCCCACCAAATTCCAAATTGGACCGATGCGGGAGGTGCGTCAACAGTGCCCGCGTTAACCCGAAGACGTGAGCACCATGTCGCGTGGAAGCCTCTTCAGTGCTTCGTCCAGCCGTGCATTCCTGCTTCGAAGCTGCGGCGATCAAGTCGGGGCAGTGCGCGCGCTACCTTGTCGGGAACGAGCGGGTAGTGCCTGGCCGCGATGAGCAGCTCCGGGGCGCACCAAACGCTTTTCTCTGAGGTCATCCAGTGCCGGCTGTCCAAGCGCTCCAGGTTTACAGGTCTCGAGTAGGAACGCAAAGTGCGTTCGCCACGCAGATTGTAGTACTGCTCAAAATAGCTAAGCGCAAGCTCGCGCAGCGTACGATAGATGGGCGCGCGGAAGCGCAGCCCTGCAAAGTTCGACTTGGCAATACTTCCCCACAGTCCCCTTTCGCGGTAAATGGCTACCACGTGGTCGTCGTCCTGTACGGCCTCCAGATCCATCAGGAACGGCGGATGGCCGTTGACACGCAGAGCTGCAGCGGCCAGGAGTGCTCCCTCTAGGCAGTGCCCTTTGCGCTCACGCAGCACGCGCTGCGGAGACCACGCCGTGTTCGCGTACTGGTACGGCAGCGCGTCAATGAACTTCTGGATCCGCACCGGCGTCTTCAGCGCGCGCAACGCGCGAAAATTCTCCGGTGACAAGCCGAAGTTCGCGTGCCCGTCATGTTGAATTCCGCTTTTCGACAGATCTCTGCCCTTCAAAAGCAAAGCCCCAACTCTCTTTGAAAGTCGCCGGTATGAAACAAAAGCGAGTTCTAATGTCCACTCCGGCAGCGACTCCAAAAAAACAGCCGTCCAGTACCCGTGAATACCCTTCGCCGCTCTTTTCGGCGGCTATCAGATATAAGTGCGGGGCGCTTGGCACGCATATATCGGCAGCTTGGCTTGAATGTTATCTTACCGAAGCTTATTCCCGGCCGCCCCAGCTCTCGCCCTTGAGACCCGGCAACACAACCCCTCTGCCGTGCCGTTCTCCTACCCAACCTATGAGAAACTAGAAGTGCAGCAGTTCTCAGGGGGCTGCCCAAGCGTGCGCGCCCCAATACATTGATCCAAACCAAGCTTC
>Ga0182013_10000819_pt1 | contig 43174 bp, 35 predicted proteins | sample 612S2MmetaG_FD_120487 | JGI IMG/M metagenome (GOLD analysis project Ga0182013, IMG submission 120487) | Permafrost microbial communities from Stordalen Mire, Sweden - 612S2M metaG | ecosystem: Environmental > Terrestrial > Soil > Wetlands > Permafrost | place: Sweden: Stordalen | collected... | reverse complement strand
ATAACTTCATGTCGATCACTCCCAGGTCCCCCGCGATGGCCGAGGGGGAAAGGTTCGAACATGGGTCAGTTCTCGGTGGAAAAACCCGTGCTACCCGGGTCAGCTCTCAGTGGAAATCAACACCGATACCCTTATCCGCGCGGTGTTCGGCAGGTGGACAAGCATCAGGCGGTCCAGGATTGCTTCCTTGTCGAGGGCCGCAATTTCCACCACGCCGAAATGCAACGACTTGGGATCGAATGGAGTCCAGCCTTCCTTTCGGCCTGCGACGCGCATTCGAAGCGAGTTTTTGTCTCCCTTTCGCTTGATGTTGCCGTGGTGGAGAAGAAAGCCTGGACATCCGAGGTAGACGGGATAGTTCGCACCGACCCAGTCAGGTGAATGCCCGATCGCCTCGATGACCGTGAAGTCAGAGCGATCCGCCCCGGCTCTCACGACGTATCGGTCCCCATCGATTTTGATGGAGGCGGCGCCTTGTATCCTAAGCAGTATCCTTTCAGCGAAGGACGTGATCGCACCGACTTCGCCACCCGGTTGAGCGCTCACGTCCGCGTCGCTGGGAACCAAAACATATAGCCGCGCATCTCGCTCCTTAATCGAGCCGGTTCCGACAAGGAGCAGCGACGCGGGGAGATCGTCGTCATTGGCTGCTGTCTCTTCCTTGAATACGAGGACGTCTGACGTGACGCGCGCGCCGCCCGTCGGCACGAACTCGAGTCCGGAACCGGCACCGATCGAAAAAACCAGTCGCGCGTCGGCTTCGAGCGGGAATTCGTCTACGACCACGGGTCCCCGACGCAATAGGGATTCCACCGCCCATCCGCGCCAGTCCTCGCTTTCGGTTCGATTGGCGACGCCGATAGCAGGAAGGCCTTTTCTTTCCAACATGCCAGCCGGAAGAATTCGCGCCCGGTTGACGGATTGAAGCCTTGCGCGCACTTCGCCAGGGAGATCTTCGTCGTCGATCCGCCCTTCGATATCCATGCGAATGGCGAAAGACCATCGGTCGCCGCTCCGTTTGAGGATGCGCCGACATGAAACTGGCATTACCGCCCTGTGCGGACTCGCGCGCACCAGCCCCTCGACGAGCCTGCGTGCCGCGCCATCATCGGTGGCGACAGGCAGTCTATCGCGCCAATGCGGATCTTCGTGATCGAGCCATTCGACCGCGCCCTCAGAAATCCCGTTGTTGGCGAGTCGACGGCGCAGGTCGGCGACGTGATGCGCGAGTTCAGCCGCGAGATGCAGGAAGCTTTCCGCGCGGAACGACGCCGGGATGATGAACTGGTAATGCTCGGCATGATCGAGAACTGCGGAAAGCGAGTTGTCCCCATGAGCGGCGGCTAGCGTCACCGCTTCGACATACCTCGTAAGCCATCCTCCCTCGCTTGAGATCAGGCGGGATGGGAATCCTCCTTCGATTACGAGCGTTATGAGGAATTCCCTGTGACCGTTGATTTTTCGGATTTCGCGACGCAGGAAATCCATGCCTTCGGTGACAAGAAGCGCGCGCGAGTTCGGATCGTTAGGCGCTGAGATCGCGTCCAATGGTTCCGCCCAACTCCACTGGCCACCCTCGAATTCGCGTTGAAACCAATAGGCTGTCCAAAGGCAGAATGCCGCGCCGACAAGCCTTGGCGTCTGGGGCAGGCTCCCTTTGAAGCATGCAAGCAATACGGACTTTAGTTGAGCTATTTCGGGTTCGGTAAGCTTGTATTCATAGAGCGCGCGTTCGTCTGGGGTCGCGAGACCGCGTGCCTTGAGCATCGGCTCCAGCCATCGCCATGCTTGAAACTCGCTTGCGCTCAAAACCCCGATCCTTTCTACCCCGCCTATTTTGAATGAGTCACGGATCCGGAGAAGCGTCAAGCGAGGGATGTGCAGACGGGGCGACCCCCTCCACACTGTTGACCACATGGACTCGAATTTTCCGAAAATTATCGAGAATCCGGCAACTCCGTCTTGACATCTGTGTTCGTATTTTGTTCTAAGCGCCCGTGGGCGATATTATACTTGCCCATCGCGGATCTATGCCATTTTCGACTGTCCGAGACATGCGCGCCACTGCCCCATATTAAGACATCTGCCGGCAAAAGAGGGTGTAGGCATGGGGAGAGCCAGTGTTCGCGCTTTTGGAAATGCGTCGCGCGGAAAGCCAAAGACGAGAAGGCGGGGGGAGGGTCGGAGGACCCACGCACTATTCGCCTCACGGATCGACGCCAGCGTGAGCGGCGAGCGGACTAGATCCTGGGCAATCTCCGCAAGCTCGGCAATAATCTTGCGGCCAAACATCGCAGGCCCTCACTTGCCACTTGGCAATCGAATTACCCGCGCTCATCTGTTGTTATTATCGCGAGGTTCGCGGCTTCCCGCGCTCAAAGGTCGCGCTTTAGCAGGAAAGGTATGAGTAAATGTTGAGCCCGGGATCTTATTACGCACTCATGTCGATGATGAAATATGGATCGTTGGCGCTCGCCATCGTCTTTGCCTGTAAGATTGCCGCGTTCGCCGCGACGCACATGTGAGCCATATTCCGCAAGTTTGGGGCGGTGCCGGCGCGGTCATTCCCTGTCGGCGACCGCTTCGAGCTACGTCGCTACGGCCCGGCTGTTTCTTATGGGCATACTTGTCATCCGCCGCGTGCGAAATTTTCCCAACGTGGGAAAAAAATGTTGCAGCCAAAGCATCGCCATCGGTGTCGACTTTGGAGATTGTGCCCCAAGGAACAGCCTCTCTGCGCTGGCGCGACGGCGCGAACGGCGCCGGCCCTGTCTGGGAGCTGCTGATCGCGTCATAAATCGTGCGCTCGACGATGACAAATTTTACCATAGAGGCTTTTTCTTCCTGTTACAGACAGCCTCTATCACGACCCATGCCGGCACGACATTACGGGAATTACGTAGAGCGCTCAACGACCTGCACCCGCGCCATTTCAAGACCCATAAGGCCTTGAACACTCGCCGCGCATTTTTTGTGGGCGGCTCCCTTTCTTGTAATTACCGTAGATCGTCGCCAAGGGCTTCGCCGCGCGCGGCGGTTTCTTCGTTTAGGCGTCTCCCATCGCCCGAGGGATGTGGCTCAGGCATGTTCGATCGGCTCGATAAGCGCTGGGTCGTCGTCGCCAGCGCCGGCCTTGTTCACGCGCGTTGAGACGATCCACTCCCGCAAGGCGTCATCGGGGCCCGGGCGCAGCAACGCGCCGGGGCTTTCGCCGGTCATCCACGCGCCAGCGTCGCGCCAATCGAGAATGACCGGCATTCGGTCGTGAAAACGCTGCATCCAATTATTCGCCTCGCCGACGATGATTGTCGCGTTCGGAAGGTCGTCGCCGCCATCGAGCCCGCTCCAATGGTCCCATATACCCGCGAGCGCGAGCGGGCGGCCGTCGCGCGCCGTGAAATAGTGCGGGGTCTTCGCCCCCTTCGCGCCTGTCCATTCGTAAAAGCCGGACGCCGGAATAATGCAGCGGCGGTATTTGAACGCGCCGCGAAACATCGGCCGCTCGGCGATCGTCTCGGCGCGGGCGTTGAAGGTTGAGGGAAGCTCGGCGAGCGGCTTTTTCCACCATGATGGAATCAAGCCCCAATACATCGGGACAAGCTCATTGCCGGCGGCTGAGGCGCGAATCACCTCTATCGGCGTTGTGGGCGCGATGTTGAATCGCGGCGCGAGATTGCGCGGCGGTCCGATCAAATCGGCGAGGCGATGGATTTCCGCCCAAGAGAGATTCTGTGTGAAGCGCCCGCACATGGAGGGAGCATACACTGTCTGCTCGCTGATTCGCGCGCCGGCGACTTTCGCGAATTTCCGTTGCGTGAGAGCTATGGCTGGCGGCAGATCGCGATGGCGCTCGCCAAGCTCGCAGCCGTCTGCGCGTTCGCTTGGGCGCTTCTACGTCTCATGTCGTCGCAGAGCAAAGCGAAACGCAGCACGCGCCCCGGCTGGGTTGTTGAGCGATGGATCGTCGCGTATGCTTTTCACGAGCGAGGCGACCGACCGCCAACCCCGAAGCACCGAAAGAATCTGTTGGTATCTTTGTTGGTATAAATATTTTTAAGCGGCAAGCAGCACGTTAAATAACAATCGCTTATGACATCAATTTGAAAGCCTCCCGGCCTACCAAATCGACGTTCGTCGTTCGCAAACGTCTGCAAATCACTGAAATTAAAATGGTTATCCACCGCGCGCCGTTCGGGGCGCCGGCTCTTGAGGGCGTGAACGGCGAGCGGAAATTGGCAATTTGCGGCGCTTGGGTCGACCGCTGCCTGGTGCGTGCCCAACCTCCGATCAAATCGGAAAGGCCAGGCGAGAAGCCCACTATCTACGAGCGACGCTGATCGAACGGGCGACGCGCTCGATAATGCTGAAGACGCGTCGTTCGCAGGCCGGCGAGGCCGTGCTCATCGATCGCCCTCTCCCAGGCGGCGAATTCATCGGCCGTGAGCATATAGCGGTGGCAGGCCTCTTCAAGCGAAAGCATGCCCTTGCGAACGGCGTTGACGACTTGGGCCTTGCGACGGATCACCCATCTCTTCGTCGTGACGGGCGGCAGATTCGCCGCCTTCGAACGAGGTCCATCACGATCGATTATGTATTTGCCATCCGGATGATGCGTCATATCGCCGACACTCCAATATTCATCTTAACTCTGCCGCATACCGACACAGCTTTCCAATACTTTTCTCGAACAAATACCAACAATCACGAACTGAGAGCCCTTATCGTGCCCGTCTAAGCTATGGTTAAATACGAGATAGTCAATTGAGTAATTCTACTTAGTGCGCATTCGCGGAACCAGCGGCTATGGTTTCGCTTGCACGAGGAGGGCGACAAGCGGCATGCCACGCTCTGCAATTAGAATTTAGACGCTTGCCTTCACGAATATAGCGACCGCGAGGGGCCGGGGTGGCGGGAGCAGAACTCGCCCCTTGTCCGCTTTCACGCCTTGTCGCTCGACGGCCCCGCCTTCTCCAGTTGCGACTCTTCCCGAAACGTCAATTTCGCGGCCAATATTTCCCCATTGTGTCCAATGTGTCCCCAAGACGCACTCGGGCAACACTCTCGCCCAAACGGATATACCTCGGACACACGCGCCTGCGAGGGTGTGGCCGCTTCTGGATAAATGGGGATAAGCGCGATGAGAAAGCGTCGTCCGATCGCGGCTGCGGTCCTATCGACTAGGAATTAAGGGGTCGCTACGCGCGCGGAACGGCGATTTGCGAAAAAATCGAGGGGCGGCGGGAGCGGCAAGTTCATTCCGTCCCGGCCGGTCTAGCGAGATTCTAGACAATTGGCTAAGTGTGGCGGCAGGCATGCGCCGCGGAGGACGTTTATGAAGAGGTTTGTCGTTGCCGCCGCCAAAATGTCCTACGCCGGTTTGTTTCAATTTCGCGGAATGCCTTTGTCGTCGATTCGCGTGGTGTTTCTTGGGTTGTTCGACGACTGGCGCCAAGGGAGCGTCGCGACAAGCATGATGCGCTCGGCGGTTTCAAGCTCAAACGCGCGCGCCGCGCGTTTTCGAACGGTCGTCGGCTCGCCCAATGGGGCTTTCGACGCCGCTCGCGCGCGCCGGTGGCTTGGCGCGCGCGCGGGCAAGCGCGCCAAGTGGACGGTCCGCTACGCCGAGGCGGGATTGCTCGAGAGCGCGCGAGTCCCGCGCGCGGTCGGTCTTCCCGGAGCCGCGGGCGTGTTGGTCGCGCTTTTGTCGGGTTGCGCCTTGGGGCCGGATTATGCGCGCCCGAGCGCGATCGCGTCGGCCGATTCCGGGGCGAAGGAGTTGGGGAGCAAGGACTTCAAGGAAAGAAAGGGCTGGAAGCCCATGGCGCCGTCGGATCTCGCCGATCGCGGCGCCTGGTGGACGGTTTATCGCGAACCGGAGCTGGATCGGCTGGTCGCCCAAGTCGAAATCTCGAATCAGACCGTGGCGGCCGCCGAAGCCAATTACCGACAGGCGTCGGAGATGATCCGCGAGGGGCAGGCCGGGTTGTTTCCGACCATCACCGGCAATTATTCCGCCGCGGGAACCCATGCGGCGAAGGGAAGCTCCACGGTTACTGGTTCTTCCTCCAGCGGTTCGACTGTCACCGGCTCCTCTGCCAGCGGTTCTTCGTCGAGCAATTCGTCCAGCACGCCCACCTTCAACTGGAATTATACGGCGGCGCTGAACGCCACCTGGGCGGTCGACGTTTGGGGCCGCATAAGGCGCACCGTCGAGGCCGACGCGGCGTCGGCGCAAGTCAGCGCGGCCGACCTCGCCAATGCGAAGCTGCTGGCGCAGGCGCAACTCGTCACCGCCTATTTCAATCTGCGCGCCTCGGACGAGCTTGAGAGCGTAATCGAGGACACGCTGAAGGGATTCAGGCGCACGCGCGATATCCTCAAAAACCAGTACGACGTCGGCATTTCCAGCCGCGCGGACTTCATCACGGCGGATAATCAAGTGCTGTCGACGGAGGCGCAGGCGATCAATGTCGGCGTGGCGCGAGCTCAATACGAACACGCCATCGCCGTGCTGACCGGTCGGCCTCCGTACGAGCTGAGCATTCCGAAACGCCGCTGGGCGACGCAAACTCCGCCGCGGTTCCCCGTGACCGTGCCCTCGCGCCTGCTGGAGCGGCGTCCCGACATAGCGGCGGCGGAACGGCAGTTGCAGCAGTTGAACGCGCTGGTCGGCGTCGCCGTGGCGAATTTCTATCCGAACATCAGCCTGACCGGCGCGTTGACCTTCATCGGCCCGCAGCCCTGGCCGGTCATCGCCGCGAACGAGGCGTGGTCGATTATCGGCGGCGCCACGCAAACGATGTTCGACGGCGGACTGCTCGACGCCCAGTTGCAGGCGGCCAAGGCCAGCTACGACCAGGGCGTCGCGAATTATCGCCAAACCGTGCTCACGGCGTTCCAGCAGGTCGAGGACCAACTCGCGGCGATTCGCATCCTGGCGCGGGAAGCAGAGAGATATAGGGAAGCCGTGAAGGAGGCGCGCGACGCCGTGGGCTTCTATCTCAACCAGTATCGGGTCGGCACGGTCGCTTTCACTTCCGTCGTGACGGCGCAGGCGACGTTGCTGTCGAACGAGGAATCAGCGCTGACCGCGCGGCAAAATCTCTTTGTCGCGAGCGTCAGCCTGATTCAGGCGCTCGGCGGCGGTTGGGACGCCGCGAGTCTTCCGGCGATCGACGATCTCTCCGCCATTAAAGCGCCGCCTTTGCCAGTCCCGATCAGCGCCTTGCCCGCCACCGTCACGTCTAACGCCCCGGAGCCGCGCTAAACACAGGCATGGCCCGCGAGCCATCAGACAGGTGATACAAAGATGGACGATAATGTCGCTCTCCCCGACCCCGAGATAAAATATGAAATTGGCCCTGCGGGCGACGTCGAGACCAAGCGGGAGTCGGCGCCAAAGGCGATCGCGCGGCGCTCGCCGGTCGCGATCGCTCTCGGGTTGCTGATCGTCGCGCTGCTCGGCTACGCGACCTACCGGATCATGTGGCCACAGGACCAGGGCCGAAGGCCACCGGGGCGTGGCCAATTCGGCGGCGCTCAACCGGTCGGGGTCGCGACCGTCGCGCGCGGCGACATCAAGATCGTCCGCAACGCGCTCGGCGCCGTGACGCCCATCGCCAATGTGATCGTGAAAACGCAGTTGAACGGCTATTTGACCGAGGTCGCCTTCCAGGAAGGGCAAATGGTTCAAAAAGGCGACTTCCTCGCCCAGATCGACCCGCGTCCCTATCAGGTGTTGAAAGAACAGTACGAAGGGCAGTTGCGCCACGATCAGGGATTTCTCGATCAGGCGCGCGCGGACCTTAAGCGTTACAACACCTTGATGAAGCAGGATTCGATCGCGCGGCAGCAGGCTGAAAACCAGGTGTGGGTGGTCAAGCAATACGAGGGCAGCGTCAAAAGCGATCAGGCGCAGGTCGACAATCAGACCTTGAATCTGACCTACGCCCACATCATCGCGCCAGTCTCCGGGCGCGTGGGCCTTCGGCAGGTCGACGCGGGCAATTACGTGACGACGGGCGATCCGAACGGCATCGTCCTGATTACCCAAATCGATCCGATTTCGGTGATTTTTTCGGTGCCGGAGGACTATCTGCCGGAAATCACCGCCGGGCGGAAGGCCCGCGGGGTGCTGCAAGCGACGGCGCTGGACCGGGCGAACGCCAGCACGCTCGGGGTCGGCCGCCTCAATACGCTCGACAACACAATCGACACGACGACCGGCATGGTCAAGGCCAGGGCGGAGTTCGAAAACAAAGACGAAAAGCTCTATCCCAACCAGTTCGTGAACGTTCAATTGCTGGTCGATGTCGAAAAGAACGTGATCACCATGCCGGCCGCGGCGGTCCAGACCGGCGCGAATGGCTCCTTCGTCTATGTGGTCAAGGAGGGCGCCAAGGTCGCCGTGCAGCCCGTCACGCTCGGCGTCGCCGACGGCGGCGTGGTCGAGGTCAAGAGCGGCGTCGGGGAAGGCGACCAGGTCGTCATCGACGGCGCCGACCGCCTGCGCGACGGCGCTGAGATCAAGATCGCCGACAACAAGCCGACTTCCGAAGCGGTCGCGCCGCCGAGGCGCCCGCGACGCGATGGGGATGGCGCGGGGGTGGAGAAGCGCGACTCGGACCCGGAGAAGGCCCGGGAGCGTCGCGCCAGAAAGCGGCCCGATGCGGAATAACCCTTCCGCTACGCTCTTCGCCCAAAAGAGAGACGGCCGCGCGCGATGAACCCTTCGGAAATCTTCATTCTGCGACCGGTGGCCACGACGCTGTTGATGGTCGCCATTCTGCTCGCGGGCATGTTCGCCTATAATTTTCTGCCGCTGTCCGCGTTGCCCGAGGTGGATTACCCGACGATTCAGGTTCAGACCTTTTATCCCGGCGCCAGTCCGCAGGTCATGACATCGGCCGTCACGGCGCCGCTCGAGCGACAATTCGGGCAAATGCCCGGGCTCAATCAGATGACCTCGGCGAGTTCCGGCGGCGCCTCGGTGATCACGCTTCAGTTCAACCTCGATCTTAGCCTCGACATCGCCGAGCAGGAGGTGCAGGCGGCGATCAACGCGGGGGGCAATCTGCTTCCCCAGGACCTTCCGGTGCCGCCGGTCTACGCCAAGGTCAATCCGGCGGACGCGCCGATCATGACGCTGGCTGTCACGTCGAAGTCCCTGCCGCTGATCGAAATCGAAGACCTCGTCGAAACCCGTCTGGCGCAAAAGCTGTCGCAGCAGCCCGGCGTCGGCCTTGTCAGCATAAGTGGCGGCCAGCGCCCCGCCATTCGCATCCAGTTCAATCCGGGCGCGCTCGCCGCCTATGGGCTGAATATCGACGATTTGCGGACGACGCTCAACAATAACAACACGAACACGCCAAAGGGCGCCTTCGACGGCCCGCAACAATCCTCGACGATCAACGCCAACGATCAGATCGACGACGCGGCGAAGTTTGCCGATGTCATCGTGGCCTATCGCAATGGCAATCCCGTCCGCGTCAGCGACGTCGCGAGCGTGCGGCATGGACCGGAAAACAGCAAGATCGCGGCATGGGCCAATTCGACGCGCGCGATCATTCTCAACATCCAACGCCAGCCGGGCGCCAACGTTATTCAGGTCGTGGACACGATCAAGACGTTGCTGCCGAAGTTGCGCGCGTCCCTTCCGGTCGCGTTGGACGTGACGGTGCTCAGCGACCGAACGACGACGATCCGCGCGTCTGTCGAAGATGTCGAGTTCGAGCTTGGCCTCGCGGTGATTCTCGTCGTTCTCGTCATATTCGTCTTTTTGCGCAATCTGCCCGCGACCGTTATTCCTAGTCTCTCCGTGCCGCTGTCGCTCGTCGGCACGTTGGTCGTCATGTATTTGCTAAAATTCAGTCTCGACAATCTTTCGTTGATGGCGCTGACGATCTCCACGGGTTTCGTCGTCGACGACGCGATCGTGATGATCGAAAACATCGCGCGCTACATCGAGGAAGGCGAGGCGCCGTTGCAAGCCGCGCTGCGCGGTTCGCGGCAGATCGGCTTCACCATCATTTCGCTCACCGTGTCCCTGATCGCGGTGCTGATCCCGCTGCTGTTCATGGGCGATGTCGTCGGACGTCTGTTCCATGAATTCGCCATCACGCTCGCGGTCACCATCATCATTTCCGCCTTCGTCGCGCTGACCCTCGTCCCGATGCTTTGCGCGAAGCTGCTGCGCCATCGCACCGTCGCGCAACGCACCCGTTTCGATCTCGCCTCTGAACGCGGATTCAACTGGATCATCAAGCAATATGCGCGCGCCCTCGATGTCGTCCTCGAGCACCAGCCATTGACGCTGCTCGCGGCGATCGCGACGCTCGTTCTCACTTGTCTGCTTTATGTTGAAATTCCGAAGGGATTTTTTCCGTTGCAGGACACGGGGGCGATCCAGGGGATTTCGGAGGCGAGCCAGGAGATTTCCTTCGCCGCGATGACCGAAAGGCAACAGGCTCTCGGGGACGTCATCGGCCGGGATCCCGATGTCGCCAACTTCAGCTCCTTCATCGGCGTCGACGGGGCCAACACGACTTTGAACACCGGACGGTTTCTGATCGAGCTGAAGTCGTTCGGCGCGCGCAAGTCGTCGGTCTCCGAGGTGATCGCCCGCCTCCAGAGTTCCACCGCGCAGGTGAAGGGCATAAAGCTTTATATGCAGCCCGTGCAGGATTTGACGATCGACTCGAGCGTCAGCCGCGCCGGCTATCATTTCGTCGTCGAGAACGCCAATGGCTCGGAACTGCAAAAATGGGTTCCGAAGCTTCTGGAGCGGTTGCGCGATCTGCCGGAAATCACCAATGTCGCGAGCGATCTTCAAGACCGCGGCAAGACCCTCAACATCGTGATCGATCGCGGAACGGCGGCGCGTTTCGGCATCACCATGGCGACGGTCGACAACATTCTCTATGACGCGTTCGGCCAACGCATCGTTTCCACGATCTACACCCAGTCCAATCAATACCGCGTCATCATGGAGGTCGATCCTAAATTTCAAACCTCGCTTAAAGCCTTGTCGGACCTTTATCTGCCGTCGTCGTCGTCGGCGTCGAACGGGCAGGTTCCTCTCTCCGCGATCATGCACATCGAGGAAAGCACGGGACCGCTACAAATTACGCATCTGAGCCAGTTTCCAGCGACCGCCATCTCGTTCGACGTGGCGCCGGGCGCCTCGCTCGGCGCCGCGGTGAAGGCCATCGACGCCGCCGAGCGGGAGATCGGCCTGCCGGACAGCTTCACCACGGCGATGCAGGGCTCGGCCGCGGCGTTCACCGCCTCCTTGAGCAACGAGGTGCTGCTGATCATCGCCGCGATCATCACGATGTATATCGTTCTCGGCGTTCTTTACGAGAGCTTCGTTCACCCGATCACGATCCTCTCCACCCTTCCGTCGGCGGGCGTCGGCGCGCTGCTGGCGCTTCGCGTCACGGGTCACGATCTCGACATCATCGCGATCATCGGCATTATTCTGCTCATCGGCATCGTTAAAAAGAACGCGATCATGATGATCGACTTCGCTCTCGAGGCCGAGCGCATCGACGGCATGACGGCGCGGGACGCGATCTATCAGGCGTGCCTGCTGCGCTTTCGTCCAATCCTGATGACGACGATGGCCGCCATTCTGGGCGCCCTGCCGCTTATGCTCGGCACGGGCGTCGGTTCCGAACTGCGGCATCCGCTCGGAATTACGATCGTCGGCGGACTGATCGTCAGCCAACTTCTCACGCTCTTCTCGACGCCCGTGATCTACCTCTATTTCGATCGTCTGGCGCAACGTCTGGCGCGGCTCGGAGCGACCGATGGACTGCCCAGCGGCGAGGCGGCTGAATGAATATTTCGGCGCCCTTCATTTCTCGCCCGGTGGCGACCATTCTGCTGACGATCGGCGTCACGCTCGCGGGGCTTTTGGCGTTCCAGCTGTTGCCGGTGGCGCCGCTGCCACAGGTGGACATACCCACCATATCGGTTTCGGCCTCGCTGCCGGGCGCGGGCCCGGAGACTGTCGCGACAAGCGTCGCGGGTCCATTGGAGCGCCACCTCGGGCAAATCGCCAATGTGACGGAGATGACGTCGACCAGCAGCACGGGCCAGGCGCGCATCGTCTTGCAGTTCGATCTCGACCGCGACATCAACGGCGCCGCGCGCGACGTGCAAGCCGCGATCAACGACGCGAGCGCCGACCTGCCGACGAATTTGCCAGGCAATCCAACCTATCGCAAGGTCAATCCAGCCGACGCGCCGATCCTGATCCTGGCGCTGACGTCCGACACGCTGACACGCGGTCAGCTCTATGACACCGCGAGCAACGTGCTTCAGCAGCGGCTTTCGCAGCTGTCCGGCGTAGGGCAGGTGACGATCAACGGCGGCGCTTCCCCGGCCGTGCGGGTGGAGCTAAATCCGACGGCGCTTTATAAATATGGCGTCGGGCTCGAGGACGTTCGCGCCGCGCTGGCGGCCGCCAACGCAAACAGCCCCAAGGGCGATGTCGAGAGCAACGGCTCGCGCTATCAAATCTACACCAACGATCAGGCGAGCCACGCCTCGGACTATTTGCCGCTCATCGTCGCCTACCGCAACGGCAACGCGGTGCATCTCGCCGATCTGGCCGAGATAACCGACTCCGTCGCCGATTTGCGCAACGCCGGCGTCGCGCAGGGCAAGCCGGCGATTCTCGTGACCTTGTTTCGTCAACCTGGCGCCAACATCATCGACACGGTCGATCAGATCAAGGCGGCGCTGCCGAAACTCAAGGCGGCGATGCCGAGCGACATCGAAATCATTCCCGCTTCCGATCGCAGCACGACGATACGCGCGTCGCTCAAGGACACGGAGCGCACCTTGGTCATCGCGGTCATCCTCGTGACCTTCATCGTATTTCTGTTCATCGGCGATCCGCGCGCGGCCCTCATTCCGGCGATTGCCGTCCCGGTGTCAATCATCGGCACTTTCGCGGCGATGTATCTGCTTGGCTTTAGCCTCGACAATCTGTCGCTGATGGCGTTGACCATCGCGACAGGATTTGTCGTCGACGACGCCATCGTCGTGCTCGAGAATATCTCGCGCCATATCGAGGAGGGCGTGCCACGGCGCGAGGCGGCGCTGCGCGGCGCGCGCGAGGTCGGCTTCACGGTCATCTCGATCAGCGTCTCCTTGATCGCAGTCTTCATTCCGCTGTTGCTGATGGGCGGAGTCGTTGGGCGTCTCTTCCGCGAATTCTCCGTGACGCTCTCGATGGCGATTCTGGTTTCGCTGGTCATCTCCCTGACGACGACGCCGATGCTCTGCGCGCTGCTGCTCAAATCCAGGCCACGCGACGCCCGCCCGCGGCGCTCGCTTTTTTCAAGGATCGTCGCCGAGTATGGACGCAGCGTCACCTGGGCGCTGCGTCATCGCGCCTTCATCATGGGGCTGCTGCTGCTCTCGATGTGGCTGACCTACAAGCTTTTCGACGTGATACCCAAAGGCTTCTTTCCCGAGCAGGACACCGGACGCCTGCAAGGGTCGATCCAGGCGGACCAGAGCATTTCCTTCCAGTCCATGAGCGTCAAACTCGCCGAACTCGTCGACATCACGCAAGCCGACCCAGCCGTCGACGTCGTGACCGGCAACACGGGTACGGGCAGCGGCGGCGGGGCGGGCTCCACCAACAGCGGCTCGGTGTCCATCCAGCTCAAGCCTTTGTCGGAGCGCACGGAGACCGCCGGCGAGGTCGTGGCGCGGCTGCGGCGCAAATTAAGCAAGATCGCCGGCGCGCGCTTGTTCATACAGCCGGTCCAGGATCTGCGCGTCGGCGGCCGACAGAGCAACGCGCTTTATCAATACACGCTGCAAGCGGACAACTCGGCGGAGCTCTACGAATGGGCGCCGAAGCTCCTTCAGGAACTACAAAAGAGCAGCGTCGTTCTCGACGTCAACAGCGATCAGCAGCAGAACGGGATCGAAAGCGATATCGTCATCGACCGCGACACGACCTCGCGGCTCGGTCTCACCCCCGCCCAAATCGACAATACGCTCTACGACGCTTTCGGACAGCGGCAGGTGTCAACGATTTACAGCGATCTCAACCAGTACCATGTCGTCATGGAGGTGGCGCCGCGCTATTGGCAGGATCCAAGCTCGCTGCGGGACGTTTACGTGAGCACCGCCGGCGGCCCGGCCAGCGGGACGGCGCTAACCGTGTTGCCCGCGGGCGCGGTCGTGTCAAAGTCGAGCGTCAATTCCCCCGCCAACGCCTCGGCCAATTCCGCGCGAAACTCGCTTACGAACGCCATCGCCAATTCGGGCAAGGGAAACGCGTCATCCGGCGCCGCCGTCAGCACGGCCATCGAGACGATGGTGCCCTTGACCAGCTTCGTAAGCTACAAGCGCGGAAGCACGGCCCTGGCCATCAACCATCAGGGACCGTTCGTCGTATCGACAATCTCATTTAATTTGGCGGTCGGAAGGTCATTGAGCGAGGCGGCGGCCGAGATCGACCGGGCCATCGCCGAAATCCGCATGCCGACGAGCGTGCGCGGAAGCATGCAGGGCACCGCGGGGACATTTCAGAAATCATTGGACAGCGAACCCTTGCTGATCGCGGCGGCGCTGGTCGCCGTCTATATCGTCCTCGGCATTCTCTACGAGAGCTACATCCATCCGATCACCATATTGTCGACGCTTCCGTCGGCGGGCGTCGGGGCGCTGCTGGCGCTGCTTTTATGCGACACGGAGTTCAGCCTCGTCGCTTTCATCGGCGTTATTTTGCTGATCGGCATCGTCAAGAAAAACGCGATCATGATGATTGATTTCGCGCTTGAAGCGCAGCGCGTTCAAGGGCTGAGCGAGTATGACGCGATCTTGCAGGCCTGCCTGCTGCGTTTTCGTCCGATCATGATGACCACGGCGGCCGCGATCCTCGGCGCCGTTCCGCTGGCGTTGAGTTACGGCGACGGCGGAGAGATCAGGCGCCCGCTGGGCATAGCGATCGTTGGCGGTCTCGTGGTCAGCCAGTTGCTCACGCTCTACACCACGCCCGTTCTCTACCTGATCTTCAGCGATCTGCTTGACTTCATCGTCGGCTTGGAGCGTCCGCGCTTCCTTGACCGATTTGCGCGATGAGCCGCGAGGCGCGACCGCCGGTTTTGCCTCGCAAAGCACGAGAAAACGAGAAACTCTAGCCGAGCGAACCGTCGCCGGAAGGATAACAGGATGAACACCGCGACATCTGGAGGTCTCACCGAGCGGCACCTGACGCTGTTCGGCGCCATCGTGCATAGCTACGCGCGTTACGAGCTTTTGATGCAGCGGATCATGGCCAGGGCGATCGGCGCGGACGGCTCCGCCGTGATCCTGCTGACGAGGACAATGACCTTCACCCAAAAACGCGACGCATTGCTGGCTCTGCTGCGGCATCGCCGCGTCCCGCTCGATCAAGTCGACGCCATCCGCGATTGCCTGAAGCTGCCTTCAAGAATGCGGACGCTCTGCGACGACATCAGGCACTCGGACTGGACGGCCGGCGCATCGAAGGATTCGATTCAGCCCGCATGGATTTTCAACCGTCCGACGACGATCAAGGCCTTGCACAGGACGCCGGACACAAACTCCACGGATTTCAAGGAGGACGACGACGACAGGACCGAATACACCCTCGACGAACTCGCCGTGATCGCCGAGAATCTCGGCGAAAACTACGCGGCCTTTCACGATTTCGTGAGCGAGACGCATTTGATCGAAGGTGGCGAAGACGGCGCGGTCTAGCGCCCTTACCGCCCGCGTGGACCATGCGAGCGGTAAGAATCGTTGGAGCGAGTTCCGATCGAAAAGTCTGCCGACATTTTTAAGAACTTGCTCCAGGGGCGTTATTCGACGCGCGAGATGACTGGCGGCTTCCAACTGCCATTGACGGCTTCCTGCTTCGGCCAATACAGCCGCATGACCATGTAGATGAGGCCATTGGGAGCCGGTAGCCAGTTTGATTCCTTGTCCGCGCCGGGTGTGTCCTTCTGCACATAGATGGTCACCGAGCCGTCCGCGTTCTTCTTCAGGTCCGGCAGCATCGGGGAGTTGATCAGGTAGCGCTTGATCGGGTTCTCGATGAGGAGTTGGGTTTTCCCGTCATACATCGTCACCGACCAGAAGGCGTTCACGGGCGGAAGGCCGCCGGCCGGGAAGGTGATCGTATATTTGTGCTTCTTGCCGTCCAGCCTATCGCCATTGTTGTCGGCGACCGCCAGCGGATATAGCGCCTCATCGGCGTCGTTTCCGTAAATGCCCGCGAGCGCGGCGGCGGCGCGCAGCGCATAGTCGCCGTCGTAGAACGCCCTGTCGCCAAACGCCGCGGCGATCCGCCAGCCGTTCACGACGCGACCAATGCTAGCGCGGCGCTGAACGATTTCTTTGTAGCCTTCCTTGATGCCCAGACCTTGCAGCAGGCGGCGCTCCAGCGACAGCTTGGAAAAATTATATGGGTTGCCGGGAGATATTCCGATTTCAGCGAATCGCGCGCGCAATGGCTTTTCCACCTCCGCCGGACCCGTCGCCGGAGTGAACTGCATCAGAAAGTTCAGGTACGAGAAAGCGTCGGTCTTGAAGGCGTCCATCGTGAATTTAGGGAAGGGCGTCGGCAAAGGGCGCGGCGCGGGACGACCGAAAAACTGGGAAAGGCTCTGCGCCTTGTATTGCGCCTGAATTTTTTTAACGTTGTCTATGTCGGCTGGGTTGAAAAGCTGCGTGCGGAAAATCGCGAGGCTAAAGTCAGTCTCGCTGTTGAAGGTCTTGGCGATCCCAGGGGGCGTCTCGCCTTTCCAGCCCGGCCCGGTGACCATATAGCAGCCGGCGTCGGTCCCGGTCGCGCGCGTGCCGATATAGCCGTAGTTAAAGGTGTAAAGATCGGTCAACTGAACAGAATAATAGCGGCTCTTGTCGATCGCCGGCACGCAGAGCACCATCGGCTCCGCCCGCAAGTCCATCTGGACCATTGAGTAAGGGGTGTCGCTGTTCGGTGTGACGATCGCGGTATCCTTGGGCGTAAAGACTCGACCTTCGCTCAGGACCTGATTGAACGGCCCCTTGTATTGCGGGGAGGATTTATCGATGTTGAACTGGTACATCGCCTTGTAGGCCGCGATCATCGGGAAGCCATAGACATAGGCGTCCTTCGCGATGTCATAGGTCTTGAGCAGGCCGGGCGACTCGGCTCGTGCCCCTTCATGCGGCAATGTGACCAGCGAAACGGCGATCGCCGCGGAAAATGCGCTTATTGACCTCTTGAGCTGACAAAGCATCGCCGCACTCTTTCCTTTGAAACCCGAAAGGCGCGATGGCGCGCCGCTGACCTTTCACCGCCCCGTGATCCGCCGGGGCAGCCTTCAATCTTTTTGCTCAAAACAGCTCCGGAGAAAAGGCCATCCGGGAACACACGTCAATCTCCCGACCCATCGCGATAATGCTTCGCCTTCGCGGGCGAAGGGCAAAAAACGGAGCTTGTGATTTGTCACGCCGCCAAAACGCGGAGACGAATCAACGCCGTCGAACGGGCCGGACCTCCTCAATGGCCGCGAACAGGAACGCGGTCGTCAGGCCAAACAGGATTAGCCCGTTCATCGCCTCGATGGCTCCGAGAAGCCGCCAACGTTGCTCCAGGAAGATATTAGAATGGCCGTAACTCGTGATCGCGCTGAGCGAATACAGCATGGAACTGGACACATCCGACAAGGCGCCCAGCTGAACGTAAAGAATGGCCCACGCGGTCGCTTCGAGGCCGTGCAGCGCCGCCGCGCAGAGCGCGGTCAATGCGATCGCGGCGAAGAAATGCGCCAGGTTGCGCGCGTTCCTCTCCGAATGCACTTTGAGCACCAGCGCCTTCACGATCAGCACAAACACGCAGACGTGGAAGACCACCGTGAGCATCAGAAGCGGCACTCCCCATGCCCAGTCGGAACTCCAATACATAGTTTTTCCTCCCTCCGGCGGGGGCAAAAGATTGCATGCTCCCCGGTGATTTCAAACGTCTATTTTTGGCGAGGCGCCGCGTCGCGCGTGAATGCTCACGCGCTTCCGTTCAACGCGTTCAGCAAATTTTCCAGCGTCGCCCGCGTCGAGGCGTCGGCGCGTCCATCGATTCTGCGCGGGCGGAAGTGGCGCTGAAAAGCGCTCACCACATTGGCGGTCGCCTCGTCGTAACACCCGGTCGGCTCGATGTCATAGCCATAGGCCCTGAGCCCGGCTTGCAGCGCGGCGACCGCCGCGCCGGCGTCGCCGATCCCCAGCGCCTCGTCGCCGACGATCGGGGCCGGAGCGACGTAATGTCCAACGTCCTCAAAAGCCAGCGCGTCCCAGGGGAAAAACTCGCCGGGATCGACCTTGCGGGTCACGGCGATGTCGGAATGGGCCAGCACGCGCTCTTTCGCAATGCCGCGGCGTTCGCAAATATCGCGGGCCAGCGCGGCAACCGCCGCGATCTGCCGCGCCGGATAGGGGCGGGGATCGTCGTGGCCGGGATGCACGATCTCGACGCCGATGGAGGCGGAATTCACGTCGGTTTCGCCCGCCCAAAAGCTTTTGCCGGCGTGCCAGGCGCGCCGCGCCTCCGGCACGAGTTGAAGCACACCGCCGTCCTCTTCGACGAAGTAATGGGCGGAGACCTGCGCCTGCGGGCCGCGCAGCAGATCGAGCGCGCTCGAAGCCGTCGGCATGCCGGTGTAATGCAGGACCAGCATGGAGATCGGCCGCAGCCGTTCGCCATGGTTAGCGGAGGGGACAACGCGGGCTAGCGGATAGTCGGGCAAGAATGTCATGCGCCGACCTTAGCAATTTTGCGCGGGGCTTTGCACGCGGCGCGGATGGCGCGCGACTCGGCTCGCACGGCCGCCCCTCGCCGTCCCGGCCTTGCAATGGTCGCCAATCCGTCCCAGATTTGGGCGGCTTCAAGACGATTGGCGGCGATCGCGCGTAACGAAGGACGGACCATGATTAGCAGACGGCGTTTCGCCTTTTCGATCGCGAGCCTCGCGCTCGCGCTGAATGCTGGCGCCGCGCGCGCCGATATGCCGCCGCCAGATCGATTCCGCCGCCACGAACCGCCGGCTCCTCCTCCACAGCTGCCAAAGCCCTCGGACACGCAGCCGCCGCCCGATCCGCAAGCGCCGCCCGTTCCGCCGCCGCGTTAATGCGCCGCGCTGGCCCCGCCTCGCCATGAAGCTTCGTTCGCGGACGGACGTCGGCGGCGCGGTCGCGCTCGCCATGGCGCCGATCCTTCCCTTCGCGGCTTTCGCGACGATGGCGCCGCTCGCCGCCTATACGACGGCGTTGGCGTTGTTCGGTCTGCCGCATGTGCTGAGCGAACTGCGCTATGTCGACCGGCGCTTCGGGCGGCGATTGAGCCTTTCGTATTTGGCGCCGATCGCGGCGCTGCTGGCGGTGATCGTGACGGCCCGAGCCTGTGTCGTGTTTGGCGCGGCGCCGGCGGAAGTTGGCGCGCCGGTGGAACTCGGCGCGGGCGCGATTCTGGCGCTGGTTTGCGCGCGAGGCGATTGGACGCGAAGAGCTTATGCGTCAAGAGCTTGGACCCGAAAAGCCGTCGCGCTGTCGGTCGCCGGCGCGATTGGCGGGGCGACGATGATCGCGCCGTTCACGACTTCGGTCGTCGTCGCCATTCTGCACAATTTCACGCCGCTCGGCTTTTTATGGCAGATCGCGCCGCGCGCCGCGCGCCCGCGCGTCTTGGCCGCCGCGGGGTTTGGCTTGTTGCTGATGCCGCTGCTCGCGGCCACCGGCGGCGCGCATCTGGCGCTGAACGCGCTCGGCTCGTCACCCAGCGTATTGGACCCGCTCGGGGCCGGGCCGCTCGCCGAGCATCTCGGCGTCTACGTGCCGCGCCCTTTCCTCGATGGGCCTCGCGCGGTGGATTTTTTCACGGCGTCGGTGATCGCGCAGGGCGCGCATTATCTCGCGGTCATCGTGATCCTCCCATTGCTGTTGGGGCGGCTCGATCCGGGCGCGGCGGGCCTCGTCGCCTGGCCGCGCGGGGGCCTGTTCGCGTTGCTTTGCGCCGCCGTGGCCGCTCTCGCGCTAAGCCCGTTTTTCGCTGATTTCGCGCGGGCGCGCGCCTATTACGGGCTCTTCGCCGCCGTTCACGCCTGGATCGAGGTTCCCGTGCTGATCCTGGCGCTGACTGGCGGCGCGCGTGGAAAGAGTTGGAGAAGCGGCGAAGGCGCGGCGGCAAGCGCCGTCCAAGTCGGTTAACGCGGGCCGCGGCGCCCGTTCGATCGCGCTGACCGGCGCGCGAAAAAACGGCCGGCCGCCGCCTCCGGCCCATCCTTATCAAGCCCCAGCTCATCGGTCATGGTTAAGGCCAGTCTAAAATTCGAACCTGCTCCGAAGCGGAAATCATTGCGCTTTGGGCGGCGGCGAGCTATATGGGTTTATCCCCAGCATGGATGGAGTTTTTGGGTACGCTGGCGCCGGACGGCGCGCGGCTCCGCGCCCATATTCGTTCGTCCATGCCCGCGCCGACAGTTTAAGGAGATGCTCATGAGCAACGCACCGCTGATGCCCAAGGCGACCGCCGTCTGGCTCGTGGAGAACACGTCGCTCACTTTCGACCAGATCGCCGATTTCTGCAAATTGCACCCGCTGGAGGTCAAGGGCATCGCCGATGGCGAGGTCGCGGCCGGCATTCGTGGCCACGATCCCATCACCTTCGGCCAGCTCTCGCGCGAGGAACTCGCCAAGGGCGAGGCCAACCCCGATCATCGGCTGCAACTCTTCGTATCGAAGGTGCAGGTTCCCGAGGTCAAGCGCCAGCGCGGGCCGCGCTATACGCCGCTTTCGCGCCGCCAGGACCGGCCCAACGCGATTCTGTGGCTTGTGCGCAATCACCCGGAGCTGAAGGACGCGCAAATCATGCGTCTTGTCGGCACCACCAAGACGACGCTGAAGGCGATTCGCGAACGCACCCACTGGAATTCGGCGGGGCTAACGCCGATGGACCCGGTGACTTTGGGTCTCTGCTCGCAGATAGATCTCGATTTCGAGGTGACCCGGGCCGCCAAGGACCGTCCCGCGCTGGTCGTGGATCACGGTCAGACGCTGGCGCCCGCGGAATCGACCACCCAGCCGCATTACACGCCACCCGCGACCGAGGAGAACGTGTTCGGCAAGCGCGCGCCGGCGGCGCCGACGGAACCGGATTATTTTGACGCGGACAGCGTTTTCGGGCGTCTGAAGGATCTCGATTTCGACGCTTGAAGCCGCTCGGCGCTGTTTGGCCAAAACCTTGCTTTGAGGCGCTCCATCCGGAGGAGAGGCGTTCTTGACCCAATCGCCCTATGACAGCGACCTTGATCGCAACCCCGCCAATTTCCAGCCGCTGACGCCGATTAGTTTTCTGGCGCGCGCGGCGGCGGTCTTTCCGACGCAAATCGCCATCGTGCATGGCGATTTGCGTCGCGATTACGCGCAGTTTTACGCGCGCAGCCGGCGCCTCGCCAGCGCGCTGGCGGCCCGGGGGATCAAGCGCGGCGACACGGTGTCGGTGATGCTCGCCAATACGCCGGCGATGCTGGAGTGCCATTACGGCGCGCCAATGACCGGCGCGGTGCTCAACACACTGAACACCCGCCTCGACGCCGCCGTTCTGGCCTTCACGCTCGATCACGCCGACGCCAAGGTCTTGATCGTCGACCGCGAATATTCCGCCGTCATGAAGGCGGCGCTGGCCCTGGCCAGCGTGAAGCCGCTGTTGATCGGTTACGACGATCCCGTCTACGACGGCCCCGGGGAGATATTGGGCGAGATCGATTACGAGGCCTTCCTCGCTTCCGGCGATCCGAATTACGCCTATGCGCCGCCGCCCGACGAATGGGACGCCATCTCGCTCAATTACACATCGGGCACGACGGGCGATCCCAAGGGCGTCGTCTATCACCATCGCGGCGCCTATCTTTTGGCGCTCGGCAATGTTCTCACCGGCGATATGGGGCGTCATCCCGTTTATCTATGGACGCTGCCGATGTTCCACTGCAACGGCTGGTGCTTTCCATGGGCGCTGTCGGTCGTGGCGGGCACGCATGTCTGTCTGCGCCAGGTGCGCGCCGGCCACATTTACGAACTCATGGCCGAGCATGGCGTCACCCATTTGTGTGGCGCGCCGATCGTGATGTCGACGTTGCTTGGCGCGTCGCCGGCCGAAAAGCGTCCGCTGAAAGCCGCGGCGCGCTTCTTCACCGCCGCCGCCCCGCCGCCGCAGGCCGTGCTGGCCGCGATGAAGGAGGCCGGCTTCGAGGTGACGCATCTTTATGGCCTGACCGAAACCTACGGCCCCGCCGCCGTCAACGAATGGCGCGAGGAGTGGGACGCGCTCGACGGTCCGGCCCAGGCCGAAAAGAAGGCGCGCCAAGGCGTGCGCTACTGCGTGCTCGACGATCTCGACGTCATCGATCCCGCGACCATGGAACCGGTTCCGCGCGACGGCGAAACCATGGGCGAGGTGATGTTTCGCGGCAATATCGTCATGAAGGGCTATCTGAAGAACAAGCACGCCTCCGACGCCGCCTTCCACGGCGGCTGGTTTCATTCCGGCGACCTCGGCGTGATGCATAAGGACGGCTATATTCAGCTCAAGGACCGCTCCAAGGACATCATCATCTCCGGCGGCGAAAATATTTCGTCGATCGAGGTCGAGGATGCGCTGTTCAAGCATCCGAAGGTGCGCGCGGCCGCGGTCGTCGCGCGGCCCGACGACAAATGGGGCGAGACGCCCTGCGCTTTCGTGGAGCTAAGAGAGGGCGCGAGCGCCACGGCCGAGGAGTTGATCGCCTGGAGCCGCGACAATTTGGCGCATTTCAAATGTCCCCGCCATGTGGTGTTTGGCGAATTACCGAAAACATCCACGGGCAAGATAAAGAAATTCGTCCTGCGGGAAATGGCGCGCAAACTTTGACGGAATGGCCATGTTCCGCCTGTTTGCTCCCCCCCTGTCGCCATTCCGCGGGAACGAGTCGTGGTCAATGGTGGGCTCGGAAAGGTCTTTCCGCGTGATCGGCCGGTCATGCGCAAATAAAAACGCCAGCAGTTGCTGTAACAACCGCTGGCGAAAAATCGATCCGAGGTCGCTTGCTTAGCTTGGTCGGACCATATAACGACTGATTAGAAGAACAGGCCGAGGCAGCCGCCCGCCAGAGCGCCGACGACGCCGGCCGAGGCGATGTTGGCGATGCCGCCGAGCGCCCAAGAGGCGATGCCGCCGAGAACCAGCGCGCCGACGCCCGCGAAAATGTAGGTGTTCGTGGTGACTTCGAGTTCCTTAGCCATGGTTTCTCTCCTCTTTTATTTTAATTAGCGAGAGCTTCGCGCGTTACCGTTTGGTGGGTGTGGCGCTTTCCGCTCCTTGCCCCTTGGGCCGTGTCTTCAGTGGACAGGCGAGAAGTTAGCACAAATGGGGCTTCTGTCCAGATGTTTGTGCGACCATTTGTCGCGCCCCGTGCGCGGGGCCGTTTCTTTCCAAAATCCAATAAGTTCCGTGGCCGGAAGCCGCCGCGGCCGGCTCCATGCGACCGCGCCGCGAAAATTTTTTTCGCGTTCGAGCCGCGCGGACTCCAGTCTCGTCGCGTTTTTTCGAGCCGAATCTCGCCTTCCGTGTCGCGCGGCGGGCGTTTGGGCGCTATAGCGAGGCCATGACCGACCAAGCGCCCAACGAATCACGCCGGGGCTTTGGCGCCACGATGGCGCCGCTGCGTCCGCTGCTGCCCTACGCCCTGCGCCAATACAAGACCATCGCGCTGGCCTTCCTCGCGCTATTAGCGGCCGCGGGCGCCACATTGACGCTCCCCGTCGCCGTGCGCGGGATGATCGACCACGGTTTTTCGCAAGACAGCGCCGGTGGCGTCAACGCGGGCTTCGGCGAGTTGATCGCCGTTGTCGCGGCGCTCGCCCTCGCCTCTGGCTCGCGCTACTATCTCGTGACGACCCTCGGCGAGCGCGTCGTCGCCGATCTGCGCGGCGATTTTTTTCGCCATCTCACGGCGCTCGACGCGCGTTTTTACGATAGCGCCAAGACCGGCGAACTTTTGTCGCGCCTCACCTCCGATACGACCCAGCTAAAGGCCGCGTTTGGAAGCTCGGCCTCGGTCGCCCTGCGCAATCTGTTCATGTTCATCGGCGCCATCGTCATGATGATCGTGTCGAGTCCGAAACTTTCCGGCGTCGCGCTGGCGGCGATTCCGCTGATCGTCGCGCCGTTGATCATGTCCGGACGCGCGGTGCGCGGGCGCTCGCGCCTCGCGCAGGATGCGCTGGCGCGCGCCTCCGCCTTCGCCGGCGAAAATCTTTCCGCCGTCCGCACGATGCAGGCTTGCGGCGCGCAGTCCTCGGTGGTCGCGCGGTTCAAAGCGGCGGCCGACGGCGTTTACGACGCCGCGCGCGAGGCGACGCGACTGCGCGCCTTTGTCACCGCCGGCGCGATTTTTCTGGTCTTCTCCAGCGTCGTCGCGGTGCTTTGGCTCGGCGCCCAGGATGTGCTGGCGGGCCGCATGACCTCCGGTCTGCTGTCGCAGTTCGTGCTTTACGCCGTGCTGGGCGCGAGTTCGCTCGGCGAACTGTCGCAGGTGTGGAGCGAAGCCGCGGCGGCGGCCGGCGCGGCGGGCAGGATCGGCGAAATACTCGCCATCAAGCCCAAAATCGCGGCGCCGGCGAAACCCAAGACGCTGAAGGAGCCAGTGGCGGGGCGCATCGTTTTCGACAAGGTGTCTTTCGGCTATGCGGGCGCGGAGGGCGCCGCGGCGCTCGCGGGCGTCGATCTCGTCGTGGAGCCCGGCGAGCGGGTCGCGCTGGTCGGGCCCTCCGGCGCCGGCAAATCGACGATGTTTCAGTTGTTGCTGCGCTTTTACGACGTCGACGGCGGCGCCGTGTCGATCGACGGCGTGGACGTGCGCGATCTCGATCCCGCCCTGCTGCGCCGCGCCATCGCCCTGGCTCCGCAGGACCCGGTGATTTTCGGCGCGAGCGTCTCGGAAAACATCGCCTACGGACGCGAGAACACGCCGCGCCGCGAGATCGAAGCCGCCGCGCGGCGCGCGCAGGCGCACGACTTCATCGCCGCCTTGCCGCAAGGCTACGACACGCAGATTGGCGAGCGCGGGGTCACGCTGTCCGGCGGCCAGCGCCAGCGTCTCGCCATCGCCCGGGCGATACTCGCCGATGCGCCGGTTCTGCTGCTCGACGAGGCCACCTCGGCGCTCGACGCGCAGAACGAGGCGCTGGTGCAGTCGGCGCTGGACGACGTGATGGCGGGCCGCACCAGCCTCGTCATCGCCCACCGCCTCGCCACCGTGCTGGAGGCCGACCGGATCATCGTGTTGGAGGCCGGGCGCGTCGTCGAGGAGGGAACCCACGCGAGCCTGATCGAGCAGGGCGGCCTTTACGCTCAGCTCGCGCGACTGCAGTTCGGCGCGTAAGGGACTTCGCCGGCCACGCGAAGGCGTTCCACCCTCGACGCTCGCGCCAATAAAAACACCCGGAAAGCCTCGCGGCTTCCCGGGCTTACGTGACGGAACCCCTGCCAGCGCGGAGCCTATTGGCTCAGATGCAGCGGCTGGGCGGTGGCCGAGGTCGCGATGTTCGCGAAGGCCGTGTTGAGCGACGAAGCGTCGGAAGCCTCGTAGGAGCCCGAAGGCGTGCTGGCGCATTGCTGCAGGATCGACTGCGAATGCGCCGCCAGCGTCTGCGAGATATTCGCCGAGAACAGCACCGTGTAGACCGTGATCCCCGCCGCCTTGGCGTTCGCGCAGGCGGCCAGCAGGCGGTTGTCGAAGTAGCTGGTCAAATCGGTCGGCGGCGAGGCCGGAGTGGTCACGGGGCCGTATTGCGAGATCCCATTGACCGTGCCAAGCCTGAAGCCGCCGAGATAGCCGTAGGCGGAGTAGTCGGAGATATTGGCGCTCGACGTGCCCGAGCTATTCGAATTGCCATTGTCCGCGAGGCCGTTCACCCCGTCCGTCATCAGCACGATCACCTTGGCCGCGCCGCTGTCATAGGCCGCCGGTGGCGTCGAGAGATTCCAGAAGTTGGTGTTCGGCGACAGCGTCCGCCAGGCCCACATGAAGCCCTCCGAGATGATCGTGCCGCCGTTATACCAATAGGTCATCGAATTGATCGCGGCGTCGACCGTTGTCTGGTTGGAGGTCAGAGGCGTCAAGGGTTCCGGGCAGCCGGCGTTCGGCCCCGCCGTCGTCTGGCCCGATTCGCTGATCGCGGCGGCCTTCGTGGTCGCGTCGTATTTGAGGATATATTGTCCCGCGCCCCAATTGCCGTTCAGCGTCCATCCCCAGCTCGCGGGGATTGTCGCGGTCGTGCCGCCCGAGGCGTAGGTTGCGTCGTTGATGAAGTTGTTGTGGAAGCCGCCGGAGCCATTCGTATAGAGTCCCGGCGCCTGATAGGCCCACCTCGCCATGTTGTAATCGGGCTCGTCCGGCCAGAAGTAGGGCACGAACAAGGACAGGTGGTCCGACGCGGAAGGCGCCGTGTCGGTCACGTCGTAATCCGTAATCGCCGCGTAGCTTCCGCCCCAATTGCTGTTCAGCCAGGTCTGTTCGGCCTTGGTGGGCCGCGCCTCGACGCAGCCCTTCCAGGCGACCGACTGTCCGTTCGGGTTCAGGATGCGCGGGAACAGATCATAGTGGCTGATCGTATAGGGATTGGCCAGCCAGTCGCAACCGCCGTTCTCATAGCCGGCGCTCTTGCTGCCGACGTCCGTCGTGAAGGAGTAATTGAACCCCTCGGGAAGCTGGTAAGTGTTTTTCTTGCCGCCGGTCTTGAGCTTGCTGGAAGTTATCGTCGACGTCGTGATCGGCGGGATCGTGTTGGGCGTGACGCCGAGATTGATCGACCCGGCATAGGCGCTGGACACTCCGAACAGTTCCCGCGCCATGTGGCGGATCGGGTTCAATATGTCGAGAATGTCGCGCGCGTCGCCGGCGTCGCCGCTCGAACTGCCGCCTGGCCCGCTGGACGTGCCGCCGCCGCCGGAGCCCCAGTTTTGCGTGCAACCGCTGTTATAGGCGATCCAGGCCCCATCGAACCACGTGCCGTTATAGATGGACAGCGCCGTCGTATCGATCATGCTGAGACTCGGCAGGCCCGGATTGACCGCCGCGACATAGGGCACGACGCTGACGCGCACGGCGCCGGTGTTTCCGGCCGCGGACAACGCCGTGTCGGCGAGGGTCCGCGCCGCGGTGATCAACGCCTGGATGTTGGGCGCCATCGAGCCGGTGTTGTCGAGCGCCAGCGCGATTTCGAGCGGATGCGAGTTGCTGACGCCCGTGACCGACGCCACCGAGGTGGCGCCGAGCGAAAGGATCGGAAAATTCGCCAGCTGCATCACGGCCGTATCGATCTTCGCGGTGATCTGGACGGTATAGGCGCCCGTGCCGTCCGTCTCGCTCACGACGATATTGTTCAAGGAGCCTACTGGATTCAGCGTGCATGAATCCGTCAGGCATGACGCCGTCAAGACCGTGGTCCCGAGATTGGCCGCGGCCCTGGACGCCGCGAGCAGCAGATGTTGCGCCTGCGTCTCCGCCGGATTGGCGCCGGCGGCCAAGGCGGCCGCGTCCGAAGCGTTTTGAAGCGCGGATTTGGCCGAGGTCGCGCGCGAATAATCGAGGGCGACGCCGAGCGCGAGAAATATCGGAATCAGAGCCAAGGCGAAGATAAGCGCGACGGCCCCGGACCTCTCTTCGCGCATTCGTCGCCAACAGGACAGAGGGGCTTGGCCCGGAATTTTGGGGAGAAGCATGTTCTTCATGTTCGATCACTCTACTTTGCGCCGAACGATGATCCGGCTTAGCGGCAGACTAAAATCAGGATTCCTTAAGAGAATTATTCGGCCGAAACGGCGGAAGCGGTTAACGGGCGTTGCGAATTTCGGATCGCGGGCTCCATTGGGGCGCGCGGCCGGGCGGCGAAACAGCGCGCCGCCGGGCGGCATTGGGGTTGGCCCTGATGCGCGGCGGTGGTAAAGGCTTGCGCCTAACCAATTTGTGGATAACGCCGTCTCCTCCAAATCGTCGACGCCGCGCGTTCGTCGAAACGGAGTCGGCTTTCCCGGCCCGCCGCCACGCGCTTAAAGGAGTTTGGCTTGATGGTTAACAAATTCGCGCCAGCGCTCGGCGGTTCTGGGGCTATAAGCGAGGCGCTCACCTTCGACGACGTGCTTCTGCGGCCAGGGCATTCGGGGGTGGCGCCGTCCATGGTCGACGTGTCGACGCGGCTCACGCGCGATATTGCGCTGCATCTGCCGATCATGTCGGCCGCGATGGACACGGTGACCGAGGCGCGTCTCGCCATCGCCATGGCGCAGGCCGGCGGCATCGGCGTCATTCACCAGAATCTTTCGCCGGCCGATCAGGCCGCGGAAGTGCGCAAGGTCAAGCGCTACGAGAGCGGCATGGTGGTCGATCCGATCACCATTCACCCCGACGAAACGCTCGCCGACGCGCTGGCGCTGATGGCGCGCAACGGCATTTCCGGCATTCCGGTGGTCGAGCGCGGGCAGGGCGGAAAGAGGGGGCGCCTCGTCGGCATATTGACCAATCGCGACGTGCGCTTCGCGCAGGACCAAAGCCAGCGCATCGCCGAGCTGATGACCAAGAACCTCATCACCGTGCGCGAGGGCGTCGGCCAGGAAGAGGCGCAGCGCCTGCTGCACCAGCACCGCATCGAAAAGCTGCTGGTCGTCGACGAGGACTTTTGCTGCGTCGGTCTCGTCACGGTGAAGGATATCGAAAAGGCGACCCAGCATCCCAACGCTTGCAAGGACGCCGAGGGGCGCTTGCGCGTCGCCGCCGCCTCGACGGTCGGCGACCACGGTTTCGAGCGCGCGCAACATCTCGTCGACGCGGGCGTGGACTGCCTCGTCATCGACACCGCGCATGGCCACTCGCAGGCGGTGCTCGATCAGGTCGCCCGCATCAAGCAGTCGAATTACAAAGTTTCGATCATCGCGGGCAATGTCGCGACCGCCGACGGCGCCAAGGCGCTGATCGACGCGGGCGCCGACGCGATCAAGATCGGCATCGGGCCGGGCTCGATCTGCACGACGCGCATCGTCGCCGGAGTCGGCGTGCCGCAGCTCACCGCGATTCTCGAAGCCTCCGAGGAAGCGCGCAAGGCCGGCGTGCCGGTCATCGCCGATGGCGGCGTGAAATATTCCGGCGATCTCGCCAAGGCCATCGCGGCGGGCGCCGAGGTGGTGATGGTCGGCTCGCTGCTGGCGGGCTCCGAGGAGTCGCCGGGCGAGGTATTCCTGTATCAGGGCCGCTCCTTCAAATCCTATCGCGGCATGGGCTCGGTCGGCGCGATGGCGGCGGGCTCGGCGACGCGCTATTTCCAGGGCGACATCAAGGACCAGCTCAAACTCGTGCCCGAGGGCGTCGAGGGCCAGGTGCCTTATCGCGGACCGGTGGCGCCGATCCTCTATCAACTCGCCGGGGGACTGCGTTCCGCGATGGGTTATGTCGGCGCGTCGACCATCCCTGAATATCAGAAGAAGGCGACCTTCGTGCGCATCACCAACGCCGGCCTGCGCGAGAGCCATGTCCACGACGTGACGATCACCCGCGAAAGCCCGAATTATCCGACCGGCGGGTAGGCCGGTCGCGGCCTCACCCCGGCAGCTTGTCCGCCAAGACGTCAATCTTGTTGATGGACGGCGGCTTGGCCAATAATTCCGGCGCCTTCGCCATCAGCGCCTTGGCGACCGCGCCAGCGAGATGCGCCTCGCGGCCATTTTCATCGGCGAAGGCGTCGAAAATGCCAAAACTCGTTGGTCCCATCCGCAGCGCGAACCACGCGGTCGTGGCGGGCTCCGCCTCGACCAATGGCAGCGCGCCGATCAAGAACTCCGCCAGTTCCGCTTCCTTTCCGGTTTTCGCCTCGAGCGCGACATAGAGTCCCAATTTAGTCATGTCCATCTCCCCAATCGTTCCAGAAACATTTCAGTGGTCAACTCGAGCGTCGCGCCAACGGCGGTAGGCGGTCCAAAACTCCCTCAAGGAGAAGGCGGTGACGACACCGGCCGTGGCAAGCGAGCAGCCGAACAGGAAACTGTTGCCGCCGACGCCGGCGCTCGTGTCGTTGGCGGCGTCCGCGGCGACATAAAGCGCGACGACCCAAACCGCCACGATCCAGAGAACGACCAGCACGGCGTAAATGCCGTCCGCGTTAAGTCGTTTGACATGCTCATGTTCCGGCGTCGCCAATTTCGCCATCACGCCCTCCATCGGCCAGACGAGGAACGGCTCCCCCTGCCCGATACGCAATATTGCTTGCGATCGGCGCCGCGGCAGGATGCGAAATCCGCCAGAAACAATGCGGATTCGGCCATTGGCTCTGGTGGCCCCAGTCGCGAGGAGCGCTTTCGCGCCCAAGTCCTCGGTCTTTATCGCGATGAACGCGCCAAGCGGCGCGACGCCGCGCGGAAGGCGTGAATTTCAATAATAATTTGTCGAAAAATGTCGATTTCGAGCGTTTTGCTAACCGCCCGCGCAGGAGCCTCTCTTCGTGAGAAACACCTTCTTGTTTTGCGTATTGATGTATTTGATACTTATGTCGCCCGAGGCGCGGTCGATGCTCCAGTCCCATTGCACATGGTTCGACGGCCAGGTCTGCTTGAACGAAATTTGACTGCTGCTCACCGAAAGCGAGCCCTTGTTCATGGATTCGGCGGCGACCAGGGCGGACATGGACGAACCATAGAAAACACGGCCGTCGCTCACCTTGACGAACAGGTCTTGTCGCGGCGCGTCCTGCTGGGACACGACGCAGGATAGCGTTATTTCCTCGGCCTTCGCGGTGCCGAGTAGGCCGCACGACATGATCGCGATCATCAGGGGCGTTGCTACTTTCATCGGGTCTTCCTTGAGCCTGTTCCGCGAGAGTTGGTGGACCTTCGCGACAAGAATACGCTCGAACTTTTTGTCAACTGGCGCGACTTCCTGTCGCTCGGATGATCCATCCGAGCGGAAAGCGCTAGGCGCGATCTTAGCGTTTTTTATGGCTGCGTCCTAGCCGTGACGTCTTTGTTCCGCCGGAATAACATCTAAAAGAACAAGCGAGAAGAATCATGAGCGAAGCAGCGGTGGAAGCTTTCATACTTGCTATCAACGCGCTTGGATGCGGCATTCTGTTGTTCGTTTCGGGAGTGGCGCAGAAGATAATGAATGACATGGAGCCCTTGGAGTTCAAGAAGTTCATGAACCTCCTCGGCCGCGCCGCGATGAGCGATCCTTTCACCGTTGCGATCGCCACGATCCCCCTTTTCGCCATCGTCTACTACTTCGTGGCGTTCGGCTTCGCTCACGGGTGGTTCGCCGCCGGCATCGTCATTTGGATGATCGGGGCTAGCATCACCAAGATAACCAACCTGCCCATTTACAATTGGCTCGGCAAGCCAGAGAACGCCGACCTGGAGGAACTGCGCGAGAAGCGACGCATGCTTGGGCTCGGGAACGCTTCGCGCGCATGGATCACGTTGCTTTCCGTTATCCTCATGGCGTGCCAGTTCAGCGTCGAAGGAACTGTTGTCGCCGCTGCGGCATGCGCCATTATCGCCTATCCGTCGCTGTGGCTCGCGCGCAAATACATGCCAACTTCTCAATAAAATGCTTGCGGGCGATTGGCGGCTTCTTATCAAGCGCGAATTGGATCGCTGTTTTAATAACGGCGCCTATTCAGTCAAAAAGGCTCGGCATTGCGTCTGAACGGGAACGCGCACCTGAAAAATCTCGACCGGCTTATAATAATAACAATCGACGTACCAAGGATCGTAATCCGCTGCCGAATAAGCAAATATGGCGGAGCCGTCGGAATATAGCCGCGCATTCATCGCGAAGGTCAGCGACACGACGAGAAAAAAGGCGGTGTTCTTGAACGTATGCATTGTCGACAGCTATCCTCGGCTTGCGAGACAGGAGCAGTCCGTTATTTGCGAACAATAGCGCTGCTCTTATCGTGAGTATCCCTCGCCTCTATGCCGAGAACAAGGTTAATCAGTTGTTTTATTTAACCATTGTCAAGACGCGCACGGACAATTGTAAGCGCATTTAATTCGTCGCGGCAACGCATTCTTGTGACGCGGTTCGGGCTGATCGGGCGCCGGCGAACGCCTGTTTTTCAGTGCATCGCGTTGCGGTTGGGGGGCTCGCGCGCGGGAATCGCGATCGGGCTGGCCTGGTGGTGCAGCAGCAGCCATCGGTCTTCGAACCGGCGGAACCAGTTGGTGGCGGCCAGCGCGCCGCCGCCAACGGTTTCGATGCAGAGCACGCGGCCTTCGCTCTCGCCGAGGATGACCGTCTCCTGCCCACGCGCGATCGGCTCTTGCAGCGGGTTGCGGAAGATGTCGGCGTAGCACGCCAGCACCGCGCGGCGGCCGATCAGCGGCGGCCAGCCCGGGTGGACGCAGGATACGCCGTCCGGCGCCCAAAGCGCCGCCATGGCCTCGTTGTCGCGGGCCAGGAAGGCTTGGTAATAGGCCGAATTGGCAGCGAGCAACGCGGTTTTGTCGGTCATCGACTCGAATTTGCGGGATTTTTTCCGCGAACGCAACGACGCCGCATAGTTTCGCCCGTATCGCGCCGGATTATGTTAGGGTAATGGCTCGCTTCGCCGGCCTTGACCCGGCGCTAAGCTTGGGGAGATCCGATGTTTATCCAAACCGAACCAACGCCCAACCCCGCCACGCTCAAATTCTTGCCCGGCCAGACCGTTTTGGCGACGGGCGCGCTCGAATACCGCTCGAAGGAGAGCGCCGCCAAGGCGCCGCTCGCCGAGGCGCTGCTGTCCATCGCGGGCGTCGAATCGGTGATGTTCGGGCAGGACTTTGTCTCCGTCACCAAAAGCGACGTCGAATGGGCGCATCTAAAGCCGGCGGTGCTTGGGATCATCATGGAGCATTTTTCGTCCCGCGCGCCGCTGCTGGTCGGCGATGGCGAAACCCATGGCGGCGCGGCCGAATTCTTCGATCCCGAGCAAGCCGAGACCGTCGCCAAGATCAAGGAGTTGATCGAGACCCGCGTTCGCCCGGCGGTGGCGGGCGACGGCGGCGACATCGTGTTTCGGGGTCTAAGGGACGGCGTCGTCTATCTGACCATGAAGGGCGCCTGTTCGGGCTGTCCGTCCTCCGCGGCGACCTTGAAAAACGGAATCGAAAATCTTCTTCGCCACTTCCTGCCGGAGATTCGCGGCGTCGAACAGGCGTAACCGCTCGATTTATGCGCGCCGCATTGCTCCTACCGGCAAAACCGTCATAATCGAGCGCCATGAGAATACTCGCCATCGACACCGCTCTTCCCGCCGTTTCCGCCTGCGTGCTCGACTCCGGCGAGTCCGAACCGCTGGCGCGCGAGTCGGCGCCGATGGAGCGCGGCCACGCGGAAGCGCTGCTTCCTTTGATCACCCGGGTCGTCGGGGCCGTGGACGGCGGCTTCGGCTCCATTGATCGGGTCGCGGTCACGGTGGGGCCGGGCTCCTTCACCGGCATTCGCATCGGACTTTCCGCCGCGCAGGGAATCGCGCTCGCCCGGAAAATCGAGCTTGTCGGCGTCTCGACCCTGGCGGCGCTGGCGGCGCCGTATATTCTGGAGCCGTTCGAGGACGTCGTCGCGGCGGCGATCGACGCGCGCAACGGCCAGGTCTTCATCGCCGCCTATGGGCCGGACGGACGGAGCGTGCTGGCGCCGCGCCGCATGGGCGCCCATGAGGCGCTGCGAGCGCTTGGAGACGGCCCGCTGCGCCTCGTCGGCTCCGGGGCCGCGCTGCTGGAGCCGCAGGCGCGCGCCAGCGGCGTCGCCGCGCGGATCGTCGACACGGCCGTGGCGCCGGACATCGTTTTCGTCGCGAGGCTCGGCCTCGTCGCCAATCCCGCCGACGCGCCCGCGCGGCCCTTTTATCTCAAGGCGCCGGACGCCAAGCCGCTCGAGCGGCAAGGCGCCGAGGCCGCGACTCTTCCCGCGTGAGCGGCTGATGTCGCTGATCAAAGGGTTTTTCGCCAAACCCACCTTCTCCGTCCAGCCGATCCGCGCCGATCGCGCGGAGGAATGCGAGCGGCTGCACGCGGCGTCCTTCGCCTTTCCCTGGTCGAGTTCGGATTTTGAAAGCTATCTGACCGATAGCGCGATTCTCGCCGACGGCGCCGTCAACGACACCGCGTCCAAGGGTCCGCTCGGCGGCTTCATCATGTCGCGGCTGACGCCGCCCGACGCCGAGGTGCTGACCTTCGCGGTCGACCCGGCGCGGCGCGGGACGGGCCTCGGGCGGCTGCTGCTCGAGCGCCATCTGCTCAATCTCGAGCGGGGCGGCGCGCGGCTGGTCTTTCTGGAGGTGGCCGACGACAACGCCCCCGCGCTGGCGCTCTATGAGCGGTCCGGCTTCAAGATCATCGGCCGACGCGAAAATTATTACCAGCGCGCCAGCGGCGAGCGCCGGGCGGCGCTGACGATGCGGTTGGAGTTGTAGGGGCGGGGCGCCGTCACAATCCTGTCGCGCCGCCGCGTCACTCACTCCCCATGCCCTATTTCCGCGCGCTTGCTTTCGTGTTGGCCATGGCCTTTTTCGTGATCCTCGTCGCCCCATTGCAGGCGCTGGCGCGGCGCTTCGACTGGCCGTTGCAACACGAAATCCAAAAATTCTTCTGCCGGACCATGTGCCGCGTGATCGGCGTCGAAGTGATTGCCTTTGGAGGCCTCCCCGCCGTCGCGCCGCGATTCGTCGTCGCCAATCACGTCTCCTGGACCGACATCATCGCTCTGTCGAGCCTTTATCCCCTGGTTTTTCTGGCGAAGAGCGAGGTCGCGGACTGGCCGGTGCTGGGCTTTCTGGCGCGGCTGCAGGGGACGATTTTCGTCGACCGCGCCAATCGGCGGGCGATACCCACGGTCAACGCCGCGCTGGCCGGGGCGCTGCGGGCAGGGCAGGATGTCGTTGTTTTCGCGGAGGGGACATCGAGCGACGGGGGCAAGGTTCTAAATTTCAACGCCTCGCATTTCGCGATGCTGCATGATCTCGCGCAAGAGAACGCCGTGGCGGTGGTCCCGGCCGCGCTCGCTTACGCGTCGCGCGCGAAGGGCGCTGAAAATTCGGAGGCTTTCGATGTCGGCTGGTATGGCGACATGAGTTTTGTTCCCCATTTATGGGGTTTGATGCGGCGCGGCGGGGCGCGATGCCGTATAATGTTCGGCGCGCCGATCGATCCGTCGGCTTGTCCGGATCGGAAGGCGCTGGCGCGAGAAACGCAGGGGAGCGTTCGGCGATTGCTGGCAGCGGGCTCTTTCGCCCGGGCCGGGGTGGGCTTATGATCGGCGCGGCCATGACACTAGGGAGCCTTTGAAATTAGCGACGCCGCATCGACACTCATTCCTCCGCGCGCCGACGAACGCGCCGCGCGGGAGACCGCCGCCGGCGGAAAAGTTCTGGTGAAGTCTTTCGGCTGCCAGATGAATGTCTATGACGCCGCGCGCATGACCGATCTTCTCGCGGGAGAGGGTTACGGCGAGACCGCGAGCGAAGAAGACGCCGATCTCGTCATCCTCAACACCTGCCATATCCGCGAAAGGGCGGCGGAAAAAATCTATTCCGAACTCGGCAAGCTGGCCGTGCTCAAGCGCGAGCGCGCGGAAGCCGGGCGCGATTTCAAGATCGTCGTCGCCGGCTGCGTCGCCCAGGCCGAGGGCGAACTCGTGCTGCGCCGCCAGAAGGCGGTCGATGTCGTCGTCGGCCCTCAGAGCTATCAGCATCTGCCGCGACTGCTGCGCCGGGCGGCCGAGGGCGCGCGGCTGACCGATACGGATTTCGCGGTCGAAGAGAAGTTTCGCGATCTGCCCAAGCCGACTCGGGCGCAAATCGCCGCGCGCGGCGTTTCGGCCTTCGTCACCGTTCAGGAGGGCTGCGATAAGTTCTGCTCATTCTGCGTCGTGCCTTATACGCGCGGCGCTGAAGTCTCGCGCGACGTCGCGCAGGTCGTCACAGAGACGAAGCGCCTCGTCGACGCTGGCGTGCGCGAGATCACGCTGATCGGCCAGAACGTCAACGCCTATCGCGGCGAGGACTCCCTCGGAGATCCCTGGCCGCTGGAGCGCCTGCTCGAACATCTCTCCGATATCGATGGGTTGGAGCGGCTGCGCTACACGACGAGCCATCCCGTCGATATGACGCAAGGGCTGATCGACGCGCATGGCGCGCTGCCAAAGCTGATGCCCTTCGTGCATCTGCCGGTGCAATCGGGTTCCGACCGCGTGCTCAAGGCGATGAACCGCCGCCATAGCGCTCAGGATTATCTCGACATCGTGGCGCGGCTGCGCGCGGCGCGGCCCGATGTCGCGCTGTCCTCGGATTTCATCGTCGGCTTTCCCGGCGAGACCGACGCCGATTTCGAGGAGACGCTGGCGCTCATTCGCGCGGTCGGATTCGCCTCGACCTTCTCGTTCAAATATTCGCCGCGCCCGGGCACGCCGGGCGCCGAGCGTGAAGACCAGATCGCGGACGAGATCATGCGCGAGCGCCTCGCGATATTGCAGGGGCTGGTCGAGACCCAGCGCCAGGCCTTCAACACCGCGACGGTCGGTCGCGTCGTCAATATTCTGTTCGAGAAACGCGGCCGTCACGACGGCCAGATCGCCGGCAAGAGTCCCTACATGCAGCCGGTGCATGTGTTCGGCCCTCCCGAACTGGTTGGCCGCGTCTTGCCGGCGAAAATCACCGCCGCCGGCTCCAATTCGCTCAGCGGCGAGATCGTGCAAGGTCAGGAGCAGGGATGACGGAAGTGGCGCGCTTCGCCCGGCAAGGGCGCTCCGAGGCGGCGGAAGAAGACGCCGAGATCACCTTGGCCTTCGACGACAACCGCCATGCGTCGCAAGTGTTCGGCCACTTCGATCAGAACCTCGTCAAGCTCGCGCGGCGACTGCGCGTCGCCTGCGTCGCCAGCGGCAATCACGTCATGCTGAAAGGGCCGACGGAATCCTGCGAACATGCGCGCCGCGTGCTGGAGCTTCTTTACGGCCGGGTGCAACTTGGCCAGGACGTCGGGCTTGGCGACGTGGATGGCGCGGTCGAGGAAACCGCCCGGCAAAAGAGCCTGTTTCCCGACGCCGAGCCGGGGCGCGGCGTGTTCGAGCAGATCGGCACGCGCAAGCGTGGACCGGTGCGCGCCCGCAATCTCGCGCAGGATTTTTATTTGCGCGCGCTCAAGCGCCACGAACTTGTCTTCGCGGAAGGACCGGCCGGCACCGGCAAGACCTGGCTCGCCGTCGGCCATGCGGTGTCGCTGCTGGAGCAAGGCGTCGTGGAGCGTTTGATCCTGTCGCGCCCGGCGGTGGAGGCGGGCGAGCGGCTCGGCTTTCTGCCCGGCGACATGCGCGAAAAGGTCGATCCCTATCTGCGCCCGATTTACGACGGGCTGCATGATTTCATGGACGCGCGCATGGTCGAGCGCGGCATGCAAACCGGCATGATCGAGGTCGCCCCGCTCGCCTTCATGCGCGGGCGCACGCTGACCAAATCCTGCGTCTTGCTCGACGAGGCGCAGAACGCCACCTCGATGCAGATGAAGATGTTCTTGACCCGCCTCGGCGAGGGCTCGCGCATGATCGTGACCGGCGATCCGTCGCAAACCGATCTGCCGCCGGGGCAAACCTCCGGGCTTAGCGAAGCCATCGGCCTGCTCTCGGAGTTCGACACGATCGGCCATGTCAAATTCGCCGAGGGCGACGTCGTGCGTCACGATCTAGTTCGGCAGATCGTCGGCGCCTATGAGAAAGCCGCGCGCGATCGGAGGCGCGGCGCGTGAGATGAGTCCCGCCGTCGATATCGTCGTCAACGCCGCCGCCTGGGAGGCGCTGCCCGGCCTCGAAGACCTCGCCGCGCGCGCCGTGGAGCAGAGCAGTCTGATCGCCGGCGCGAAGCTGGCGAAAGCCTGCGAGCTCTGCATCGTCTTTTGCGACGACGCGGAAATACGCGGGCTCAACGCGCAATGGCGCGGGCAGGACAAGCCGACCAATGTCCTCTCCTTCCCGACCCCCGGCGCGTTGGCGACAAAGCCGCTGCTCGGCGACATTGTGATCGCCTTCGAGACCGTCGCGCGCGAGGCGCGGGAGCAGGACAAAAGCTTGGCCGATCACGCTTCGCATATGATCATACATGGCTTTTTGCATCTGATCGGCTATGATCACGAGACCCCCGCCGAGGCCGAGGCCATGGAGTCGTTGGAGCGGCGCGTGGCGGAAACGCTTGGAATAATAGACCCTTACGAGGGAACGCGGCCTATTGACGGCACCGGGGCACGGGATTGACGAAGAGCCATGTCGGCGAAAATTGAAAGCGGCGAGACGCAACTGCTGACGCAAGATCGCGCTGGCGATACGCCAAAAACCAATCTTTTCGAGCGGCTACGGGTAATGCTCGGCCTCGCGCCGGCCTCGGTGCGCGAGGATATCGAGGTCGCGCTGGAGGAAACCGCCGGCGACGTGACGCCGCAAGAGCGCGCGCTGCTTAAAAATGTGTTGGGCCTGCACGAGTTACGGGTCGCTGACGCCATGATTCCGCGCGCCGACATTGTCGCCGTTCCCGCGAGCGCGACGTTGCGCGAGGTGCTCAGGGTATTTCGCGCCAACGGCCATTCGCGGCTGCCGGTTTACGGCGAGACGCTCGACGATCCGCGCGGCATGCTGCACATCCGCGATTTTGTCGACTACCTCGCGCAATGCGCGGAAAAATCACGCGAAACTGGCGCGCCGCAAGAGCCCGCCATCGCCTCGATCGACTTCGGCGCGCTGCTGGAGACCGCCGATGTTTTGCGCCCCGTGTTATTCGTGCCGCGCTCGATGCCGGCGCTCGATTTGCTGGTGCGGATGCAGGCGACGCGCACGCATATGGCGCTGGTCATCGACGAATATGGCGGCACCGATGGCCTTGTTTCCATTGAGGATATCGTCGAACTGATCGTCGGCGACATCGAGGACGAGCACGACGTCCACGAGGGGCCGGCGATCGAACGGCTCGCCAATGGCGATTTTCTGGTCGACGCCAAGGCCGGTCTCGACGAGGCCGCGCAAGAGCTCGGCGTTGATTTTCGCGAAGAGGACACGCCGCAGGAAGTCACGACTTTCGGCGGCCTCGTGGCCTTTCTGGCCGGCCGCGTGCCGATCCGCGGCGAGATCGTCCCCGCGCCGCTCGAGGGCTACGAGTTCGAGATTCTGGACGCTGATCCCCGCCGCGTGGCGAAGCTAAGGGTGCGCGCAAAAACGCGCAAGGACGCGCATGAGGGCGCGGTTTAGGACGCGCGGAGGGACGGTGAAAACCAAGGAGCAAAACGTGAGCGGTCTTTTACTGCGACGCTGCGCGTTGGGGCTCGCGTTGTCGCTGTCCTCATCCGCCTTCGCCGAGCCGGCGCGCGTCATCATTTTGCGCCATGCCGAAAAGCTCAACAAACACGAACTCTGCGAGATCGGCTCGCGCCGCGCCGAGGCGATGGCGGGTCAGTTTCTCGGCAAAGGCGCCGCGCAATCCTTGTTCGCTTCGGGCGAGAAGCCGGCGGCGATTCTCGCCGTCACGATTCACTCGCTCGAGACGATTTCGCCCACCGCGCAAAGTTGGGAACTGCCGGCGGTCGTCTACAGCGTGCTGCCGAGCGACGATAGGGACTTGAAAGACGTCGAACTCAACCGCCGCACGCGCGAGGCCGTCCAAGACGCGCTGACCGATCCGCGCTACGCGGGCAAAACGATCGTGATGAGTTGGGAGCACAAACACATCGCCGACGCCAAGCTCGAAGCGAAGTTCCCGGACGAACAGGTCACGCTGCGGCAATTGCTGCATCTCGATGAGTTCGCCGACGCGCCGAAGGATTGGCCGGACGGCAATTACGATTACTTCTGGATCGTGGATTTCACGCCGGGCAAGCCGACGCCGACCGGCTTCCGCATGGTTCGCGAGAGTTTCAAGGCGCCCTACGACAATCTGCCCGCCAATGATTGGGATGCGCCGGAGCCGCGACACATCGACGGCGGCTGCAAGAAATAGAAGCTACTCGACGCCGGTGATCTGCAGGCCGACATACCATGAGAAGGCGTTGGTTTCCCGCGCGTGCTGAAGGCCCTTGCCGGCCGAGGCGAGCAGATGGAAATGCTCGCTGAGATCATAGATCGCGCCGACGTTGAAGCCGGTCATCTGAAAACCGTGGATCTCGGTCGGCGTCTGGTGGAATAGTTCGACGCCGACCGCCAATTGCTCCGCGACCTTGCGCTGCAAGACCCACCCCACGAACCAATTGTTTTTGGCGCCGGGACCGGGATTGATCCAATAGCCGCCGCCCCCAAAAGTCGACCAGTCGCCAAAATCCTTTTGGCCCCAGAACGGCAGCAGGGCGCGGGTCCGGCCGGCGCCGAGTCCGCGCGTCGGATCGCCCGTCGGGGCCTCCAGCAGCGGGTAAAAGGCGATGGAGGGCGTGGCGTTCGTCTTGTCCTGTTCGACGAATCGATATTTCAGGCCAAGCTCCGTGTCGCCAGGCCCCCATGCCGGAGAAGCGCCGCTGGCGCGACGGAAGGCGGCGCCCGGCTGAATATGCAGCTGAACGTCCGGCAGAATGCCGTAGTTGCAATCGCATGACGGCGCGACGCCGCTCGTCTCGCCATTCGCGCGGCCGCCCTGAGAGAAGGCATAGAACTCCCAGCGCTGATAATCGACGGGCTCGGGGTCGTCGGTGATATAGGGCGGCCCGGCGATGGCCGGCGACGACAAAAGTGTCAGAACGGCGATGACGGCGCGGGTCTTTTTCGCGACGAAGCGCGCGGGTCGCTTCGTCGCCGCCGTCGCGTCGCGCACGAAAACACCGGGGCGATTCGTATAGGCCTTTACGTCCTTGTCGCGGCGCATGATTTCGACGCCTCCGCGTTCGCGGTTGATCTCTATTCGAAATACCAAAAAGCCGAAAGCGTCCGCCAAAAGACGCGCGGCCCGTCCGCGTGGCGTCTACACGACGATCAGGCTCGGATTCGAGCATGATCCGTGATCCTGCCTTGCTCGCGACGGTCCAGCCGCGCCCCGACATCGACCGTTTCGCGAGCCTCCTCCCATCAATTGGGCCGCTTCGAATCGAAACGAATTCTCCTTGCAAGCCATTCACTCGTTAAGGAATTCCTCCGAGGGAATCACTTGTTAATTTCATATGAATACGCCAGAATGCAAAAATGTCGCCTCGTTCGAATGGCTGACGCGATTCCCCGAAAGGGGATTGTCGCCAACCGAGCGGAAGAACAAGTCACGCGAGACCGGAATAGCGTTATTTGTTCGCGCGGCGGGGGGGGATTGCAATTCTTGGTTCGTCCGGCGCGTCGATATGTTCGCGGCGCGCGCGGCCCGCGTCCGAAACATCCATTTTGGGGTGGTCCGAGGCGTTCGCGTTGCTCACGAGCGAGAAGTCGCGTCGATAAGCAAGAATTTTCGTTGTCTCGTAATCGCGAGAAGCTGGGTGAGCCGGTGACTTCTATCGATCAAAACAGGCCAAACATGGTCCTCGGCTCGGAATCCTTCGCGCTCGATCGCGGCGGCGTCAGCCGCGTGGGCAGACTTGTCTCGCATGTCCTCACCGACGCGAGGAAGGATTATTCGCTTCTGTCGCTCAACGAGTCGAAGATCGAAAGCGAACTGGGCAAGAGTCTGCTCGCCTGCGCCGGCAGCCGGTTGCGGTTCGCCGCGGCGCTATGGCAACCGAACGACCGCTGCACGCATTTCATGTACACCCACCTCGGCATCGCGCGGGCGCATTGCAATCTCGCGCGTCTGCGGCGTCCCTACGCCGTTTGGGCGCATGGAATCGAAGTTTGGGACAATGTGCGGTCCGATTACCTTCGCTCGGCGAACTACGCCGATGCGATCTTCACCCACACCTATTTCACGCGGTCTCGCGCCGCGTTGACCAACAAGGTGTTCGACCGCGCCGAAGTATGCTGGCTGGGAACGACGGAGGACGACGCGCCCGAGGCGGTGAAATTCGATAGCGAGCCCATGGTTCTCGTGGTCGGCCGTCTCGAAGTCGGACGTTGCAAGGGGCACGACCAACTCATCGCCTGCTGGGCGAAGGTAGCCTCCGCCGTCAAGGGCGCGCGGCTTGTGATCGCGGGCGCCGGCCCCGATGCGAGCCGGCTGCGGAAATTGGCAGCCGAGTCGCCTGCCAAGGAGAGCATCGAGTTTCGCGGCTTCGTGCCCGAGGAGGATATGGTCGCGCTGTGGCGTCGCGCGCATGTGTTCGCCATGCCGAGTCGCGGCGAGGGCTTTGGCCTGGTCTATATCGAGGCCATGCGTTACGGCGTGCCGGTGATCGCCTCGATCCACGACGCGGGACAGGAAGTTAATGTCGACGGCCAAACGGGCTACAATGTCTCGCTCGACCGTCCCGGCGAACTGGGCGATCGGCTCGTCGAACTCCTCTCCAGCCCGAGTCTCGCGCGCCAAATGGGCGCGGCGGGTCGGGCGCGTTGGCATGAGCATTTTCGTTTTTCCGCGTTCAAGCGTCGATTCCTGCCGATCGTCGACGCTTTTCTCGAACGCGGGCAATGGAATCGGGCGGCGAGCGCTGAGCCGGCGCCTGCGTTGAGCGGTAGGGAAGCGCTTCCCCGGACGAGACTTCCGACGAGTTCGGCGGCGCGCATTGACAGCCTCCAGGCAAAAGCGAATAATTATTAATATATAGGTTGCGTTTTATCGGGGGTGCGCGATGGCCCTGAATGGATCTCCAGACAATCGGAACGATCTCGCCGACAAGAAGAGCGCTCCAGGCGCTTGGCGGCGGTCGTTGGCGCCCGTTTTTCTCGCCATGCTCGTCGCGGCGATCTCGCGGCCCGAGCGGGCTCTCGCGCAATGGGATTCGGTGGCCGGCGCCGTGGCGGGCGCGATGGTGCGTGGAATGGCCGGCGGCGGCGGATATTATTCCAATGGCGGCGGCCGTCGATATAGCGGCGGCGGCCGGTCCCGCTCGCATGTCGCGCATGCGCGCGCCAAGCCGGCCCATGTCGCGAGCCATCATGAGCGCGCCGCGCCCGTGCATCATGCGAGCAGCGGCGGTCATGCGGCCAGCGCGAGCGAGCCAGCGGGTCCGGGAGGCGGCAGCTTCCACTGAGGCCGCGGGAAGCCCGCT
>Ga0182013_10000818_pt1 | contig 43193 bp, 35 predicted proteins | sample 612S2MmetaG_FD_120487 | JGI IMG/M metagenome (GOLD analysis project Ga0182013, IMG submission 120487) | Permafrost microbial communities from Stordalen Mire, Sweden - 612S2M metaG | ecosystem: Environmental > Terrestrial > Soil > Wetlands > Permafrost | place: Sweden: Stordalen | collected... | reverse complement strand
TGCCCCGGCGTGTCGGAGAAGCAGTTCAAGTTCAGGCAGTCGTTCCAATCGGCGCGCCCGATCAGCGGCAGCCCATGCGGTCCAAGCCGAGCCAGCGTGTAGTTGAAGCTGCGCTGCAGGTGCTCATAGAGCGGTTGCTCGGAGCCGGGCTCATTGTCATACTGAACCGGTTCATCGAGGATGCTCCAGTCGCCGGTCTCCTTCAGGTAGGCCGAAACGCCCACGATCAGCCAGTGCGGATCGTCGTTGAATCCGCCGCCAATGTCGTTGTTGCCGCGCTTGGTGAGCGGCTGGTACTGGTGATACGCGCCGCCCGACGGCAGTTGCGTGGCCGCCAGGTCGAGGATGCGTTCCCGCGCCCGCGACGGCACCATGTGGACGAATCCAAGCAGATCCTGATTTGAGTCCCGGAACCCCAGCCCGCGCCCGATCCCCGACTCATAGAACGACGCCGATCGCGACATGTTGAACGTGGCCATGCACTGGTACGCGTTCCAGATGTTCACCATGCGGTTGGTATGAATGTCCGGCGTGTTCACCTGGAAAACGCCCAGCGTCTTCTCCCAGTAATCCCGCAACTGCGCAAACGCCGCGTCGGCTGCACTGGCGTCGAGGTACTTCGCAATCACCGGCTTGATTGTTCTCTTGTTGATCGTCTGCGAGCCCGGCGGATCGAATTTCTCGTCGACCGGATTCTCATGGTAGCCGAGCACAAACACGATCTGCCGCGTCTCGCCGGGCTCCAATTCAAGGTTCACCTGGTGCGCCCCCATCGGCGACCAGCCATGCGCAATTGAATTGGTCAGCTCGCCTGCTTCCACGGTCGCCGGCTTGTCCCAGTTGCGATAGCGACCCAGAAACGCTTCCCGCTGCGTGTCGAATCTGCCCGGCTGTGAGCAGGCGAAGTAAGCGAAGTGGTTGCGCCGCTCCCTGTATTCGGTCTTGTGGTAGATAACGCCGTCTTCTACTTCCACCTGGCCGGTATTGAAGTTGCGCTGGAAGTTGGTCGCGTCGTCCTGCGCATCCCAAAGGCAAAACTCGATGCTGGTAAAGCTGGACAACGCAGCCTTCGTCGTCCGCCGGTTGGTCACGGTTAGCTGCCAGATCTCCAGGTTCTCGTCCAACGGCACAAAATACCGCGTGTGCGCCTCAATTCCTTTGTACGTGGACCCAATGACCGTATAGCCCATCCCGTGCCGGCAGGAGTAGTCCTCAAGCTCGTGCCGGGTGGGCTGCCAGCTCGGCGACCAAAACTCCTTCGACTCGTTGTCGCGCAGGTAAACATACCGCCCGCCAAAGTCCAGCGGCACGTTGTTATACCGGTAGCGCGTCAGCCGCCGCAGCCGCGCATCGCGATAGAACGAGTAGCCTCCCGCCGTATTGGAAATGATGCCGAAGTATGCCTGGCAACCCAGGTAATTGATCCATGGAAGGGGTGTGTCTGGTTGCGTTATCACGTACTCGCGATTTTGATCGTCGAAATGGCCGAACTTCATTGCGCTTGCTCCCTCGTTCTGAAACGTTCAGCAAGTATAGTCCCCCACGCAAAATCTAATCAAACGATTTTCTAGAAGCTTTTTTGGCAATTCGGAAACTTTGGATTCCATTTGCGCAACATTGCCTGAGTGTGCAAAAGTATCAGCGCAAGCGAAAATCGGACAATCGTTCATTGTGTTTTGAGTCACTGCCGGATTCCTGGGCCAACGTGAGACACTTACCCGGTTTCCCGAACTGAATTCAGGCGCTCGTTTGAGGCGAAGTAGCAACCATGGCAAGTTCTTTGTTTCTGTCACCATCGAGCTCACGCCCAGTGAGGGAGTTGCTCCTCCTGGCCGTCCTTGCCGGTCTCTTCACCGTTCCGCTGGTTCGGACGATGGCTGCCCAGGCGCCAACGCCGACCACCGCCATCAAAGTGGATCAGGTGGGCTATCCGGTCGATGGGCCCAAGGTGGCTCTGCTCAGCGCGTCGGCCAAAACTTTTGAACTCAAGCGATCCAGCGACGGTGCGGTGGTTTTTAGCGGCAAGTTAACGCTACCGCAGGCCGACGCCGACACCGGAGACCAGGTGCAGGCCGCGGATTTCTCCGGCTTCCGCAAGCCGGGAACCTACTACATCGACATTCCCGGCGTAGGCCGCAGTTGGAACTTCACGCTGGCAGGGAATGTCTTCGAGCACACTTACTACATGGCGATGCGCGGCTTTTACGGCCAGCGCTGCGGAACCGCCGTCGACATGGGCTCGGAGTTTCCCGGCTATTCGCATCCCGCCTGCCATCTTCACGGCGAGTTTCACGCCTCCTCTGGCGCCAAAGGCCCCCGTGACAACATAGGCGGCTGGCACGACGCCGGCGACTACGGCCGCTATGTAGTCAACTCGGGCGTCAGCACCGGCACCCTGCTCTGGGCGTGGGAGATTTACGGCCCCAAACTCAAGAACATTCAGCTCAAGATTCCAGAAACAGGCAACGGGACTCCCGACATTCTGAATGAAGCTCGCTGGAACCTGGAGTGGATGCTGAAGATGCAGGACGACGACGGCGGCGTCTGGCACAAGCAGACCAGCGAGCATTTCTCAGGCTTTGTTACGCCGCAGGACGATACGCTGCCCAGCAAAGTGATCGGGACCGGTTCCGCCCCGTATAAGAGCACCTGCGCCACTGCCGACCTGGCTGCTGTTGCCGCCATCGCCGCCCGCGTCTATCAACCATTTGACGCAAAGTTCGCCGCGCAAAACCTGGAGGCCGCCCGCCGCGCCTGGGCTTGGGCGGAAAGGAACCCCAATGTTACGTTCCGAAATCCTGCGGGCGTTTCGACCGGCGAATATGGCGACCGCGATTGCAGCGACGAGCGGCTATGGGCCGCGGCCGAACTTGCGCGCACTACGGGCGAACCCGCATTTGGCGATTACTTCCTGAAGAGCTATTCCCGGTTTCTGCCCTCCCTGGACACGCCCCCGGCAGAGAGTTGGAACCAGCTAGCTCCCATGGCGTTGTGGACTTACGCGCTGTCTCACCGAAAGGGAATCGACTCCAAGGCCGTTGAAGCTATTCGCCGGCGAACCCTGGACGCCGCGCACGCAGTGGTCGAGCGAACCCGAGCCAATCCTTACCGCATCAGCCTGAAGGCTAGGGACTACGTGTGGGGCTCGAATGGCGTTGCCGCGGGCTACGGCATGTATCTGCTTATCGCCAACGTGTTCTCGCCGGATGCGAGCTACACCGATGCGGCGCGCGACAATCTGCACTATTTGCTCGGCCGCAACACTTTTTCACTTTCCTGGGTAACACAGGTCGGCGAGAATGCCTATCGACACCCCCATCATCGCCCCAGCGGCGGAAAGAATGTGCCGTGGCCGGGCTTGCTTTCCGGCGGTCCCAACGCAGGCCGTCAGGACAATGTACTTGCTGCGTTACCGAAGGATTTACCCCCAGCGAAAGTCTATGCGGATCAGTTGGCTTCCTATGCAAGCAATGAGATTGCAATCAACTGGCAAGCGTCGCTGGTGTTTTTGTTGGCTGGAGAGTTGAACTAGCCAACTGCATTCATGAGAGCCGCGGGAAGACCAACTGACTCGATTGGGAATCCCGAGAAGTTAAACCTGAGTTGACGGCGGCAAGAGCAGCGAATTCACCGCTGTCGGATTCTTGCTTGCCATGCCGTTGCAGTACCGGCTTTCATCGGCCAGGGCGCAAACATCCAACTCTCCGCCGCGCGCGGAAAGAAGATGTCCCTGCCGGAATCGAGGGATTCAATGCATCTCCACACAATCGACCTCTGTATCATCGTGGCTTACCTGATCAGCACGGTGTTCATCGGCTACTGGGTCTCCCACCGTGCATCGCAAAGCATGCAGAACTACTTTCTGGGCGGCAATACGATGCCCTGGTATATGCTCGGCATCTCCAATGCATCCGGCATGTTCGACATAAGCGGCACCATGCTGCTGGTCTCATGGATGTTTGTCTACGGCCTCAAGAGCGTATGGATCCCGTGGCTCTGGCCCACATTCAACCAGATATTTCTGATGGTCTATCTGTCGGCATGGCTGCGGCGGTCCAAAGTGATGACGGGCGCTGAGTGGATCAAAACCCGCTTCGGCACGGGCCGCGGAGCACAGTATTCCCACCTCATCGTGGTCATTTATGCGTTCGTCAGCATCATCGGATTCTTCACGTATGCATTCAAGGGCATCGGCAAGTTTGCACAGACATACCTGCCGTGGCATCTCTCGGCCAACGAGTATGCCCTGATCCTGATCACCATTACAGCGATTTATGTAATCAAGGGCGGCATGATCAGCGTCGTGATTACAGAGGTTGTGCAGTTCTTCATTCTCTCGATTGCATCGTTTGCAGTGGGCTTTATCGCCATGGCCAAAGTCTCGCCGGAGATGTTTCATCGCGTGGTGCCGGAGGGTTGGGACAACATTTTCTTCGGCTGGCATTTGAATCTGGATTGGACTACGCTGCTGCCTGCGGCCACCGCGAAAGTGCAACAGGATGGATATGGGCTGTTCGGCTTCTTCGTGATCATGCTGCTTTTCAAAGGCATACCCATCTCCGGAGCAGGACCCGCGCCAAACTACGATATGCAGCGTGTGCTCTCCGCAAAGAACCCGCGCGAAGCGTCGATGATGAGCGCGTGGGTGAACATCGTGCTCACACCCCCGCGCTACTTTCTTGTCATCGGGCTCACGGTGCTTGCGGCGGCATTCTTCGGTCCCAACCTGCGCGCCATGGGCACCAACATGGATTTTGAGCTGGTGTTGCCCTACGCGCTGGGGCGCTTCGTCCCGGTGGGTCTGTTGGGCTTTTTGATTGCAGGCCTGCTGGCCGCGTTCATGTCGAATTTCGCGGCCACGGTCAACGCGGCCCCACCTTACTTCGTCAACGACATTTACAAACGTTTCATCAATCCCAATGCATCGCCAAAAACCTATGTTCGGCTAAGCTATCTGGCATCCTTTACGGTGATTGTGATAGGAGTGGCGATCGGCTGGAACGTAACTTCAGTGAATGAAGTTGTAGTCTGGATTGTCTCTGGCCTTTGGGGCGGCTACACAGCTTCCAACGTCCTGAAATGGTACTGGTGGCGCTTCAATGGATGGGGATACTTCTGGGGGATGCTGACCGGAATAGCCTCGGCGCTGGGGACGCCGAAAATCATCGCGCACATTCCGTTCGTGGAGCAACTGCTGAAGACGTACTCCTTCAACATGGAAGTGACGATCATCTTTCCATTGGTGCTCTGCATCTCGCTGATCGGTTGCCTGCTCGGTACGCTGCTCACCAAGCAGGAAGACGATGCGGTCCTCATGGATTTCTATCGCCGCGTGCGCCCATGGGGCTTCTGGGGACCAGTCCTCAAGAAGGTGCTCGCCGAGGATCCCAGCTTCAAGCGCAACAAAGACTTCGGGCGTGACATGTTCAACATCGCCGTGGGTATCGTGTGGCAGATTAGCCTGGTGGCGTTGCCCCTCTACATCGTTATCAAGGAATTCTTCCGCGCCGGCATCGCCCTTGCAATCATCCTGGTAACTTCAGTCATTCTCAAATTCACATGGTATGACCATCTGAACGAGCGCGAGGTGGAGACAGACAAAGCTGCCGCTGACTACAAGTAGTGGATAGTTGGGGCAGCAAAGCCGGCGGCGCCTGAGCGTGACGATGCTGCCGCCGGCTATAACTTCCGAAGGCCAAGCAACGCACGATAACCAAAGGCTAGCTAACTTGGAACCCAAGGCGATAACTCTCGAATCAATCGAAGCACCGGTAGATTCGGCATCGGGCGTGTCGATCACTCAGATAACCTATAGCGGTTGGCCTGACAGCTATCTCCTGTCCAACGGTATCGTCGAAGCCATCGTCGTTCCCGCCATCGGCCGTGTCATGCAACTCCGCTTCATCGGCGATTCAGCCGGGACCTTCTGGGAGAACCACGAACTTCACGGCGAGCTTCATCGTTCAGCGTCCAGTGAGTGGCTCAACTTTGGCGGCGAGAAATGCTGGCCCGCTCCACAGTCCACGTGGCAACTGCATCAAGACCGAGCCTGGCCGCCACCCTCCGGATTCGATCCGGCTCCCATGCAAGCCATCGTCACAGAAGACGCCTTGGAACTTAGCTCGGCCATCGATCCGGGCTGGGGAATTCAGATCGTTCGACGAATCGAGCTGACCGCAAGCCAACCGGTTCTGCGCATCCAAACCGAGTACCGGAAGCTGCACGGACCGCCCGTCGAGGTCGCAATCTGGACGATCGCGCAGATGCGGGAGCCCGAGCGTGTTTGCATGCTTCTCGATCTCAAGTCCAAGCTCGTAGGCAGTTACGTTCACCTGCTCGCAGCGGAACCGGCAGAGCTTCGGATTCAAGGGACAGTGTTATCGATTGGACGGCACCGGCGCACGTTCACCAAAATCGGCGCCGATGGTTCCAGCCTGGCCTGGATAGGCCCGACATGCGTCGTCCGCATCGATGTCGAGCCTATGCCTGGAAAATACCCGGACGGCGGATGTCTCACCGAGATCTACACCAATCCTGACCCATTGGCCTATGTCGAACTGGAAACTTTGAGCTCTCTGACCACCATGAGTATTGGCGATCGCATCCCGCACATCGCCACTTACACCGTCACGCACCGTTCAACCCGCGAACTCCTCGATGAAGCGCAAAGGGCCTTCAGCCGGGGCTCAAAATGAACTTCTGACCTCATCGAAAAAGCCTGAAGTTCTTTCTCCGCTCCGCGAGGGGGGGAAGGCCGCAGGCCGCTCTGGCCATCTGGCGGATCGACTTCGCAGCCGGCGAGTCGTCGTGCGCCAACGAAATGGCTGGGTGCTGCGTCGCCCCGTCCGTCGCATCCTCCTCCAAGACCTTCCACTGTGCCGGCCTCGTCAGGTCCTTCGCAACCTGCTCATCGTCGAATCCCTTCGCATGAGGCATGTGCCGGTTCAGCACAACCTGAAGTTTGTGACCACGCGTGGAGAAGAACTGGGCGATCAACCGATTTGCGTTTCTCAGTTCTGAAATCCCCGCCTGGGTGACCAAATACAGATAGGTCGAATCTCCAAACAGGGAGGAATGCATCAAGTCGAGTCTCGATCCGGCATCCACTACTACATAATGGAAGTTCTGCCGAGCCACGGTCATTAGCTTGTCGATGGCCTGAAGGGGGGCGCGGCTTTTGGGAAACTCGCCCGGAGCTGCAAGCACAGATAATCCGGAGACATGCTCGGCAAGCAAAGAGCGGAGAAAGCTTCCATCCAGCCGGCGCCAATCTTCGAGCGCATTCTGAGTCGAGTAATCGCACAGCATACCCAGTTGTAGCGCCGCATCTCCCAGCGGGAGGCCGAAGTCAATCAGTAGAGTCCTTTGCCCCGAAGCCTGCGCTAGCGATAATGCAAAGCCGGTCGCAACCGTGGTCACTCCGCAGCCGCCCTTGGCGCCTAGAAACACGAACAACTTGCCGGCTGCGGATTGAATCCGGCTCAAGGAAGGATCGCGGATCGGCACGCGGGCCAGTGCGCCCGCCATGTCGCCTGGAGCCAGGGGAAGGTTCAGAAACTCGCGTGCGCCCGCCCGAATGCACCGGATCACCAGGTCCCGGTTAGCCCGCGCCGAATAGACCATCACCGTTGCTGAACTCCAGCGGCTGAGGCCTTCCACCACATCCAACGCGTAGTCCGTATCACCGTCCAGATCGACGAACACCACATCGAAATGCTGTGCCAGTATCTGGGGTAAGTCGTTCAGTTCCAATGGATAGGAAAGAAACTCCTGAATCGTCAAAACGACGCCTGATTGTTCAGGGTCCAACGTATTTGGTTCTTCGCTTCCGCCCAGGGCGCTCGCGACCGCATTGCGCCGGCCGTCGTCCGGCCCAACCACCGCAATGGATATTGCGTTGACGCTGGCGGTCTCGTTAACTTCAGTGAAGCTGGACATGCTTGAAATCCTGAACTAATCGCTATCGAGGCCCCTGCTTGCGCCAAGCCTCAAGCAGGTTTCAAAACGCCTTGAGATATTTTCCGTTCATTCGCCTCCCGGATTGGTTGGCTCCTGCCTTGAGTTATCGGCGCAGGCGAGGCAGGCATCAATCTTGGGAATTCTCGACCGAGTTTTGCGCGACTCTATCTATTTGGAATGCTGCCACTGCGAGCCCCCTTGACCGCACGGCCTGGTTGCTCCATTGTGGATGTGACCCGCTCCTATGCCAGTTCTCCAATCCCGATGGACCACCACTGCCGCACTGGCGACACTGGGATTCTTGTGCCTTGTCCTGCGCTCGGATGCGCTCCCAACCCCGTCGCGGCACCTCTCGCTGCGCATGAAACAGCTCCCTAGCAGAACGCTTTGGGTATGGGAGCGGCCGGAGGATCTTCACGACATCGATCCTGCGACCACAGCCATTGCCTGGCTAGATCAGACCATCCTCATAGGCCAGGATGTCGTCACCGTGCCTCGAAGGCAGCCACTCTCTTACCCCACGGGCGCGGCGCGTATTGCCGTGGTGCGGATTGAGGCCTTGCCGGGCGCAAAGCTCGAAGCAGCTCAGCGGCAGCAGGTTGTGACCCTGCTGCTCCAATCTGCGGCTCAGCCTGGGATCGCCGCCCTGCAGGTCGACTTCGACGCGACGCGCTCCCAACGCGCCTTTTATGCATCAGTGCTGACCGATTTGCGCAGCCAAATGCCAGCCAGTCTCCCGTTGTCCATCACTGCCCTGGCCTCTTGGTGCAGCTACGACGACTGGATCGGCTCACTCCCGGTCGACGAGGCTGTTTCCATGCTCTTCCGCATGGAGCCCGACCGTCGCCACCTCCCCGCCGATTCTCCCTGGTTCCGGATTCGCGAACCGCTCTGCATGGGGAGTGTCGGCATCTCCACCCATGAAGCGTGGCCGGATGCAATGGCCGGCAAACGAATCTACGTCTTCGCCGATCACGGATGGCGCCAGGACATTTCCCTCCTAACCGATAGGAAGCTCCCATGAAATCGCGTTTTTTTGTTCCTTCTCTGTTGGTGTTTGTTCTGCTTGCATTGTTTACCGCGCAGGCCTGCGGTCCCGATTTCTTCCCCGATATTTTTGTGCTGAAGCTGCGACCGGATCATCCCAAAGAGTTTGCCGCCGGCAAGCTTGGCGTGTTGCTTCCCACTTACCCGCGGGCCGATCTCATGGTTGCTTTCCGGTACTTGAACGGAGGAACCCTCACCTCCGCTGAGCAGGCTGGCTACGAGCCCACCTATGCCATGAGCGATCCCGAGTGGGAGAAGCAATGGGACGCGGATAATGCCGCCTCGAAACCGGGGGGCGATCCAGTCCAGGTCTGGAAGGGGCTCCGCGACCGCTACGCCGGCCCCGCCCCGGCCGTGCAGCCGCAGCGCACCGACGCTACACCGGAACCTGGCGGCTTTACCGCCCAAACCAGCTACGACAACTGCAACGTCGACGCCTTCCGTACCGCGACGCTCACCTTGCAGTCGCGCGCAAAAACCTGGGGAGAAAAAGGCGGCGATCTCGCCGACTGGATCAAAGGGCAGGATACCGTCTTCTCGAACTGCAGCGCACACCCCCCGCTCCAGCTTCCAGCCGACGCACCTTCCGGGGCTTCCGCGTTGCTCAAGGCCGATCGCGCCTACCAGCAGGCCGCAGCACGCTTCTACACCCCCAGTTACGCGGATGCACGCAAAGGCTTCGAGGCAATCGCCGTAGATGAAAGTTCCCCATGGCGCTTCATCGCTCCGTATCTCGCCGCCCGCTGCCTCGTCCGTCAGGCTTTCGCCGACGCTAGCGTCAACAACGGGGGCGAAGTGACCACCTTCGATCCGGCGCTCATGCAGCAGGCCGCCGATCTGCTCCAGTCTCTGCTCAAGCAGAACCTTCCCGGCGCGCCACGCCAGGCGATTCAGAACGAACTTGATTTTATCCGGATTCGCACGGAACCACTGGTCCGCGCCCGCGAGCTTGCCGCGGCTCTCGCAGGCCCGAAAACAGACGCTAACTACACTCAGCACCTGCGCGACCTCAACTGGTACCTCAACAATCAGTTCGACGATGCGGCGGTACGCGTCGACTTCAATAATCAGGATTCCAGCCAACCGCCTCCAGACTTCGGCAAGGCCTATCTGGAATTCGCGAAGCTTCGCGCCTCAGCCCCACTCGTCGACTGGCTCGTCACGTTTCAATCGCCGGCCAGTCAAGCCAAGGATCACGCCTTAGCTCAGTGGAAATCCACTCAACAACTTCCCTGGTTGCTGGCCGCCATCACCAAGGCCTCGGAGAAGGATGCGGAGGCCGCCGATCTGGTCACCGTTGCCGCTGATATCAAGCCCGACTCCGCTGCATGGGAGTCGCTCACGTACCATCGCATCCGCCTGCTCATCGCGCTTGGTCATGCGCCGGAAGCGCGCACGCTGCTCGATCGGACACTGCCCCAGATTCGCGCCTCAGGCCGCGATTCCTCTGTCAATGCCTGGCTGTCCTTGAGGATGAGCGCCTCTGAAAACCTGAACGAGTTCCTCACCTATGCGCCGCGTAAGGTTATTGCCCCCGTTTCCGAGTCGCAATCTTCGCTGAACGAGTGCGTTGAGGTGATGAAGGACCCCAAGCGGAGTTACGATTGCGCCAGGAAGGCCGACTCGGTTCAGTTCAGTGCCGATTCCGCCAGCTTCTTCAACAGCCAGGCGCCGCTTGCGACTCTCATCGATTCCGCAAACTCCAGCACTCTGCCCCAGCAGCTTCGCACGTCCTTGGCGATCATGGGGTGGGTTCGCGCGGTTCTGCTCAAAGACGATGCTTCGGCGGCGAAGCTCTATCCGTTGCTGCCGCAGAAGCTCCAGCAGCAGGCTGAAAGTGGAACCGGCTTCCATGCCCTCATGACCATCCTGCGCAACCCCGGCCTGCGCCCTTATCTCGACCCCGGCGTGCAGCGGTCCTATTCTTACGACTTTGTGGAGAGCTATGCGGATAACTGGTGGTGCCAGGACTGGAAATCAAACTACGACCCCGGCAATGCCGATGCGGCGCAATTCCAGCCAATTGCCCTGCTCACACCTGCACAGCGCGCCGAAGGAGACAGTGAGGCCAACAAGCTATTGGGCCAGAAGGATGCAGCGGTCTACCTGGGCGGCCTGGTGCTCGAATACGCCGATGCGCATCCCGATGACCAGGACGTTCCCGAATCCCTCTATCTCGTCCTCAGGATGATCCGCTACGGGTGCCAGCGGGTTCCGTCGCAGTACGACAAGACGCCAGACGAAGACGCCAAAAAGGTCGATGACTTGAGAAAAGCAGCCGCGCGCCTGCTCCGCCAGCGCTACACCACCAACCCATGGACAAAGAAAGCCGCTCCTTATGCAGGCTAGGCGCAAACTTTGCGCCTAGCCTACTCGGTCAGCTCCTCAGTAATCACGGCTCCGCCCATTGCGGCCGAAACCGCAGAGACTTTCACCACCTTGCGCGAGTCCTTCGCCACCCACAGCGTCTTTTTGTCCGCGCCCCCGTCTGCCGACGTGACGTCCACCCGGAATGCCTCGAACTTTCCCGCCGGCACCTCCACTGTTTCGATTCCCGCAACGTTCAACTGCTGCAGCTTCACTTTCTGCGTCTGAATGTCGAAGTTGCGGAACGTTGTGTTGTATCCCACGGCCAGCGGCAGAGTGGCAATCGCCTGGTCCCCGCCGGCTGCGTCCCCAAAGAGAGGGCCGCCCATATCGGCAGCGATCGGCTGATTCTGCCCGTTCACACTCATCTGGCCCGTCGCTTTGCCCCCTGCATACTCGACCTCGATATCCACGGAGCCTTGCTTCAAGCTGCGCTTCTGGAGTGTCAGACTCGACTTGGCAATTGCCGACGTGTCCGTCGCGATGCCTTGTGGCGCTTCCATCGTGTTCACTGCCGTCCACGAAGCTCCGCCGTCCGTGATCACGGTTGACACCTTCAGGGCCATCTTTTGCCCGCCCATTTCAATCGAGACCTGGTAATGGTAGGTTCCCGGTTGCAGATCGGTGGCCGGCTTGGGCAGTCCCACGGCATTCGTCTCCACGATTTTGGCCAGTACTACCGTCTTCGGATCGACGGTGATCTCCTTTAGCCGCGCCACCGACTCGGCGGAACCACCCTCCTGGAATCGTCCGCCCAGATATTTCGCCAAGAACTTCTCCGACTCCATGAACAGCGCCAAATTATTCACCGGGCGCGCAAACCCGTGGCCTTCATCCGGAGCCAGAATGTAGTCCACGGGGAATCCGCGATCGCGCAGCGCAATCACAATCTGCTCGGCCTCGCGACGGTTGACGCGCGGATCGTTGGCTCCCTGCGCCACCAGCAAAGGCGTCTTGATCTTGTCCGTGGAGTTCAGCGGCGAAGCTGCCTTCAACAGTGCCTTTCCCTCTGTTGTGGTTGCATCGCCCATGCGCACGGCGAAGGTCTTCCGCGCCGATTCCCAGTAAGGTGGAATCGACTCCATCAGCGTGATCAGGTTTGAGGGCCCGCAGATGTCGACCGCCGCTGCATACAGGCCGGGGGTAAACGCGACTCCAGCAAGCGTTGCATACCCGCCATAGGACCCGCCGATAATTCCCACTCGCTTGGGGTCGGCGATTCCCTCCGCAACCAGGTACTTCACGCCCCAGGTGATGTCGTCCTGCATGGTGAGGCCCCATTGCAGATTGCCGGCGTCAAGGAACTTTCTGCCATAGCCCGTGGAGGCGCGGAAGTTCGGCATCAGCACCGCGTAGCCGCGATTGGCAAAGAATTGCGCCAGTGGGTTATATCCCCATTGATCGCGCCCCCAGGGACCGCCGTGAGGAACGATCAGCGTCGGCAGATTCTTGGCCGGCACGCCTTTGGGCAACGTCAGATACGCCGGAATCTCCAGCCCGTCTGACGATTTGTATGTGATGGCCTTCATCTCCGCCAGGTCCGCGCGCGGCAGCTTTTCCCATATCTTGTACTGCGGCGTAAGCTCCTTGGTCTTGCGATCGAAAATGAAAGTCTCGCCGGGTTCCGTGTCACTGTCCGCCGTCACCAGCCAGGTCTTTTCATCCTGGGTGCGCGATACCACCTTGATCTCTTTCCCCTCAAAACGATGCTCCAGCCAGTGGTTGTCGTCGCCGAACGCCTTCTGCTGGAAGTATGCCTTGGAGCGGTCGTAGTAGTACCACGTCTCCACCAGCTCTTCGGTAGCCTCGGAGAAAAGCGCGCCGCCCAGGTCAACCTTGCCCAGCGGATCGGAATCCACAGGCTCGGTCTTGCCCGTCGCGAGGTCGAACAGGACCAGCGAAACAAGGTTTGCGTCCTTGTTGGTCTCCATGTATACGCGGTTGCCGTCGGTGTGGAAATGCAGCGGCGAGCAGGTTTCGAAGACGTTGCAGGAGTAAACCTGCGTCAGCTTGTCGGCATCCACGCGGAGAATCTCCGTGTCTCCGTTTTCCGCATTGCGCGTAGCCAGCCGCAACTGGCCTTTGAGATCGAAGATCCAATTCGTCACTCGATCCGTGTTCTTGCGCAACAGGGTCTTCTCGCCGGTGGAGATCTTCAGCTTGTAAAGGTCGTGCCAGGCCTTGTCCCGATCGTTCAATCCGATATACACAACATCGGGATCGCTCTTTGGAGCTTCGAACAACAGCACGCGCACGCCTTTCAAGCCGGTCAGGTCGCGCGAGGGCGGAGCATCTGCGCCCGCCTCAGGCTTGGCCGATGGGTCGACGGCATACACGTTATAGTTCTCGTCCCCATCGTGATCCTTGACATAAAGAATGTTCTTGCTGTCCCGTGTCCAGAAGAATCCAGCCACCGGGCGCTTGCTTTCCGTCGTCAGCAGCCGGGCCGCGCTGAAGGGCTCTCCTACCGCCTTGACATACACATTGCGCGTATCCTTCCACGGTTTGAGGAACGCAAGGTACTGGCCATTCGGAGACAACTGCGCCCCGGCGATCTCGGGATTGCCAAAGATCAGATCGCGATCGATCAGCGGCGGCAGTCCGCCCGTTTTCTTGTCCTGAGCTTTGGCCGCGGGTACAAGCAGCGACAAGCAAATCAGCCCGTAGAGAATGTTCTTCATAAATGACAAATCCCTTCTCCCATGAGAGTGAGTGTGGACGGCTTCAGTGGGCCTGGAGCAGAAATGTGGATTCCGCGTAAGTCTACTCCATCGGAGTCGCTGCTTCACAAGTTCGAGTCCACGGCTCAACGGTCTCGCCATTCCGACCTTGGCGGGGAAGACCGGGTTCCATCGTCCAAGATTCCCGAATCAGACGCTGAGGACGAAAGTAACCGTGCCGATAAGTCCCTATTTATTAGTAAACTGCGGTGCCCGCAAAAGTGATGCGCATCACTGCTTCTGCCGCCGCTGGAGCCTAACATCATTCGGGCTTTTAAGGAAGATTTGTCCGTCATGCGGTGGGACGTTTTGCAGGCCAGAAGAACCGGGAAAACGACTGCAGACAACGGCTTGCGGAGGGGCGAATGGTTGACCGGGAAACAGGCAAGCGCACCTTGGGAGGCAATCGGATATGAGCTGGCGGCAGGATTACAAGATGAAGTGCATGGATGCCGCCGAGGCTCTGGAGACGGTGCATTCGGGAGATCGCCTTTGGATTCAGTCGGGGTGCGGCACGCCTTCTCCACTGGTGGATGCGCTGGTGGCGCGCGCTCCTTTCCTGCAAGACGTAGAGATTGTCCACATGAAGACGCTGGGCAACGCCGACTACACAAAGCCGGAGTTCGAAGGTCATTTCCGTCATCGCGGATTGTTTCTTGGAGAGAACGTGCGCGAAGCCGTGGCTGCGGGCCGCGCCGACTACACGCCGATCTTCCTCAGCGAGATCGAAGAGTTGTTTGACAGCGGCGCGATGCCGCTGGATGTGGTGCTCATGCAGGTTTCGCCACCGGACGACCACGGCTTTGTGAGCCTGGGAACGACGGTGGACTGCACCATGACTGCGGCCCGTTGCGCGCGCGTGGTGATTGCTGAAGTGAATCGGTGTATGCCCCGAACGCACGGCGAGACCTCGATTCACATCAGCCACATCTCTTTCATCGTAGAAACTTCGCGCCCGCTGCTGGAACTCAAGTGCGAACCGTTCACCGAACTGCAGCGTCGCGTGGGAGAAAACGTGGCCTCGCTGATTCCGGATGGAGCCACGCTGCAAACGGGAATCGGCGGAATTCCGGATGCTGTGCTGGCCTGTCTTCAAGACAAACGCGACCTTGGGATTCATACCGAGATGTGTTCGGACGGCGTAATCGACCTGATGGAAGCGGGCGTGCTGACCGGTGAGAGAAAGTCGCTTCACAGGGGCAAGGCAGTTCTTTCATTCGCGCTGGGCTCGCAACGGCTGTTCGACTTCATTCGGGAGAACCCGAGCTTTGAATTCCGCTCGATCAGTTACACCAACGATCCGTTTGTGGTGGCGCAAAACGACAGGATGGTGGCCATCAACTCCGCTCTGCAGATTGACCTCACTGGACAGGTTTGCGCGGACTCTATCGGAACCAGGCCTTTCAGCGGCTTTGGCGGGCAATTGGACTTTATACGGGGAGCGGCGCGATCGAAGGGTGGGGTGCCGATCATCGCTCTGCCATCCACGGCTGTGCGCGCCAGTATTTCGCGGATTGTGGCGGTGCTGGAGCCGGGCGCGGGCGTGGTCACCTCGCGCGCGGATGTGCACTTCGTGGTGACCGAGCACGGCATTGCGTACCTGCATGGGAAGTCCTTGCGTGAGCGGGCAGAGGCGTTGATCGCCATTGCCCATCCGCGGTTCCAGGGTGAGTTGGAAGACTTTGCGGTCCGCGCACACTACCTTGAGCGCAAAACGGCCGAGTATGCATGAAGAGGTCGAAGGGATGAATGAGATGGAAAATATCGAAAAGACAACCAAGCGCGATCGAGGTCAGTTGCGGGTCGATGCGGAAGAGTGCAAGGGCTGCGGGCTCTGCGTGGAAGCCTGCCCGCCCAAGGTAATTGCCCTGAGCGAGCGCATGAATCACTACGGCTATCGCACGGTGGACTACGCGGGCGCGGGCTGCACCGGGTGCGGAATCTGCTTCATGGTCTGCCCTGAACCAGGGGCCATTACGGTGCTCCGGCTAGTGAATCGGCCTGTGATTGCCGCGTATGCATTCAATGCGGGCAACGGGGAGGCGTCGCGTGCATAAGCAACTGATGAAAGGCAACGAAGCAATTGTGAGAAGCGCCATTCTCTCCGGATGCCGCGCGTTCTATGGCTACCCCATCACGCCAGCCAGCGAAATCACCGAAGCCGCGGCGCTCTACATGCCGAAGGCCGGCGGGGTCTTTCTGCAGGCGGAGAGCGAGGTCGCGGCCATCAACATGCTCTATGGCGCTTCGTCCGCGGGCGTGCGCGCGATGACGGCGTCGAGCGGCCCCGGCATCAGCCTGATGCAGGAAGGCATCAGCTATATGGCTGGCGCGGAGCTGCCCTGTGTTATCGCGGATATCACGCGCGGTGGACCCGGTCTGGGAAATCTTGGATCGGAGCAGAGCGACTATCACCAGGTGGTCAAGGGAGGCGGCAACGGCAACTACAGGACCATTGTGCTGGCTCCGTATTCCGCGCAGGAGATGGCGGATCTGACGGCGCTGGCTTTTGAACTGGCCGACCGTTATCGAAACCCGGTCGTGCTGATGGCCGATGGATTTGTCGGGCAGATGATGGAGCCGGTGGAATTTCCGCAGAGGGCCGTTGAGCCGCAACTGCCCGAGTGGGCCGTGGCTGGTACAGCCAGGTCGCGCGGCAACATGATCACGTCGCTGCACATGGAAAACAACGAGCTTGAAGCGCATTTACTCAAACTCGAAGCCAAGTATCAATGTGCCGAACGAAACGAAACGCGCGCGGAAGAATGGCTCACTGAAGACGCGGAGATTGTTCTGGTAGGCTACGGAATTGTCGGGCGCATCCTCAAGGCTGTCGTCGCGGAGGCTCGTGAATGCGGCATCAAAGTCGGCGTTTTGCGGCCCATCACGCTCTATCCATTCCCGAAGGCGAGTTTCCAGCGGCTTGCCCGCCGGGCACGCGTCTTTGCGGTGGTGGAGATGAGCAATGGCCAGCTTGTCGAAGATGTGCGGCTCGCGATCAATGGCGCACGCCCCGTGGAGTTCCTGAACCGCATGGGCGGCAATGTGCCTTCGCACGACGAGGTGCTTGCCCTGGTGCGCACACTGGCGCTCGAAGCCTTGCCGGCGATGAGACGAGAAGAGGAGCGGATGGCCCATGTCTAACGAATCGATTTCCGAATACGAGATTTCGCACTCCAGGCCGAAAGCCCTTTACGAGCGCTTTGAGCGCAAGGATGAGTTAAAGCATCAGACGCACTACTGCCCCGGCTGCGGCCACGGCAACGTACATAAGATGCTGGCCCGCGCCATCGATGAGCTTGGCATTCAGGACCGGACCATTCTCATCAGCCCTGTTGGCTGCTCGGTGTTTGCCTACTACTACTTCGACGTGGGCAATGTGCAGGCCGCGCATGGCCGCGCACCAGCTGTCGCAACCGCGGTAAAGCGCAGTCATCCGGAAAGCATCGTCGTCAGCTATCAGGGCGACGGCGATCTGGCGGCTATCGGCTCCGCGGAAATTCTGCATGCGGCGAATCGCGGCGAGAACATCACCGTAATCTTCGTCAACAATGCCGTCTATTCGATGACCGGAGGACAGGTTGCTCCCACCACTCTGATTGGGCAGAAGAGCACCACCACACCGGACGGACGCAGCGCGGCCAATGAAGGCTATCCGCTGCACGTATCCGAATTGCTGGCCACGCTTGAGGCTCCTGTCTACATCGAACGCGTCGCACTAGGCGACAACAAGCAGATTGCGCAAGCGACACGCGCCATACGGCGGGCCGTCGAAAACCAGGTGCGGGGGCTGGGCTTCTCGCTCATTGAAGTGCTGTCGCCCTGTCCGACCATCTGGAAGATGTCTCCGGTGGAAGCGCAGCGCTGGGTGCACGATGTGATGGAGAAGACCTTTCCGCTGGGAGTCTTCCGCGATCGCACAAAAGAAGCTCAGCCGCGGCCGCTGCCGGACCCTGGGCCATCGCTCGATGAGATTCCAGGACTTCTCGGAGTCGCTGCTGAAAACCTGCCGGAAAACGCATTCGTTGAAAACCCGCGCGCGGAAGAAGTGGATCTGCACGTGCGTGTCGCGGGCTTTGGCGGTCAGGGTGTTCTGCTGCTGGGTGAGGTGCTGGCGGAGGCCGGGCTCGACGCAGGCCTTGAAGTTTCGTGGCTCCCATCGTATGGCCCGGAAATGCGATCCGGCACTTCGAACTGCCACGTGCGCGTATCGAGCAAGACCATCGATTCACCGCTGGTTACGCTGCCGGATGTGTTGGTGGCCATGAATGAGCCATCGCTCAGGAAGTTCGACGCCAGCGTGCGGCCTGGTGGATGGATTATTTACAACGGCGATATCTTCCCACTCGATTGTGAGCGAAAAGATGTGCATGTGCTGGCGCTTCCGTTCACGCAATTGGCCGACGAGTTGGGTGATGCGCGCGCCTCAAACATGATCATGCTGGGCGCGCTGCTGGAAATCGCAGGCGTGCTGCCGCAATCCAGCGTCGACGCCGCTCTGCGCAAACTGGTCAAGCACGCAAAGTGGGTCGATTTGGACGAACGTGCGCTTGCGCGGGGCAGGGAACTGTTTCGGGATGCTTTGGCGGAGGTGTGAGATGAAGGCCGATGGCGATCCGAATCTGACGGTGTATTTCGACGGGCAGTATATGCCGCTGGGCGAAGCGCGCGTGGGAATCCTGACGCATGCCCTGCATTACGGAACCGGCGTATTTGAAGGGATTCGCGCGCATTGGGACGAAGCCGGGCAGGATCTCTTCATCATGCGCCCGCTGGAGCACTATGCGCGATGGAAACAGAACTGCGGCATTCTCCATATCGCGGTTCCACCTTCGGCACAGGAATTGTGCGACATCACCGTCGAGCTAATGCGCCGGAACAACTTTCACACAAACGTCTATGTCCGGCCCATCGCCTACAAATCAGCGGAACGTGTCGGTGTCAGTCCTGACGACGAGGATGCATTTGCAGTCATCGCGCTGCCCTTCGGCGATTATTTGCACGCTGAAAAAGGCCTGCACGCAGGCGTAAGTTCCTGGCGGCGCATTGAAGACAATGCCATTCCCGCGCGCGCCAAGATCTGCGGCGCCTACGTCAACAGCGCCTTGGCCAGCGACGATGCCCGTCGCAGCGGCTTCGACGAGGCAATCTTTCTCAACGAGAGTGGTCATGTTGCCGAGGGCGCAACCTGCAACATATTCATGGTGCGCAAGGGGATGTTGATTACCCCGCCAGTCACGGAAAACGTGCTGGAAGGCATTACGCGCGACTCGATCATGGAACTTGCGCAGCGGGAACTTGGGCTTCTGGCTGTGGAGCGGCCAATCGACCGGAGCGAACTCTATATATGTGACGAACTGTTCTTCACCGGCACCGCAGTGGGCCTGGCGCCCATCGTGCGTGTCGATCACCGCCCAGTGGGGGATGGAGCAATTGGCGCGATCACGCGCGGAGTGCGGCAGTTGTACTTCGATGCGACCCGAGGACATTTGCGATCTTACGGGAACTGGCTGACGCCGGTTTACCAATCGCGGATGAGACACGAGCAGGGCCTGTCTTCTCTGGCAGGTGTGGACGCCAGTTGAGCGAGTGATCCAGTGCAGCCCGTCCGATGAGCAAGCAAATCGCAATCTCGCGGCATTCTGATTGCGAGGACAGTCAACACCATCCGCTATCATTCCCAATGCGGGTTGAACTCCTTCGTCAACCGCAGGGAAACTCATGACGATACCAGCGCCCTCTTCACTCGACACCAAATCCCAGTTGCGCAAGACCATGGGCTTTTGGGATGTGTTGCTGTTCAACATCGCCACTGTGCTCGGTCCTCGCTGGATCGCAGCCGCAGGCCACAACGGCACTTCGTCCATCAGCCTGTGGGTTCTCGCGGCGGTCTTCTTTTTCGTGCCCGGCGCGCTAGTCATCAACGAACTATCCTCGCGATTCCCTGAAGAGGGCGGACTCTACGTATGGTCGCGCGAGGCATTCGGGCCCTTTCACGGCTTTGTCGCGGGATGGACCTATTGGATTTACACTGTCTTCTATTTTCCCGGCCTGCTTCTCGCCAGCGCCTCCATGAGCGCCTACATCATCGGTGGCCGAGGCGCCGAACTCGCGCAGAATAGGACGTTTCTTGTCAGTGTGTCTCTTGGGCTGCTTTTGGTCTCCGTAGTCCTTAACATCGTCGGCCTCAACATTGGTAAGTGGCTTCAGAATGCCGGCGGTGTCGGAACCTATTTGCCCCTGGTCATGCTGGTAGGTGTCGCCGCGATCGTGTGTTGGCGCTACGGCTCCGCGACCCATTTCACCGTCCAGAACATGCTGCCAACATGGAATTGGGACACGGTCAATTTCTGGTCGCAAATTGCCTTCGCATTCACTGGACTCGAGCTTGTCTCGGCGATGAGCGAAGAGGTGCGCAACCCGCGCCGCACGCTGCCACGAGCAGTTTTCGGGGCTGGAGCGCTTATCGCAATCATGTATATCGTGGGCACATTCGCCATTCTTTCTTTGGTGCCCGCGGCAGATCTCGATCCACAGAGCGGCGTCTTTCATGCCATCACCGTCGGATCGATGGCGCTCCGCATCGGCTTCCTCGGAATCCTCGCGGCCGTGCTGGTCACTGTGGGCAACGCTGGCGGCGTAGGCAGCACCGTGGCCGGCATTGCGCGCGTGCCGTTTGTCGTCGGCATCGACAGCTATCTTCCTGCCGCGTTCGGGAAAATTCATCCTCGCTGGAAGACGCCGTACATTTCCATTCTGGTTCAGGCGATTGTCTCTGGCGCAATTCTCCTCGGCAGCCAGATCAACGAGACTACGCGCGGAGCCTATCAGTTTCTCATCGACGCCGCGATCATTCTCTACTTCATCCCGTTTCTTTACATGTTTGCCGCGATCATCAAGCTGGCGCGCCGTCAGGACCGCAAAGAGAATTCCCACGCCATCCTCGTGCCAGGGGGGATAGCCGGCGTGTGGATCTCAGGCGGTCTCGGTTTCCTCGTGGTGCTGGTTGGCATCGCTGTTTCGCTGGTCCCGCCAGGAGATTCCGCAGATAAGTTTGGGTTTGAGCTCAAGCTGGTTGCGGGCACGGCCGCCTCTATATTGCTGGGCCTAATCCTCTACTGGCGCGGCGCGCGCGCAAAGCAGAGTGGCTCCTGAGTCTTGGTAGCCGCTTTTCCGGAGTTGCCAATTCTCAATTTCGGAAGAGAGCCACGATTCCGATCAGCGAAAGGAGCGCCACGGCTTCAGCCGTCAGGTTGAGATCGATGTGGAGTTCTGAGCCGCGGACTACAATCTTCATCGGCGCAATTCCATCCCGGTTGAAGATTGAGCCCCCGTAAATCTTTCGTAAGAAAAATGCGGCAAGACAGCTCATCATGGGAATGACCGCAAGCGCTGCCGCCAGATAAAACCGTGGCTGCTGCAATGGGCATGGCGCGAATATGAGCGCGATCTCAAACAGCGATAGAAATGCATAACTCACTACCTGCCACACAAGATGAAAGCGTGCGTGCGCCGGCCATCGAGGGTTGGTTGCATGTGTGCGATTCAGATCGATTGCGGCGGTCCCCGCGCCTTGCGCAGCGCAAAGAAGAGCGAGCAACCAACGGGCAAGCGCCGCATGTGTCATCGACGCCTCCGCCGAAATTGCTCGCTGGCTCTAGCCGTTGCCATGCAGCACCGTAATCGGGTTTGCTTTGTAATCCGTGGGTGCAAGAGGGAGCGTGACTTCAATCTCCGCTCCTCCGCTTTCACGATTGCGAGCGGTGACAGTGCCGCCATGAGCCCGTGCCACCGCATCGATGAACGCGAGACCAAGTCCGTGCCCATTGGACTCCCGCCCCTTTACCCGTCGTTCAAAAAGATGAGGCATTACTTCATCCGAGAAGCCAGGCCCATCGTCTTCAAAAACCAGCGAAACCGATTCACCCTCAACCTTGAGCCGAATTGTTACAGTGCAGTTGGGGGGCAGATGTTTGAATTCATTGTCGAAGAGATTCGCAATCATTCTATGAATCAGCGATTCGTCTGCTTCGATGGTTGAAGGAGCGCTGCTCTTCAGGAGAATCTGCAGTCCCTTTTCCGACATCGATGGTCCATAGAGATCGATCATGATCTTGATGAGTTCATCGAGATCGACCTTACTGCGCGCCAGCCGCAGCGCATCCGCCTTAGCTTCGGCTACGTCGAGCGACTGATTCAGAAACTCTGTCAAGCGATCCAGCTCTTCGATGGCGGCAACAATCGGCTCAAGCTGCTCGCCTTGCGTAGGCGCTGACAACGACATCTCAAGCTTCCCGCGTATTGCGGTAAGCGGACTCCGCAAGTCATGCGCCAGCGAATCCGTGATGGTGTGCAACTGGTGAATCGAATTTGCGATTCGGTCCAGCATGCGGTTGAGTGTCCGGGACAGGTGGCCCACTTCGTCGTTTCGTTCCGTAGTAGGCACCCTGGCATTCAGATCGGAAAGGCCAATGCGGGAAGCAGCCTCGGTAATCTTGCGAACATGGCTGAGCATGCGCCGGGTTGTATAGAAGACGATGCTGAACCCGAATAGAACCAGCAGCAACCAGATCAGGAAGAACCGCAGGCGCAGGCTGCGTAGCACCCGCAGTTCATCTCTCTCGGAGAGTCCGAGATAAATATTGCTGCGATCGTCGATCCGGATGGAGGCGACGCGAAATGGAACGCCAAACCCCTCAACACGTAAATCCGTAGGATGATCGGGAGCAATCCGGATTGCCTTGATGGCCTGGAGGTTTGCCTTGCCGTTCCCCGCGCCAACCCAGAGCTTGAGCGATCCGTCGTCACCAGTCTGTAAGAAAAACACCGAATCGTTCGAACTGTTTTCCGAGAGCAGCTTGTTCGGAACTTCCTTTCCTGCAAGCTCGGCGACTTCTCCCACAACCCGGTCATAGAGAGCGTCCTTTGGCGTACGCTCGGCCACATCGCCCAGCACTTCAATCTCTCCAGACAACCATGCATCGCTACGCCGCTGAATATCGTTGGCCACAAAGTTGTGCAGAAAGACGAAGACCAGTACTGTGCCGCAGGCAAAGGCTAGCGTAGCCCACAACGAGATGCGCCAGGCCGCGCTGTGCATGATGGGACTAGCGGTCTTTGAGGACATACCCCACACCTCGCAGCGTTCGAATCAGCGGTTGCTGTCCCTTCCCATCCACTTTTCCGCGCAATCGATAGATATGAACATCAACGACGTTGGTATCCGGTTGGATGCGCATACCCCAAACTTTGTCGAGAATCATTGAACGCGTAACCACCCTGCCCGCATTCCGGCAAAGATACTCCAGTAGCACGAATTCCTGGGGCGTAAGTTGCAAGATCTCCCCTGAACGGCTCGCCTCGCGCCGCAGCAAATCAAGTTCAAGATCGAGCACCCGCAACCGGGTTGCCTCGTTGCCGGCAGGGCTATTGCGCTTGAGCAGGTTCCGAAGCCTGGCAAGCAACTCGGCAAGCGCGAAAGGCTTGGTCAGGTAATCGTCTCCTCCCTGTTCAAGGCCTCGCACTCTGTCATCGACGCTTCGGCGCGCAGAGAGAATCAGAACCGGTGCGCGGACGCCAAGCTTTCGAAGCTTCAGAATCAGGCTGATGCCGTCCTGATCAGGAAGCCCAAGGTCAACGATGAGAATGTCGAATTGGCCGTCGATAGCCAGTTGCTCGGCCGTCTTGCCATCTGCCGCTGGCGCCACCTGGTAACCAGCCTCTTCAAGCGAGGTCCGCAGAAAGCTTTGTATGTCGATTTCGTCTTCAACGAGCAGAAGCCGCATGAGGGGATATTAGTTCATCTTCGCCGGGTTTTCATGGGATATCTGCAATGGAATCTCCTCTATCGAAATGAAGACCTCAATAACCGCCAAGATGAACGGATTGTCATGTTAGTGTTGTCTGGCTGTCATTCGCCCCAAGTTATACTGAAAGTGAACCATCGACTTCAGTTTAGGCGCGGCCGGCCTTCAGAAGAGATGAACAAATCGTCATGAGACGGAGCGGCTTTTACGCTCTCCATCGAAGGCGCAAATCCGTCTTACTTATAGAGCTGGGAGCCCCAGAGCGGGGCTGGACCGACCCCGAGTAGAAACTCTCAACACCCACGCTAGCTTGAACTGCAATGAAAGAACTCGATGAGGAGAACTGTGCCAACAGCACAAGGGACCGTCACATTGGACAAAGCGCAAATCGAGGATGCTTTCAAAAGCTTTCTGCCGCTCCCGTTTGTGCTCGACGAGCCCTTCGAAGAGGCACTCCGCCATGTGCTCGACAGCCCCGGCAGCCTGGTGCGCCCCCGGATGGTGTTTCAGGTTGCGACTGCCTACGGCGTGGATGAAATTCCAGCTAAGGATCTGGCCATCGCGCTTGAATACTTTCACACGGCGTCCCTGGTCTTCGACGACCTTCCCTGCATGGACAACGCTCTCGAGCGGCGCGGTGTGCCGTGTGTCCATTTCGCATTTGGTGAAGCGAGCGCCATCCTTACTGCGCTTGCCCTTATCAACCGTGCCTATGCGCTCACTTGGCGTGCCGTCTCCTCAGCTTCGCGGCAATGCCAGCCGGGCGCATTGAATTACATTGAGCATTGTCTCGGCGTGAACGGATTACTCAATGGGCAGAGTCTCGACCTGCACTACGCCACATTGCCACACAACCGCGAGACGACGGAGAGAATTGCCCGCGGCAAAACGGTTTCGCTCATCAGGCTGACGCTGGTTCTGCCTGCTATGCTGGGCGGTGCTTCTGCGCGGGAGATTCAACTCCTGGAACGAATTGCTCTCTACTGGGGGCTCGGATACCAGATGGTCGACGACCTCAAGGATGTGCTCGGAAACGCGGCGCTGGCCGGAAAAGATGTTGCTCGCGACCTCCTTCTCGACCGGCCAAACGCAGCAGTCGTGATGGGCGTTCCACGGGCCGTCAAACGTCTCATGCGCTTTATCCATCTGGGAGACCGGACGCTTGGGCATCTTCTGAGATTACGGCCGCAGATGTCTTTCCTTGAAAAGCTGAGGAGCGAACTCGAAGAGGAGCTTGCGCGCGTTACGCACAGCGGGTGCCTGCTGACCGTCGGAGATGGTTCATGATCTTTCTTACGCTGATCGTGACCAATTTGCGCCGGCATCGCGTCCGGTCGCTCATCAGCGTTGCCGGCATCGCATTCAGTGTCGCTGCCATGCTCACGGTCGTCACCATCCTGCAAGGCGCAGTCGGCATGTTCTCCGGCATCCTCTCCAGCGATAGTGAGATCGTTGTCTTCGAGCGCAATGTATCCGATCTATTCTTCAGCAACGTTCCGTCAGGGGCATTGAATGAAATTACTGCATGGCCCATGGTTGCTCACGCCGACCCGGTACTCTTCGGGATTGTCTCCAGCGCCGATCACCCCATCATTACCTGCTTTGGCGTAACTGCTGCCGACGCGCGCATTCGCAAAGCGACATGGGTTCAAGGCGATCCCCACATATTTGCGGAACACTCAGACGACGTCGCCCTCGGAGAGCGCGCTGCGGACCTTCTGGGCGCCAAGCTCGATAGCCATGTGCCGATAGGCCACGGACTCTTCCACGTCATCGGCATTCTCAAAACTGCCAATGGTTTCGAGGATGGAGGCGTATTCATGCCCCTAAACTCGGCGCAGGAGTTCTTTCACAAAGAAGGCTCCTCGTCAGTCATTACCATCAAGCTGCGCAGCAAGGAAGATGCAGATTCGTTCAAGGCGATGGTGAAGACGACGTTCCCTGACCTTATCGGCCTTGAGGACGCTGAATTCACCCGCTCGTATTCGCAATTCAAGATTCTCAAGGCTACGGCTTGGGCGGTGGGTGGATGCGGATTGCTGATGGGCGGTTTGGGTGTGGCAAACACCATGATCATGTCGGTCTTCACACGCATTCGCGAGATCGCAATCCTCCGCGTCAACGGTTTTTCTCACGCGCAAATTGCGACAATGATCTTTGGCGAGTCAGCGGTAGTATCTCTCCTCGGGGCTGTGCTCGGCCTGCTGGCTGGAACCTGTCTTCTGCTTATCCTCAAACTGATTCCCGCGCTTCATGGTTATGTCGATGCAAGCGTTCAACCGGTTGTCATGCTGATCGTGATACTGCTCGCCCTGGGTACTGGAATCGCCGGCGCGCTTTATCCGGCTGCCTATGCCATGCGCATCCGTGCGGTGGAGGCGCTGCGATTCGAATGAATCTCTCTACTCCAAAGGAATGCAGCCAGCATAAGAGCAGTCAGGCTCGCGTCGTGCTTCGCGCGGAAGATGTGTGGAAGAGCTACGATGACGGAGCGATCGCCGTTCTGAAGGGCGTCGATCTGCAAGTCCTCGAAGGCCAAACGGTCGCACTGTGTGGCCCATCGGGCTGCGGCAAGAGCACGTTGCTCCATCTTTTCGGAGGCCTCGATTCACCGGATCGCGGACATATATCGGTGAATGGCGTGGAGATCAATCGTCACAGCAATCTGTTGCGCCTGCTTCGTCATGAAGTAGGTTTCGTATTTCAGCTACACAACCTGATTCCCGATCTCACGCTGGAAGAGAACTGCCTGATTCCCACCGTTGCCGCAGGAATTGAACGGCGCACCGCACGCGCCCGCATGAAGGAACTGGCGGATCGCACCGGCCTTTCGCATCGCCTCGGCCAACGCATTCAGAAGCTCTCCGGCGGCGAACGCCAACGTACCGCGCTCTGCCGGGCCTTGATGAACAAACCGAAAATCCTGCTGGCAGACGAGCCAACCGGCTCGCTTGACGAGGGCGCCAGTGCACAAGTATTTGAACTTCTGCTTGATCTTGTAGCCACCGACGGAGTGACCCTGGTAATGGCCACACACGATCGCAAACTTGCTGAGCGCTGCGACCATCTTTTCGAAATGCGCGATGGAAGGGTTCATGAATCCGCATTCGCCCAATGACCACGCGGCAGAGCGGCCCGTTCCGCAGGTGGCTGCCAGCGCCGCATGGCACAGCCTGTTGTGGCTTGTGATTGCGAATGGCATTGGTGTGTTGATCGCGATTCTGCTGCTCTTTCCGCATTTGAACAACATGCTCGGCGAGTGGACCTACGGCCGTTGGATCATGGTCCACATGAACCTTGAACTCTACGGCTGGACTGCTCTTCCCCTCGTTGGTTTCCTGTTCAAGATCTATGGTGCTGACAGCGGTTCCGTCTCGAATTGGTGCCGGCCCATTCTCTGGATATGGTCCGCGGCCCTGGGCATAGGAGCGCTGTCATGGCTCTCCGGCCAATCCAGTGGCAAGCTGTTCCTCGATTGGAGCGGCTACGCACGCGTACTGTTCCCCGCGGCTCTCGTCGCGCTCTGGCTTCTGCTGTTGGTTGCGCTCATCATCAAACGTCGCGGAGATGCTGTGCATACAACAGCAACAGCAACAGCCTGGGTGGCAAAACTGCTTGGTCTCGCGATTCTTCTGGCTGTCCCATTCCTCATCTACATTGCGGCAGACCCAACCGCTTATCCGCCGGTGAATCCTGATACCGGCGGCCCCACCGGCACAAGCCAGTTGGAGTCCTCACTCTCCGTCGTCGCTATTCTGCTGATTCTCCCGTTCGGCCTGGTGCGGCGCAAGACCGGGCACGCGAAAGCAATCGTCATCAACTGGATTGTTTTCGTGGCGGAAGCGCTGCTCTGTGCCGCGATGAGCCGAGCCGATGTTAGCCACCATCTCCCGACACAGTACCTCAGCCTTGGCTGCCTTCTCATTTGGATACCGCTCACACCCGCTTATTACGCGGCTTTTCAGTGGCACAGCAACACGCGCCGCTGGCGGCAAGCCTTTCTCTGCTGGTGGGCGGCGCTTCTTGTCACCGGATGGATCTTCTTTCTCCCCGGAGTTCTTGACCACTTCAAATTCACCGATGGTCTTGTCGGACATTCCTTCGTAGCCATGGCCGGGTTCACGTCGAGCCTCATCATTTTTGTTATGGTCCAACAACTGGGCGACGGTGCATGGATCTTCAATCGAGCCCGCTCTTTCTATCTGTGGAATGGAAGCGTTATTGCCTATATCGTGCTGATGACTGTCGCCGGGTGGCGCGAAGGATTCGACCCCACATTCACCATCGTCCCGGGAATAGCACGCAACGTCATCTATGCCCTTCGCCTTGTTACTGGGATTCTAATGCTCCTCGCTTCCATCGACTGGTTTCGCGACGCATCGACATTGCTTCTCGAACCCGTCCTTGCTACCGTCCCAACACAAATCGCGCCGCAGGAGAATACAGCATGAATCGCCATGTCCTGCTGGCCTATCAGTGGCTGATCGGCATTTCTGACACGTTGACCGGAGCAATGCTCATCGTTGCGCCGGTGTTTACGCTACGGCTGATGGGCTTGCACGCTCCTTCCGACGCGCTCCCCTACCTCGAATTCATTGGCGCATTTGTCCTCTCCGTCGGCCTGGCATGCGTTTACGGTGCAATTGCGATGACTCGCAGAAGAAGCCCATGCACGATCCAGGCTGTCTGGCTGCTCACGGCGTTCACCCGCGCCAGTGTAGCCATTTTCGTCGTCATGCAAATTCTGGCACACACGCTTGAACCTGGCTGGCTCACCGTCGCCGCCACGGACGGCGCGTGCGTTTTAATCCAGGCGATAGGTCTTTGCAAAGGCTGGCTCGGCAATGTTACGCGGTAAGGTTCGCCAATCCGGATGGCAGGGCGCGAGCCTGGTCGCAATCACGTATGTCTATTTCCTCATCTTCGCGCAGTTCGCTTTCCTCAAGCGACTGGCGAGCCTGGGAGTGGCAGACGCGCACCTGAAGGTCGTGATGGCGGCCATGGCGGTGGGCGGAATTCTTTGCAGCCTGCTGACGCCACGGCTGTCCCTCTATCCATCGGCAAACCTGCGCTTGCGAGTCGGACTCTTCGCTTCAGGAGCGGCGGCCTTTCTGTCGCTTCTTCAACTTACTCTCGCAACCAGCATCGCCTTGTCATTCATGATTGGCGCCGGGCTCGGCGTCCTCACCGTTACGCTCGTCACACACCTTCGCCAATGGACGGGCAGCCGAAATCCGCTGTTGCTTGTTGGCCTTGGAACGGGTGTCGGTTATCTTGCCTGCAATCTTCCCGGCTTCTTCACTGCCTCCGCCGAAGTGCAGTCCACGGTAGCAGGCCTGTTATGCATTGCGGGAATCTGCATCACCCTGCTGCCCGCTCCTGCGCAGCTCGAAGAGGCAACGATTCCAATTCAACGCGCGCCCTCGTTTTTCCGCGTGCTCGCTGGCTTTGCCGCGCTGGTCTGGCTGGACTCCGCCGCCTTTTTCATCATTCAGAGCAATCCTGCTTTGAAGGCAGGCACCTGGCAAGGTTCAGTTCATCTGTGGGCCAACGGCTTACTGCATCTTACCGCGGCATTGGCAAGCGCATGGCTTTTGAGGAGCCGCAGCCTCTTTCTTGTTCTTTCGGCGGCGTTCGTATCGCTGGGCTTTGCATCTTTGCTTCTACTTAACCCCAATCGCATAATCGTTGCATCTGTCCTCTATCCTGTCGGTGTCTCGCTTTATTCCGTCGCTCTTGTGGCCTATCCATCGCTGCTTTCTCCAGCCGCTTCATTGGCAGAGCGTGGCCGCCAGGCTGGATGGATCTATGCCATAGCCGGTTGGTGTGGCTCCGCCATGGGAATCGGCATGGGACAAAAACTAGGCCAGGTTCCGCCTGCATTTGTCATCGGCGCCGGTGTGGTCGTGCTGGTGCCTGGACTCTTCCCCGCACTTCGCCGGCGCATTCGCGAAGCGTCTCTCACCGCGTTCGTTGCCGTGGCTGCTTACGCTCTCTATCGCGTGCTCCCCGCAGCCAACCCGCAACTCCAACTTTCGCAAGTGGATCGCGGGCGCCAGGTCTACATCTCCGAAGGTTGCATCAGTTGCCATTCGCAGTACGTGCGCCCGAATTCCCCTGACGTCCTCATGTGGGGCCCAGTTGAAAGCATGCAAGATATTCGTCTCCAGCAACCGCCATTGATCGGCAATCGCCGCCAGGGCCCGGATCTATCTGAGGTGGGTGGCCGCCGTTCCGCCCTATGGCTCAAAGCCCACTTTGCCGATCCTGCCGAAGTCAGCGGCGCATCCATCATGCCATCTTTCGGCTTTCTCTTTCGCGATGAACGTGGGGACGATCTTGTCGCGTACCTGGAGAGTCTGCACACGGCCGGCACACTCCAGCATCAACATGAAGAGAGCTTCTGGCATCCGTCCCCCGCTGCCCTGGCGCATGCCAATGTCGCTGACGGGGAGCGGCTTTTTCTGCGTTACTGCGCCACCTGCCATGGTGCGGGCGGGCGCACACGTTGGCAGGCAGCCTTCAAACGCTATCCTCCCGATCTTTCCGTTGGCCCTATCCTCCATCTGCAGGCTTCAGATTCCCCCAATGAGCGCATTGCTCGTCTTGCGCAAATCGCCAAATTCGGAATTCCCGCAACCGATATGCCCGGGCACGAATATCTGTCTGACAATGACATCGCATCCCTCAGCCTCTGGTTGTTGCACAACCTTGCACAGCCCACCCAAAACAAATGAAGCCCATTTTCTACTGGAGATAAAACATGAAGACCATCGCTAAAATCCTGCTTCTTGCCATGCTGCCCGCCGGCGCTCCTTTTGCCTATGCCCAGCATCAGACATTTACTGTCAGTCCTGACTCAAGCCAGGTTGCCTTTGCATTGGCCGGCACCGGGCACCATGTCAACGGCGCCTTCCATGTGCAGAGCGGTACGATCGACTTCGATCGCACTGCGCAGAAGATATCCGGTTCCGTGGTCGTCAACGCCGGCAGTGGCAACAGCGGCGAACCCAGCCGCGACAAAAAGATGAGCTCCGATGTGCTCGATGTGGCCCACTTTGCAGAAGTGTCCTTTGTGCCTAAGAGCTATCAGGGAACCGTCGTGGCATCGGGTGATTCCTCCATCCAAGTCTCAGGCGTCTTCACCCTTCATGGAACTCCCCATGACCTGACGGTTCCCATGCAGATTCATATTGACGGAACCAGCCTCACAGCCAAGACGCACTTCACGGTCCCCTACGTGCAGTGGGGGCTGAAGGATCCGAGCATCTTCGTGCTCAAGGTCGCCAAAGAAGTGGATATCGACCTCAACCTGGTGGGTCGCCTTTCCGCTTCAAACTAGAGTTGCAACAGCATCTGTTGCTGTCCCGTTTCATTCGACTGCACGCGCTTTGACCGGAAGTCCTTCTGGCAATAAAGGGCGAATTGATTACGCGCGTGCGGAGTTGAGTTGGGCAACTCTTGGCCTTTTCCAGTTTCCGGCAGTCTGTCCCGAGATTCTGGTTCAGAAGTGGTAGCTTAAACCGAGGTTCGCGTTCATCACGTCCAGTCCGGGGTTGACTGGCACGATGAAGTCGTCAGAAAAATGAAAATCGCTGAAGATGCCCAGGCGCAGTCCCCAACGCTCGTTCATCCTTACCTGCACACCGCCGGCGGACTGCAGGCTGAAGTTCTCATAGGTAGCTTCTGAAGAGGGCACTTTTTTCGCGAAGACCAAGATACCGCCCTTGGCTTCGAGGTAGGGGCGGATAGCCTTCTTGTTGCGCCATTGCAAGCGAAATCCGATCGGCGAAATACCAATGCCAGGTACGTGCTGTCTGATGTTTTTCTCATTCAGCGGAGCTGGAGTGCCCCAAATATCGACATGGAGCGGTTTATCTAGAAGGACAAAAGGCAGAAACTCGGCCACGTAGTCCACTTGCGCCTTCAGGAAGGAGCCCCAGGTGTGCCGATCGTACTCTATGCCCCCAGTAAAGAGCTTTTCGTCGTATCCAGATGCAAAGATTTTGTAATTGCCGTAGGAAGCCAACCCCTCAATTATTATTTCGCTTTCGCCAGGACGCTTGAACCAATTCCCTTTCTCGGCATGAGGGACAGGCGCGGTTTCCGCGCGTGGTTGCCTCAAAGTCTCTGGCAGGGGGTTCTTCGTCTCACTGGCCTCCGTCTCCGGTATGGCATCCAGCCTTGCTGCCGCCATGGTCTCTACCCGGGAGAAGGACTCTACCTCGGCTCGGGTTCCTGTCTGCAGGTGGATCCCCGCCGAAGTTACCGCTTCCTGGGAATGCGCAAACTGCGACGCAACAGAACAAAAAGCAAGGAGCCCTGAAAGACAGCCGAGAGTGAGGTTTCTGGTTGGAAGACGCTTGAGTCCGCAAAGAGGGGATGTCTTCAGCCAAACTCGATTGGACTGCAATTGTTCACCACGCTCGTTGGAATGTACCAGATAGCTCTTATAAATCTCAGAACATGCCATCCGGTACCGAAACTATAGCATGAACCTCCCGGAGAAGTGGTACGGGCTTTGAATCGTCCACTCCATGTTATAACTTCACCGATCGGAAGCCGCGGATCATGAAGAGCAACGAGGGATTCATCCAGGCCTGCAACGCACAAATCGCAGTCGAGCCGGAAAGGGAAACAACGTCGCAAAGCTCAAAAGGCGGAGGAAAGCCGGGGCTATTTCACTCCACTTTTCTGCGGAAGGCGCTGATCTCGGGGGTACATGGCATCGTTGCCGAACTCGACATCCGAAAATGAAACCCCCTCAAACATGAGCCAGCACGCCCGGAGGTTTTCTCGGATATGCTCCTAGCTGCTAGAGGCTGTTCTTACGGAATATTCACCGGGATGAAACCTTCGGGGCTTGGGGAACATCGATACAATGGACGCCATTGCGCGAATTCCTGCCCTTCGCGTTCGTAGTTTGGCCTTGACCTCCAATTCCCCGAATCCGAAGTGAGTGATGGAACGATGAGCGATCAGTCGTTGTACCGTTGGCTTGAGCAGCAAGGTGAGGCGTTTGGTGCGCCGGGCACGGAGCCGCGGTGGACTTCAAGCGTGAAAGACGCGGTGGGGACGGCCTACGCCCCCTCGAGCAGGATCTGGTTTACCTGCGCGTATGGGGTTCTGAACGAGGTTTACCATCCGACGATTGACCGGGCCCAGGTGCGGGACATGGAGTTTCTGGTGACGGATGGGGAGACCTTTGTTCATGAGGAAAAGCGGGACCTGCAGTCGACGTTTGAGTACATTCATCCGGAGGCGCTTGGAGTGCGGTATGTGAACCGCGATCCGGAGGGACGCTACACGCTGACCAAGGAGATGATCTGCGATCCGCACCACGCCGTGGTTTTGAACCACGTCCGCATTGAGGGAGACGCAGAGTTGCTGCCACGGCTGAAGGTTTATGCGCTGCTGGCGCCGCATCTGGACGGTGGCGGGGCGGGCAACTCGGCGCGGGCGGTGGACATTGCAGGCCACAAGGCGCTGCTGGCGTGGAAGGGGAAGTTCTCACTGGCGATGGGCGCCAATTGCGGATTCAGCCGCGTGAGCTGCGGGTTTGTGGGCGCGAGCGATGGCTGGCGGGACCTGATGGACAACTTCCACATGGACTGGGAGTTTGGCTCGGCGACTGGCGGCAACATTGCGGTGATGGGCGAGCTGGACCTTCGCGGTAACCCCGGTCTCAAAGGCGAGACCGGGGTTACCGCGCAAGCGATCGACTTTACGCTGGCGTTCGGAATTGGGGATGGGCATCACGCGGCGGCGCAGAAGACGATGGAGTCCCTGGCGACGCCGTTTGCGGAGCACCGCAGCCGCTTCATTACGCAATGGCAGAGGGCGGCGAATCCCATGGGTCTGGCGGCCAAAGCCGGGGATGGCGGCAAGCTGATGGGGACCAGCCACAACGTGCTGCTGGCGCACGAGGACAAGACATTCTCTGGCGCGTTTGTGGCGTCTTTGTCGATACCCTGGGGACAGGCGAAGGGAGACGACGACCTGGGCGGCTATCATCTCGTCTGGACGCGAGACATGGTGCAGACAGCGACGGCGCTGCTGGCCTGCGGACGAGCGGAGACGGCGCGGAGGGCGCTGGTTTATCTGGCATGCACGCAGCAGCCGGATGGAGGGTTTGCGCAGAATTTCTGGATTGACGGAACGCCTTACTGGAGTGGGCTGCAACTGGACGAGGTGGCGTTTCCGATCATTCTGGCGTGGCGGCTGTGGAAGGCAAATGCTCTGGGCGAACTGGAGATTTTTCCGTTTGTGGAGCGGGCTGCGGGTTTTCTGGTGCGGCGTGCGCCGATTACCCATCAGGAGCGCTGGGAAGAGAATGCGGGCTACTCGCCTTCGACGCTGGCGGCGGTGATTGCGGGGCTGATTTGTGCGGCGGAGATTGCGCGCGCGCACGATTCGACTGAGCTTGCCGTGTTTCTGGAAGAGTACGCCGACTGGATTGAGAAGCATCTCGGAGACTGGACCGTGACCAACCAGGGAATGTTGCTGCCGGAAGTTAAGCGACACTACATGCGTATCCGTCCGCCGGAGACGGGCGAAGCGTATGCATGTGAGGATTGCGGGAGAGAGACGATACGGCTGCAAAACCGGCCGCCGGGGACGCGAACCGAATTTGAGGCTCGCGAGATTATCGATGCCGGCTTTCTGGAGTTGGTGCGGTATGGAGTGCGGCGGGCAGACGATGCGCTGATTGTGGATTCGCTGAAGGTGGTGGATGCGGTGCTCAAGCGCGGATTGCCGCAGGGGCCCGGCTGGCTGCGCTACAACTGGGACGGCTACGGGAATCGGCCGGACGGCGGGCCTTACCAGGGATGGGGCAAGGGCCGCGTGTGGCCTCTGCTGACCGGGGAGCGCGCGCACTATGAATTGGCCGCGGGACACGACATCAGCGAACTGATCAGAACCTATGAGCGGTTTGCGACCTGTGGTCAGATGATGCCGGAGCAAGTGTGGGATGAGGCTAGCCAGACGGGTGCGAGTTCGCGATTGGGGCAGCCGGCAGGGTCGGCGGTGCCGCTGGTATGGGCTCATGCGGAGTATTTGAAGCTGCTGCGGTCGGCTGTGGACGGGAAGGTCTTTGATCGGATCGATGCGGTGTATGAGCGGTACTGCGAGCCTGAGGGGCGCAAAAAGGTACGTGGAGACCTCGAGATTTATTCCCGAATGCGGCCGATCCAGAGGATTGCGGCGGGGAATACGCTGCGGATTCTGGACGAGAAGCGATTTGATGTCGTGTGGAGCGCGGACGACTGGAATTCTACCAATACGACGATGAGCAGCGGCCTGGGCAGTTCCGGGTTCAGCGCCGAGATTCCGATTGGCGCGTTGGGGGACGGGAAATTGCAATGGACTTTGCATTGGACGGAGCAGAACGCCTGGCTTGGTTACAATGTGGAGGTGCAAGTTGACGGCCAGTAGCGAAGAGCAAAAGGGAAATAGGGATAAAGTCGCGTAAATTGATTTACTGGCGCATCGAACAGCAACAGGAAAGGACGCGTATCAACTTTATGGACTCAAGCATTGCGGGACTTTCGCTCGACGAACTTTCAATCGACACATTGCGGCTGCTGGCCGTGGACACAGTTCAGAAGGCCAACAGCGGCCACCCCGGCGCTCCCCTGGGCTGTGCGCCGATCGCGTATCTGCTGTTTCACAAGATGTTGAAGCACAATCCCAAGAACTGGAAGTGGGCGGATCGGGACCGGTTTGTGTTGTCGAACGGGCACGCGTCCGCGCTGCTCTATGGGGTGCTCTATCTCTCCGGTTACAAGCTGTCGCTGGACGATCTGAAGAGTTTCAGGCAATGGGAATCGCTGACGCCGGGCCACCCCGAGTATGGTGAAACGGAAGGCGTGGAAGTTACAACAGGGCCGCTGGGACAGGGCATCGCGATGTCTGTAGGTATGGCGATTGCGGAGAAGCATCTAGCTGCGATTTATAACAAGCCGGGCTTTGAGATTGTGAATCACCACACCTTTGCGCTCTGCGGGGATGGCGACCTGATGGAAGGCGTGAGCCACGAAGCCGCAGCGCTGGCCGGAATGCTGGGACTGGGCAAACTGATCTGGATTTACGACGACAACCTGATATCGCTGGATGGGCCGACGGAACTGAGTTACAACGACAATGTGATGGAGCGCTTCAAGGGCTACCACTGGCACACGCAACATGTTGACGATGGCAACGATCTTGAGGCCATTGAGAAGGCCATTGAGAACGCCAAGGGGGAAACAGAGCGGCCGTCGATTATTGCGGTGCGAACGGTGATTGGCTACGGGAGCCCCAAGGCGGGCACGAACAAGGTGCATGGCGAAGCGTTGGGAGTCGAGGCCGTGGCGGCTACGAAGAAGTTCTTCGGATTTCCGGAAGATCAGAGCTTTTATGTTCCCGAGGACGCGCTGGCGAATTGGCGCAAGGCCGTTGATCGCGGCGCGAAATTGGAAGCGAGGTGGAAGAAGGAATTTGAAGGCTATGCCGAGGCTAATCCGGAGTTAGCCGCGGAGTTTGAGCGCACGCAAAAGGATGTACGCAAAGCTGGTTGGGAAAAGGCGATTCCGAGTTATCCGGCGGGCAAGCCCCAGGCCACGCGCAATGCTGGCGGGGCAATTATGAACGCGATTGCCGGGTTAGTGCCGGAATTGTTTGGCGGGGCGGCGGATCTAACTTCATCGACTAAGACAATCTTCAAGCCGGGCGAGAGTTTTCATGTGACTCCGGCGGGACGGAATGTGTTTTTTGGCGTGCGCGAGTTTGGGATGTGCGCGGCGGTGAATGGGATTGCTGCGCACGGCGGGTTGATTCCGTTTGGTTCGACGTTCTTCACCTTCTCGGACTATTGCAAGCCGGCGATTCGGCTGGCCGCACTGATGAAGATCCGCTCGCTGTTTGTGTTTACGCATGACTCGATTGGATTGGGCGAGGATGGGCCGACGCACCAGCCGGTTGAGCATTTGATGATGCTGCGGGCGGTTCCGGACCTGACGGATTTTCGTCCGGCGGATGCGAACGAGACGGCGGCTTGCTGGAGGCTAGCGTTGGAGCGCACAGGGCCTAGCTTCTTTGCGCTGAGCAGGCAGGATTTGCCGGTGATCGATCCCGCGGCTGTGGACGTGCTGGGTGGAGTGAGCAAGGGCGCGTATGTTTTGCAGGATGTGGCAAACCCGCAAGTGGTGCTGATTGGCACAGGTTCAGAGGTGTCGGCTATTGTTGAAGCGGCAAAGCTGCTCGCGGCTGAGGGGATTGCGGCGCGGGTGGTGAGCTTCCCGAGTTGGAAGATCTTCGAGGAGCAGACGGCGGAATACAAGGCGAGCGTGCTGCCCGCCGGTGTGCCGAAGCTGGCGGTTGAAGCGGGGGCGACGCTGGGTTGGTGGAAGTACGTTGGCCTGGATGGCGACGTGATTGGGCTTGATCGTTTTGGGGCTTCGGCGCCGGGACCGATCGTGCTGGAGAAGCTGGGATTTGGAGCCGCGAACATTGCGGCGCGGGCGAAGAAGCTGGTGGGGTAATGCAGGGAATAGGGAATAGGGACTAGGGAATTGCGGCAGAAGAAGCGTCACGGCATTCATTTGCATTGCGACTTCTGGCCTTTGATCTCTGGTCCCCGAATCTCAAGGAGTGAATTGTGAAGTTGGTAATCAGTTCGGATCATGCGGGGTTTCCTCTAAAAGAGGAAGTTCGCGCTTATCTTGCCAAGGCTGGGCACGAAGTGGTGGATCTGGGGGCTTATGAGGTCGATCCGCTGGACGACTATCCAGACTTTGCGGAGCGGGTGGGGCTGGCGCTGAAACGCGGCGATGCACCGCGCGGAATTCTGATTTGCGGCTCGGGTGTGGGTGTTTGCGTGGCTTCGAACAAGATTCCAGGGATTCGCGCGGGGATGTGTCACGATACTTACTCGGCGCACCAGGGAGTGGAGCACGACGATATGAACGTGATTGTGCTGGGTGCGCGGATTATTGGCCCTTCACTGGCGTTTGAGTGTGTGGATGCGTTTGTCGGCGCCAAGTTCATCAACAATGAAGAGCGGTTTCAGCGGCGATTCAAGAAGGTGCTGGCGATTGAGGCCAGGTATATGTGCGGAGACGGCTCGAATAGTCCAGCCTAGGGCCGATGTGAGTTATAAGACTGGCGATTTGTGGGGAGGTCCACGATTGCCGGCGCGTTGACCAGAAGCTTCATCAAGGATTCATGACAGATACGCATAATGAAAGGCGCCGATGTTCCCCTTCGACGTGATCCTCTTCGATGTTGGCGGAGTGCTGCTGAGCAACGGTTGGGATCATGACGAGCGTGCGGCTGCGGCTAAGTATTTCCACCTGGATCTGGCTCCGTTTGAGGCCAGGCACGCTGCCGCATACCCAGCCTGGGAGCGGGGCGAGACTCTGCTCAAGGCTTATCTGGATGCGACGGTCTTTAACGAGGCGCGACCTTTTTCGCAGGATGATTTTTTCGGCTTCATGCTGAATCAATCGAAGCTCCTGCCCAATGGAGCTCTGGGAATCCTCGAGGAACTTGCCGCATCTGATAGATGCATGGTGGGTGCGCTCAACAACGAGGCGCGCGAGACCAACGAGTTCAGATTTGAGAGCTTCGGCTTGCGGAGTCATTTTGCAGTTGCCCTGAGCTCTTGCTACCTGGGGTTGCGCAAGCCGGATGCGGCCATCTACAAGCGGGCGCTTGATATTCTGGGCCGGTCGGCAGAGCGAATTCTGTTTATCGACGATCGTGCGGAGAATGTAGCGGGCGCGGTGTCTGTGGGGATGAAGGGTATTCATTTTTTGGGCGCGGATAGTTTGCGGCCGGAGTTAGCCGCTTTGGGAGTTATCTAAAAGATTCGCAATGGAGGTCATATGCAACTGGGATTGATTGGGCTGGGCAAGATGGGCGGTAACATGGCGGAGCGGCTGCGGCTGGGCGGCCACCAGGTGGTAGGCTTCGACTTCAACGCGGACGCTGTTGCGAGGCTCACGGCTTCGGGCAATGTGGGTGCTTCGACACTTGAGGACCTTGCCAAGAACCTGACTGGACGCAAGGCTATCTGGATCATGGTGCCGCAGGGCAAGCCTGTGGACGACACCATTGCCAAGCTTGAGGCGCTGATGAATCCGGAAGATATTCTGATCGACGGCGGTAACTCGAATTACAAAGACACCATGCGCCGCCATGATGAGATTGCCGACAAGCATTTCCATTTTGTCGATGTGGGAACTTCGGGTGGCATCTGGGGCCTGAAGGAGGGTTACAGCATGATGATCGGCGGCGACAAGGAGCCGGTCGAATATCTGCGGCCTATCTTCGAGACGCTTGCTCCCGCGGCTGACAAGGGTTGGGGACACGTTGGCCCCGGCGGCGCGGGTCATTTTGTGAAGATGATTCACAACGGAATCGAGTACGGAATGATGCAGGCCTACGCGGAAGGCTTTACCATCATGGAAACCAAGAAGGAGCTGGGTCTGGACCTGCCGCAGATTTCACAGATCTGGCGGTACGGGAGCGTTGTACGGAGCTGGCTGCTGGATCTGACCGCCGATGCACTCGCGAAGAACCCGAAGCTTGAAGGGCTGGAAGCGTTTGTCGAAGACTCCGGCGAGGGACGCTGGACCGTAATTGAGGCGATCGATCTGAATGTTTCCGCGCCGGTGATTACGGAATCGCTGATGCGGCGGATCCGGTCGCGCGAGCAGAATAATTTTACCGACCGAATGCTGGCGATCATGCGCAATGAGTTTGGCGGACATGCGGTGAAGAAGGACTAGTTATCAGTTTTCAGTTGTCAGTTGTCAGTGCGTTAATGAGTAGCTGGAGGCAGGAATGGCGACGATACAGATGAGTGTGCGGCCGGAGGATCTTTCGCAGGTGAAGCGGGGCGCGGAACATATTCCGGACCCGGGGATTCTGGTGATCTTTGGCGCGTCGGGCGACTTGACCAAGCGGAAGCTGCTGCCAGCGCTGTTCCACCTGCGCCAGAACAAACTGCTGCCCGAGAAGTTTGCAATTGTGGGCGTGGCGCGGCGGCCGCTCGGCGACGAGTTTGCGGCGGATATGCGGGACGGGATCATCAAGTATGGCGGCGGCGATGCCAGCGACCCGAAACTGGATGAGTTTGTGAAGCAGATCAGTTACTTTCCATTGAATTTCGACGACCCTGAGAGTTATGCCGGACTTAAGGGGGAGTTAGACCGGATCGACAAGGAAAAAGGGATTGGCGGGGACCGTCTCTTCTATCTTGCGACGGCGCCGGAGTTCTTTGCCGGAATTGTCGAAAACCTGGGCGCGCAGGGTATGGCGCATCCGGAGCAGGGCACAACGGCGGTGGTGATTGAGAAGCCGTTCGGGCACGATCTGGACTCGGCGCGGGAACTGAACCAGCAGGTGAACGCCGTGTTTCACGAGAGCCAGGTTTTCCGCATCGACCACTACCTGGGCAAGGAGACGGTGCAGAACATTTTGGTGTTCCGTTTTGCCAACGGGATCTTCGAGCCGATCTGGAACCGGAATTACATTGATCACGTGCAAATTACAGCGGCGGAGACGCTGGGCGTGGAGGGGCGCGGGCCGTTTTACGAGAAAGCCGGCGCGCTGCGCGATGTGGTGCAGAACCACATGATGGAGTTGCTGAGCTTTGTGACCATGGAGCCGCCGTCGAGCTTTGAAGCGGAAAGCGTGCGGCGCGAAAAGCTGAAGGTGTGGCAGGCGATTCCGCCGATTCCGATTCTGAATGCGGTGCGCGGGCAGTATGGGCCGGGCGTGATTAACGGCCAGCGCGTGGTGGGTTATCGCGACGAGGAACGGGTCGATCCCGAATCGGGCACGGAGACTTATGCGGCGCTGCGACTGGAGATCGAGAACTGGCGCTGGGCTGGCGTTCCCATTTATCTGCGTGCGGGCAAGCGGCTGAAGCAACAAGCTACCGAGGTGAGCATTCAGTTCAAGCAGCCCCCGCTGCTGATCTTCGACCGCATGCAACACGGCGGCCCGTGCCAGAAGATCCAGCCCAACCTGCTCACGATTCGCATTCAGCCGGATGAGGGAATCGCGCTGCGGTTTGGAGCCAAGGTGCCGACCTCGTCGGACATGTCGGTGTGCCCGGTGAATATGGACTTCGACTACGAAGCGGCGTTTGGGAAGTCGAGCGCCAATGGCTACGAGCGGCTGCTGCTGGATTCGATGTTGGGCGACCAGACGCTGTTTTCGCATCGCGATGGCGTCGAGACGACGTGGGCGTTGTATACGCCGATTCTGGACGCCTGGGCGGCAAAGAAGCCGGAGGTGTTTCCGAATTATTTTGCCGGTAAATGGGGTCCGGAGTGCTCCGACCGGTTGTTGGAGAAGGATGGGCATTCCTGGAGGAATGAGCTGGGGAGGAAGGGATAAAAGCATGGAACAGGGAATAGGGAACAGGGAATAGACGGATTCTCCGATTCAGCTTCGCTTCCTGACGTCCACCACGATTGTCTCTGCGAGGCGGTCCTGGGCGCACATTCTGTTGCTGTCCCAGAAGAACTGCGCAAAGCCGAGACCTCCTTCGAGCACGGATGCGCCATACCCCAGCCCACGCTCGATGCATTGCCAGAGCCCCAATTTTGGGCCGGTGAGCGACATTACCCTGGTGCGCGCGACCCATTTGCCTGGGGTCTGTCCGTGGCCGAAATACAAGGCGAATCCCCAATAGAGGATCATGACTGCGACGTTCCCCAGCTCGTGAAAATCCCAGACGACGTGGATGTTCGTCTCGTGGAGCAGAAGCAGCCGCCATGCCAACTCCAGGGGAGCCCAGATCGCTACGGCGATAAAAAGGTCAACCGCATTCCCCAGCAGCCTTTGCCAAAAAGCTGCGAGCGGGAGCCCATTCAATGCAAGCATGCGCGCGTGACTGTGCATGTGAAACCGGCGAATCCCCTTTTCGGTGCTCATGGGGAGTAGTTTAATCGATGGCCACAAAGATTTTATTCGCGGATCACTTTTACGAAGATGCCGTCGGGAAGTTCACCTTCTAATAAATGGACCACGCCACCTTTTACGTACCCTTCAAGGACTTGGCGGGTGGGTGCGGCAGGCTGCGGCGCTGGTTTGGGTGCTGGCTTGAATGGCGCTTCGCTCACACGGCGGGCCAGGGCTTCAGCGGATTGGGAAGCGGGTGAGCGGCCCATGCCTTTGTCCATGGCGTCGTTGGCGAGTTGATCGGCTTCTTTGTTGCCGCCGCGGAGAGTATGGCGCATTTCGAACTTTTCCAACTCACGCGAGCGCCGGCGGGCTTCCTCGTAAAGCGGGCGCAGGACGGGGCTGGCTACCTTGTACTGGCCTTTCATCTGCTTGACCATCAGCTCCGAATCCGAGATGACGCGAAGGTGCTTCGCACCGTTCTCGTTCGCCCACTTCAATACCGCCAATAGACCCGAATACTCGGCGTAGTTGTTGGTCTGAATGCCGAGGAACTCGCCGAGCCGGGCAACAACGCGCCCGTCGGGGGCTTCGACTACGGCACCATAACCGGAGGGTCCGGGATTGCCGCGGGAACCGCCGTCGCAATGGGCGGTATACCAGCCTTCTTGGGCTGAGGGGTCGGGAGGGGCAAAGAGATTTCCAGTCATCGAGTTCTAGTGTAATGGGGTTGGGCAGTCGATTTTTGTTACCGATGTCTGGCGGAAAGCATCTGAAGGGACATGAGCATGGAAAAGGCAACATTTGGAGCGGGATGTTTCTGGGGCGTGGAGTCGGCGTTCGCGGCCATTCCGGGCGTGACGGCGACGGCGGTGGGTTACGAGGGCGGAAAGCTGGAACGGCCGAGTTATAAAGACGTTTGCACGGACTCGACCGGGCACGCGGAGGTGGTGGAGCTGGACTTCGACCCGGCGCAGGTGAGCTTTGAGAAACTGCTGGACGCGTTTTTCGAGCTGCACGATCCGACCACGCTGAATCGGCAAGGGCCGGACTGGGGCACGCAGTACCGGTCGGCTATCTTCTTCCACTCGCCGGATCAGGAAGCCCAGTCACTCAAAAAGATTGAGCAAATGACGGCGGAGGGACGATTCAAACCAAAACGGATTGTGACCAAGGTGGAAGCAGCACAAACCTTCTGGCGGGCGGAAGAGTACCACCAGAAGTACCTGGAAAAGCGGGGGCAGGCTAGCTGCCATATTGAGTGATTAGTCGTTAGATTCTTACCGCTTGATTCGTAAACAAGAATACTTCAAGAGTTGTCAGGCAGCTTGGAGCAGTTGAAGGATGTTTTGGATGGAGCGGTCGGCTTTACGGAAAGCCGTTTCGAGTTTGCTGT
>Ga0182013_10000817_pt1 | contig 43197 bp, 39 predicted proteins | sample 612S2MmetaG_FD_120487 | JGI IMG/M metagenome (GOLD analysis project Ga0182013, IMG submission 120487) | Permafrost microbial communities from Stordalen Mire, Sweden - 612S2M metaG | ecosystem: Environmental > Terrestrial > Soil > Wetlands > Permafrost | place: Sweden: Stordalen | collected... | reverse complement strand
GCGGCAATCAGTACATGCGCGCCAAGAAGGAATTCGAACAGCGGTGGCAGGCGCAGCAGACCGCAGCGCAATAACTCAAGCCCAAGCCGTCAATCCCCGGCGTCTTTCATCACTTCCCACATTCGAACGCCCAGGCCCTTGCAAACGGTTTCCAATGTATCAAGCGTGATGTTTTGCTCGCCGCGTTAGATTGCACTGTAATAGGTGCGGTGCATGCGGATCTTATCCGCGTAGCTCTCCTGGCTGAAGCCTTGCGCCTCCCGCCGGTTGCGGATGGCAGCTCCGATGCGAACATGACTGCCGGTTTTCTTCATGTCGGAACACGTAAATGCTATTTACAGTCTTAAAAACTGCGGCCGACTGTGGCCTCGAACCGTAAGCGTGCGGCCGATGCTCGGGTTCAAGGTCTTTCGCTGCGCACGCATCCTCATTGCCGGCATCGAAACGATGCACATGATCCGCAAGGGGCAGATCGATTGCATGAAGGACAAGAGCTCCGGAGCGACATTCAGTTGCGCGAGATAGTTGCGAACTCGATTTAGCTGCGCATCATAAATTGTTTTAACTTGAGTTGAGGTAAGCCCTGCCGGAAGGTCAGCAAAGAATATTCGGTGCACGCCAACCACAGGATTGTCAAGAATTCCCGAGCCGATTCGGGTTACGCCACCAGCGAAAATCAGAACGCATGAGCTATAGCATCCGTCCGTAGAAACGATACCATCCCGTCTCCGAACCTCTGAACCAATGCCTATGGCGGCAGCCACATCACCGCCGGGGGAATTCAAGTTCAACCAAATTTGCTTGGCGCCCATTGCCAATCCAGCGAAGACGATATTATCGCCAGGCCGGATCTCACCGGTGATACTGATGACTACCAACTCACTGTTGGCATGGGGCTTATCGATGGTGATGTCAGCGCCCACCGCCGTGTTTTGTAGGAGCGTGCAGGGGCAGATAACCGAGATCCCCGCCCGCACTAAACCGGGTGCTGTGAAATCAAGAAACCGCGCCGATCGCTTTGCAGGGCAATTCATGCGCAGACCGTGTGTCACTTGTTGGCCAATATCAAGCGGGGATTCTTGATAGACTCCATAGACACCTAAAGGCACCGTGCGGCACGGCGTACTGGACGGCCAAAAAGAAATCTACCAAATCAGCGAAGTGGTGCAATGAACGTTATCTCAAAGCCGCTGATGGCACTCGCATCGCTGTCCGGGCTGGTGGCGTTGGCCGGCATTGCCGTTGCAAAAGATCCCCCGATTCTCTCGCTCTCAATGGAACATTTCAGAGACACTGCAACGCTCAAGGACGATGCGCTCGATACCACTGCGACGATAACCACCGAGCCAGGCTTTATCGAGCATCAAGGACTTTTGAGATTCGTTACACACGATACATTCCTGCGTGGCTTCATCAACAAAAAAACCGGGGAAGCAACAACCCAAGTCTACGAATGGATCACGTACGACGGGGACTGGCGTTTCTATGAAACGGCTAACTTTTCAACGTTAAATGGACCCGTTTCAGCTCCAGCAACCCAGATAGACAAACAGGTCGATGCTTGCTCAACCTTAAGCTGCACTCACACCGAACATGTCGCCTTCACCATCCCCGAGGCCTATCTGCGCGCACTCGCCGCTGCGTACGTTCCAGGAAAGCCCGCGATCTGGCTCTACAAGTTCATTCCAAAAGCGGGTCCAGATTTTACTGACGGTCTGTCGAATGCTGAGGTAGCGGGATTTATCGCAAAAATTGACGATTACACGGCAGCGCACCGGCTAGCAGTGCCATCAAAGCAAACGTTGGGCGTTCTGTTCGCGCCGATGTCCCCCACGCCAGATAATTCCGCGCGAACGGGACTTTTGGTAATACAAGTGAAGGACGGTTCGATTGCGCAAAATGCCGGTATTGCGGTCGGCGACATTATCCGCGCCTTCGGTGATGCTCAAATTACACAGCCTACGGATTTACAGGCCGCCGTTGCAGCTGCGACACCTGGTTCGTCGGTGCAGGTCAAATTGATCCGCGCCGCGACAGACATGATGGTCACCGCAAAATTCTAGGCTCTGTCACCAACTCGTGTTGGCTGCCGCTGGGCTCCGGCCGGCCATCAAGAAACCTTGGGCATTTGGAAATGCCGTACAGAAAGCAGCCGTTCGTCATCGTCAGGTGTGGGGTCAAACTCGGACATCGCTTGTCAGATCGAGTCTGAATTAATACAGCTTATAAGACGGAGCACAGTGAAGAAATCAATCGAGCAGGGTACCCGGTCGGTCGGTAAGGGAGAACCTCATTGGATTAGTCCTTTGCCGTCCGCACTTCGTCACCAACTGCAAGCCGCTGTTGAAAAAGGTAAGTCTCTGGGATTGTCCAACGGTACTTTGTTGACCGAATTCTTTCACGCCTTGGATCGCGCAGACGGGATCGATCCTATTATTTATTGGTGACTATGTTGGATGACCGGAAGGCTTGCCGTTGGCAGTAGGGATGAGACTCAAGGGAAAATATTCGTAGCGCCAATGTGAAAAGGGCGAGTCGCGGCCTGGCCGCGACCGCGCTATTCCGGGTTCGCTAGACGCTCATCCCGCTGACGCGGGACGGCGCGCCGCCCTGCATATCGCTCTCGCTGGCGTGCCTCCCGCACGCTCAATGCCCAATGCATCGTCGAAACCATAGGCCTGGGAAGAGGGGGGCTTGCCTGGTCTTCTTAGTTTACGCGGCGTTCTCGCCGTCAAGGCCTGCGCGCGGGCCAAAGCGCCCGTGCTCGCGAGTCGCTGCGCGAGCCTTGACTGCTGCGCTGCGCCGCGTGGTTCCGCTTCACCGGCAATCCGCCGGCATCGAAGCTGGAGAACATCATGCGTAACGTCATCAAATCGCTCAGAATGAAACCGGATAGCGGTCGCCTGGACGCGAAGACCGATCTGTATACAACGGGCTTGGCCCGGGAAATTGCGGGCTCGTACGTGCCTGTGAGCGACGAGGTCGTGATCGATACGGCTCTCGAGCTACTGGCGCGGCGTATCACTAAGGGCCCTCTGCTGTCGAGTCCGAACGCGGTCAAGAATTACTTGCGCCTACGATTTGCGGATCTTCAATATGAGGTTTTTTATCTCATGTTTCTTGATAAGCGTCATCGCCTGATCGCCTGCGAGGAGATGTTTCGCGGCACGATAGACGGGGCGAGTGTCCATCCGCGGGAAGTGGTCAAAACCGCCTTGCGCCATAACTCAGCCGCGGTCATCCTTTGTCACAATCACCCGTCCGGAATTGCCGAACCGTCTCATGCCGACGAGTTGATCACTCATCGCCTGAAAGACGCCCTTGATCTCGTTGAAATACGCGTCATTGACCACCTCGTCGTTGCTAGCGGGAGCGTACTCAGCATGGCGGAGAAGGGGCTCTTATGAGCCCCGATCCGCTAGGAAGCGAATCGCCGGAACCCCATACAGTGTTCGCGCTCGCTCAGCACTGAATGGACGCCGGTCGCAGCGGTCGCGAGAATCCGGCGATGGCCCGCTACCGCTTCACCACTTACGAGAGAACCGATACGCCGCGCTACATCGTCGTTTGGGACCTGCAACGGAACGTAGTCGAGTGCCGGCGCCTGGACCCCGGCACTGACTTACACTCGGAAATGGCGACAACCATTGAGCGCCTCGCCGGCGAAGGTTGGCGGGCAGAGGGGGGTGCCGAGTATGGCTTCGTATTCATTCGGAACGGCGATCAGCGACGCCTCCTGGCGCTGACGCCGCGGGATCCCCATGATTTGACGGGGCAATCTTTCTCACCGTTCGCCTCGACGCCCCGGCGTGGGCATCAAGGCTAGGACTCACTTCCGTATGTTTCCCGTGTGGGACGATTACTTCATCTTACGGCCTTTTGTCTGACCGTATCCGTGAACGTCAATTACGCGGCGGTAAAACGGTGTCTGCCGATAAATTGGGTCAACACTCGATGCCCGTTTACGCACTCACTGTCTAGCCTTCGATGTCGGCCATGAGCGCCGATGCCTTGACGCCCAGTACGCGCGCGATTTCGATGAATTCGAGCACGTTCACCTGCCGTTCACCGGCTTCGAGTTTCCAGACGAACGAATTCGATCTCTTCAACTTCGCGGCCAGCTGTCGTTGCGTCAAGCCTGCGGCTTTGCGCGCTGCCACGACGACGGAAATGAGTGCGCGATGCTTTGGGCTTCGCAATTGTTTCACTAGGATGCCCCCAATATGGATGCATCACAGCTAACCGCAAATTCCGCTTGCCTCCATTTTGGTCGCACGAGTAAGATGCCGGGAGTGTGGCCAATCGGGAGGCGCGCAGCGCCAGATACGCTGCGAGGAGGCGGCATGCTCATTATTACCCGGCGGACGTGGTGCGCGCTTGCGGTAGGGGTCTGCCACGCAGCTTGGCCATGCAATGAAGCTGCCTTGGCGACTTCCGGCGCCAAAATGCGGCGCTGATCGAGAGTTCCAATGATCACTATGACGATTATCCTTCTGCTCCTGTTCGTGCCGGCGTCACGCCGGCTGTTGTCCAGCATCGTATCCGCCATCCTCGTTGCCCTCGGGATCGCCTTCCTGGTCACGCGGGATTCGGGCACGCATCGCAAAGGTCTTTGACGCCAGCGAGCGCTCCCGCGCGGTAAGACATCCTCGACGTGTGGTCTATCCGGTGTCGTGAGGAAATCCGCGAGCGGAACCGGAAATCGACATTTCCGTATTTGTTGGATGTCACATGTCTGTGTTTCCGGGCATCGCAATGCCTTCTACGCAGCGTTGACTGAAGCGTTTTTTCGTCTTTTCTGCGGACAGAAACCCAATAGCTCGCTAAGGGGCGCTGCCCCTGGCGTCATGCAAGGGTAAAGCTGCGCCGTTTCCGCCGGTTTCCCCGACCTTCCGCGCAAAGCCTTGTGCAGGCCGGGTGATCCCCCTCCGGCAGAAACGCCCTTGCATTGTGCCTCCCCGGTCTCGCCGACGGGCAGGGGCCATGCGCGACCCCAACCAGGCGCATGACCCCAAAGCCCTCAATGTCGGAGAGATGATAATGACGAAGACTACACGAACCGATGTTTACACCCGCGTCACGCAGGCGATTATCGCGGCCTTAGAGCAAGGAGTGCGGCCGTGGATGAAGCCGTGGAGCGCCGGCAGCGCCGCGACGCGAATCATCTTGCCGGTCCGGCACAACGATGAACCGTATCGAGGTATCAATGTGCTACTGCTGTGGTCCGAGGCGATCGACAAAGGGTACCGATCCGCAAAATGGATGACCTACCGACAGGCCGCAGAGCTCGGCGGCCAGGTGCGCCGCGGCGAATCCGGCTGCCATGTCGTGTACGCGAACACGATCAGCACCAAACGGATCGACGACGACGGCACCGTCGACCAGCGCGATGTCTATCTGCTGCGAGCCTATACGGTGTTCAATACGGATCAGATCGATGGGTTGGCGATTCAAGTACCCGATCACGAGGACCCCACGCGCGCAAAACTCCCCCTCATCGACGCCGCCGAACGGTTCTTCAGCGCAACCGGCGCAACGGTTCGTCACGGTGGAAATGAGGCGTATTACGCCGAAGGCGCTGATTTTGTCCAGTTACCGTACCCAGAGGCGTTTAAGGATGCCGAGAGTTACGCCTCGACCAAGGCGCATGAATTGACGCACTGGACCAAGCACCGGAGCCGTCTCAACCGCGACCTGGGGCGTAAGCACTTCGGCGATGAAGGCTATTCACGCGAGGAACTGGTGGCAGAGCTCGGCGCCGCGTTTCTGTGTGCAACGCTCGGGATCACGTTGCAGCCGCGAGAGGACCACGCCGCCTATATGGGACATTGGCTGAAAGTCCTTCACGGCGACAAGCGAGCGATATTTTCAGCGGCTGCGCATGCGCAGCGTGCCGTTGATTTCCTGCATAGATCGGACCCGGCCCTCGTGTGTCATGAGCCGGCGGGGGTGGGGGAGTCAATCGCCTAAGCGTTGCGGGCGGCGGGGCGATCATCGTCCCGCCGCTGGCCGCCGGTCCCGGCGCCGATGGGCGGCAAATTCATCAGACAGCGCTCAACGGGCCCTGAATCCAAAAATACCGACGCCCACATAGCCGATGCCGCTATTGGGCGCCGCAGTGTGCCGTATTTCCCGACGCTTGAGCCACGCATCGTGTTTGACCAGGAACGCCGCCGCGCTGTCGCGCAAAAACGCGTCGTATTCGGCGAGGCGCGTCATGTCGAATCGCTCGGCGAAGACGACGCGCTGCAGTTGACCGATCTGCTTCTGACGATCGCGCGTCGTCAAGTTCGAATAGCACGTGTCGATGATCCCCTCGAGCGCCGAGAGGGTATAGGCCAGGAACTGCGCACGTTGTTCGCCCCGAGGCAAGAAGGCGGTCGCCCGCATGCGCACGCGACCGTCCCGTGTGCGACCCACCAAGCCGTGGCGCGACAGAATGGCCATCACCAGCGACACATCGGCACCCGGCAGCGCTTGGCGCACGAGGGAAGCAAAGCTCGGTGAGCGTCCCGCCAGCTTCAAGGATCGAGCGTTGCCGTGTTCGTCCAAATACTCAGGTTCAGTCTGCCAGTGGGTGAGGACTCGGGAATACTCGAGGACCTCCGGGCTCGGCATCGCGAGTGGACGTGTCGCGCGGTGCTTACGCAGGCTCGCGCCCAAGGCCTGCGTCAGTCGCTCAGGTGTTACCCCCGCTCGGAGCAGCAACCACACCAATTGATCCAGTGTTTTGGGCCAATGGCGCGCTCCATCGATGCGTTTGATGTCCCCGCCCGCCGAAGCGGCCTTCTTTCGCGGCGCCTTGCGCGCTGGTCGCACCGTCGTCATCCGGGCCTCCCGTGCCGCCGCGTGCCTTCGTCAGTCTCCACAAACGCGAAGACCTCGACGCCGACCCGCGCCACGGGCTTGCGCGACCGTGCGCCCTCGGGAAGTTGCCGCTGATCGGCCCACGCATCGGTCTGGTTCAGGAGCGACTGCGCCAATTTTTTCACGTGTGCATTGAAGGCCGGAATGAGCTCGACCGGCAATCGGTCGATGGTGGTGCCGCGCTCGCAGCGCGTATGGCGCTGCTCGCTCGCGGGGCGCGTGTTGTAGCACAGGGTGCTCGAGAGCCCCCGGAGGAGGGCGGGGACCCGGTCCAGCATCATGGTGTTGGCATTGGCAAAGACCGCCGTGCGCCGCAGGGGTACCACCTCTCCCTTCGAATCGCGCTGCAGTAGGCGCTCGGAAATCAAAATCTCGGCAATGTCACGCGGGCGAAATTGCGGCAAGAAACGCCGCACGAGCGATGCGAAGCTCTTGGCCCCGACGATCGGCAAGGGACGTGGGTCGCCGATTTCATTGAGGTAGGCCGGTTCCCGGTACCACGCGCCCAAAATCTCGGAGATTTGCAGCAGCGTCTGAAAGTGGACCGCCTGATGAAGCCGATAGGGCGAGGTGGCGGCCGACTTCTTGGCCTTGCGAAAGGCGCGATGGGCGGCTTGCGGCGGTACACCGAAATCATCGGCGAATTCGAATATCACCCGGTAAATTTGCTCGAGCATGCGCTCCCGATGCTCTTGATCGGCGCGCAGGAGGTCTTGGGCACGGTGGGAGCGGTCGGCGGCCGCACGCGTTTGACGCAGGCGTTGCGGGTCGCCGGAACCTTCAGTCCGTGGGCGTCGCCGCGGCGATGCTGGTCGCGGTGCCATGGACACTTAAGCTCTCGGCCGACGGCGCTTCGGGGAGGTCGGGGGTGATTCCGATGACGGCGCGACGAGCGATGCTTCCTCCATGACGAAAATCCCGACACTGATGCGGTGAGCCGCTTGCGCCGTGCGGGCGGGTCTGACGACCCTCTGCGGATCCTGCAGCGCGTCCTGACACGAATCGCCCAGCACCTCGGCCTGCTGTGTGATGTCGCGAAGCAGCAACGGCACATAGCGCGGGTCGACGTCCGATTTCACGACGAACCGCGCGTATCGCGGACGACTGGGCCGGGGGCGTTGATCGATCTTCCGAGCCTCTCCGTGGTGACGCTCGGCATCGACCGGTGGGAGAAGGATCGCTGCCAGCCTATCCAGGAGGCGCGATTGCTGGCCGCCGTCAGGAAGGTGCTGGGGCCGCAAGTGGAAAACTTACGAATGCCGCCATTCCAGAAAAGTGAACTCGTCGATGTCTGGTCGGCTGAAGCCAATATCGGCGTTCCTGTACGGCCGTTTCCGCGCTGGATGCGGTGCGTGAAATGCGGCCTGTTATCACCCTTCGACGCCGGGCTGTTCGAAATCAAGATAAACCGTTACAGGCCCGAACGAACCCGTTTCGTCCACAAGGGTTGTCGTGGTTCGAAGGGCGACCGACCCGCCAAGGATGCGGACGCCGTGCCGGCCCGTTTCCTGTTGGCCTGCCGCGACGGCCACCTCGATGACTTTCCTTGGTGCTACTTCGTCCATGGGGGCAATAGTTCGTGCAAGGGAACGCTGCGTTTTTTCGAGAGCGGCGCCTCTCTGCAGACAGAAAACCTGTGGGTGAAGTGCGATGCGTGCGGAGCGTCGAGAAGCATGGCCAACGCCTTCGGAAAGGCCGGCAAGGAGAATCTGCCAGCTTGCCGTGGACGCCATCCCCACCTGGACCACTTCGACAACGAATGCGATGAAGAAGCGCGGGCTGTTCTCTTGGGTGCCACGAATAGTTGGTTTCCGATCACGCTCTCGGCTCTCGCGATTCCACAGACCAAGGACCCACTCAGTCAGCTGATCCAGGACGGCTGGGAGTTTTTCGAAGAACTGGAATCCGAAGTGGAAGTGTTGGTCACGGTGAAGACGCTGAAGAAAACGGGGGCACTGCCAGGGATCGACAAGTACCCTGCGTCGTCCATCTGGTCCGCCATTGAGGCCCACCGCACCGGTAGTGGACAGGAGGTCGTTGGTGAGGCAGACATCAAGGGCCCCGAGTGGGACGTTCTGACGGAGGCCAATCCCCCCACCGACTACCCACATTTCATGAGCAAGAAAGTCGGTACGCCACCGGGGTTTGCGAAGCAAATCAGCAGAGTGTTACTCCTCGAGCGACTACGAGAGATCAATGCGTTGCTGGGATTCACTCGAGTGGAGGCTCCCGAAGAATCGGGCGACCCGAATGAACGGCCACAGATGGCCAAGCTCTCGCGTGGCAAGCCGGATTGGGTGACCGCTAACCAGGTTCATGGCGAGGGTATCTTCATCCAGTTCGACGAACAGGCGCTCGTAGCTTGGGAGGGACTGGCCGCCGTGAAAAAAGTCGACCAGATGCTTCGAGGTGGCCACAAAGGATGGAGAAACTCACGTCATCTCGACCCCGGCGAGGGCTACCCCGGCATTCGGTTTGCTATGCTCCACACGCTTTCACACCTGCTGATTCGTGAACTGGCACTGGAGTGCGGATACAACGCGGCGAGCATCCGTGAACGGATCTATGCCGACACCTCGGGTGATAGTCCTCATGCCGGCATCCTCATCTACACGGCGGCCGCCGACTCTGACGGGACGCTGGGTGGCCTTGTCGATCTCGGCAAGCCGGAGAATCTCGGGCGCTTGCTGGAACAGGCGTTGAACCGCTCCAAGATCTGTTCCTCGGACCCACTCTGCTCAGAGCATGACCCCGCGAAAGATCGTTCCCTTCACGCCGCGGCATGCCACGCATGTAGCTTGGTAGCGGAAACCTCGTGCGAGCGGGGTAATCGCTACTTGGACCGATCACTTCTGTTGCCGACCCTCGACCGCGTCGATGCTGCGTTCTTCGTTGGATTTTGACATGGAGAAACTTTTGGACGCCGTCGCGGCCGTAGCCTGTTTGGTCTCACCGGAAAAGGTCCAGGCCATTGCATCCCGGATTCGTCGCACTGAGACCTCAAAGGCAGCTGCCGCGCTCTTGGGTGTCGTCGGCACACCCGCAGCAGCTGGGCTCGTGGATCAGCTCATTGATGCTTGGCAATCCACCCCGGTCAGCGCCGATGAGCTTGCGTCCATGCTGCTCGCCGCCGGTCATGTCTCCATCAAGGCTGCCTCTGAGCAATCTACTGAACTCGTCTGGACGGGGCCGACGACGCCCTTCGTCTCGGCTCGACGAACAGAACAAGCATTGCTGCAGGTCATCAATGCCGCCAATCGAACGCTTTTCGTCACGAGTTTCGTGGCTTACGATGTCTCCACAATCGTTAGGGCTCTGAATGCTGCGAGCGATCATGGGGTTGCCATCTCGATGCTGCTCGAGTTGTCCCAGGATCACGGCGGTACCATCACATTCGACGCGATCGGCAAGATGAGAGCGCTGGTTCCCTCCGCACGACTCTATGCTTGGCGCGAGAAGGCTGAGCCATTTTCAGATGGACGTGTCCATGCCAAAGTCGCCGTGGCCGACGGGATTGTATGTTTCATCACCAGCGCAAACCTGACCGGGTATGCGATGGAAAAGAACATGGAGGCCGGAGTGCTGATTTCGGGAGGGAAAATCCCCGGGATGCTCGAAAACCATCTGCTGTCACTGATCGACACAAAGGTTGTGTCGCCCGTCTGAAATCGAGTGCGTGGTCCTGGCAATCTCGGGCCAATAGGACACCGCCGGCACTAGCAGTCAAATATTCAAATGCGTTGCTTGCGCTATATTGCGAGGGACGCGGCTTGCCAATGGTCTCCAGCTCCTTGGAAGTGAGCTCGTGCTGACACTGACCTAAGGCCGGCGATGACCCGCTTCAGATGCAGATAATCCTATAAGAGAAGTCGTATCACAATAGGTTGACATTTCTCTTTAAAGAGACAGAATAGAAAAAGCTCGAAGTGGGCTGACGAACCCGTTCCGGCAATGAACCCCGAAATTTCCCATCGACCGAGTTGGATACAGCGATACATCCTGCCTGGGTTGGCCTTCAAAGCGGTCGTCATCGGCGGCGGATATGCTACCGGACGAGAACTCGCGGAGTTCTTCCTGCCGAGCGGCCCCATCGGGGGGCTGCTCGCAATCCTTGTTGCAACTCTCGTGTGGAGTCTCGTCTGCGCCCTGACCTTTTCCTACGCGTTTTGTTATCGATTACTCGACTATCGCGCTTTCTTCGGCAAGTTGCTGGGTCGAGGGTGGGTCCTATTTGAGATCACCTACTTCCTGCTCGTTCTCATAATACTATCGGTGTTCGGGGCAACGACCGGCGCGATCGGCCAAGCGCTTTTCGGTTGGCCGGCAATCGCTGGCACAGTCCTTCTCCTGCTGTCAATCGCCGCGCTGGTGGCACTGGGACCCGGTGCGGTCGAAGGGCTCTTCAAATATGTGTCGGTTCTGCTCTACGCCACGTACGCGGCCTTTCTGGCGCTGAGCCTGTCCAAGTTCGGGCCCCAGATCCTATCGAATCTGCGTACATCGCACATGAACGGCGGCTGGCTCGGCGGCGGAGTCACCTACGCTGGCTACAACGCGGTCGCGGCCGTCGTCATCCTTCCCGTCTTGAGGCACATGACCACTCGACGGGAGGCGCTGATTGCGGGAATCATCGCCGGACCTCTTGCGATGCTGCCAGGCCTCTTTTTCTTCTTGTCAATGATTGCCTGGTATCCCGCGGTTGGCGACAGTACGCTGCCATCGGATTACCTCCTGATGAAATTGGATGTACCGCTGGCTCGCCTGCTGTTTCAAAGCATGATCTTCTTCGCTCTTTTAGAGAGCGGTTGCGGCGTCGTTCATGCCATCATGGAGAGGGTTCGTCGCGCGCTGCGCGATCGCACGGGGAAGGATCCCAACGCGGCCGTCCGAGCCGCCACGACTCTCGGAGTTCTGGCTATTTCCGTTTCCGCGGCGCAAGGCATAGGCCTCGTAGATTTGATCGCCAAAGGTTACCGATTCATCTCCTGGGTTCTGATCGTCATCTTCATCCTTCCCATTATCTATGTGTCGATCACCAAGCCCAAACTCCGGGCGACCTAGCGCGCTTCCACGCTCGAGTCATACCGCCGGTAGCGCTTCGTTTTCAGCGAGCGTGATTAGATCGCCTGCAAGATTCGGATCCTCGCTCGAGCACACGGCGAGCACCAGAGCGCTCTCGCAGTTCTTCGCGACATACGCGTGGCCCATGGTGCTATCGAGATAGATGCCCTGTCCTTTTGCGAGAGTTACGGAAGTGTAGAACTGTAGATGAACCTCGATGGATCCCTCGAGAACGAAAATAAATTCCTCGCCCTGATGTCGAACCGGTTCACCGAATTCGGCTATGTCGTGGGCTCGGATACGCGTGATGATCGGGACCATGCGCTTCTCTCGAATATCGGCGCACAGGTACTCGTAATCGTAATTCGGCGTCGTGACCTGAATGGAATTTCCGCTGCCCGTGAGGCTCCTGCGCGCCGTGACGATGGGCGCAGAAGATCCCGAGGCAGGGGCCTCATGGGCGAGGAACTCGGCCATGGTCAAACCAAGCCGCGAGGTGAATTGCTGAAGCTTGTCGTACGTGAGCGAGAGCTTGTCGGCCTCCACCTTCGCGAGTGTCGAGAGCGGAATCCCCACCTTTTCGCTCATCTGGCGCAACGTCCAGCCTTTCTGCTGCCGCAAGAGCCGGATCAAGCCGCCTAACGTGCTGTTCTTATTCGCCATTGTGCGCAGTCCTTCGAGATGTTAGACACCTTGTCCCACAAGCTAGCGAACGCTCGATGCCCACTACAACTCCAATTTCCGAGTATGACCCATTCATCCCACGAACCGATGAGGTGAGAGGTCCGCCTCGCTGAGTCCCTCGGCCACCACGTCGGCTGGCAGGTTCTCCCGCTTCGCAAGCGCAGCTGCGCTTCGCGCCAGCGCGGGCGCGGTCTGGACGCCATAGCCGCCCTGTCCTGTGCACCAGAACAGCCCCGCCACCTCGGGGTCGAAGCCCACCACGGGAGTTCGGTCTGGCGAAAACGTTCGCAGCCCGGCCCAGCGGTGGCTGATCCGGCGCACCTCGATGTCGAGCGCAGCCTCTACGCGATCGACGCAGACAGCGACGTCCATCTCGTCGGGTTGCGCATCACCTGCTCGGTCCGGTGTCTCGTCGGCTGGCGACAGTAAAAGCTTCGATGCGTCGGGCTTGAAGTAGAATCTCTCATCGGCATCGATGACTGCTGGCCACGCTCGAATATCAACGCCGGCAGGTGCGTCTACCAACAGCGCAGTCCGGCGTAATGGCTGCAGGCCGATGGGTCGGGCACCGCAAATTGCGGCGACCTCATCTGCCCACGCACCAGCTGCATTAACCAGAACCGGCGCGCTTACAGAGTCATCGCCCAGCCTAATGGACCAAAGACCATTTAGCCGCCGCGCATCGGTTACCCGGTTGTTGGCTATGAGCGTAGCGCCCGAGGCGCGCGCCCCCCGCAAAAACCCCTGTTGGAGCGCATCGACATCAATATCCATCGCGTCGGGATCCAACGCCGCCTGCGCCAGATATCCCTCGCGAAGGAGCGGTACATGCGCTAACGCTTGCTGTTTATCGATCAATGCAACATTTCCGCCCGAGGCGCGAATGTCCTCGACCATTTCCCCCAACCGCACGCATTGATCCGCGCGTGCGATATAGAGACATCCTCGGATCTTGAGGAGCGGATGCTCGCAAAAGCCGAGCGGCGGGCAGCCGAAAAAGGAACGGCTTGCTCGAGTGACCGCCCTAATCTGCCAGCCGCCATAACTTGGCGCGAAAAGGGCCGCAGAGCGGCCAGTGGCATGAAGTCCCGGCCGGCTTTCAGCCTCGATGAGACAGACGCGACCTGAGCGGGCGAGTTCGTATGCGATCGAAGTGCCGGCAATTCCTGCCCCAACGACAATGAAATCATACGTCATTTTGCCACACGCTGTCCGGGACGGAGAAAATTTCTCTCGATCCGATCGTACTCGCTCCTATCGAAGTCCATGCCTACCTGCCATTTGCAACGCGTATTGGATGATTTCTCCCTAGCCGCCCTAGAAGAGGTGTGCGGAGACTGCATAGTGCCGCATTAGGCGCGTCTATAGCAAGAGACATAATTCTCTTGACAGGATATAAACCTCCAATGATAGACTCAGGCCACAAAGACAGTGGGGTGAACAATGACGGGTCTATTTCGCAACAGCGATCGGAGTTTCGGTCAAGCAGCAGTTCCAATGGCCGCGTCTATTGGCTCGGGGGTGGCGTTCGCTAAGGCGGTTCGGGAATCCAATACGCTGGAGGAGGCCGTAGTCACAGCAACCAAGCGTGCCTCCACCGAAACGGAGACACCGATGAGCATCACTGCCATCACCGGGGAGGAGATCCAGGAGCGCGGGCTGCCTGACTTTCCGGGGACTCTTCAATCCGTTCCGCGTGTGTCGATGCGCACGAGCGGACCCGTTCTGACCGAAATCGAGATGCGGGGCATTGACCTGCCGGCGGTTGGCAACCCACCGACCGTCGGATTTTATTTAGACGAAACTCCGTTGACTGCGCCCGCGGTTGCCCAAAATGGAATGGCCGTCACCGATCCGAATCTGTATGACCTCCCTCGCATTGAGGCGCTGCGCGGCCCGCACGGAACCCATTACGGATCCGGCTCAATGGGCGGCACGGTAAAGCTCCTGCCGAATGCCCCAAACCAGACGGCGCTTGACGCCTCGGCGAAAGATGAAACGCAAAGCTTTCTTCCGCGAACAGGAAGATTGGCGACGTCTCTACCAAGACAACCCAAGTCCAATAAAGTCTAGAGGGAGCAAATTTAAATGCGCATTGCGTTATGTCTTTGCATTATTCTCATTGGTGCGTTATCAGCAAGCACATCCCTTGCCGACGAGCCACCGTCCGCTACTCTACAAGAAGTTGTCGTGACCGCTACAAAGCGAAGCGAGAACTTGCAAGATATCCCGATGGCGGTATCCACACTCGGCGCCGCAGACATCGAACAGCGTGGTATCGTTGACTTTGGCGACTACCTACCTAGCGTGCCTGGCGTGGCACTTGAGGATAGAGGGCCAGGCCGCAACAAAACCGTGATACGTGGCATATCCTCATCCACCGATCCCGCGGAAATTCCTACTGTATCGACTTATTTCGGTGACACGCTTCTCTCGATTCTGCCGACGACACAGCAAAGCAGCATCGACCTAAAATTGGTCGACATCGACCGCGTTGAAGTATTAAAGGGGCCGCAGGGAACATTATACGGGGCGGGCTCTATGGGCGGCACGGTCCGTGTTATACCAAATCAACCGGACCTAAATTCGTATTCCATCGAAGCGAACGCCGGTACCAATTATATGGGGCGCTCAGATCGTTGGGGTGACAACTTCGAAGCGATACTGAACGCGCCTGTCGTTCAAGATATATTCGCCCTCCGATTCGTCGGTTACCACATGATGGATCCAGGGTACATCGACAACGTCGTATCGGCCATACCTCAATTCCAGATTCCGAATTACAGCCGGAGAAATGTCAACGATGAGACGACCGATGGCGGACGAATTACCGCTCTGTACAAAGCGACAGAACAGTTATCCGTAACAGCATCGATCGCTAGCCAAGCGACAAGAATGGATGGTCTACCGGACGATTACCCGAATGGCGTTGGTCTATATACGCAGGATCGTTATGCCAATGAACTACTTCAAGACAAAGACACAATCGGGTCGCTAAATGTCAAGTACGACGCGCACGACCTCGAACTCGTCTCCGCGACGTCCTACATTCATAGGATCACTGATCAAATTCGAGACCTGGAAGGCTTTTATGGCATTCCCGCCAACCTCGATGATGAGACAACAGGGCATTTCTTCTCACAGGAGATCCGTGCGTCGTCGTTAGGAAGTAGTCCTCTCCAATGGATTGGCGGGATCTATTTCTCGCAGGAAGACGGGCTGTTGGATCAGAATTCTTACTGGAGCGGAACCACCATATCCGGTGAACGGAACTTCCAGAATATTTTGCTGGGAGGCCCTGTAATTGGACCTACTCAGGCTCCGCTACTGTGGTTGGACCACTTGGCTACCAAAAAGACGCGTCAGATCGCCGGCTTCGGCGAGAGCTCTTACAAGCTCACGGATAAATGGACTGCGACCGTCGGGGCGCGTTATACGACATATAAATCGAGCCTTCTCGACTACAACTTGGACTCCATCATCGGCGGCCCGACCAGGGAAACTTACCGCGATGTTTCTGAAAATGCGTTCACGCCAAAATTCAATGTGAAGTACGAGGTCAGCGAAGACTTGAACATATACGGTCAAGTAGCGAAGGGGTTTCGCTTAGGTACTCCGAATGTTCCCACTGCGGCGTTGTGCGATGCTGACCTAGTCAAACTTGGCTTCAGCGAGGAGCCGGTAGCAAAAAAGTCCGACTCTCTATGGAGCTATGAGGTTGGCGAGAAGGCGCGGCTATTTGGCGATCGAATGACCGTTGATAGCGCCATCTTCTACATCAATTGGCAAAACGTCCAAACGGACATCGTATTGCCAACTTGCGGCTTTCAAGTCGGCGCGAACGCTGGAAGGGCGACAAGTAGAGGTGTCGAAGAGGATCTGGTGTTTGCGCTATCAAGAGCGTGGCGCTTGAACGTAAGCGGCTCGTACGTTGACGCAGTACTCGCGGAGAACACCTTGGCGGGTTCGGGTATCAATGGATTAAAGGGCGATCGGCTCCCGGGTGTTCCTCGCGTGAATTTGGAGGCCGGTCTGGAGTATCAATTTTCTTTCGCGGGAACACCGGGTGGGTTTGCCCGCGTAGATGCGATTCACGTCGGCAACTATTACAACGATTTTATTACGTTGCACGAAGGAATCGCCTCCGGCGATTACACGCTGGTAAATTTCAGAGTTGGCGTCGCGCGCGGCAAATGGAGTACCGAAATGTACGTCAAGAATGCCGCAAATGTACATGTCGTCCTTCTGATAGATCCCGAGTTTCCTGATGGACGGGAGACCATAGGTCCACCGCGATCTATCGGCATCAATGTACGTTACCGAGATTGAGCTGGTGCAATTGGGGACGCGCGCCCGCGGGCCTTACGGGGGCGGGGCGCACCATTCAGTTAAAGGGTTGAAATGAACCTTTTGGTGTTGGTTAAGCCTCGACCGATTGCTCATTCGCCGGGAGTCGGTCATATCGACCAGTTTGCAGATCAGTTGGGAGCGCGTGGTGTGATGGTCCTCAAGCGAATCATTCGGTATGCCACATCGTTCGCAGTGCTTGAACTGGCAACGTTTGCGCTCGCGTGCGCAGTGTCCGCGCAGAATGCGAACAGCCTCAGCGCGCCTTCAGCAAAAGCGGACCGCGACGCATCCAGCCGGTTAGCCGGAGGGAACGATGCGCATCAGGGCTACTTCTCGCCGCTGAAGTCCATTGATAAGAAATCGGTCGGTAGGCTTGGCTTTGCCTGGGCCTCCGATCTAGGTACCGTGCGTGGACAGGAAGCAACTCCTCTGGTCGTCGACGGCGTCATATACACCTCCGGCTCTATCGGAATTGTATATGCGTTAGATGCCGCAACGGGACAAGAGAAATGGCGGTTTACCCCACAGGTGAATCCGATGTCCATGCGCAATCCGTGCTGCGACACCGACAATAAGGGCGTTGCGGTCGGTCAGGGGCGAGTGTACGTTGCGTCGGTCGACGGCCAGCTGCACGCGCTCGATGCGGCGACAGGACACGAATTGTGGTCGATCGACACAATTATCGATCACAAGTTGAGCTACTCGAGCAGCGGCGCGCCAGTCATCGCTCACGATGTCGTCGTTATTGGCAATAGTGGTGGCGACATGGATCGTGGTGGCGTGCGTGGCTACGTGTCGGCGTTCGATTTGAAGAACGGATCGCTCAAATGGCGCTTCTTTACAGTGCCCCCAGCGCCGGGTCGGCGATTCGAGCATCCCGAGATGGCGTTGGCCGCTCGGACGTGGGATCCCGCGCGCAGTGCCGATGATGCGGGCGGGGCTACGGTGTGGGACGGCATGACCTACGATCCGGACGTGAACCTGCTCTATTTCGGCACCGGCAACGCCGCTCCCAACAATGGGGGTAGAGTCGGAGCGGATCATGATCTTCTATTCGCCTGCTCCATCCTGGCGGTGAATCCGGATACGGGGAGAATGGCTTGGCATTACCAAACCACGCCGGGGGATCATTGGGACTTTGATGCCACGCAGAAGCTCGTGTTGGCGGATCTGACGATCGACGGGCGGCAGCGTCGTGTCGTCATGCAGGCGAACAAAAATGGATTCTTCTACGTGCTCGACCGCGTTTCAGGGCAACTCATCTCGGCCGAGAAATTCGCCTATGTCAATTGGGCATCATCCGTAGACCGTAGCACCGGGCGTCCGATCTTGACCGAGCGAGCCAACTACGTCGGCAAGCAGTCGATTCTCTATCCGGCGTCCGTGGGTGCTCATACCTGGCCGCCGATGTCGTTCGACCCTATGTCTCGCTTGGTTTACATCCCCGTCATCGACGCTCCGGGTGCGTGGATTGACTTGGAAGCCAATCATGAACATATAAAGTTCATCAATGGCGCGTTCACGACGCTCGAACTCCTTCCGGACGACAATTACGATGCGGCTGCGCTGCGACCGTTATTCGGACCCGTGCCGGAACTCAACGCGATTCAAGGTGAACGAAAGGGTCGTCCTCTGGTTCGTGAGTTGATTCGCGCGTGGAATCCGGTGACGAATAAAACGGTCTGGGAGCACGAGACCTCATCCGGCGTTCGAGGTTATGACGGCGGGGTGCTGAGCACCGCGGGCGGTTTGGTCTTCCAGGGACGAGGCAGCGGCGATCTTTTTGTTTATGCGGCCGATACCGGCGCGATTCTGAAGGTGCTGCAGACGGGCAGTCACATCATGGCCGCTCCAATGAGCTATGAAGTCGACGGAACTCAATATGTCGCTGTGCAGACCGGCTATGGGGGTGGCGCCATGGCCATTGGGACCATTCCACCGTCGAGCGCGGCATTCAAATACGACAACGAGAATCGCATTCTCGCTTTCCGACTCGATGGTGGATCGGTACCATTGCCGCGGCTGCGAAGTCCCGAGCCGTTTCCAGAACCCCCTGCTGAGCGGCAGAAGGCGGCACAGATCGCGCATGGCGAAGTCAAATTCATCGAGCAGTGCGCGCGCTGTCACAAGTTTGGTCCGAGCGTTACTCCAGACTTGAGCAATTTGACGGCGGGACTGCACGCTACCTTCAACGACATTGTTCTAGGCGGTGCATTCTCTGCGGTGGGGATGGAGAAGTTCGACGATCTCCTCAGTGTTGATGATGTGGAAGCCATCCATGCCTACCTGATTGATATCCAGCAGCAGGTATTTGCGAAACGGCACCATTGAACGGTACACGGTTGCGCAAAATTGGGAATGTGAGATGGACGGCTCGCCTATGCGTTCTTTCTCTCAGGTGCGTGTTTTCCTCTACGTCGATGGTCTTCGAGCACAGCAGGAGTTGCGTATGAAATCAAATGGTCTGCCTTCGTCTGTCATCGCTATGATGGCGTTGTTTAGCGCCTGCCTGCCGGCACACGGCCAAGTACCAGTCGTCACCTATGATCTCGTCATTCATGGCGGCCGCGTCATCGATCCGGAAACTGGTCTCGACGCCATTCGTGATGTCGGAATCACGGGGAATACCATTGCCGCGGTGTCTACGGAAAAGCTTCACGGCAAGCGGATCCTTGATGCCGGGGGCCTCATCGTGAGTCCAGGCTTTATCGATCTTCACCAGCATGGCCAGGAGCCTGAAGACTACCGCCTCAAGGCGTTCGACGGCGTCACGTCTGCATTGGAGATGGAGATTGGTGCGCGCGACATCTCGACCTATCTGTCCGAGCGCTCCGGCGGGGCGCTCATCAACTATGGCGCTACCGCGAATTACGATGCGGCTCGCGCTACTGCTTTTCATACCCCGGTGCCGCAGGGCGAGATCCTTCCGCATGCCGGCCCGGGCACGAACGATCCCGCCACTCCTGAGCAGATTCAACAGATAGAGTCCATTCTGCGCGAACAAATTCACGCCGGAGCGCTCGGCGTAGGCATGGGGATCCAATATGTGCCCGGAGCGAACCACGCCGAAGTAATTCAGATCTTTCAGCTCGCTGCCAGCTATCATCTGCCTGTCTACACCCATGTCCGCAGTGCGGGTGCCATTGACCCCGGGAGCGTGGAGGCGGTAGGCGAAGTGATCGCTGCTGCCGCGGTTACCGGCGCGTCGCTTCACGTCGTTCACATCAATAGCAGCTGCCTGAAGCTCGCCCCTCTTTGCCTTCAGATGGTGGCGGGAGCTCGGGCTCGCGGGCTCGACGTGACGACCGAAGCCTATCCATACATAGCGGGTATGACGCAGATCAACGCCGCCCTCTTCAATCCGGGTTGGCAGGAAAAATTCGGCATTACGTACCACGACCTTGCTTTGCCCGATACCGGCGAGCGGCTCACTCGGGAACGCTTCGAGCAACTCCATGCGGATCCGAAACCGCAGACAGTTCTACTCTTCATGAACGATGAAACGACTGTAGACAATGACATACGCAATCCGCTAGTCATGATCGCCAGCGACGGCGTGCGCGGTCATCCTCGTGAGGCGGGAACCTACTGTCGAATTCTCGCACGGTATGTCCGTGAGCAGCGGAGCCTCACCTTAAGTGACGCCGTTCGCAAGATGAGCCTCATGCCGGCGCAACGGCTCGCGGCATCCACACCCGTGGGCGCGAGAAAGGGCCGGATACAACCGGGTGCAGATGCAGATATCGTCGTTTTTGATCTTACGACCGTTACCGATCATTCTACTTATGGTCATCCTGACGAAACCAGCACGGGGATGAGGTATGTCCTCGTTCAGGGCGTTCCTATCATTGAAGACGGGAAGCTTCTTTCCAATAAGCTTCCCGGTAAGTCCATCACAGCGACACCTCACTAATCATCGATTAAATCGTCAAGGGGATTGAGATGGATAGGGTGCAGCTTTCGAGAGAATCGTCCGAAACTCGCAAGGGTGCCACCTGCTGGCTCGGGTTCATGTGCTTTGGGTTCAGCCTGGTGTCCGCGGCGGCCGAGTCCCCAATCTCTCTACCGGGCGATCGCGCGTTTCCAGAGAGTATCACAGCACTTCGTGACGGCACGCTATTTGTCGGTAGCGTTGTGACGGGAGGAGTCTACCGAATTGATCCTCGCACCCATACCGCAACGACATGGATTCAAGCCGGGACTTATGGCACCCGCTCGATCACCGGCGTTTTGGCAGACGAGCGTGCGCAAACGCTCTGGGTGTGCTCCAACGACTTATCTGGCATCGGCGTTGCGGGTCCGAGCGCTGTGCCCGGCAGCGCATTGAAGGGATTTGATCTTAAGTCTGGTGTTGGCAAAATCAGTGCCGCATTGCCGGGAGATAAGACCCTCTGTAACGATATCGCCATCGGTCCTGATGGCTCGGCTTATGTGACGAATTCCGCGGCACCGGAAATTCTCCGGTTGTCGCCGAAGGGGAAGCAGTTGGAGGTATGGGCATCGGATCCTTCGGTACAGCCACCCGCGGGGGGATCCGGATTGGACGGCATCGCATTTAGCGCTGATGGCAATCTATACGTCGACACTTATACGCCTGGCGATCTGTATCGCGTGGAGGTTCGAAGCGCCAAGGCCGGCAAGTTCACAAAGCTCAAGGTTCCGCGTCCGCTCGTTTTGACTGATGCAATTCGGGTAATCAGCGGCAACACCTTTCTCCTTATTGAAGGCGGCGGACGATTGGATCGGATGACCGTGAACGGCGAGGCGGTATCTATCGACATACTCAAGGGCGGCTTTTCAGTGCCTACTGGAGTGGCGATCGTGGGTCACACAGCGTGGGTCAGCGAAGGTCAATTGTCTTACCTGTTTGATCCTGCAAAAAAGGGTCAAAGTCCCAATTTGCCGTTCCGCATCTACCCGGTCGAGATACCCGCACACTGAGCGTTAGCAGCGAAAATGAGCCAGCGGACATCCCGCGGCCGCCGACGTCGTCACTGTCTAGATAGAAAAGCGAGATGACGATGCACGCATATATTTATGATCATGCCCGCACGCCGCGGGGGCGGGGGCGGCCGGACGGTTCCCTGCACGAGATTACCGCTGTCGAACTCGCCGCGACGCCGCTGCGGGCTATTGCCGAGCGCAATTCGCTCGACACGTCGCTGATCGACGATGTCATTCTAGGTTGTGCTCAGCCCTTGGGCGAGCAGGGCGGCGTGATCGCGCGCGCCGCCGTGCGCGCCGCCCGTTATGACGAGAGCGTGGCCGGCGTTCAAGTCAACCGCTTCTGCGCCTCGGGACTGGACGCGGTCAACAATGCCGCGGCGCAGGTCGCCGCGGGCGCGGCCGACGGGGCGATCGGCGGTGGGGTCGAGAGCATGTCGCGTATCCCGATCGCGATGATCGACGCGGCTGCCTGGGTTGCCGATCCTTGGCAGGCCTATCACGGCCATTTCGCGCCGCAGGGCATCGGAGCCGATCTGATCGCGACACTGGACGACTTCAGCCGCGAGAGTCTGGACGCCTATGCGCTTGAAAGCCAGCGCCGCGTCGCCGCTTCGCGGGCGGCGGGCGCATTCGACCGCGCCGTGGTTCCGGTCACCGATCTCATCGGACAGATCGTGCTCGATCAAGACGAGTATCCGCGCCCCGGCACGACGATGGAGATGCTCGCCGGTCTCAAGCCCGCTTTTGTCGGCATGGGCGCGGCGGGGTTCGATGCGATCGCGATCCAGCGCTACCCGCAAGTCGAGGCGATCAATCACGTCCACACCGGCGGCAATTCGGCGGGCATCGTCGACGGCGCCGCGGCGGTGCTGGTCGGCAGCGAAGCTTTCGGAAGCGCGATCGGGATGAAGCCACGCGCGAGAATCAGAACCTTTGCCAACATCGGTTCGGAGCCTACCATCATGCTGACTGCGCCGGCCGAAGTGACGCGCAAGGCGCTCAAGCGGGCAGGCATGGACGTCAATGACATCGACCTGTTCGAAATCAACGAGGCGTTCGCCAGCGTCGTGCTGCGTTACATGAACGAACTGGGCATCGACCATGACCGCACCAATGTCGCGGGCGGGTCGATCGCGCTTGGCCATCCACTGGGCGCTACAGGCGCGATGCTCATCGGCACGGTCCTCGACGAACTGGAACGGCGCAATCTCAACATCGCGCTCGTCACCTTGTGCGCAGCCAATGGACTGGGCACCGCAACCATCATCGAACGAGTCTGATCATGACCGACCTTATCCGGTGCGCTATCGCCGACGGCATCGCCACCCTCACCTTGGACGATCCCAATGCGCTGGTAAACACGATGTCGCCCAAATGGGTCGACGAAATGAACCAGATCATCGACGTGCTGGCAGCCGACGAGTCAGTCACCGGCATCATCATCGAATCGGCCAAGTCCGGTTTCATGGCCGGCGCCGACCTCAAATTCATCCTCGAGAATATCGAGTCCATGGCGGTGCTCGACGCCTTCGCGTTCAGCCAGGGGGCGAGCCGGCTGCTCCGCAAGATCGAAACTTGCGGCAAGCCGGTCGTGGCGGCGATAACAGGGTTTGCGCTCGGCGGCGGCTATGAACTGGCGCTAGCCTGCACCTATCGCATCATCGCTGACAATCCCAAGGCCGTGGTCGGCCTGCCCGAAGTCGATCTCGGGCTACTGCCTGGCGCCGGCGGTACGCAGCGCCTGCCGCGCCTGATCGGTGTCCCGGCGGCGACCGACATGATGCTCGAGGGCAAAAGCTATGCGCCAGCCGCTGCCCTCAAGATGGGCCTGGTGGACGCGGTCGTCCCGGTCGAACAAGTCCTGGAGACCGCTCGCGCTTGGCTCGCGACCGCCCCCAACCCACAACGCGCTTGGGACGTGAAGGGCTTCAATCTGCCCGAATCTGAAGGGCTGCTGACCTATCGCAACGCTGCCTTCTTCAGCGCCGCGACGGCGAAGCTGCGCGCCCGATATGGCGATAACTATCCGGCGCCGATCGCCATCCTGACCTGCATCTTCGAAGGGGTACAGGTGCCGATGGACAAGGGATTGCTGGTGGAAGGCCGGCACTTCGCGCGCCTGCTGACCGCCCCCGTCGCGCGCAACATCATCCGCACCATGTTCATCAACAAGAGTCTCGCTGAAAAGGGCGCGCGTCGTCCGGCCGGCGTCGAAAAGACGACGGTCCGCAGGATCGGCGTGCTGGGCGCGGGCATGATGGGGGCGGCCATTGCCTTCGTCGCCGCGCGGGCTGGCATCGACGTCGTGCTGCTCGACGTGTCGCGGGAAGCGGCCAAAAAAGGCAGGCGCTATTCGGTGAAGCTGCTGGCCAAGTCGGTGGACCGGGGCCACCTAACGCAGGAGCAGGCCGACGCCGTGCTGGCGCGGATCACTCCGACCGACGATTATGCCGATCTGGCGGGCGTCGACCTGGTGATCGAAAATGTGTTCGAGGACACCTCCATCAAGGGCGAAGTAACGCGCAAGGCGGCCGCCGTGGTCGGCGACACCGCGCTGTTCGCATCGAACACCTCGAGTCTGCCGATTACCCAGCTGGCCGAAGCCTTCCCCCGGCAGGAGGATTTCATCGGCCTGCACTTCTTCTCGCCGGTCGACAGGATGGCGCTTGTCGAAGTGATCCTCGGCAAGAAGACTGGCACGGCGGCGCTGGCCCGCGCGCTCGATTTCATCGCCCAGATCCGCAAGACGCCGATCGTCGTCAACGACAGCCGCGGCTTCTACACCAGCCGCGTGTTCCTCAGCTTCGTGCATGAAGGCGCCGAGATGTTGCGTGAGGGGATCAGCCCCGCGCTGATCGAAAATGCCGCGCAACTGGGTGGTATGCCCGTTGGCCCTCTCGCGGTGACCGATGAAATCACCTTGCAACTGCCCATCAAGATCGTCCGCCAGACCGAGAGCGAAGACCCGGCGTTTCGGCGGCCGGCCTCGATGGAAGTCCTTGAAACGATGGCGGAACAGCACGGTCGCACCGGGCGCAAGGGCGGGGCGGGATTCTACGATTATCCCGAAGGCGGTAAGAAGCGGTTGTGGCGTGATTTGGCGAAGTATTTCCCGCCTAAAGCGGATCAGCCCGCGGCGGATGAGGTCCGTAAGCGCCTGCTCTACAGGCAGGCGTTGGAATCCGCGCGCTGCCTGGAAGAAAAGGTGCTAACCCATCCTGCGGATGCCGATATTGGCGCGGTGCTCGGCTGGGGTTTCCCAACCTGGACCGGAGGGACGTTGTCGCTGATCGAGACCGTGGGTGTGCCTAAGTTCGTCGCCGAGTGCGATCGCCTGGCCTCGCTTTACGGCGCGCGCTTCACCCCCACGGTTGGCCTGCGCGCGATGGCTGATGCGGGGCGCGGGTTCGACTGGTCATGACGGGTGATAGCGATAGTCATGTTGCACGCTCTGAGGCTCCGCGAAGCAGGCGATGGCGATCTTGCTTTCCTCAAGGCCAAGATCGCGACGGAGGCGTTCTTTGCCCAGGATATCCTGCCACAGGCGGCCGCATTGCTCGGGCCGGTGACGAACGGCGCCACGCTGTTGTTCGATGTGCCCGAAGAGCAGTTCTGCCGCTGAGCGACGACATCGGCAGCCATAAGGACATCATCGGTTTCGGGGAATGTTGGATAACCTCACTATTTTGCATGAGGGACTGCCCAATAAACATTCACGACGCATCTTGGTCGTCGTCACTATGCTCTGCCGTCTCAATAAAACCGGATGTATAAAAAATGAAGGGATTATGCTTGCGGGCCTGATGCAGGCGGCGCCGTTGCTGATTAGCGGTATCCTGCGTCATGCAGCGGTGGCGCACGGAGATCGGGAGATCGTCTCCCGCCTCGTTGACGAGCCGCTTTGGCGCTACGATTGGTCGCGGTGCGCGGATCGCACAGGCCGGCTGGCCCAGGCGCTGGAGAGGCTGGGTATCGTGCCGGGCGATCGGGTCACTACCCTCGCCTGGAATACCCACCGGCACATGGAGCTGATGTATGCCGCGCCCGGAATGGGGGCCGTTCTGCACACTGCCAATCCCCGCCTTTCGGATGAGCAAATCGTGTATACGATCAACCATGCCGGCGGGCGTGTGCTCTTTTTTGACCGTTCCTTTGTGGCCCTCGTCGGAAGAATTGCGCACCGGCTGGCGTCGATAGAGCACTTCGTGATGTTGAGCGACGCGGAGCGCCTGATGCCAGGTGCTGTGGATGCCGTGAGCTGTGAAGAGCTTATCGCTGCCGAACAGGGTGGCTACGCCTGGCCGAGCTTCGATGAAACGACTGGCGCGATCCTCTGCTTCACGTCTGGTACTACCGGCGATCCCAAGGGCGTCCTGTACAGCCATCGCTCCATTGCCTTGCACGCGCTTGCCGCGGGGCTGCGTGGCTCTCTCGATATTTCGGCATTCGACGTCATCATGCCCTGCTCCTCGCTCTATCATGCGACCGCTTGGGGCCTGCCATTCGCCGCCGCCGTCAATGGCGCCAAATTCGTCTTGCCCTGTGACAAATTCGACGGCGCCAGCCTGCACGAACTGATCGCATCTGAAGGTGTGACCATGTCCTGCGGCGTGCCGACGATCTGGAGCATGTATCTCGCGCATCTCGACGCCATCGGCACCGACGCGGGCACCTTGCAGCGCATCGTAATCGGGGGGTCGGCAATGCCCCGCGCGATGGCGGAAACATTCAAGCAGCGGGGAGTTACCGTGGTGCAGGCATTGGGCATGACCGAAACCAGCCCATTGATTGTAGTCGCCACACCCACCCCCAAGCTCATGGCCGCACGGGGCGAGGTTGCTGAGGACCATGTCATGACGCATCAGGGACGACTGATCTATGGGGTCGAAGTCAAGATCGTCGATGAAGAATGGCAAGAACTGCCTTGGGACGGCAAGAGCGCCGGGTCGCTGCTGGTGCGGGGCCCCTGGGTTGTCGATCGCTATTATCCAAACATTCCTGCCGTCGACGCCGATGGTTGGTTCGACACCGGCGATATCGCGACGATGGACGAATTCGGTTTCATGCGGATCACCGATCGCAAGAAGGACATAATCAAATCGGGCGGCGAATGGGTCAGTTCGATCGATCTCGAAAATGTCGCGATCGGCTGCCCTGGCGTGCGCGTTGCGGCCGTTATCGGCGTCTACCATCCACGATGGGAGGAGCGTCCGATCATGGTCATCGAGCCCCATGATGGGATCGAAGTCACCGCCGAACAGGTGCGCGCCTTCATCGAACCGCATGTCACCCCGTGGTGGCTTCCAGATGCCGTAGTGATCGCGTCCGTGCCGCTGACCGCGACCGGCAAGATCGACAAGAAAGCTCTGCGCGAGCGCTATCGAGATCATCTGCGGACCGCAACCTAGTCCCCGTGTTTCTCTGGCCGGCGCAGTGACGGTCTTCAACATCCAGTCAAGGACTCAATCATGGCATACGAATTACAGTTAGCGGGGCGCAACGCCTTCGTCGCGGGCGGGTCAAGCGGCATCAATCTCGAGATCGCCCAGCGGCTGGCGGAGGCGGGGTCGCGCGTCACGCTGATCAGCCGTTCGGCGGAGAAGATCGATGCGGCGGCTCGGTCGATAACCGGTCTAGGCGGCCAGGCCCTTGGCATCGCGGCGGACGTGCGTGACTTCGATGCCGTCGAAGCGGCATTTTCACAAGCCAAAGATAAGTTTGGCGAGATCGACATCGTCATTTCGGGAGCGGCCGGAAACTTTCGTGTTCCCGCGCTCGGCATGTCGGCGAATGCCTTTAAAGCCGTGATCGACATCGATCTCATCGGCACTTTCAATGTGCTGCGCGCAAGCTTTGCTCATTTGCGCAAACCCGGGGCCTCGCTCATATCGATTAGCGCGCCGCAGGGTGCGCATCCCGAAATGTTCCAGGCACATGCCTGCGCCGCCAAGGCCGGCGTCAACATGCTCACCAAATGCCTTGCGATGGAATGGGGGCCGGCCGGAGTGCGGGTCAACGCCATCTCACCGGGCCCGATCGCCGGAACGGAAGGTGTCGCGCGTCTCGCCGCCGACCCCACCCTGGAAGCCGCCTGGAAAGATCGGCTCGCGCTGCGCCGCTATGGCACCAAGCGTGACATCGCCGGGCTTGCGCTGTTTCTGTCGACGGAGGCTGGGGGCTATATCACCGGCGCCATCCTGAATTGCGATGGCGGCTCGTCGCTCGGCGACGCATCCGCCGACGCGCTTTCTGTGCCGCCAAGGGGTTGATACCACATGCTCAAGGCAACCAGAGTCAAATATTCAAATGCGTTGCTTGCGCTATATTGCGAGGGTGTCGCAATTGACTTCGATTAATCCGAAACCTAATAGTGTTAAATTGCCGATTCACTTGCACTGGAAGTTCGGGGCGATGAAACGCACCGCCGGCTGCAATCTTCGCCCAATAGCCGCGCGTCGGTGCAGGAATGTCCGATCGTCGGCATACCTTGGCGAGTCCTACGTCAGATATACCAAACCGTTCGGCGAGCTTGCTCATCGGTTCGGCCCAGATAAGATCGTAAAGGTCGTTACGCGAGATTCGGTGAATGCGCGGCAGTTTCCGCGGTTGCTCTTCCGACGGCGCGTCGACCACGGCCTTGTGGTTGGCTCGACGTCGCAAAATGCCTTTAGCGATTTGCACGATATTCCGTCCATGGCGATCCAAAACTTTTTGTCTATCCTCGGTTTGAAAATAAGCGTAGCCAGCTGTGGTCTTTTGATCTTTATGGTTCAGCACGGCGCCGACCAGATGTAAGGAAGCTCCGTCCCGGACTAACCACGATCCCACGGTTCTGCGCAAATCATAAATTCTCAAGTCGTGGAACCCGGTTTCTGCTCGTATCCGCCGCCACATTGCATCGAGGTAAGCGAGGGGCTTTCCTGGGATCGCTCCGCAAATGATGAAGGGATTGTCCTTCAGCTTCGGGATCATCTTGAGCCGTGCGATGGCGGCGCGGCTCAACGGTGTTAGGACAGGCTCCCCATTCTTGGTCTTGCCGATAAAGAGCGTCTTATTGTCCCAGTCCACGTTCGCCCATGTGGCAGCAAGAATTTCATTACGCCGAATGCCGGTTAGCAGAAGTAACCACAACGCATGGCCGGCGAACTCATTGGGGTCGTCATTGATTGCAGCTGCCAGGTGGGGCATCTCTGCCGGCGTCACGTACCGGCGCCGCTTGTGTTCCGGAAATCGCTCGATTTCGGTCCCGGGGTTTCGCATGTCTTCGGGAATCATGCCCAACTGACGACCGACGTTGTACATCTTGCGAACAACGCAAATAAAGCGATTGGCGCCGTAGGGGTGCGACTCACCGTATTCCGCGTGGATACCAGCGATGTCAGCTCTCGTGATGGACGCGGCCAAATGCGAGCCGAATCGGGGTAGCAAGAGCCGATTGAGGGCCGCTTCGTCCGTCTTCCAGGGTCTTTTCTTGGGTTTCGCGTGCCGTTCGATGTAGAGTTTGGTCAGCATTTTGACGGTCGCGGACGCTCGCATCTCATCGATATTGGATTTGGGGTCTTTGCCGTCCGCAGCGGTCCCGAAATAGAGCCTGGCTTTGCGCCGCGCTTGCTCTAATGTGATGGCGTCGGAGCGCCCCAAATCGACAAGCCGCTTACGCTTTTGAATGCGGTAACTGCAGACATAGCTGCCGCGGCCATTTGGGAACTTGCGAAGACCGAATCCGGGTAGAGCCAGGTCCCAATAAATGCATTGCGACTTTCCTTGGGCGGCGCCAACATATTCAAGCGATCTGATGTTGTCCTGTCGAAGTTTTGCTTTCGGCATATGATGGAATCGAACCGTTTCGGGAGTTACCAAAGAGTGACCACGGCGAATAGTACTTGGGGCAATTTGGGCGAACCAAGTCTCAGCGCGTTTATTATAAACTATTGATTACTATAGAATAAACGTATTCCAACGTACTGGCTCGTAGTGCGAACTCGCGCTCTTAATCAATTGGTCGTAGGTTCGATCCCTACACGGCCCACCATCCAAGGACGTTCTAAGACGTCCAGCAACGTCCACTTCGGTGAGGAGATCGCGAGAAATTGCCTGGAATCTCGACCGGAATTTTCTTTCGCACATCCATGGGTGTCCATTGCCATCCAATGGCAGCCAGCTCTGGGTGGGGGCATATTTGGGGGCACTTTGCGACGTCGCAGCGATGATGCCCCCAAAGGACGCTGGCATCTTGCGGGGACCGCTAACCAGCGTCCGGTATCGGGGAAAGTCCGATCGCGCGGAGATCAAATTGGCAGGTGCGCGTCAAATAATATGGATAAGGAACAGACGGCATCTGGACGCCGCTGCTGCTGATTGTCGCCGGCCACTTTAGCCAACCCGCAATCATGTCAAGGAGGAGTAATCACTCCTTGATCGCGCGCTCGAGCGTCTGCCGGATGAACCGCTGGTACGGCACGCCACGCTGCTGTGCCGCTCGCTTGACGGCGTTCAGCAGTTCGCCCGGCAGGCGCATGTTGATCCGAGCTTCTTTTGCGGAAAATTCAAACTGTGTCGCCTTCAAGGCGGCAAGATTATATCGCGTGAGGTCGCTGTCGGAGACAAACTGCTCAGCCTCCCGATCAGTCTTGAGTCGAGGCAGTTTCGCTAGGGTCCTGACTTTGCGCTTCATAGTGTTTGATTTCCTTCGCATGCATAAAACGGGCACTGATAGGCCGGATGAATCGCTGCTTCTCAATTTCTCGGTAGGTGAAAGCCACAAGCACGTACCGGCCAGAGGCACCGAGCCCTATGCCTAGGTATCGCGTCTCGGTCGCCGAGTGAGCAGGATCCGGAAACAACCGCAGCGTTCCTCCGCGGAATGCGCTTTCAATCTCTTCGACCGTGACGCCATGCTTGACGCACTTATCGCGGTTCCCGTCATTCCAATCGAACCCGGCAACTGCCACAGTCATAGAGACAGACTAGCAAATGTATGTACAAATGTCAACACATCCAATTTTGCGGCGCTATCGTCGCCGAATACAATGTCATCGGCTTGCGAATGGCGAGTTGAGGACGACGGATTCCGCGGCCTGAAAAAGGCGATATCGTACGTTGATCGCTCAGCCTGAATTGATTTGGCAGAAAGTCCTGATTCTCACATGTGTGTACGCGTGGCCCCTGCGCCCCGAAGGTTGATCGTGATATTTTTGAGGATGCGAGAAAGAGGGTCGATGCGTCTAGCCGACTTAGCATTGATCCAGGGAGGTCCAGCTACAGCCACCCTTTTTGGGGGATATTCGTGGGGGCATTTCTAATTTGGCTGTCAGAAAATCATTTTACAATCATATAGATAGGCCGGCAATTTGGTGGCTACACGGCCCACCATCTAATCAATAACTTACGTGTCGAGCAGTGTAGCGCTCTTTGCGGGAGTGACCAAAGAGTGACCAAAAGTTTCGTTTTGGGAATTCTTTGCCACGGAAGGGCTGCGTGGGTCGTGTTCCCCGCGTAGAGCTTGTTGCAAGTACGCGGTAAGCGGAATTTCTGTGGCCAAGCTAAGCCCTAGCGCCCTGTTCGATACGACGAATGAAATTCTGAAATGCCGTGGCGAACTTGATGGCGTCATCATCGGTGAGTTCGGTGGTAGGCCACGCAATACGTCGGTAAACGGTGGGGTAGATTTGTCGCAATAGGTCTCGGGCGCGGTCGGTGCCTCTCCAGTCCCAATCGTGGACAAAGTTGGGGTAAGGGCCACTCGGCAAGAACCTCGAATCCATCCGCGCTCGAGCGATCATGCGCAAGCGAGGCCACTCCGCGATCCGCTGCTGTATAGATCTCGGCATTGGTGTGCGAAGATGAGGATGGTCGGCATCGTCGATGTATCAAGTACTCGAAAGGCTGACATGCCGCGCAGGGGCCAGGATGAGGCAAGCACCACCACCGAATCCCTGTCAGTCGTAGCTCAGCGGACGCGACTATGTATTAAGAAAGCGGGCGTGGCTAGCAACTTTGGTAATAGTGACTATCGGCGGCGGTAATAGTGATTATCTGCGGCCGACGCCAACCATTGATCGAATCAGCTACATGTTGGGTTTGTTCTGACTCATTTCCGCGACCAAGTTACGGAGCCAAATCAGCTTTGCGCTTTTGTCGAATCGCCTGTGCCAGACCTGCTTGATTTGCATCGGCGCGATGGGGAATGGGGCCGGCAAAATAGCAATTGGAAAAAAGTGTTCGGCGTTCCGCGGAATGGGGCGGCCGATTGTCGCGACGAGATCGGTCTTGGCGATCAGTTGTGGCACGTTAACGAAATGCGAAATGGTCAGCGCGACGCGCCGCACAATGCCCTGTTCGGCCAATGCTTGATCAATGACGTCCTGGGAGCGAGTGTCTTGCGACACCACCAAATGACGCGCTTCTCGATACTGCTCCAATGAGATGCCTTTTGCGTAAACCGGATGATCGCGCCTAACGACGCAGACCGAGTCATGGCTGAACAGCACCTGTTGCTTGAATACCGCCGTTTGGAGGTCCGGGAAGTACCCGATTGCCAGATCGATTTCACCCTCGTCCATGGCGGCGGCAAGTGCATGCGGATCGCGGGCCACGCAAATGACAGAGGCCCGCGGAGCCTGCAGCTGTACCCGTGCGATCAGGCCCGGCATGAACTCCAACTCGCCGACATCCGAAGCGCTAACTGTCACAGACCCTGTCAACTGCGCTGGATCGAATCGGCTCGAAGTCATGATCTCGTGACGGACGATACGTAATATTCGCTGAACTGGCTCTTGCAACTGCATGGCGCGTTCGGTCGGTTGCATGCTGCCGTGCGTACGGACGAAAAGCTCATCGTTGAGAACGGAGCGCAATCTACCGAGTGCCGCGCTTACCGTCGGCTGGCTCAATTCGAGTCGTTCGGCTACTCGCGTGATGGAGCCCTCATGCAGGAGCGCGTCGAGAATGACCAGAAGATTCAGGTCTAGCCTGCTCAACTCCATGAAGATCCTCCGCGCCTTACTGGCATTGGCAAAGTGTCCGGGGCGGGACGGACAAGCTCCGGCAATAACGACTATTACTAAAACTGGGTGGTGCTTGTGGCCATAGCTTAATACTGTTTAGGCGTTGGCAGGCGCCGAAAGCGGCATCAAAATTTAAGGATATTCCATGGCAACCAATGCAACGCCGCAAACCGGCGAGGCCAGATCGGCGTCGGCGCGCGCTCGCTATCAGTATTTGACCGACACGAACGCCGGCTCGCCGGCGGGTGAACTCCTGCGCCGATATTGGCAGCCGATCGCATTGCAGGCCGCCGTTCGTCAGGGCGGCGCTCCCGACGCGATCCGTATCATGGGCCAGGATATCGTGCTCTTTCGGGATGACAAGGGCATTCTGGGTGCACTCGATCGCAAATGTGTCCATCGGTGCACGGACTTGGCACTCGGACGCATCGAGGGTGGGGGAATTAGATGCCCGTATCACGGGTGGCTGTTCGCCGTCGACGGCAAAGTGCTCGACCAGCCGGGTGAAGCCTCGGCTACGCTGAAGGATAGGATACGAGCGAAAGCCTATCCCGTGCACGAGGCAGGCGGGGCCGTTTGGATCTATTTGGGGCCCGGTGAGGTTCCCCTGTTTCCCAAGTACCCTGCGTTGCAGGGCACCGACGCCCACCTTTATACGTGTCGATGGTTCGGTGACTGCAACTGGCTTCAGGCCAGCGAGGGCAATATCGATCCGATCCATACGTCCTACCTTCATCAAATTGAACTCGGGACCGCCGAAATGAAGGCGCGGTGGGGTACTTTTTCTGTGGCCTCAAGGCCGCAAGTGAGTATAGAGGAGACTCGGTTCGGCGTGCGCCTGTATACGAGTCGTGCCCTGGAAAATGGCACTGCATCGATGCGCGTAACCAATTTCGTCATGCCGAATGCGTGCGCGGTCGGTGGGTTCGAGGGGGATCTCGGTCATGGTGGACTCACGATGCTGTGGGACGTGCCCATTGACAATGAGCATCACTGGCGCTGGGAATTCATCTATCACCGGAGCGGAAAGCTGAACAAGGCCGCACTCGAAGAGCAGTACCAGTCCGAGAAAATCGCCGGTACGGATCGCATGAGGCGCAGCAGCGCGGACCACTATGGTCAGGACAGGACCTCGATGAACACCGGCTACTACCTTGGAATGGGGCCGTGCTTCTCCGTACACGACGTCATCATCACCCAAAGCCAGGGAACGATTCACGCACAGGAACATGAGCACCTTTCCTCATCTGATATAGCGATCGTCAGGGCGCGACGAATGCTCGACGAAGGAGCAAGAGCGGTCGGTGAGGGACGGGATCCGGTGGGCGTGGTTCGTACAATCGAGACGAACGACTTTCGCGACATGGTGGTGGTTACAGACACGCTGGCTGCCGGCGACACCCGCGAGGCGTTGGTTTCCAGAGTCTCGAACGATCGAGATTTCTTCACTCCGCTGCAGTCTCCTTGACGTGGAGCAGGCATGGATTAACGTCGTCGTCCTGCGCAAGACCGCCGAAGCGGTGGGGATTTGCAGCTTTGAACTGGCAAGCGCCAATGGCGGTTCGCTCCCGCCGTTCAGTGCAGGCTCACACATTGACGTCGAGATATCCGCGGGGAAGGTCCGCCAATACTCGCTTTGCAACGATCCGCAAGACCAACAGCGGTACGTGATCGGCGTGCTTCGCGAACCGAACTCCCGGGGCGGTAGCGTATCGATGATCGAAACGGTGCGGGAAGGGGACACCCTTCGAATCAGCGCTCCGCGAAACCATTTTACCTTGGTGCCGGACGCCACGCACGTCGTGTTGCTTGCCGGTGGAATCGGGATCACGCCCATACTGTCCATGGCGGAACGGCTCAGTCAAAGCGATACGCCGTTTCGCCTCGTGTATGCCAACCGATCGCGATCGCGCACGGCCTTCATCGATCGCCTCCAAAACTCTCGATATCGTCAGTCCGTGCATTTACATTTCGACCAGGAGAGTGAGGGAAGGCTGCTGGATCTAAAAAAAGCCATCGGCGCGCCAACCCCGGGCTCCCATTTGTACGTATGCGGACCGCCTGGCTTCATCAAGGCCGCTCTTGAATCTGCGGCAAGCAGCGGCTGGGACGGTCCGTCGCTACACCGAGAGTATTTTCAACCGGTCACCGGCACGGCCGCGGTTTCCGCCGAGTCGTTCCTCGTCCGCATTGCCAGCACAGGCAGCGACTACCCGGTACCACCTCACCGTTCGGTGGTTGAGGTCCTTGCAGAGCACGGCGTGGAAATTCCCGTCTCTTGCGAACAAGGCGTGTGCGGCACCTGCGTCACACGCATTCTCGAAGGCATACCGGATCACAGGGATATGTTCATGACGGAACAGGAGCACGCGCGCAATGACCAGTTCACGCCGTGTTGTTCCAGAGCAAAGACGTCGCTGCTGGTGTTGGATCTTTAGAAACACGTTCGGTATGGCACACCGCAGCGGTTATCGATAGTCACTATTAACAAACTTGCTATGCCGCATCCTTGCGACTGATTCATAGTGGAAACGGGCTGGTGAGTTAAAAAAAGTGGGAGAGTTGAGCATGACTACACGTCGCCTGCTGCCGGAAAGAAGCGGACTTCGCCCTGATAGCGAGCTATCCATCTGTGCTTTCCATGTGCGAGGTTCGCGAAACGTGCAAGTCAAGCCGCGGAGTTCACAGCCGTGACGTTTGCTCCTGAGTACCACGATATACCGGGCACCACCGTCTTCGACGGGGTGCAGTGTCGTCGGGGATACCACCTGAATCAATTTTGTATGTCGTTGATGGACCCGGCGAATCGAGATCGCTTCAAGGCAAATGAACCAGCGTATCTTGATGAATGGCCGCTGACCGAAGCGCAGAAAGCCGCCGTGTTGAGACGCGATTACAACGGAATGATTGCTGAGGGAGGAAATATATATTTCCTCGCGAAGATCGGGGCCACCGATTCGAAATCCTTCGTCCAAATCGTCTCGACCATGACAGGAATGACGGTGCCGGCCTATACCGCGATGATGGTCGGCGGCGGCCGCTCGACGCAAGGACAGCTTTCCAAAAGGCAGAATGCCTTGGCGGCTGATGAGTCGGAGCAATAATGGCTCGCATTACCGCCGGAATCGGCTGCAGTCACGTGCCTGCGATCGGCGCGGCACTGGATCAAGGAAAAACGTCGGAAGCCTACTGGGCACCCGTGTTCGAAGGTTTTAACTGGACCCGGGACTGGATCGCCGGGGAAACGCCGGACGTGGTGATTCTCGTCTACAACGATCATGCCTCGGCCTTTAGCCTCGATGTAATACCGACATTCGCCATCGGCTGCGCGGAAAGCTATGCACCAGCCGACGAAGGATGGGGAGCCCGGCCGGTGCCCATCGTGCGAGGCTGTCCCGACCTTGCATGGCACCTTGCGGAGGCGCTGATCCTCGACGGTTTCGACATGGCCATCGTCAACAAGATGGACGTCGACCATGGCTTGACGGTGCCGCTGTCGTTGATGTTTGGGCAATGTACGGCATGGCCTGTCACCGTCATTCCGCTGGCAGTGAATGTCATTCAGTATCCGCCGCCGTCCGGAAGGCGTTGTTATCAATTGGGCAAGGCACTCAGGCGCGCAGTGCAGACGTTTCCCCAGGATCTCAACGTGCAGATTTGGGGCACGGGCGGCATGAGCCACCAACTGCAAGGGCCGCGCGCCGGTCTCATCAACAGCGCCTTCGACCAGGCTTTTCTCGATGACTTGACGCGCGACCCGAACGGCTTGGCCAGCAAGGCCCATATGGAGTACCTGCGATACGCGGGCTCAGAGGGAATTGAGCTCGTGATGTGGCTGGTCATGCGCGGCGCATTGGGACAGGAGATCACAGAGTTACGTCGCTTCTATCATGTACCTGCGTCCAATACGGCAGTCGGCCATATCGTTCTGCAGCCGCGCTCTGATGGGGACAGATACGAGGGCTTCGCGGCGCCGGGTACCGAACTAGGAGTGCCGGATGTGAGGTGAGAGTCGTTCGGCTGGGGTTTTAAGCATTAGTAGAAATAACCACAAGTGTTCTCAGGGGGAGTAGACAATGAAATTGTCGTGCATGTTGGCATTGATCGCAACGATGGGTCCATTGTTGCTGGCGCACGCAGGGTCGCGCGAATCCGCGGACGCTTCACTGCAGGCGGCGGCCTCGACTCCAGTCGAGTCAACGCCGGCCAGTTCAGCAGATTCAGGCGGTTTGCAGGAAATCGTCGTAACGGCGGAACGGCGCGAGGAGAGCGTTCAAAAAGCGCCATTGACGATTCAGGTAATCGGATCCGATGCGCTGAGAGAGTCGGGTCTCACCAACGCCATCGACATCAGCAAACTGACCACCGGCGTGCAAATCGGCGTCGGCGGATCGAGCACCCAGATTTACATTCGCGGCGTTGGCGATTTTGCCTTCAACCCGCTGGCCAATCCGGGTGTGGCATTCAATGTCGATGGGGTTTACATCGCCCGACCAGACGGATTGGGAGGGAACTTCTATGACGTGGCGCGCGTGGAAGTGCTCAAGGGACCACAAGGAACCCTCTATGGCCGCAATGCGAACGGCGGCTCCATCAACGTCATTACCAACGAGGCCCAGCTCAACGAGACGAGCGGTGACTTCAACGTTGAATATGGCAATTTCAATCTGAGTCACACCGACGGTGCAGTGAATCTGCCCATCGGTGATACAGCCGCGATTCGCATTGCAGCGAACGCAGTGCACAGAAGCGGTTACTTATCGGATGGCACCAATGACGATGTACAGCAGGGTGGCCGCGTACGCTTCAAGTGGGAGCCGACCGATGATCTCACGTTGCGGCTCAATACCGATTACTCGCACATTGGCGGTGACAATGGCGGCTATACCTATCTACCACGCCAACCGGGCCAAGATCCGTGGCTGGGTGTCGGCTCCCCGGCCGCGATAGCCTATCGCGGTTCCTTTCCGCCACTCGGTCCCCTGCTCGACACCTCGATACCCGACACCCGACAGGACACCAAGATATGGGGCATCAGCGGACAGATCGATCTGCGCCTGCCTTTTGCCACACTGACCGTACTGCCGGCGTTTCGGGATACGGATGTCTATTCGTTGAGTTATCCGGGTTTCCGCTACGAACAACCGAACAAAGCGCGCGAATCGACGCTCGAGACGCGCCTCGGGGATAGTGCACCGGGACTTACCTGGGTGGTGGGCGGTTACTTCTTTCACGAGACCGGCACCGGCGACATCAATATTTTGGAAAGCGATATCGTCCAAAACACACAGATCAACTACAACCCGAAAACCACCGCCTACGCGGTTTTCGGCCAGACGACTTACGAGATCGTTCCCGACCTGAGAGTGATCGCAGGCGCGCGCTACACGTATGAGAAGCGCTCGCTGGTCGGCAATTATCTGGACAACCGACCGGTACCTTACGGCCCGGGACCCGGAACAGTCCTGGAGTCATTCGATACTGCCGAGGATTTCAACGGCATCACTTACAAAGCCGGCCTGGAATACGATCTGGCACCACAGAGTTTGCTCTATCTCACGACCAGCACGGGATTCAAGGCGGGCGGCTTGAACGAGACTGTGCCGCCGGATGCGGTCTATCGTCCCGAGACTCTGCTGGCCTACGAGTTCGGCTCCAGAAACCGCTTCCTGGACAATCATCTTCAGGCCAATTTCGGTCTTTATGACTGGAGCTACAAGCACCTTCAGGATCAACGTGTAACTTTCGATCCGTTGAACACGATCAACCTTCTGACATACAACGTCGGCAATGCGACGATTCGAGGAGCGACGATCGACATCATCTACAAGCCTTTCCAATACGATACCATCAGCACGTCACTGGAATATGCGGATTCATACTACGATAGCTTCAAAGTGCAAGTTCCCACCGCGGTGTTCTTCCCGGGTAGCATCGGCTGTCCAACGACCCATGTAGGGGACGAAACGGTAGCGAACTGCGCGGGATACCAAGTGGCTCGGGTGCCGAGGTACACGGGGACTTTTGGTTATGAACACGATTTCCCGGTGCCGGGAGATGCGCTGATCGCGGTCGCCGGCAGCGGCAAGTTCGCAAGTCGCGAGTGGGTGGCGACGGACTTCATACCGGCGGAAAACGTCGCCGGTTACGTCACTTTCGATCTCAGCGTGACCTATGTGCCGAGCAACAATCGATATAACGTCGGCGCATTCGTGCGCAACATTGGTGATCGAGCCTATTACACGGGCGGCTTCGAGCAGCCCTTCGTCGCGGGTCTCTTTGCGGCGAACATTGCTCCTCCGCGCACCTTCGGCGTGCGAGGCAGCGTCAAGTTCGGAGGAAAGTAAATGTCGATACCCGAATCCTTGCGGGATCTGTCGGAAAACGTCCGCAAGCGGTTTTTTATCGGTGGCGAATGGGTGCGTCCAAAGTCTGAAAAGACGCGGTCTTTGGTCTCGCCCGTCGATGAAGCGCCGTGGATCGACGCACCGCTGGCGGGCGTCGTCGACGTGGACAATGCCGTGTCGGCGGCCCGCAAGGCATTCGATCTTGGGCCGTGGCCTCGCGCCACGCCCGCGTGGCGTGCCGAGCGTCTGCGCCGCATGTCGGGCATCGTCCGTGCGCGATCGCAATTGCTGGCCAACGTTTGGACCGCCGAAGTCGGCGCACCAATCACATTTGCCAACCAGTTCGTGCCGTTTGCGTCCGCCATGCTGGACTATTACGCGACATTGCTTGAAACCTACCCGTTTCGAGATGTCCGTCCCGCACGGATGGGGCAGGCTCGGGTCAGGCGCGAGGCCATTGGCGTCGCCGCGCTCATCGTACCGTGGAATGCGACGACACCCATTCTGTCGTTCAAGCTGGCGGCCGCGTTGGCGGCGGGTTGCACCGTAGTCGTCAAATCTCCACCGGAAACGCCCTTTGATGCGCTGATCTTGGCGGAGGCGGCCGAAGCGGCCGGCATTCCGCCTGGCGTTCTGAACGTGATCACTGCCGACCGCCTGCAAGGATCGCACTTGGTTGCATCGCCCGGGATCGACAAGGTGAGCTTCACGGGCAGTACTGCCGCGGGAAAGCAGATTGCCAAGGTGTGTATCGACCGGATGACCCGCTTCACGCTCGAGCTCGGAGGCAAGTCTGCCGCCATCATCTTGCCGGATGCAGATCTTTCGCAAACCTTGCCGTCCTTGGTGCCTTTCACGGTGCCGTTTTCCGGTCAAATTTGCTTTGCGCAGACCCGTGTGTTGATTCCGCGTTCGCGCGCTGAGGAGATCGAAAACGCACTCTCTGCAATATTCGGAAGCCTCAAGGTCGGCGATCCGTGGAAGGTTGAGACGCAGTTAGGCCCTCTGGCCAGCGCCACGCAGATGAGCAAAACCCTTGGCTACATCCAACAGGGTCAGGAGCAGGGCGCGCGGCTGCTCGCCGGAGGCCAGCGTGACCCTGCGTTTACCCGTGGGTATTTCGTACGTCCGACGTTGTTCACCGATGTGACATCGCAAATGAGCATCGCGCGGGATGAGATCTTTGGCCCCGTCGTATCGGTGATGCCGTACGCGGGGATCGACGAGGCGATCAGCATCGCGAACTCGTCGGAGTATGGTTTGAGTGGAACCGTATTCTCATCGGATCCCGAGCGGGCCTACGAGATCGCGACAAGAATCAAGTCGGGGCACATCGGTGTCAACGGATTCGATATGGCTCCGGGAGTGCCTTTCGGGGGCTACAAATCGTCGGGCATGGGAAGGGAGGGCGGACCGGAAGGGCTGGAGGCATTTCTCGAAACTCAAGCAGTTTATATGCCGGGGGCGCCGTAGTGTCCGATCGCTACGACTACATCGTTGTTGGCGCCGGCAGCGCCGGTTGCGTGGTGGCCAACCGATTGGTCACGGAACACAATTGTCGTGTGCTGCTGCTCGAGGCCGGGCCGATAGACGACAATATGTTGATTCGCATGCCCGCAGGGTCTTTTGCCATGATCTTCGGTGGAAGTCCCTATATCAAGCGGTACGAATCCTCGGCTCAACCGCATTTGAACGATCGCACCGTATCGATTCCTCAGGGAAATGTGGTGGGTGGCAGCAGTTCCATCAATGCCCTGGCATACACGCGAGGTTCTCGCTTCGACTATGCTCGATGGACCGAAGCGGCCGGCGGCGTCGATTGGGGATGGGATGCCTTGCTGCCTTATTTTCGCAGGCAGGAGGGCAATCAGCGCTTGGACAATGATAGTCATGGCACGACGGGGCCTCTCAAGGTATCCGATCCAATTTATAAGGCCGCAGTAGCCGATATATTCGTGCAGACAATGAAGTGCCTGGGTGTCTCCGAGCGCGATGATTTGAACGACGGAAACTTGCACGGCGTGGCGTACATGCAGACCACGATCGGCAATGCCGAACGGTGTAGTGCCGCGCGCGCCTTTTTGCACCCCATTCTCAAAGACAAGCGATTGGAGGTGCTCACGGAGGCTCGTGCAACTTCCTTGCGCTTCGCTGGCACGCGAGCCGTGGGCGTCGATTTCGTGCGTGGAGGCGTATCGCACACGGCGTGGGCCGACCGGGAAATCATATTGACGGCCGGAGCGCTGGCGACGCCAAAGCTGCTGATGCTATCGGGAATCGGGCCTGCCAAGAAGCTCGCTGAGCTGGGAATACGGCCTTTGGTGGATTTGCCGGGTGTCGGTCAAAACCTCCAGGATCACAACATCGCCTACCTGACCGCTGCAACGAAGGCGCCTTACGGTTACTTTGGTGAAGACCGCGGCATTCGAAAATTTCGCAATGCTCTGCGGTATTTCCTGTTGCGCAACGGGCCCATTGCGTCAAACGGTGCAGAAACCATGGGTTTCGTGAATCTTCTGGATTCGAGCGCCGACCCGGACATCCAGCTTTATTGCGTCGGGGTGATGTGGCCCAGCGTTCCGGCTCAGGATCAGACTCACGGGGTCACACTCATGGCGAACCTCGTCAAGCCAAACTCCCGCGGTACCGTCACCCTGCGGTCAAAGGATCCGAACGATGATCCGGTAGTCGACCCGAATTGGCTCAGCCACCCGGACGATGTTTCCCGTCTTTTACGGGCATTCAAATACCTAAGAGAAATCGCCGCGACTGAGCCCTTCGCGGCGGTCATTCGCAAGGAGGTCATGCCGGGCGTAGAGATATTGAACGATGAAGACTTGATCCGCTTCATTCGGGATACAACTGAAAGCAACTACCACCCGGTCGGAACCTGCCGCATGGGTTCCGATGAGGATGCGATGGCCGTGCTGTCACCCGATCTGAAGGTCAGGGGAACTGCCAACCTTCGCGTTTTCGACGCGTCCATGATGCCCACCATTATTTCATCCAACACGAACGCGACGGTGATGGCAGTGGCTGATCGGGCGGTCGATTTGATGCTGAGACAACCTAACGTATTCTTATAGCCGATGTCGGCTTTGGAAAATTAACAGGCCGTTAAAAAAACAGGTTGTAGAGGTATGAAATCACTCCCGAAAATAGGCGAGCAGCGCCGCCAACTCGTGGCGTGCGTGGAAAGAAGCGCCGCGCTTGCTCCAATGTGATGGAGTCGGAGCGCCCCAAATCGACCAGCCGTTTACGCTTTTGAACGCGGTAACTGCAGACGTAGCTGCCGCGGCCGTTTGGGAACTTGCGAAGACCGAATCCGGGTAGGGCCAAGTCCCAATAAATGCATTGCGCCTTTCCGTGGGCGGCGCCAACATATTCAAGCGATCTGATGTTGTCCTGGCGAAGTTTTGCTTTCGGCATGATGGAATCGAACCGTTTCGGGAGTTACCAAAGAGTGACCATGGCGAATAGTACCGGGGGCAATTAGGGCGAACCAAGTCTCAGTGCAATTATTATAAACCGTGGATTGCTATGGAAAAAACATACTGCAGCGTACTGGGTCGTAGTGCAAATTCGCGCTCTTAATCAATTGGTCGTAGGTTCGATCCCTACACGGCCCACCATTTAAGCCAGTATAGTCAATAACTTGCGCGGGACGTTCGCACCGCTCGAGAGCGGTGTTGTCCCATTCAGCGCCGTTCGTGCCATTTGCAAAGATTGAAATCCTCGTGTCGGTTCAACCTTCTGGCGGCACAGCGCTTTGACGGTATGGCTATTAACGAACCACGATTGGCTCCTTGAGTGTAAGCACTTCAGCATTCCCGTTGGATGAGATAGGCGCCGGCACCACGGGCATCGCCCGCGTGTGATCACCCCATAGGGCTCGATTAACCCCGTACTGGTATTTTTCGCGAGATGGCGGTAGG